>QMCE01001570.1_pt1 | contig 22175 bp, 17 predicted proteins | sample 1821851 | NCBI WGS metagenome assembly QMCE01 (sample SAMN09453174, study PRJNA476694) | Termite gut metagenome, whole genome shotgun sequencing project. | isolation source: worker | host: Odontotermes sp. | place: South Africa:Pretoria | collected 2016-01-28 | reverse complement strand
CCGAAACAAACGCCCGTTTCCTGCTCTTTGCCACAGCGGTTGTGGAGGCCGTTGACCGCTACGCCCTGCTTATCCGCTCGTCCGCCGCGACTGCTGGCAATGACAACCGGCTCGGTGGGTATGAGGCTCCGCCCGCAATCATCTCGATCTTCTTCGGCGGTCCTCTCACAGAAATCTTCAAGAGCATTGCAGAAGGCAAGCCGATTATTTACGCAGAAACCGGCGAACAGATCAAGCTCGGCGTTACGAGTCTTCCCTCGCTTCCCAAAGATATGTCGGATCGTAACCGCACCAGTCCCTTTGCCTTTACGGGAAACAAGTTCGAGTTCCGCATGGTGGGTTCTTCCCAGTCCATCGCCACGCCGAACACCTACCTCAATGTGGCGGTAACGCAGGTTTTAAGCGAATTCGCGGACAAGCTGGAAAAAGCCGACGACAGGAACGCCGCCATTCAGGCAATTATAAAGGAATCCTACGGCAAGCACAATCGCGTGGTGTACAACGGCAACGGATACACGGACGAATGGATAAAAGAAGCGGAGAGTCGCGGACTGCCCAACGTGCGGAACACGGTTGACGCGCTCGGCGTCCTTGTGCGAAAGGAAACGATTGATCTGTTTGAACGGCATAACGTACTGACACAGGAAGAGCTTGAGAGCCGCTATCACATCTATCTTGAAAAATACGCGAAGCAGCTCAACATAGAAGCGGGCGTAACAGTAGATATCGCCAAGCGGCAGATTTTTCCGGCGGTTAGCTCGTACGCAGGCGAGATTGCCTCTGACGCGGCGGCTCTTGCGGGAATCGGCGCGGCGAGCGCTCCGCAGGAAAAGCAGGCGAAGCGCATAGCCGATCTTGCCGCCGAGCTTTCCAACGAGACCACAAAACTTGAGGCGGTATTGCTTGAAGCGCGGGAAGCGGAAAACATTCTTGTCAGGGCGAAAACCTATTTCGAGAAGGTAAAACCGGCAATGGACGCGGTGCGCTCAAAAGCCGACGCTCTGGAGCGGATTTCCCCCAAAACAGTCTGGCCCCTGCCTTCTTATGAGGATATGCTGTTTAAGCTGTAAGTAAACCCTCCTGGAAGGCTTGCCGCGAAAAAGGCAAGCCTTTCGGGCATGAGTCGTAAACGTAGTGGGCGGTACTATTCTCATAATCCAAAGCCCTGTTGACATAATCCCATATAAAACTAATATAACTTCATTAAGAATTCCCTATTTTTTGGATGAACAAACATGGAGACTTTTAATACCACGCCCTTAACTCTTCCCAAACCTGCGCTTGCCGGACGACTGGGTATCTCGCTTGCTACTGTTAATAACTGGATAAAAACACGCGAAATCCCGGAGCCGGACAGCGGGGATGAATACAGTAAGGACACATTTTGGTCTATTATAGAGAAGATAGAGAATAACCAAAACAAACTATCCTCACGGGCAAACCGACGACTTGCAAGCGCAAAGACTATTTCCTATCTAAACATCCAAACAAAAGAACGCAAAACACTTTTGTATAATGTAATAGAAGTTTATAAAAAATCAAATCTTGACATTTCAGAAGGAGTACTTGCGCTTGCCTTCGCGCAGTTGCGTTCAAATGGATTTATTGCGCCGTGCTGGGAACAAAATGATTCTTCAAAAATTGATATGCTGTTATCGTCGTGGGCGGTTGAAACTAAAAATCTTAAAACAATACAAAGCCTGTTTATTGATTTTGATATTCCCAATAAAGATGACGATATTCTGGGTGCATTTTATCAGTCAATACAAAACATCGCTCAAAAATCACATACTGGTTCATATTATACCCCTGCTGAACTTCTTTCCACTATAAAAATACCACGTAATAAAACTATTCTTGACCCTTGTTGCGGCTCAGGCGGTATCTTACTTGGCATTCTTTCAAAAGAGCAGGAGCAGGAAAAAGTTTATGCGCGTGATATTGATGAAATTGCCTTGCGAATTTGCGCGGTTAATTTGGCGCTTTTCTTTAATAATAAAAATCTGCCGTGCCATGTAATAAAAAAGGATTTAGTGTTTGAAGAACCATTTGATTTGTTTTCAATACCTCAACAAGAAGCGTTTGATTATATCGTTACTAATCCGCCGTGGGGCAGTAAGTTTACCTATACGCAAAAAGAGTTTTTGTTGAGTCAATATCCGCAGTTAGAAAGTACGGAAGTTTTTAGCATTGCGCTTTACAATGCTTGTAAAATGCTCGCTGCGGGCGGCAGTTTATATTTTTTTCTTCCTCATGCTTTTTTAAATGTAGCAACGCATCGAAAAATCAGGGAATATATACTCGGTATGCCTAATACTATCTCAATAAAATTATTGAGCAACGCTTTTAAAGGAGTTTTGTCTGAAAGTATTCTCTTACACATAAAAGAACAGCGTCCAACAAATGATATTCTTGTTGAAGATGCACATGGTTCAATATATCAACTACGGAGAACCGCTGTAACGGGCAATGATTTTATAATTCCCGCTACAATACAAAACGCCGATGATGAGTTGTTGTCAAAGATATACAGCGTTCAATATCAAACACTGGCGTACAATACTATTTTTGCGCTGGGAATTGTAACCGGCAATAACAATAAATATATTGAAAATACAAAAGGCGGAAATTTAGCGCCTATTTACCGGGGAAAAGATATACAAAAATATGTTTTTAGTGAGCCTGAATGTTTTATTGACTTTAACCCTGAATTGTATCAACAAGTCGCGCCTGTTGAATATTACCGGCAAAATAAAATCGTTTACCGGTTTATTTGTGATAAACTTGTTTGTCTCTATGATACCCGTAACTCTTTGATCCTTAACAGCGCAAATATGCTTATCTCAAACGCATATCCTATGGAAACTATCGTCTGCCTTTTTAACAGCGCTATATACACCTATATATTTCAAAAAAAGTATCATTCCCGAAAAGTATTGAAATCACATATACAAAGTCTGCCGTTGCCGCTGTTTTCTGATGATACGCATAGCGCATGTTCTATTTTTCATCACAAAATTGTTACTCATTCAGCGCAAGATATTCAGGAAATTCAAAATGAAATTGATAATGTCATTTGTAGATGCTTTTCAATTTCTGATCAAGAATATAATTACATTCAAGGAGTTGTAAATGGAAAAACTAACAGATGAATTAGACGTCTTGATAAGCAAATTAAAAGACGCAAAAGACTTTAAAGATACTCTTGACAACCTTATTTCTGTCTATCCTTTTAGCAGATACGAATATATTATTTCTACTCTTCTTGCGTGGAATATTCTAACATTTGACAATTATCTTGCATTGCGCGATGCGTATATTGACCGCAATTTATTTTTATATGTTTTTGAGATTTCCGCGCCGCGTGGCTTTGGTGATACATGGGCTTTTAGTCATTTACTTTCAGTAATTCCCGAATTAAAACGCCCAAACAAAAATGTTGATCCACATTATAAAGGCGAATATGATTTGTATTTGCCTTGTCCTACAGGTAATATTAAAATTGAAGTAAAAGCATCGCGAGCGGTTGATCGTGACAAACCAGATGACCCGTTATATATTAAAGCTCTTTCATCAGATTCCAACAAGCATTTTTTGATGAACTTTCAACAACTTAAACCTTCTTGTTGTGATGTTTTTCTTTGGATTGCCGTTTATCGGGATTGTGTAAAATACTGGGTACTAAAAAATGACGTCATCCGCCAACACAGCGATTTTACACCACAGCATAGAAATGAATCCACATCAGAACGCAGCAAGAATTACGATAAATCAGAAGTCTACGAGGGTCAAATTATGATAACGAATAATAATATTGATTCTATCAGAGAGTATCAAGCAGATAGTCATAGTATACGGCAAGCAATTATCGAACAGTATGAAGCATAGAAAAACTCATTGATATAAAAAGCGTGTCCCATATAGAATGCGGATTTGAGGCGCGGGACGCGGAAAACATTCTTGTCAGGGCGAAAACCTATTTCGAGAGGGTAAAACCGGCAATGGACGCGGTCCGCTCAAAAGCCGACGCTCTGGAGCGGATTTCCCCAAAACAGTCTGGCCCCTGCCTTCGTATGAGAATATGCTGTTTAAGCTGTAAGTCATAGATGTTGGCTTTGATTAAGAGGATGGGAATATGCAAAGTGGCAAAGTATGAGATTGAAATGAGCAGACGCTCATCACCAAACGAGTGGCTACTAAAATAAAACGAGTAGCCACTAAAATAAAATGAGTGGCTACTAAAAAAAATTAAGTAGCCACTCATTGTCAAACAACTGCACAGCCATTACTCCACGGTTCCTAACGTTACCACCCGTATAGAGATGGGCGGCAGGGATTAATGTATTCCTGAGCTCAGTAGCGCCACTAAAAACGAACGCCATATCTTCTATGGAAGTATTACTATTGGGAATAGGTATGCCTTTTCATTTCTATTCCCAACAAAAGTATAATACCGCCTTGATATGTCTTTCGAGAAATCAAACCTAAATCATACCGCCGCAGTCTGAGAACAGCGAACCAACAGTTATTGGTTTTCCTATTCATATACTTTCACTGATTCTCATAGAACATCCTTCTTTTAGCAATTGATATTAGATTATAGATATTCTGTGATGCACAAGAGGAATAGTATTTATGTGTGTTCTATACGTTTCATTGCGTTATATCATGGGAACACAGCAACTCTAATAATTATAAGTGTATATCAGCCGAATGAAGGGGGAAATCCGGTTTCTTTTCATTAAAATCTCCTGTAAGTATTTTCTGCGAGTTTATTGTTATTCAGGTGATTTATTTGTATCTATTCCAATAATTTTATGATACATAAATGTTCCATCATTATCGCCTCCTGCTGCTGCAGGAATAGTAACAAGTAAGGCGCTTATTTGTGTTTCAAAAGGACTTTGAATAAATGAGTATAATATATCATTTTCTGTTGTGTTTCCAAATTCCCAAGGATTGATTCTATTTGTAAAGTGTGTAGAGTGGTTCGGCGTGTGTATATCATCCCATAATACAACTGCATTATCTACATTATGTATTACCATAATGTTTAGATGATCAACATGACTCTCTTCATACGTGGTTCCGTCAGAATAAACTCCAACATATTTCCAAACATCTAAACGGGAAGAAACGCGGTATTCATCTATATTTGTTAGATTATTATCAACTACCGGTTGTATATTATACTTTTTCGCTGCTTCAATTGCAGCATTCAGTCTTTCATTAAATCCCTTATATTCGTTATCAGGATAATCCGTCCATACCATTTTATTTCTCTTCAAATCATAAATATAGAAATACGCATGAAACAAAGAATTATTTACATACAATATTTTCCCATCACCGCTCCAGCCCATAATTACAAAATTCTGATATGGATTTATCGATGCTTCATTAAGAAGCGGAAGCAAACTACCAATTTTTTCATCAGAATATGAAATAAAACGGGGATAATTTTCTTCAGCATACTTGATTAGACTGATATTTTCGTAATCCACTGTGATTAAATATGTTTCAACAGTATTTTCTGTTCCGCTGTACCATTCAAATTGTGAATAATATGTATTTAAATCTTCTGAAATAAACTTATAATCATATTGAGCATATATTATGTTGCGAAGAAGCCGTAATTCATGTAATGAAAAGTTTACTAATTCAGTTGTCTGTATACGCCTTTTAAGGTTTGACAAATCGCCGTTATACACAACACTGCTCAACAGATTATTGGCATATAACACATTAGCAATCAAAACTAATAGTAAAGAACTTCTTCATATTTGCTCCTCTAATCAAGTACAAAACTCAAAAATGTCATTCTTGAGTTTTGTACTTGAAACTGTTTTTTCTTTTGCGATGTTAGCAAACATTTCAAAACCGCGCGGAAACCACGGCGCGGTTCCGGCGAACTATCAGGATGCGCGGCGCAGTCTCACGTTCTCTATGTCATAGCTAAACAGCTCGCGCAAATCGTTCAAGCCAAGCGCCATAAGCGCCATGCGGTCTATGCCTATGCCCCACGCGGCGACTGGCACGTTCACGCCGAGAGATGCGGTAACTTCGGGGCGGAAAATGCCTGATCCGCCAAGCTCAAACCAGCCTAAGACAGGGTGCTTGATGTGGACTTCCACCGAAGGCTCGGTAAAGGGGAAGTAACCGGGGACGTATTTCACTTCTTTCGCGCCTGCGACTTCAACCGCGAACATTTCAAGGAAGCCTAAGAGCGTGCGGAGGTTCACTTCCTCGCCTAAGACTATGCCTTCGGTTTGGTAAAAGTCTGAAAGATGGGTAGCGTCGACGCGGTCATAGCGGAAACAGCGGAGCATTCCGAAGTATTTTCCGGGGATTTTTGCGTGCGGAAGGGTTTTTGCGGACATAACCGTGCCTTGGCTGCGGAGTATAAGGCGGCGGGTGAAGTCGCGGTCAAAGGCGTAGTTCCAGCCGCGGCTGCCTGTACCGCCGCCGTTTTCGTGCGCCGCCGCTACGCGGGAAAGCCAGGGTTCCTCGATGGAGGCGGCGTGTTGCGGGTCAGCGACACGGTAGGCGTCGTGTATGTCGCGGGCGGAGTGGAACTGGGGCATAAAGAGTGCGTCTGAATTCCAGAATTCAGTTTCCACAAGAGGACCGTCAAATTCCTCGAAGCCGAGCGAGGCGAGTTTATCCTTGACGTCTTCAAGAAACTTGGCGTAGGGATTGGAACGTCCGGCAAGAAGGCGGGCGGGCGGTACGCTCACGTTATAGGCGCGAAAGGTTTTGCCCTTCCACGAGCCGTCGGCGAGCATTTCCGGCGTGAGCGCCGAGGCTTCCTCACCAGTAACACCGGACTTGGCAAGCGCGGCGGCGAGCGCATCTCGTTTACCCGTAAAGGAGAAAATCACAGTTTCGCGGTCGAATTCGCGGAAAGCTGCATCCGCCGCGCCGCGTTTTTTCGCAACGCGGCCTATGGCGCCGCGCTCGGCGTCCGAAAGGGCGGCTTGGGTAAGCAGTCCGCCGGGCGCCTCGGACGCCTTGTCAAGCAGTCCCCGTACAAGCGCGAGATAATCCGCAGCCGCGCCGCTTGTGGGGCGGCCATCTTTGGACTGCTCCGCCGGATAGGCGTAACAGACGCACTTATCCGCGTCCATGCCGAACACGCCGAGTTTAGAGAGCATCCCAAAGGCGCTTCCCGCATCCTTATTGTTCAGTTTCAGCTGCGCGGCAATTTCCGGCAGGGTCAAGCCCGGTTGTATGCGGACAAACTCGATCAGCCGCTCTTCCGGCGAGCCGCCCTTCTTCCATTGTTTGCCCAGATCGGTCAGCTCATAAAATACGGCGCTTTCCCTGCGGATTTCTGTAACCAGTCCTTTACCCGCAAGCCACGACAGCGCCTGATTGCCGTTTCCGCTCTTGAAACCAAGGTCTTTCTCAACCTTTTCGACAAAAAGCTCATCGCCCGTCTTATAGGCAAGCAAAATCTTTATTTCCAAAGGATGCAGGTTTTTTATAATTGCGTCCATATATTCTCCTTGTGACGTCATATTGCGCGGTAGCGCGTGTATTTTGGTGTATTCAAGCGAAAAGTATAGCTGATTTGCGGAATTAGGGCAAGGGGAGAAGGAAAAACGAGGCTTCCAATTCCCTGTGAAAAACACTATGATATACGCTTATTATGGAAACAAATGTAGCGGAACAGTGGCAAGGTGCGGCAATGAGGCGGCTGCTGTGGCCGCTTATTGTAGAGCAACTTCTCGGCGTTACTATGGGTTTGAGTGATACGATTATGGTCGCGTCGGTCGGCGAACACGCGGTGTCTGGGGTTTCCCTTGTGGACTCTATCAATATTCTGCTCATTATTTCGTTCAGTGCCTTGGCTACAGGCGGGAGTGTCGTGGTGAGCCAGTACATAGGCAGGGGGGACAAGATAAAATCGCGGACAGCGGCGCGACAGCTTATGTACGTTACTGTTGCCGTGTCCCTTATCCTTATGGTGTTTACGCTCCTTTTAAGCGCTCCCATTTTACACCTTGTGTACGGGCGTATTGACGCTGATGTTATGGAAGCCGCGAAAACGTACTTTGTCTTGAGCGCCCTCAGTTATCCCTTCCTTGCCGTATACAACGCCGCCGCGTCTCTTTACCGAAGCATGGGGAACAGTCGCGTCTCCATGCTCGTTTCGCTGTTTGTCAACATCCTCAATGTCGCGGGCAACGCCATCCTCATATTCGGTTTTCATCTGGGGGTGCTGGGCGCGGGTATTTCCACGCTTGTAAGTCGCGCCGCTGCTGCGCTTGTGCTGTCCGTGATGCTCGTTTCGGATAAGTACAGCTCTATTTCCTTATCCGACGTGTTCAAGGCGCGGCTTGACAGGGCTATGATACGGAGTATTCTGAATGTGGGAATTCCAAGCGGTGTGGAAAGTTCCATGTTTCAGGTGGGAAAAATCCTCGTTTCGCGTATTTTCACCACATTCGGTACCGCAGCAATCGCAGCAAACGCCATCTGTAATACGGTCTGCTCCTTTATGAATATGCCAGCCAGTGCGTTCGGCATAGGTATGATGACGATTGTAGGGCAGTGCATCGGGGCGCGGGATGTTGCTGCCGCGCGCTTTTATACGCGCAAGCTTCTTTCATATAGCTATTTTTTGCTGTTCATTCTGAGCGCGCTTATTCTTATTTTTATGAAACCTATCCTGGGTATTTTCAATTTAAGCGCCGAGACGCAGGAAATCGCGCGAGCTATTCTGTGGATAAGCTGTATCAATACGCCCATATCATGGGCGATAAGTTTTACACTGCCCAACGCGCTCCGCGCCGCCGGGGACGCGCGCTTTGTGATGATTGTTGCGGTCAGCTCAATGTGGCTTGTGCGGGTCGTCGCCGCCTATATTCTTGCGTATTCGGTGGGATTAGGTCCTATAGGCGTGTGGATCGCCATGGTCGCGGATTGGCTTGTGCGGGGCGTGTGCTATGCGTGGCGCTGGAAACGAGGTGCATGGGAAAGCAAGCGTGTGCTGGAATAAACGCGTAAATGACGCACAAACCGCTTGTTAGAAACGCGGAAACTTGGTATATTTAAAGAAATGCGGAGATTACCGCGCTGGCAGGGTCCGTGTGTCCCCGCCTTCAAAACAGTATATGCGGAGGTTTGCTATGAAACTTTACAGCCGGGGTCAGGTAGTGTTGTTTTCTATTGTGAGCGCGGTTTTCGTCGCCGCAGTCGCGGTTGGGGGCGTCCTGTTGCTGAACAGAAATGCGGCGGACAACGCGGCGGCAGTCCTTGTTGAAAATTCTGGCAGTGTGGATTCTCCGATGAGAACGCCTGTTGTTGACGCGCTGCTCGCACCCGAATCCATGCCGATTCAGGCAATCCAAGGTTTTACTGAGGATGAGCGCGAGAACATCTCCGTATACGAAAAACTGAACAGCGCTGTGGTGAATATCACAACCGAAACGCTCGCGATCAACTGGTTTCTGGAAGCCGTGCCTCAGGACGGCGGATCAGGTTCTGGTTCGATCATAGACAAACGGGGTTATGTGCTGACAAACAACCATGTCATAGAACGGGCGAACAAGGTGTTCATCAACCTTGCGGACGGCAGTCAATACGAAGGCACGGTCGTTGGCGTTGACGCAGAAAACGACATCGCGGTACTGAAATTCACGCCGCCTCAAGGCGCGGACTTGCACGTTATCCCCTTTGGCGATTCCGGCAGCCTCAAGGTGGGACAGAAGGTACTCGCTATAGGCAACCCGTTCGCGCTGGAGCGTACCCTGACGGTCGGCATAGTCTCCGGCTTGGGGCGTCCCATCAGAACCGGAAACAACCGCGTCATACGCGACATGATACAGACCGACGCCTCCATCAACCCGGGCAATTCCGGCGGGCCGCTCCTTGACGCGCAGGGGCGTATGATAGGTATCAACACGATGATATTCTCGCCGACAGGCGGATCGGTGGGTATAGGATTCGCCATACCGGTCAACACGGCGAAACGGGTGGTGGCTGAGCTTATAGAATACGGCAAGGTGCGGCGCGGCTGGATAGACGCTACGGTAGTGCAGCTTTTCCCCCGTCTGGTGGAATACGCCCGCCTTCCGGTCTCAAACGGCTTACTCGTCTCCCGTACCGTGAAGGGCGGACTCGCCGAGCGGGCGGGCATACGCGCCGGAACCGAACCGGTGCGCTACGGCTCAAGCGTCATCTATTTGGGCGGGGACATTATCACATCCGTCGACAGTGAGAAAATCGTCGCCCTTTCGGATTTGTACGCAGCGCTTGAGGACAATAAGCCGGGGGACACGGTACCGGTGGAAATTCTGCGCGGAAGCCGCACGATCAAAATACAGGTGCAATTGGCGGACAGAGAGGAAGTTCTCAATCAGTAGTGTCTCATGCGGGCGCATCTCCGCGCCCCATATCAGGCTCAAAGCCCCATGAGCGGATATCGCGGCGCATAGTGGCGAGAGATGCGGCGGCTTCACTGCCTGACGAGATTTTGTTGTCATAAATGGTGTAACGCTCGCGGGCAAAGGCGGGGGAAAGGTTGGGCATAACCACATTTGCCCCGGCAGCGAGCGCCCGCTCCCTGCCGCCGCCCGCCTGCGGCGCTATACTGGCGAATGCGGTGGTGGCGGGAATAAGCGCGTCCGGCAGCAATATGCGGGCAAGGGCGACCATACGCGCTGTTAGTTCAGCCCCGCCCGCGCTCCTGTCCGCAAAAGGCGTTCCCCGCGCTGGTATGAAAGGTCCTATGCCGATCATTGCGGGTTTAAGCTCTGCTAAAAAACGTAGGTCTTCCGCAAGTGTGGCAGGGGTCTGGTACGGCGAACCGACCATAAAGCCCGCGCCAGTCTGAAATCCAATTTCCTTCAAATCAAAGAGACATTGTTTCCGGCGGGAAAGGCTCATATCCGCGGGGTGCAGAGTGGCGTAATGCGCCTCGTTCGCTGTTTCGTGGCGCAGAAGGTAGCGGTTCGCCCCGGCAACAAAAAACCGCTCGTATGATTCGCGCTCCCGTTCCCCTAAGGACAAGCTTATCGCGTGCGCGGGAAATTCCGCCCGTATCGCCGCAATGATCTCCACAACGCGCTCATCCGTGAAAAACGGGTCGTCTCCGCCTTGCAGGACAAAGGACTTGTAGCCAAGCGCATCCCCTTCGCGGCAGCAGTGCAAAATCTGCTCAAGAGAAAGCCGATACCGATCCACCGTGCGGTTTTCCGCCCGTATGCCGCAGTAAAAACAGCCGTTTTTGCAGTAATTGGTAATCTCAATGAGCGCACGGAAATACACTTTCCTGCCAAACCGTTCTTCCCGCGTCCGCCGGGCGCAGTCAAAAAGGTCTTCGGTTTCCGTAGGAGACGGCGAAGTAATATAATGGAGAATATCGGCGTCTGTGAGCGGAAGTTTTAACATTCTATCCGGTGAGGTCAGAGGTACTGGCTCCAGCACGCCGCAGGTCATGTTTTCTTTTAATGACGACATATACATAATCCTTTCTTTTTGCATATACAAACGCCCTCGAAAAATTCGAGAACGTACGGTTTAATTATTACGCAGAGAGCTTATCTTTTCATAAAGCAAGCGGTCGAAAGCGTTTTGATTAGAAACTGCTTTACTATACAAGTCAGCCTACATCACGGGCGGAACATACAGATTCAGAAAAACGAATACTGATAAGTTAAAAATATCAACTAAAAAATGTGAAATAATACACCATCGCAGGCTGTTGGTTTTCTGATAAGTAATACTCCATACAAATCCCATAAGTAAGAGTGACGCCCATGTCATCCAACTGCGGTTCGCTATTGAGAATACTCCCCACATAAGAGGATGGCTTGCGACAAATAGTACTGTCGAATAGACAATAGAAACTTTCTTTGGAAAAGGCAGGGCGTTTAACAGAAAGCCTCTCCAGTAGATTTCTTCAAAAAACGGATTGACAACGGCAAATGCCAGCCATAAAGCAATTATAACGGGGGAAGACAATAACTTCAAGTTCAACAACATTATGGACAGCGGAATAAATCCAACAGCAAAACACAAGACTGTCCATAAAACATTTCTTTTCGGCTTATCAAAAAGTTTAACGATTGATTCTTTGCCGAAACATGTATATGAGACCGCGAATGTTGTTCCCCAATATATCAAGGCTAGTGGGATAAACGCCCATTCGCCCGTAAATGGGATCAGAAAAAAGGCTGTAATGAATCCAATAGCGATAACAACAAGCGGTGAGATTATTGCCAGTTTAGATTTACTCAAGATAAGAACCCTCTCTTACAAATATACATTTTCAAATCCCCGCCGCCGCATTACAGCGAAGCTACGATTTTTAACCAAGGAAACTATACCTTAATATCACGAATAAATCAACGATGTTCATTCAACCAGAGGCTTTGCATCTTTCAGCCAGCACCTCCATATCCCCGGTTACGCACATCGTCAACGTTCGGAACTCCGATCTTCTGAACTCCGATCTTCTAGTTCAGAACTCCGATCACCGAGTTCGGAACTCCGATCTTCTAGTTCGGAACTCCAATCACCGATAGTTCGGAACTCCGAATTCCTAGTTCGGAACTCCGATCTTCTAGCTCAGAACTCCGATCTTCTAGTTCAGAACTCCGATCACCGAGTTCGGAACTCCAATCACCGAGTTCGGAACTCCGATTACCTAGTTCGGAACTCCGATTACCTAGTTCAGAACTCCGATCACCCTGTTCGGAACTCCAATCACCGAGTTCAGAACTCCGAATTCCTAGTTCGGAACTCCGATCTTCTAGTTCAGAACTCCGATCACCCAGTTCGGAACTCCGATCTTCTAATTCAGAACTCCGATCTTCTAATTCAGAACTCCGATCACCCTGTTCGGAACTCCGATCTTCTAGTTCAGAACTCCGATCACCGAGTTCGGAACTCCGAATTCCTAGTTCGGAACTCCGATTACCTAGTTCAGAACTCCGATCTTCTAGTTCAGGACTCGGGTTTCCAAGTTCCGAACTCCGAATTCCATGTTGTGAACTGCTATGTACGGGGATACTTCACGTTGATTAGTAAGAGGAGGTCTTTCCAAAAATATGATAAAGACTAATGAGCAGGAATCAGCCTCAGGAAACTATTATAATACATAGGATTGATACATCCCGCTTGATGCCCTTATCTCTTCATCATACGTTTTGAAATGCTATCCGATATTTTACCTATCGACCCTTCAGTTTTTTACTTTAATATAGTAATTACAAGGGTAAACATAAGAGAATTTGTACTAAAAATCTCTCTTGATATTTTGTTAAATATTCGTTCTTATTCTTTCTTAATATGTCATTGGCGGACAATTTATACGGATAATCGATTGTTACAAGGGAATCCGGGATATGTGCGGTTTCTGCAGTATAACTGTTTTACCATTAAATATAATATGGTGTAATGAAGGATAAAGGCTATGCAAACTAAAACAGAAGAGATAAGTAAAAAGCCGAAGGCTTCCGTAACCTCAGGTATGAGTTATCTAAAACGTTCATGGATGCTTTATGTAATGTTGGCGCTTCCGATGACGTTTTTTCTTGTGTTCCGTTATATTCCAATGACAAATATTGTAATTGCTTTTAAGGATTACAATATTTTCCAAGGCGTTTGGTCTGAAGGGTCGCCTTGGGTTGGTTTTAAATGGTTTCAGGAAGCGTTTTCCAGAAAAGATTTCTGGCTTGCTTTCCGTAATACAGTTTGGCTCAATTTACTTGATCTTGTGCTTGGTTTTCCTGCGCCGATTATTCTCGCCCTTTTATTAAATGAACTTGTTTCTAAAACTTACAAAAAAATAACACAGACTATTATTTATCTTCCTCACTTTTTGTCATGGATTATAGTTTCAAGTATTGCGACGCGACTGCTCGCTCCTGCATCGGGCGTAGTTAATCTGTTTCTTGTAGAGCAGCTTGGAGTTGGTCCGATTGATTTTCTTATGGACAAAGTCAATTGGGTAATGACGTACATTTTCTTCGGAATTTGGAAGGAAATGGGCTGGGGAACGATTATCTACCTTGCGGCGATTACTGGTATTAATCCTGAATTATATGAAGCGGCGGAAGTAGACGGCGCAGGTCGTTGGCGCAAGCTGTGGCATGTTACCTTGCCGGGGTTAAGACCGACTATCATTGTTTTATTAATTATGAATGTCGGGCGTATTTTAGGTATCGAACTTGATCGTCCTTACACAATGATGAACAACATCGTTATTGAAGTAGCTGATGTTCTTTCTACTCTTGTTTACCGTGTTGGTATTAGGTCGTTCCAGTTTTCGCTGACTGCTGCAATTGGGCTTTTCCAGTCGGTGATTTGCGTTATATTTCTTGTTGCCGCTAATACATTGGCAAAGAAATTCGGCGAGCGGGGTATTTGGTAAATGAAAATTAGATCAATAGAAACAAAAATTGGCGATTATATAATTATTGCAGTATGTTTTGTTGTTATACTGTTATGCTTGATGCCGATGTTAAATCTTCTTGCACAGTCTCTTTCAAGCGCGCAGGCGGTAATTAACAATGAAGTAACTTTCCTTCCAAAGGTACATAATGTACAAGCCAATACTTTTAGAGGGGGAGTTACTCTTGACGCCTACAAATATGTGTTTTTAGATCCGGGTTTTACTCGTTCTATGTGGTGGACTGCGATACTTACGGTTATCTGTACGCTTTTTTCTCTTAGTTTGACAATATTGTGCGCTTATCCACTTACTTATGATTGGCTTAAAGGGCGGATAATTATTAATACAATGATAATTTTTACAATGTATTTCAGCGCTGGAACAATTCCAAGTTATGTACTCATGAAAACGCTTGGACTGCTTAATAATCCGCTTGTTTTGATTATTCCAAACGCTCTTTCGGTTTTTAATGTGATTATTCTGCGGAGTTTCTTTTTTGGAATTCCGAACAGTCTTCGTGAATCTGCGGAAATTGACGGTGCAAACCCGTTTATAGTTTTAGTGCGCATTTATCTTCCATTGTCAGCGCCTGTTTTGGCGACGCTTGCTTTGTTTTACGCGGTAGGTCGTTGGAATGGGTTTAGCGACGCGCTGCTTTATATCAACGCGGCTCCTCAGTGGGTTCCGATTCAATTAAAACTTTGGCAGTTAATTCAAAATATGACTTCGATTGATGTAAGTACCGTAGAAATGGCTGCGGGTACAGTGCCTAGAACATCAGACGCGATAAAGGCGGCGGCAATTATGTTTGCCACTGTTCCAATCCTTATTGTTTATCCGTGGCTTCAAAGGTATTTTATTGTTGGTGTTACCGTGGGTTCTGTAAAAGAGTAGTTTTACTGAAGAAATCGTTCAAAATCTATTATCTTGGTTATGGATTATTGCTTAGTTATTACGCTGGTTATGCAAAATAAAAGTCTAAAGTATTTTATTTTGCAATAATTAGGGAATAATTTAAAAACTTGAGTTTTTGAATTATTTATATATTTCAGATTTTATAAGGAGAGAATCTATGAAGAAACTGTTTGGGGTTATGGCGGCATTAGGTATCGCTATGGCTCTTGTATCAACAGGCTGTAAAAAAGAAACTGTCCAGCTCAAGGTTGAAATCTTTGACCGCGGTACAGACGGCGGACGATCCCTTGCTCATGAAAATGCGTGGACAGAATGGGTTAAGGCAAAGGTAAAAGAAGACCTTAACATCGATGTTGTTTTTGTTCCGGTAGGACGTTGGTCAGAGGATACTGATATTGTAAACCTTATGGCGTCCGGTGATGCTCCTGACTTGTGTTACACTTATAATGGCGCAATGATTTCCAGTTTTAGGGATCAGGGCGGCGTTATGAATCTGGCTCCGTTTATCGAGGAATATCTGCCGGATTTGAAAAAACTGCTCGGTGAAGACCCCGCGATCCCGGGCGCGGATTTTATTTACCGCAACACCCAGCCAAGTGACGGACACATATATTCCATTCCAAGTTACCGTGTAGCGCTTGCTCAGCGGAATATCTTTATAAGAAAAGACTGGCTTGACAAACTTGGTCTTGGTTTACCTAAAACCACGGAGGAATTTTACAATGCGCTTGTAGCTTTCCGCGATCAAGACCCGGGCAATGTCGGTAAAAACAGAGTTGTTCCTTTTGGGCAAAACAGCGACGCGCGCTGGGGGCTTGCGAGCTTAATTGAGCCATCAATTGATCCCACTATGAGCGACAGAGATCGTTGGGTATATAACATCGCGGATCGTAACATTATGATGCCCGGTTATAAAGAAGGTGTCCGTATGATGAATAAATTAACAACTGCCGACGATTTCTATAATGATATGAAAAGCGGCGTTGTAGGCGCGTTTGCCCAAAACTGGGATATGCCTTACCGTACAGACTACCAAATTGCAGCAGACCTTGCCAAAAATGTACCCGGCGCGGAATTTGTTCCAATAGACCCAATCCAAAGTACCGACGGCGTTACTCACAAAGCAATAATGGACAAAGTCGGGCTTCAAATGTTCATTCCTTCGTTCTCCAAGAACCACATTGCGGCATTGCAATATCTTAACTGGCTTGCAAAATATGATAACTATCATTTCCTTCAAGTTGGTGAAGAAGGCAGAAACCACGTAATGGTAAACGGCGTACCTCAGACAATCGCTACTCCTGCAGGCGATCCTTGGTTTATGAACTCCGCTAACAACATCGATATGACCATGCCTATGAATGGCGTGGAAATGGGCGGTACGGAACTTAACGCGAGAGTTCTTGCACTTAGTTACGGCGATACTCCTGCTGAAGTTATTGTAAATGCGTATACTATGTCTACTACTAACGGCCGCGCCGCTTCGGTGTATCAGACTCCTACAAGCAAGGATGGCGTTTATGGACAGACCCTGAAGGATAAAGCCGACGCGCTTCTTGCTCAGGCAGTGATGGCAAGCTCTGCGGATTTTGACCGTGTATGGGACGAAGGTATGGCTGACTGGCTTGCTTCAGGCGGTCAGGAAGTGTGGGACGAAAGAAATTCTTTGTATAAATAATTAAGAAACCAACAACCCCGCCCTTTAAAAAGGCGGGGTATTTTGTTCTATAGTGATTTGCATTCTTCATAGTTTATATCTTGCTCCTCGTGTTTTCGAACTTATCATACTTTCTCTATCACTTCCCAATTTTTAATAAGTTGACGCTTCGCTTTATGTAAATTCATCATTTTCATGAATTTCATTATTTCTTATTTTTTCAATAATATCCCAATTTAATTCTATGAGATTTGAAATTACCTCAAGTAATTTAAATTCCCCCTGTTCTATGCCTGCATTAAACCCAATATTTTTGGTATATTCATTTTCAAACCGAACATACCAAAAATATTGGCTATAGAAAACACTTCCCTGATCAATATGTAGTTTTATTGATAAATCAGAATCATTTTGAAAAAAAATAGAAATCTCTCTCAATTTTTTCTTCTTCATTAGAAAAATATTTTTTTTGAATAACTTGCAGTGATTCTTTTTCTGATAAAATACGCATGATTCCCTACTTATTCTGAAAAAATAACTTTAATATATAGGCTAACTCTTGCATATTTCCTACTATACTATCAAGTTACTCATGGTACACTCTTGAAAATGAACCTCCCCGACGCTTGCGTCGGGGAGGTTCATTTTGTTGTCAAGCCTATTTTTATATTTTGCAATATTTTTACCAATGTGGTCAGCAGGTATTCTGATTTTAATACAGGAATAATATAGTGAAATAAGTTAAAACCTTTGAAGGGAAAAGAAGACAAACATAGCGGAAATGAATAAATCAAACGCGTTTCATGTTCGCCCATGATTTCTCTAGCGGATTATAATCAGGCGAATAGGGCGGTAGGAATAACTTACGAGCCTTTCTCTCCCCGACACGCCCGCCCATACTCCCGCTGAAAATACCTATATATGCCGCTCTAGCCCGCTGCCAGTCGGCTCAATCCCAGCTGCTGTTATAGGCGAATCTCTGCCGGTTATGGCGCATGATACGGCAGGGATATGTGCGCTAGAGATAAAAATCCCGTCCGCCTTGCTTGATTTTCTCGATATTTCCCGCCGTCCGTTCGCGGATGTTCTCGTTGTCGATGGTCGGGATTTCGCGTTCTATCGCCGCTTTCGCCGCTGCCCTAAACTCGTCGTCGCCGTAGTCTATGGCAAATTCGGCAAGCGTCGTAAGGGCGTTCGGCAAACACACATTCTTGATATTGCCCGATTTGGCAAGGCTCATAAAGCGGTCGCCAGTGCGCCCCATGCGGTAGCACGCCGTACAGAAGCTGGGAATATAGCCGTCGTCCATTAATTCCTTGATGATCGACAAGGCTGAGCGATCATCATTCACAAAGAACTGCGGATTCGTTTCCTCACGTCGTTCGCGTTTGGCATAACCGCCCACCTCGGTGCTGGAACCCGCGCTTATCTGGGAAATGCCGAGCTTTAAGAGGCGTTTCCGCATATCGTGATTCTCCCGTGTCGAGAGGATCATGCCTGTAAACGGCACTGCGATACGAATAATCGCCACGATTTTGGCGAAGGTCTCGTCATCAACAAGGTTGGGAAAGGCGCCGATGTCAATGCCCACGCCCGGACACAGGCGCGGCACGGAAATCGTGTGGAAGCCCACGCCGAACGTCTCCTCAAGATGCTCATTGTGAATCATCAGTCCCAGTACCTCAAAATACGGGTCAGCCAAGCCGAATAACACGCCGCCGCCCACATCGTCAATACCGGCTTCCTGAGCGCGGTCGAACGCGGTGAGGTGATAGGCAAAATCGCGCTTTGGTCCGGCACTGTGCACTGTTTCGTACGTCGGCTGGTGGTAGGTCTCCTGAAACAGGATATAGGTGCCGATGCCTACCTCTTTGAGCTTGCGGTAATTTTCCACGGTGGTCGCCGCTATGTTCACATTGACCCGTCGGATTTCACCGTTCTCAAACTTCATATCGTATATCGTCTTCATACACTCGACGATATAGTCAATGGGGCAAAGAGCATCGTTTTCGCCCGCTTCAAGCGCAAGACGTTTGTGCCCCATTGCCTCAAGGATGCGCACTTCTTCGCGGATTTCGTCATGGGTAAGAATCTTTCGGTTGAAGCTGTGAGCGCAGTTGTAGGTGCAGTAGGCGCATTTGTTAACGCAGTAATCGCTTACATATAAAGGCGCGAACATGACAATACGGTTGCCGTAAATGTGCTGCTTGATGTTTCCGGCAATTTCGTTGATGCGCACAAGGTGGGCGGGATTCTGATTCACAAGTAGGGCGGCGATTTCTCGGTGGTTGAGTCCTTCAAAGCGCTCCGCCTTATCCAGCGAGTGTTCAATGTCCACGTCAGAGGCGTGTTTCGCTTCGGCAAGCAGGCTTTCGATGTAGTCTTTGTCTATAAAGGTAGGCATGGCGGCTACTTTTTCTCCCCGGAGACAGCTGTTTTAACGGTAACGCCGTCTATATTGCCCAGTTTGCCGGTGAGGGCGTTGATATCATCCAGCTCCGCCTGCACGGTGAGAGAAACGATGGCGATATCCTCTGCGTCAAAAGGGATGCCCATGCGCCCTTTGATAATACCTTTGTACGAGGAGAGCGTCTCGTTAAACGCCTTCTGTGTAACCGCGGGATGTTCCAGTACCGCGCCGATGACCGCTATTTTCTGCATAGCTTTGATCCTCCTTACATTTTGAGTACCTTAATTTTCAGAAGTGTTAGGATTACAGGAGAGGGAGGGCGTCGGAAGTCGTGAGCGGACAAAAACCCCGCGGCTTGAAGGCGTCAACGCAGGCAGACTGCCCGCGTCCCTCGTAAAACCAGAACATATCTTTGTTTATCAAGGTATAATGATTTCATTCAGTATAGCGCGAGCAGGATTTTTTGACAAGGGGCTAAATAAATAAAGAAGGGAAAAGCCAAGACAGGGAATCGAACCCTGGACCTACGCATTACGAGTGCGTCGCTCTGCCGACTGAGCCATCTTGGCTTGTTATTGCATAAGCTATCATATCCATGAAAAAAGATCAAGCCCCGCCGTGCAGGGCGTGCCCAAAGTCCCCTGTTAAAAAACTTGACATTTGCACGATAAAATCAGTATCTTTATGCTTATGCAACGACAGTTTCAAACAGAGGTAAGCAAACTTCTGCACCTCATCATACACTCCCTCTATTCAAATCGGGAGATTTTTCTGCGGGAGCTTGTTTCAAACGCATCGGACGCGCTGGACAAGCTCAAATATTTAACAGTCGCGGACGAAAAATACAAAAACGTCGTGTTCGATCCGCGTATTGACCTCTCCTTTAACAAGGACGAGAAAACTCTCACCGTGTCCGATAACGGCATTGGGATGAACGAAGAGGATTTGGTCGAGAGTCTTGGTACTATTGCCCGAAGCGGTACCCGCGCCTTTTTGGAACAGCTGACGGCTGACGCCAAGAAAGACAGTAACCTGATCGGGCAGTTCGGCGTGGGCTTTTATTCAGCGTTTATGGTATCGGATAAGATCGATGTTGTCAGCCGCAAAGCGGGCGAGGACGGCGCGTGGCGGTGGACAAGCGACGGCAAAGAGGGCTACGATATTGAAGCCGCGAGCCGAGAGATGCAAGGTACGGATGTCATCCTTCACCTGACGGACGAAGGCGCTGAATACGCCAATCGCTGGAATATTGAGAATATTATCAAACGTTATTCCAACCATGTCGCCTTCCCGATTTACCTTACCTACGATGAAAAGGAATACGACGATAAGGGGAATGAAAAAGGCAGTGTTACCAAGACAGACAAGATCAACTCAGGCGCTGCGTTGTGGACACGCTCCAAGTCCGACTTAAAGGACGAGGACTACGCCGAGTTCTACAAACAGCTGGGACACGACAGTGAGGACCCGCTTTTCTATGTGCATACCAAGGCGGAAGGCACGCTCGAATACACGACCTTGTTCTATGTGCCGAAAAAAGCGCCCTTCGATCTCTATCACATGGATTATAAGCCCGGCGTCAAACTATATGTGAAGCGCGTGTTTATTACGGACGACGATAAGGAGCTGATGCCCACATGGCTGCGTTTTGTGCGCGGCGTTATCGACAGTGAAGACCTTCTTCTGAATGTGAGTCGCGAAATTTTGCAGCAGAACAAGGTGCTGATGAACATCAAAAACGCTTCGGTCAAGAAGCTTTTGTCCGAATTCAAAACTATTTCTGAAAACAACAAGGAAAAGTGGGACACTTTCATCAACGAGTTCAACCGGCCGCTCAAAGAAGGCTTGTATCAGGACTGGGGCAGCCGCGAAGCTCTGCTCGATTTGGTGCGCTTCAAAAGTACGGCAGCTGAGGGCTGGACGAGTCTTGCGGACTATGTTTCCCGCATGAAGAACGATCAGAAGCACATCTATTACATCACGGGCGGCGACGAGAAGACGCTCCGCGCGTCTCCCTTGCTTGAGGCGTACGCGGCGAAGGAGCTGGAAGTCCTTATCATGGACGACGAGATCGACGACATCGTGATTCCGACTATCGGTAGGTACGAGAAGAAGGATGGCGACACGACCTCCACATGGGAGCTGAAAGCGGTAAACCGCGCGGGCGCGGACGATGAGCTGGGCGAAACGCAGGATAAGGACGCGGAAAAGGAACTCGTGCCAGTGATCGAAAAACTGAAGAAAGCCTTAGGCGAGCGCGTGAAGGATGTGAAACTTTCGCGCCGACTCCACGATTCACCCTCGTGCATTGTTACGGACGAAAACGACCCCAGTATGCAGATGGCGCAGATGATGAAGGCGATGGGACAGACCGATCTGCCGGAAATCAAGCCCATTCTGGAGGTGAACGGCTCGCACCCAATTGTCGCCGCGCTTAAAACGGTCACCGACGAGGCGCGTATTGAGGACACGGCGGTGGTGCTGCTGGATCAGGCGCTGCTGCTTGAAGGAATCAAACTGAAAGAGAGCGCGGATTTTGTGAAGCGGCTGAACCGGCTGCTGGCGCAGAAATAAATTGGAAGGTGTTTGGGAAAGTATGATAAAGATGAATGAGCAAAGATTAGGTTCGTAAAATCAGTTTAATACATAAAATTGATGTTTTCTGCTTGACACCTTCATCTTTGCATCATACTTTTTGAAACACCAGCATAAATTGATAGATCGAGCCTTTTTCACAATAACCGATTGTGGAAAAGGCTTGATATTTGTTGTGTTGCGTCTGTGGACTT
>QMCE01000939.1_pt1 | contig 22181 bp, 22 predicted proteins | sample 1821851 | NCBI WGS metagenome assembly QMCE01 (sample SAMN09453174, study PRJNA476694) | Termite gut metagenome, whole genome shotgun sequencing project. | isolation source: worker | host: Odontotermes sp. | place: South Africa:Pretoria | collected 2016-01-28 | reverse complement strand
CCCGCATTATTCATGACCCAAATTCCTGATGGGAATTGATTCCAACAGGCTTTTTGGCATTGTAATCTCAGAAAACAACCAGGAAACCACCTAAAAAAGGGCATAGTATCCCCGTCGGGACTCAGAAGTGATTTCACGGGTTGTCAAGGTTCGCAAGCTTCGTTCATTCCAGTTGTGGATGCAATTCTCGTATGTTGGACATGGTTTCATAAAACTCCCGCTTGTAGGGACAGCTGCTGCAAAGCTTGAACACCTGGTACCTTGCCGAACGTACGATTTTTGCGGCAACTTTGAGCAACTTCAAACGGATGGTGTCAATCCGCTGTTTCCTCATGTTTTCGGGTAACGCCAGCCGACGAAACCAATTGAACAAATTGTACGCCAAGGCGTGGACCCGAAGTCGGTTCGCATTCACCGTTTTGGAACGGCTGCAGACGGAAGAAAAGTCAAACCCCGCCTTGCCCTCCTTGATGAAGTTCTCCATCCTGCCGCGCCCGCAATAATACCGAATGACTTGGTGGGGTTCCATTTCCATGGTCGTCACCAGGAAGGTGAACATGTGAACCATCTGGTTTTCCGGTTTTTCCACCTTGAAAACCACCCGTCTGGGGTGGGTCCAACTGGCGGCCTGGTACATGAACTCGCCGTATACCACGGCGTAGTCGACTTGGTTGCGCCGGGTTGCCCGGTACAGCGCCTCGTCCGCGTCCCCCGCATGGCTTTGGAGGGCGGCGTTGTTTTTGAGGCGGATCGCATACTTGCAGTCGTTCTCCTCGCAGGCCTCATAAAGGGCCGGCGATGCAAAGCCGCTGTCCCCGCGGAGGTAGAGGGGGAGGGACGGGTGCTTCTCCCGGTACTCCCGCACCAGGGGGGTCATGAACTTGTCCGCGTCCTTGCCGCAATACTGCGTGCCGTCACGCAGTTCGACTTTCAGCAGGTCGCCCGTCAGTCCGTCGTAGCAGAGCAGGGGGTGGTACCCGTGCGCCTGGTAATGGTAGTTGAACCCCTCGCCCTCCTGCCTCCCGTAGGTGGCCAGCAGGGTGGAGTCCAGGTCAAAGAGCATGTGCTCGGGGCGTCGGATGGAGTATACGACCTCGCGCATCCGCTCGTCAATCCGGTCGAGCTGTGCCAGGGTGTCCCCGTCCATGCGGTTCCAGAACCGTGAAAGCGTTGGCTGGGAGGCAAGGGCGGACTTTTCCAAGATGGCGGTGAGGACCGGCTCGCACGTCAACTCGTCCGCACAGTCGTCCCTAAAATAGGCCGCAACAATCTGATAGAGTATCTGCATTAGGTTGTCCGCATCGGCATGGAGTCTGCACAAGGCGGAATCGTTCGTTTGGAAGAGTTTCTTGACAAGCTTGGTCAACCCAACTTTGGAGGCGAACTCCTTGATGAGGAGAAGGCCCGCATCGGATGACAAAACCGAGTTTAAAATAGACATAAAGGAACCTCTTTTCTTGGTTGGATTATGGTTTGGACACTTTAATTTTACCAGAAAAGAGATTCTTTTTCTACTCACTTTTGAGATGAAATCAAAAAAATATGCGGATTCCGTAACTTTGCGGCTTTGGACTTCTTTCACCACCTAGCAGTGAATAATACAGGATAAGTATTTTAGATGAAATAAAATATCATTGTTGACAATAAGTCCTTATTATGCTAAAATGCAAGAAAGATTTTCAAAACGTACAAGCAATTGGCATATACATGTCATTTACGATAGGAAGCGACTGGTCAATTGTTTGGGTGACAGAGATGGGGGACGACGGTAGCGGCTTCAGGCGACAAGCAAGTTTGTGTCAGTACTGTGACATCGAACGATTCATGCATGGAACAGTACGGAAAGGGGTGTGATTATGAAAATGAAGTTATACAAAATTGCCAGTACGGTTCTAGTAATTGCCATGCTTTTTGGCAACGAGGTTCTGGCGGCAAGCAGAAGGGATACATTCACGGTTGCCCATGGGCAGAGATGGAACTATAGGCCCAATCTATCGAGGGGAGGAAACTATAATAACATCCTTGCCAGGACCTATGCCGTATATCCGACTGGTGGAGGTGCGGATAATTATAAAAGGGTTCAGGTCAAAGGATGTATGGGTACGGTAGGAATTACGGATACATATGTGTTGAATGAAGAGGATGATAATAACAAACCCATGCCGATTTACAATGGGTACATGAATCAAAGTAGCATCTGTTTTGCGTTTCGCGGTAATGCGTATGACCATGAGGCTCGTACGGATTGTTATTATGATGCAAGGTAAGTAAAGATGTAACATGTCGTTTCTCATCTCTGTATCTTAATGGTTGCAAAGGAGCAGATTATGTTGTTTTATTCAATAAGGATGCAAATGGCGGTGCTGTCCAGAAAAAAGGGCATGATAATTATGTATTTGGCCATGTTGGCGTTGGTGGTGGTTAATTATGGAAGCAATATAATTAATTATTACGGGAAGGACCTTGTGGCCATGTACCATCCCATGAAGTTGACTCTATTAAACGACTATGGCGGTTATGGGTTTTTGTTGATGCAATATTTCCCCATATTGGTGGTGATTCCTGCGGCGTTTTCTTATATGTCGGATAGGGATTCGAGGGAGATTGTTTTTATTCAATTGAAAGTGGGAAGAGGAAATTATTACTGGGGGAAATACATATCCGTGTTTCTTATCACGTTTCTCGTCTTTACCATACCGCCTCTTGTTGAGATAGTACTGAACTGCATCGCTTTTCCATTGTCGGCAACGGGAGACCCGTCAAATTCTGATATGTACGATGTGGGTTATATTGAAAGTATAGGACGTTATTTTCTGCCTTTGTTGTGGTTAAGGCATCCTTATGCATACACGGTGCTGTTTACCATAATATTTGGCGCCGTGTCCGGTGTGTTGGCTGGCTTTGCTTTGGCCATCTCCACCTTGCCGTTTATGCGTTTCAAAGTATATGTTTTTGTTCCCGTATATCTGTTGATGGACATCATAGGAAGGGTGGGTTCGCTTAGAACGGACATTACGTTTTCCACAAGTTATTTTGATTATTTGAGAATGTTGAGTTCGAGTCATAAGAGTGGCGTGGCGTACTTTGCGCTAATGGTGGGTATTGTGATTGTGTCTGTGCTTCTCCTGAGGTATAAGAGCGGGAAGGATGAATTGTTATGAGGTATTATGTTAAATTTCTACTTTTTGCAGTCTTGTGGGGGGTATTTTCCGGGTTTGGCATATCGTTGCGGAGCGATTCCGTTTCATTTGCCTTCATTATATTAAAGTTTGGGTTTGTTGGGCTGGGTTATTCCATTTCCAGCATTGCCACGTTTGTAGAATGGTATTTCCCGTTGATTATGTTTCAGATTCTCTGGGGGACGTACATATACAGACATTTTTGTTCTGCCAGTGTGTATTATTTTTCGCGATGTAGCCAGCGAAGGGCGTGGTTTTTGAAAGAAGCGTGTTATTTGTATTTGTACGTCCTTGCCTATCTTGTGACGTTGCTTTTTGTGGGTACGTGGGCAGTCGGCGTTTCTGAACCTATCCATTATGACAAGGAAGCCCTTCCCCTTTTGGCCTATTACTTGTTGATACATTCTTTGTGGCTGTATTTTACCACATTGTTGATTAACGTCCTATCCATTAAGTTTGAGAGAAGTGAAGGAGGGTTCCTCGTCATTGGCAGTCTGCAAGTGCTGTGTGTCGCCGCGTTTTTTACCTATCAACAATTGTTTGAACGTTTTGCGGAAATATCTGCCGATACCGGGGAGATTGTTCTGGATGGCAGCGTTGCGATGCAAGTCATCATCAACCCATTGTCACACCTCGTATTGTCATGGCACAGCAGCAGTGTGCAGTCAATTGACAAGTGGATTAACGAGTTCAACATTGCGTTTGACTTGAATCTCTCCGTGGGCCTGTTTGTTGCCGCCAGCATATTGGCCATATGGACGGGGTGCAGGATTGTGAGTAACCAAGACATCATTGTAACGGATAAGGAAATGGGGGTGTAACATGGAACTGTCGGCAGAAAAGGTGAATAAAACGATTAAGGGGAACGTCATCTTGAGGGACGTTAATCTGTCATTGGAAAAAGGAATTATATACGGGTTCGTAGGGAGGAACGGTTCGGGAAAGACAATGTTGTTCCGAGCCTTGTCCGGATTGATGCGGGTGGATTCCGGCAAGGTCGTTTATCAAGGGAAGGAGTTGCACAAGGACATGTCCACGCTGCCGAGCTTGGGGATGGTTCTTGAGAATGCGGGTCTGTACCCTGAATTTACCGGAAGGAAAAACCTTCAACTTCTGGCAAAGTTGAATCAGAAGGTTGGGGATGCGGAGATTGTGGAATCCATTGAAAGGGTCGGACTCGACCCGTATGATAAGAGGACGTTCCGCAAGTACTCGCTCGGCATGAAGCAACGCATTGTGATTGCACAGGCAATTATGGAGAAGCCGGACGTCATTATGCTGGACGAACCGACGAATGCATTGGATGAAGGCGGCGTTGACGAGATTCGGAAAATTATATTGGCAGAAAAGGCTCGTGGCGCTTTGATTCTGCTTGCCAGCCACAATAAGGAGGACATCTCGTTGCTGGCGGACAAGGTGTTCTATCTGGAGAGCGGGGCTTTAGTGGATAGGGGTGATGAATAGATGAAGTATCTAGCGGCCATTACGGTAGGTTTGATGGTGATAGCCACCATTGTCGGTTGTATACACAAGTCGGCGTATACCAACTACACCAAGGATTCGTTTGATTCTTTTTATGTGGGGGTGTTAGATTACGGACTTGCGGAAAATGCCCAAAACGCAATGAAGGATGAACTGGAGAAGGTTAGCGAGTATATTGTAAGGGTGAAGGCGGTCACGGACTTGCAATTTGTATTCTTGCGCGCCAAGCAACGCGTTGAGGTACAGGAGGTATACAAGGGGGACGGCGTAGAGGTTGGGGAAGAAATTGATGTGACGGTTGACGGTTCCCATATATTTTTTGAAGGTGATGTGCCAATGAGCATTAATTTGGATTTTGTGAACGTTATGGAGCCGAATGAGGAGTATTTGCTATTTCTTGAGTCGAAGGTGGAGTCGGACTTCTCGTATGAGGACGGTTTTCCATATGACGTATATCGTGGCTCGCCATCCATCATCGCCCCGTTTTTTTCCTATCGAGAAAGGGAGAGTGTGCCGGTAACGCCTGACAGAGGGGCGTATAGGGCGGTGCCGTATGCGGAGGTGAAGGACAGTGAATATTTCGTCACTTCCCAGGAGGCGCTCGACTGTCTGCTTGTGCTAAAAGCCACCATGTTGGAGCGGTATCCTAGGCAGTGACGCGTCAGCTCCACATAAACCGCTGAAAAACGTGTTGACAAACCTTGCCTGCCGTGCTATGATTCATTAGTGTGCCGCACAGCGGGGCTGGAAGTTCATGGGACGTGGAGCGTCGCCATGGCGCCGAAGTTGGCGAGTATTGAGGATGGGAGGTGCCTTATGTACGCGATTATAGCAACGGGTGGTAAACAGTACAAAGTATCCGAGGGCGACGTGATTCGAGTAGAGAAGCTCAAAATTGCCCCGGGCAAGACGTTTACGTTCGACGAAGTGCTTGTTGTGAACGATGGTGAGATGAAGATAGGCAATCCGACGGTGGACGGCGCAAGCGTCAACGCTACCGTTATGGAAGAGGGCAGAGCCAAAAAAGTCATCGTTTACCGTTACAAGCGCAAGACTGGCTATCATAAGAAAAAAGGCCATAGACAGCCGTATACCAAGGTTCAGATTGACAAGATAAGCGTGTAAGGATTGTGGGATGGGTGATGGTATGATTCGGGTTACCGTTTACCGGAACGACGAGGGGCGACCGTTTGGCTTATGCGTGAGCGGCCATGCGAGATACGCCGTCAATGGGAATGACATTGTGTGTGCGGCGGTTTCCATTTTGGTAATCAATACCGTCAACGCCATTCGGAAGTTTACGTCTGAGGAGTTGTACCAAAGGGCGGAGGAAGAGACGGGGACGATTGAGTTCAAGGTTCCGTCGAAGGTCGGCCATGATGCGGATTTACTGTTGCGTTCCTTGATTCTGGGTTTGGAAGGGATAAGGAACGAGTACGGGAAACAATATATAAGTATCCATGATGGTTGAAGGGTTAGCGTTAAAGGAGGAGCAGTGGTATGGGATCAAATAGAGAATGTGAATTGATGAGGGTGAACCTTCAATTCTTTGCCCATAAGAAAGGGGTCGGTTCCACCAAGAACGGTAGGGATTCCGAGTCCAAGAGGTTGGGGGCGAAGAGGGCGGACGGTCAATTTGTGTTGGCCGGCAACATCCTTTATAGGCAACGTGGAACCAAGATTCACCCCGGCGTCAATGTGGGACGCGGTGGTGACGATACGTTGTTTGCCAAAGTGGATGGCGTGTTGAGGTTTGAGAGGAAGGGAAGAGACAAAAAGCAGGCTTCCGTTTATCCGGTAGAAAAGAAGTTGGGATAATTCGAAATACCTTTGAGGGGCTTAAGGCAAAGTGAGCATCATCAAGCTTGCTTGAATGATGCGAGCGCGCCCGCGAACCTGAGCAGGCTCGCAAAGCGTGCCGCGCAAGGTTTGCGCGAAGCGCGCCGCGAAGGTTTCGAAGATGGGAGAGCGATATATGTTTATTGATTCAGCGAAAATATTCATACGTTCCGGCAAGGGTGGAGACGGTTGCGTCAGCTTCCGCAGGGAGAAGTACGTTCCGGCGGGGGGACCTGACGGCGGAGATGGCGGGCGGGGCGGAAGCCTTGTGTTTGAAGTGGACGAAGGCAGGAACACCCTGAACGAGTTTCGATATAAAAGGAAGTTTGAGGCCGAAGATGGTGGTTCGGGCAGGAATAAGAGGCAGCATGGCGCGGACGGTGCGGACGTGGTAATCAAGGTGCCGCCGGGAACCATCGTCAGGGATGCGGAGACGGGCAGGGTCATAACGGACTTGTCATACGGCAACAAGAGAGAGGTCGTATTGAGGGGCGGGAATGGCGGCAAGGGCAACCAGCATTACGCCACCCCCACCATGCAGGTTCCCAAATATGCGCAACCGGGCCAACCTGCCAAAGAGTTGTTCGTCGTACTGGAGTTGAAGACGATTGCGGACGTGGGCTTGGTGGGATTCCCAAATGTGGGGAAGTCAACCTTGTTGGCGCGCGTCACCAACGCCAAACCCAAGATTGCCAATTATCATTTTACTACGCTCAGCCCCAACCTTGGCGTAGTGGACTTGGACGGCGGGGACGGATTCGTCATGGCGGACATTCCGGGACTGATAGAGGGGGCATCCACGGGCGTTGGTCTGGGACACGAATTCTTACGGCATATCGAGAGGACGAGGTTGTTGGTTCACCTTGTAGACGCCGCATCCACGGAGGGTAGGGACCCTATACAGGACGTACGCGCCATTAATGCGGAGATTGCGGCGTATAGTGCGGAATTGGCAAAGAGGCCGCAGATTATCGTTGCCAACAAATGTGACTTGTTCTACGAAGGGGAAGGGGAGGAAGTTCTGCAATCCCTGAAGGAGGCGTTTGAAGGGGACGGCGTGCGCGTATTCCCCATATCCGCCGCCAGCGGCAAAGGGGTGAAGGAGTTGTTGTACTACGTCAAGGACCGTTTGAAGGAATGCGAGTCTGAACCCCTTGTGTTTGAGAAGGAATACGACCCGCAAGAGGAGTTGCGATTCGTAAACGAACCATTTTCGGTCAGTAAAACGGAAGACGGCGTGTACGTCGTGGAGGGGCCGAGAATCGAAAGGATGCTTGGTTACACGAATCTCGATTCGGAGAAAGGGTTCATTTTCTTTCAAAACTTTCTTAAGGAGAACCAGATTCTTGACGAGTTGGAGCAGTTGGGGATAGAGGAAGGCGACTCCGTCAGGATGTACGGGCACCAATTTGATTATTACAAGTAGGAGGGGAATATATATGGGAATGACGATGACGCAAAAAATACTGGCGGCCCACGCGGGGCTGGAGTCCGTGACGGCGGGCCAACTAATCGAGGCGGACCTTGACATGGCGTTGGCCAACGACATTACGGCGCCCGTCGCCATACGCGAGGTGGGGAAGCTGCAGAAGAAGACGGTGTTCGACAAGGACAAGGTGGCGCTGGTTCCCGACCATTTTACGCCCAACAAGGACATCCAATCGGCTGAGAACTGCAAGCTCATGAGGGAGTACGCCAAGGAACAGGGGATTACGAATTATTATGAAATAGGTGAAATGGGCATTGAACACGCCCTGTTGCCGGAAAAGGGATTGGTCGTCGCCGGCGACGTCTGCATAGGGGCGGATTCACATACGTGTACCTACGGGGCGCTCGGGGCGTTTTCCACGGGAGTGGGGAGTACGGACATGGGCGTGGGAATGATTACGGGCAAGGCTTGGTTCAAGGTGCCTTCCGCCATCCGTTTCGCGTTGAAAGGTGAGCTGAGGCAGTGGGTGAGCGGCAAGGACGTGATTCTTCACATCATCGGCATGATTGGGGTTGACGGGGCGTTGTACCGTTCCATGGAGTTCGTGGGCGACGGCGTGGCAAACCTCTCCATGGACGACCGCTTTACGATTGCGAACATGGCGATTGAGGCGGGGGCGAAGAACGGCATATTTCCCGTGGACGACAAGACGGTTTCTTATATGGAGGCACATTCGAAGAAGCGGTACGTCACGTACGAAGCGGACGCCGACGCCGAATATGACGAGACGTACGAGGTTGACCTGTCGGCAATTGAGCCGACGGTGGCGTTCCCACATCTTCCGGAGAACACGAAGACGGTTAAGGAAGCGGGCGAGGTGGTGATTGACCAAGTGGTGATTGGCTCCTGTACCAATGGACGCATCGAGGACATGCGCGTTGCGGCAAAGGTACTGGAGGGCAGGAAGGTGGCGAAGGGCGTGAGGGCGATTGTGTTCCCGGCCACGCAGGACGTGTACCTACAGGCGATGGAGGAAGGGCTTGTGAAAATTTTTGTCCAAGCGGGCGCGGTGGTCAGCACCCCGACGTGCGGCCCTTGCTTGGGAGGACATATGGGGGTCTTGGCGGCCGGCGAGCGCGCGGTGTCAACGACCAATCGTAACTTCGTCGGAAGAATGGGACACGTGGATTCGGAAATATATTTGGCGAGTCCGGCGGTGGCGGCGGCGAGCGCGGCGTTGGGACGAATTGCGGAACCTGCCGACTTGGGTTTGTAAGCGGAACAAAAAGGAGGATACTATGAAGGCGCTGGGAAAGGCTATGAAATACGGGGACAACGTGGATACGGACGTAATCATTCCGGCAAGGTATTTAAACAACCCCGATCCAAAGGAATTGGCGAAGCATTGTATGGAGGACGTGGACAAATCTTTTGTGGGACGCGTACAGGAAGGCGACGTGATGGTCGCGGGGAAGAATTTTGGTTGCGGTTCGTCAAGGGAACACGCACCCATCGCCATTCAGGCGTCGGGCGTCGGGGTGGTGATTGCCAAGACGTTTGCGCGCATCTTCTACCGCAATGCAATCAATATAGGGTTGCCCATTATTGAGTGCGGGGAAGCGGCGGAAGACATCGACGAGGGAAATGAAGTGGAAGTGGACTTTGATTCCGGAATGATTTATAATCGTACCAAGGGGAAGGAATATAGGGGCCAGGCGTTTCCTGAATTCATGCAGGGCATCATTCGGGCGGGCGGCCTGCTCAACCATGTCAACAAGGTGGGATAAAAAGTCTCGCAAGGGCAGCGAGCCTTTTCAAGGACTAAGTGAAGTAAAAGGGGATAAAAAGTCTCGCAAGGGCAGCGAGCCTTTTCAAGGACTAAGTTGGAGTAAAAGTGGGACGGAAAGGGGAGAAAGGGTTTGGAGTATAATGTAGCCGTAATTCCGGGCGATGGAATTGGGCCGGAGATTGTAAGGGAAGCCAAGAAAGTGCTCGACAAGGTGGGTGACGTGTTTGGGCACGAGTTTAAATATGAGGAGTTGTTGATGGGGGGCGCCTCCATCGACGAATATGGGGAGTCACTGACGGATGAGACGCTTATGAGGGCGAAGGCCAGTGATTCCGTATTGTTGGGTGCGGTTGGCGGTGACGTGGGCAAAACGAGTTGGTACTCCCTTCCGCCGGACAAGAGGCCGGAAGCGGGATTGTTGAAGATGAGGAAGGGATTGGAGCTGTTTGCCAACATCCGCCCCGCCATCCTATTTGGTGAGTTGAAGGGGGCTTGCCCCCTCAAGGACGAGGCGGTGGAGGATGGCTTTGACCTCGTGGTTATGAGGGAGTTGACGGGCGGGCTGTATTTTGGCGAGAGAAGCACGGTTGTGGAAGGTGGGGTGAGGAAGGCTACCGACACCCTCGTGTACGATGAAAATGAAATCAGGCGGATTGCCATATGGGCGTTTGACGTGGCAATGAAGCGGAGCAAGCGGGTGTGCAGCGTGGACAAGGCAAACGTCCTCGATTCCTCCCGTCTCTGGCGGGCCGTCGTGAAAGAGGTGGCGGCGGATTATCCGGAGGTGGAGTTGCAAGACATGCTTGTGGACAATTGCGCCATGCAATTGGTGAAGGATCCGGGACAGTTCGACGTTATCCTGACGGAGAACATGTTTGGGGACATTTTGTCCGACGAGGCGAGTATGATTACCGGTTCCATCGGCATGTTGCCGTCGGCGAGTCTTGGACGCACGAAATTGGGCCTGTACGAGCCGAGCCATGGTTCCGCACCCGACATTGCGGGCAAGGATTTGGCGAACCCCATCGCCACCATTTTGTCGGCAGCCATGATGTTGCGTTACTCCTTCGGCCTTGAGGCGGAGGCGGACGCCGTGGAGGCGGCGGTACGCAAAGTACTGCAAGACGGATACCGCACGACCGACATCTTCTCCGAAGGCAAGAAGCGCGTGGGCACGGGGGAGATGGGGGACTGCGTGGCGAACAAAGTTTAAACCTTGCGCGGTACGCTTCGCAAGTCTGCTCAGGTTCGCGGGCGCGTTCGTATCATTCAAGAAAGTTTGATGATGCTTAACTTGCCTTTGCGGAAACGTAAATGAATCCCCGAAACTTTTGACAGCTAATACTCGTATATAAAATTGATATGTATCGTGATTTGACAGGGAAATGGCTGTCGTGTATAATTTTTATGTTAAGGGGGAAGAGTGATGCGAAAAAACAGCATAAGAAGGATTGAATCGTTATTACTTGCAATGGTGATGGTATTGGGTTCCATAATTGATGTATCGGGCAGCGAAGTACATGCGGCTGCTAAAAATGCAACCCCTAAGTTAAGTAAGTCGTCAGTCCAAGTTCTAATTGGAAAAACGACCGCCCTTAAAGTAAAAGGAGGAAAAAAGGGTGCAAAAGTTGAGTGGACAAGCAGGAATAATAAAATTGCTTCCATAAGCAAAAAAGGGGTAATACAGGGAAGAAAAAAAGGTGGCGTACAAATAACGGCTAGAATTACGGTCAATCGCAAGAAGTATAGACGAACTTGTAAAGTGGCGGTAATTAAAAAAGCAAAGCGCGTGTCAATTACGGGTAGCGATGTGGAGTCTGGCCATGGTATTGAATTATGGCAGGGCGAAAGCGTGTCTCTTGGAGTCGGCAAGAACCCCAAATCATCCAATGACGTGGTGTCTTCGTGGAAGAGTAGTGATGCGTCCGTTGCCAGTGTTGACAAACGTGGAGAGTTAACGGCGTTACAAGCAGGGACGGCCATAGTGACGGTAACCATGTTCGGTAAGGCAAAAGCCAGCTTGGACGTTACGGTGTTGGCTGATGGGGATGCGGAAGAGGATTCGGCGGAAGTGCCGACCAAGGCTCCAGCCGGGAGGTCAACGGAAGCACCGATGGAGAGACCAACGGAAACACCAACGGAAAGGCCGATAGAGAATCCGACGGAAGAACCGACGGAGAGACCGACGGAAGAGCCAACCGAAGAACCGACGGAGAGACCGACGGAAGAACCAACCGAAGCACCGACGGAGAGACCGACGGAAGGGCCAACCGAGGCACCGACGGAGAGGCCGACGGAAGGGCCAACCGAGGCACCGACGGAGAGGCCGACCGAAGCACCGACGGAGAGACCGACGGAAACACCGACCGAGGCACCGACGGAGAGGCCGACGGAAGGGCCAACCGAAGCACCGACGGAGAGGCCGACGGAAACACCGACCGAGGCACCGACGGAGAGGCCGACCGAAGCACCGACGGAGAAGCCAACTGTAGAGCCGACTCAAACGCCGATTCCGGCGCCAACTGCGAGAATAAAGATATCCAGTGGTTTTTGGGATACGTTTTTAGAGATAATTACGTTTGGAATCTACCATAAAGAGGAGCAAGAAGTAGAAATATCGGCGGAATCGCCAGTCGGTATTGCCAGTATCGAGTATTGCATAACGATGACGGACGTAACTGTTGACCAGATGGGTATGTTGACATTTATCCCGTATGACGATAACGACAGGCCGAAGCTAAAGAAAGGGACGAGTCGTATCGTCTACGCGCATGTCGTAGATCAAAAAGGGACGGAAATCTATATAAGGTCGGATGGCGTTGTAATTGAGGATAATGCGCCCAGTCCCACTCCGACCATGGAACCGACCGAGTCCCGAACAGAGGAACCGACTCCGACAGTAAGCCCAAAGCCAACGATGTCAATTAGTCCGGACCCCATACCAACGGTGGTTCCTACCATAAGGCCGGATGTTCCCTTTTATATGAACGTTGAGGTGGGTTCCGAGACGGTGGAGACCAGTGTGTCCATCAATGATGGCGCCTTTGGGGATTCCGGCGTCAGGCCGCTTGATGGAGCCAACGGTTACGAGACGTCTTATGGCTTTAGTGGTGGAGAGTATGGGGAGTTGTTTGCCAAGTTCGACCTTGCGTTGCCGGAGGGAACCACATGGTTGGACTATGAAAGCGTTACCTACACATTCCAGATAGAAAACGCATACGCGTGGTATGACAAATCCTTTGCATTGGCGGTGGCTCCCAAGGAGCAGGGATTGCCGGGTGCGTTGGAATTTGACTATGACAGCCAACGGATTTTGAATGCGGCGACCGTGACCATGGTAAAAAAATTGTCCGGAGATGCGGGGGAGCAGCAGGTCGTGTTGGAAGTCGATCCGGAGGCGGCCGCGCGGCTGGAGGGGAGTGAGTTCGAATGCGCCCTGTTCTTTAATTTGGAAGGAGACATGGCGGATCCGTATACGAAATATACGGTGTCCGACATTGCCATCCATAAAAATGGGGAAGGCCCGCCGATATCCCCGCCAACTCCGGAGCCAACTCCGGAGCCGACTCCGATACCGGCGCGTATCCCATTTTTCATGGACATAACGGTCGGTTCCGAGACGGTTCGGACGACTGCGGTGCAGAATGTCGATGATGGTGATAGTTGGAACAACGCCGTCCGACCGACGGAGGGAACGAACGGATACGTGGTGAACAGAGGAAGGCGTGGGAGTCACCATGTATTTGCCAAATTCGACCTTGCAATACCGGAAGGAGAAACGTGGTTGGACTATGAAAGTGTTGCGTTCACCTTAATAAATGGAAATGGGAGTGGAAAATTCACAAACACGCCCGCCGTACTGGTGGCAGCCCCCAAAGGGCAAGGGTTGCCGGACGTGCTGGAATACGACGGCAGTCAGACCATCCTCAATGCGGCATGTGTGAGTCACATGATGGAATTGGCCGGAAACTACTATGAGGAACTACCGGTGGTGATGGGAATTCGTTCGGAAGTGGCCGAGCAATTGGAAGGAAATGAGTTCGAGTGCGCCCTGTACGTTTTGTCTACGTATTATACGTTGACAGACATAGCCATCCATAGAAAGGGGGAGGGTCCTCCGACGATGCCGGAGCCGTCGGCCAGACCCGTGCCTTCCGTAGGCCCGTTTACTATGGATGTCGAGGTTGGAGACGCAACGGCGGAGACGGTCGTATCCCGTAATAGTGGTGCCTTTGGAGACTCCAGTGTCAGACCGTTCGACGGAGCCAACGGTTACGAGGCGTCTTATGGCTTTAGTGGTGGAGATTATGGGGAGTTGTTTGCCAAGTTCGACCTTGTGTTGCCGGAGGGAACTACGTGGTCGGACTATGAAAGCGTTGCCTACACATTCCAGATAGAAAACGCAAATGGGTGGTATGACAAATCCTTTGCGTTGGCGGTGGCTCCCAAGGGGCAGGGATTGCCGGGTGCGTTGGAATTTGACTATGACAGCCAACGGATTCTGAATGCGGCGACCGTGACCAAAGTAACAAAGCTGTCCGGTGATGCGGGGGAGCAGCAGGTCGTGTTGGAGGTCAATCCGGAGGTGGCCGAGTTGCCGGAGGGCAGTGAGTTTGAATGCGCCCTGTTCTTCAATTTGGAAGGAGACATGGTGAACCCGTATACGAAATATACGGTGTCCGACATTGCCATCCATAAGAATGGGGAGGGCCCGCCGATACCAACGCCAACGCCCACTCCGCCGGCGGGAGGATTCAAGGATGAAAATGATGTGCGAGAATTGTCTGCAATTATTGCCAGTCAGAGAGAAAGAGGATCAAATGTTAGCGAAGACATTGATGGCAGTGAGTATTCGTGGAATTGGCAGACGGGAAAACTAACGGGAATTGATTGGGGGTATAAAGAATTAAAGGGTAAATTGGACGTGAGCGGTTTGACGTCCCTGAGGAGTTTGGATTGCCGTGGGAACCAGTTGGCGGAGTTGGACGTGAGCGGCTTGACGTCCCTGACGAGTTTGTATTGCTATAGGAACCAGTTGACGGAGTTGAATGTAAGTGGTTGTACGTCCCTGAGGAGTTTGGATTGCGATGACAACCAATTGACGGAGTTGGACGTGAGCGGTTTGGCGTCGTTACTTGATTTGTTTTGTGGTGGGAACCAAATACAGGAATTGGACATGAACGGTCTGATGTCCCTGAGGAGTTTGTATTGTTATGGGAACCAGTTGAGGGAGTTGGACGTGAACAGTTTTACGTCCTTGACTTATTTGGATTGCGGTGAAAACCAACTGAAGGAATTGGACGTGAGTGATGTAACGTCGTTGGAGAGTTTGGGTTGCGATGGGAACCAGTTGACGGAGTTGGATGTGAGTGGTTTTACGTCTCTGACATATTTGAGTTGCAGTAATAACCAGTTGATAGAGCTGGACGTGAGCAGTTTGACGCCCCTGACATATTTGTCTTGTGGTGGAAACCAGTTGATGGAATTAGACGTGAGCAGCTTGACGTCCCTGGCGAGTTTGGGATGCGGTGGGAACCAGTTGATGGAACTAGACGTGAGCGGCTTGACGTCCCTGACGGATTTGGAATGCAATGGGAACCAGTTGATAGAACTAAACGTAAGCGGCTTGACGTCCCTGACGGATTTAAATTGCTCTGAGAACCAATTAACGGAGTTGGACGTGAGCGGCTGTACGTCTCTGACGAATTTATATTACGATGAGGGTGTAAATGTTATTGGACGTGACGATGAATAAGGAGTTCACGCAATAAGAAGGAGGATGCTATGAGGAGAATGGTGCTGTCCATCTTGGTGGACAATACGTCCGGCGTGTTGAGTCGGGTGGCCGGGCTGTTCAGTAGGAGGGGCTACAATATTGACAGTCTAACGGTGGGTGAGACGGAGGACCCCGCCATATCGAGGATGACGGTGGCCGCGACGGGCGACGACGCCATATTGGAGCAGATTGAGAAGCAACTGGGCAAGTTGGAGGATGTAAAAGAGATTAAGGAACTGGCGGACGGGGCCTCGGTTTGCCGCGAGCTCGTATTGATTAAGGTAAAGGCGAACCGGGAGGAGAGGACGGCGATTAACGCCATCGTCGACATCTTCCGCGCCAAAATCGTCGACGTGGCGACGGATTCCCTGATGGTGGAGTTGACGGGCAACCAGGCAAAATTGGGTGCGTTTATCAAGCTGCTCGAGGGGTATGAGATTATGGAACTGGTTCGTACGGGACTTACGGGTCTTGAGAGGGGTTCCGGGGACATCGCCGACTATTTGGACTAAAGGTCTCGCAAAATGACGGGTCTTTATAGATTAACTGCAATAACAAGGAGGAAGTAACATGGCAAAGGTGTATTATCAGAAGGATTGTGATTTGGCAAAGTTGGATGGCAAGACGATTGCGGTAATTGGCTATGGAAGCCAAGGGCATGCGCACGCGTTGAACGCCAAGGAGTCGGGAGCCAACGTGGTCATCGGCCTGTACGAGGGCAGCAAGTCGTGGGCGAAGGCGGAAGCGGCGGGATTCCCCGTCTATACGGCGGCGGAGGCGGCGGCCAAGGCCGACGTCGTCATGATACTCATCAATGACGAGAAGCAGGCGAAGATGTATCGGGAGTCGGTTGCCGAGAACCTAAAGCCGGGCAACACGTTGATGTTTGCCCACGGGTTCTGCATCCACTATGGACAGATTATCCCGCCCAAGGACGTGAACGTGGTTATGATTGCGCCCAAGGGACCGGGCCATACGGTAAGGGGTCAGTATGTGGAAGGGCAAGGGGTGCCGTGTCTGATAGCGGTACACCAAGACGCCACGGGAGACGCACGCGACATTGGTTTGGCGTATGCGTTGGCGATAGGCGGCGCAAGGGCGGGCGTGCTGGAAACCACGTTCCGCGAGGAAACCGAGACCGACTTGTTTGGAGAGCAGGCGGTACTCTGCGGCGGGGTGACGGCCTTGATGAAATGCGGATTCGACGTGTTGGTGGAGGCTGGATATGAGCCGGAGAGCGCTTACTTCGAATGCGTCCACGAGATGAAGCTAATCATTGACCTCATTAACGAGAGTGGGTTTGCCGGCATGCGGTATTCCGTATCCAATACGGCGGAGTATGGAGACTACGTTACGGGTCCCAAAATCATCACGGAGGATACTAAGAACGCAATGCGCCAAGTGTTGAAGGACATTCAGGAAGGCGTGTTTGCGCGCGACTGGTTGCTGGAGAACCAAGTCGGATGCCCGAGCTTCAAAGCCAAACGGCGACTGGAGTCCGAACACCAATTGGAGAAGGTGGGCGAACGGCTGAGGGGCATGATGAGTTGGACGCAGAAGGGGAAATTGATAGACAATTAGTAAGCCACTGGCACGGACGTCCCATTATGGGCGTCCGAGGATGAGCGGGCAACCTTGGAGCGAGTGGGAAAGCTCACAAGGTTGCCTTCGCATCTTGTAAAAGTGGATGGCGTGGTAATCGATTGGGATTACCTGCAGAATGATAAAGGGCAATGTTTTGACTTCAAATCCTTTTCGCCATCGTGTATTGAATTGGCTTCCCATCCTAAAAAACAAGCCAAAATGTTTTTTGACAAGCTTAATGGCCATATTGCCGAGATTTCCAAAAAGATGCAGGAACAATAGCCTTCTACGTTGTTGGGGCGAAGTGTCATCAAGGGGGTGGATTTATGGACGTCAGGCTGGCCAAGCAGGACGCACAGGATTTGGAGGGGTTGCTTACCCTATACACGCAGCTTCACGACAATGCCATACCCGCGCATGATGCGAATCTGGAAGCGCTGTGGGCCGACATCTTGGCGAGGCGGGGACATTACGTGGTTGTCGGTATAGAGGATGGGCGAATCATTTCTTCTTGCGTGCTTGTGGTGGTTCCCAACCTTACGCACGGCCAGAGGCCGTACGCCTTGGTTGAGAACGTCATTACACATGCGGAGTACCGACGGAGGGGCCATGGCACGAAAATCCTCCATTTTGCCCAATCAATTGCCAAGCAGAATGATTGCTATAAAATAATGCTGTTAACGGGCTCAAAGGAAGAGGGCACGCTTCATTTCTATGAACGGACGGGTTACAACAAGAATGATAAGACGGCGTTCGTACAGTGGTTGGAATGAGATGGGAGAACGAGCAATTGTATGACGCGGATGCGTATTGAGCGTTGCCGTTTTGAATCGATAAGGAGTGACGGTTGAAAACACTAATCAAAATCTACAAGAAGGCGGGTAAATACAGGCTTCACATTGTGATTGCGGCCATTTCCACGTTGTTGGTGACGGCCGCAAACCTTGCGACGCCCCGCATTACCCAGTTGATGATTCAAATATTGGAGGAACCGGGGGTGACGATGGACGCCATGCCAAGGCTGGTACGCATCGCCCTTCTATTGTTGCTCGTCTTCACCATACGCACCGTATGCCAGTTCCTGTACAGTTACGTCGGGCATTACGCCGCATGGCATTACGTGTCGGAGATACGTACGGAGATATATGCGCATTTGCAGAAACTTTCAATAGGTTATTACTCCGACAAGCAGACGGGGGAAATGATGTCGCGTGTGATAAACGATACGGCGGGATTTGAGACGTTGATTGCCCACGCCGTTCCCGAACTTACGTCGGGACTCATCCTGTTCGTCGGAGTGAGCGTCATACTTTTCTCGACCAACGTGACGTTGGCGGCGCTCACCTGCATCCCCATCCCGCTCATCCTGTTCGCCATGCCCGTGTTCAAAAAGTCCCGAGCCAGGCACAAGGAGGCGCAGGAGCACATTGCGAAGCTGAATGCGACGTTGCAGGACAATTTCTCCGGCATCAAGGAGATACAGATATTCAACCGACAAAAAGACGAATACGAAAAAGTGTCCGGACAGTCGGACCGACACGCCAATTCGCTGATACGCGCGTTGTTCTATTCGGCGGTCATGCACCCGTTGATTGGCTTTGCCACCTCGGTAGGCAACGTCATAGTCGTGGGCGTTGGCGGATATCTGGCACTCAACAACAACGGAATGCGGATGGACGAAATCGTGGCTTTCCTGCTCTACATCAGTGTATTTTACGGCCCCGTGGCCTCCCTGACCCGATTGATTGAAGATATGCAGGCGGGCATTGCGGGAGGGGAGCGCGTATTTGAAATACTGGAAACGGAGTCGGACATTGTGGACTCGTCGAAGGCAAAGGACGTGGGAATTCTCCATGGCGACATCGAGTTTGAACATGTGGACTTCCAATATGACGACGACGGATACACGTTGCGGGACATTAGTTTTCAGCTGCCCGCCAAGAAGATGTTCGCCCTGATAGGGCCTACGGGAGTGGGCAAAACGACGCTTGCCGCACTCCTGCCGAGGTTCTACGACGCAACGTCGGGCAACGTCCGAATCGACGGCGTCAACATCAAGGACATGACGTTAAGAAGCCTGCGGGAGAATATCAGCATGGTTTTACAGGACGTGTTCCTGTTCAACGGCACGATAAAGGACAACATTCGTTACGGCAACCCTGCGGCGTCCGACGGGGAAATCATTGCGGCGGCCCAAACCGCCTGCATCCATGACTTTATCGACGCGTTGCCGCTTGGTTACGACACCATGGTCGGGGAACGGGGCATGCGCCTGTCGGGAGGCCAGAAGCAACGCATTTCCATTGCGAGGAGTTTGCTGTGCAGTGCGCCGATACTGATACTCGACGAGGCGACTTCTGCCGTCGATACGGAGACGGAGAGGGAGATTCAAAGTGCGATACAGAAGATTGCGGGCCTGCGTACGATGATCGTCATTGCGCACCGCCTGTCAACGGTAAAACGCGCCGACTGCATTATCGTGCTCAAAGACGGCGCAATAGCGGAAATGGGCAGCCATACCGAGCTGATGGAGCGGGGCGGACTGTACCGCCACCTCTTGGAGATACAAAAAATAAAGTAGGGGGCCCTTATCGTCGCGCTTCGATAAAAAGGTCGATATCTTCAATGATGTAGTTGATACCCGTAGTGTGCAGGGCTTCATAACATGAAAGGATGTAATCGGTAATGTCGTACTGGCTAAACAGTGCCATGACCTGTTTGCCCGTCAAGTGTTTTGCCGCCTTGTACATTTCAAGACAAAATATAAGGAATTTTCCCTCTTTGCTCATGCCTCACGCCTCCTCCGGATAGGTAATGCTGCCGGTTTCCTGTTCTTCTTGGAACATTTCGAATAAGGCCAGTGGACTTAGGTGCCATAGCTTGGTTTCTTCATCTTCCAACTGTGCGTATAGTTCCGAATTATAAAACAGGCCGACTGCCTCCTCTTCGTCAATCCGAGTCCTCTCTGTGATAAGTCCGATAACCAGAGGAATAATCAAAAAAAGTTGCGTAGAAAATTTTGCTTCATCCATTATCATTCTCCTTACATAATGTTGAGTTAAACTTCAAGAATGAGAGTGCGTGTTGCGATGTGAAAACCAACTGATTGTATAGAGTCTTTATCTTTAACGTTTCAGTGTATCCTTTTTATCTAGTGCGCCTGTAGCATACAAATTGAAGGTTTCATATACATCGTCATTGGCAACCGCACCATAAATCAATTCAAAGGCGGTACCCTTATAGGTTCCCATGCGGTTTTCGTATACAAAATCTAACCAAGCTTCATTGGGAGTATTGAAACGAAGCAAACGGCAAGAGGCAAAAGCGGCTTCTTCGTCAATTTCATAAACATTGACTATAGGATAACCTTCTTTTCTACGGCCCTAGACCTTCTCGGAAAAGGAAACCGCTTGCGTTTTATTTTCCGTGGTATAAAAACCGAATCCGAAATCCAGAAATCGCGTCTGTTTCACCAACTGCGGTTTTTCGACTACGACATTGCTGCCATGGTACAAGAACATTGGAATCCCTCCCCAAATTAACTCTATGCATATTCGTTCCACGAAAACATGTGGAATGCAACCAAATTTTGCTCCTATACCTTATTATTATACCCCCAAAATCTAAAATGTCAACGTGACGGTTCGAGGATGGATGATTTTTACGTCGCCTTTTGGCGGTCTGATTTGCGCAAGGTTCGGTAATTGCGTGATTTTACACAGATTTTACATTGGATTATACACGGATTTTACATGCTCGTATTATGATTACCTCGTCAGTTGGAAAGACGAAGACAAAATTGAAAAAAGAAAAGCCCGCAGGGCGGGCAAGGAGGAAGGTATGATTAAGAAGATTACGAATGGGAAGCTTTTTGCGTTACTTATGGTATTGACATTGACGTTATCGGTATTTTTAACGGCGTGTGGCGGCTCCGACGATGCTGGATCGGATGCGGGAACGGAAGAGACGGAAGCGAATGATGCGGCGGAAGATGACGATACGGCGGCAACGGATGCGGCGGCAGAAGATACGGCGGAGTCGGAAGAATCGACGGAAGCGGAAGAGAGTGACGCGGGTTCGTCTTCCTTCAATGCGGAAGAGATGATTGGAGTGGTCTCCAGGGAAGACGGTTCCGGTACGAGGGGTGCGTTCATCGAGTTGTTTGAGATTGAGGAAGAGGGCGAGGACGGTACGACAAAGGACATGACGACGGAGGAAGCGCGCGTCGTGAACAAGACGGACGTCATGCTGACCACCGTTTCGACGGACGCGTATGCGATTGGCTACGTTTCGATGGGTTCATTGAATGACGACGTGAAGGCGCTTGACATCGAGGGGGTGGCGGCCACGGTGGAAAACGTAAAGAACGGTTCGTACGCCATCAAGCGTCCCTTCAACATTGCAACCAAGGGAGAGCCTTCGGGTCTGACCAAGGACTTCATAGACTTCATCATGTCGGCCGAAGGTCAGGAGGTGGTTTTGTCGGGCGGTTGCATCAAGATTGACGAGGAGGCTCCGGCTTATGCGGGCGACAAACCGGAAGGCAAGATTGTAGTGGGCGGTTCCTCGTCGGTCTCCCCCGTTATGGAGGTGTTGATTGAGGCATACCAAGAGATAAATCCGGATGCGGAGATTGAAATGCAGACGACGGATTCCACTTCCGGGATGACGGGCACCATCGATGGGACGTTGGACATCGGAATGGCCAGCCGTGATTTGAAGGATACGGAGTTGGAAGAGTTGACGGGCGTCCAGATTGCGCTTGACGGGATTGCGGTCATCGTCAGCAAGGACAATCCGGTATCGGATATGACGAAGGACCAAGTGAAGCAGATATTCACGGGTGCGGAAGAGTTTTGGAGTCCTTTCGCAAAGCGTTGACTGAGAAGCGCATCGCAAAGCGTTGACTGAAAAACGCATCGCAAATAGTAAAACATGGGTGATTCGTCGTCGCCGCAAGCCGTTCGTATAGGATTCTGGGTGGGTTCGAGGGCTTGCGGCTTGACTATTATCCCAGACGGGAGTGTAGGGGAGTATGAAAAAATTCGTAGAAAAGTTTATGTCATACGTGTTTCTTGCATTTGCGCTCGCATCCATCTTTGC
>QMCE01000513.1_pt1 | contig 22184 bp, 23 predicted proteins | sample 1821851 | NCBI WGS metagenome assembly QMCE01 (sample SAMN09453174, study PRJNA476694) | Termite gut metagenome, whole genome shotgun sequencing project. | isolation source: worker | host: Odontotermes sp. | place: South Africa:Pretoria | collected 2016-01-28 | reverse complement strand
AGGCTTTGCGACACCATTTGTTCGCTATCGCTTGCTACGGTAAAAAGCATTACTGCAAGACCGTGGATTTTAGACTGCTTTTAATTGCGGATTAGTATAAGGGGGAAATAAAGATTTAGCATTAAATAAAGCGGCGGCAAAAGCTCTTTGTACGCTTGCCGCCGAAACCGCTATTAGAGTATAGCATATTCTGGATTATTTGAAATATTATGCTTCTAATTATCCCATATTATCAAAAACCGACGTAGAAAGATACCTCTCTCCCGTGTCCGGCAGTATGACCGCGATATTCCTGCCGGCAAACTCCGCCCGGCCCGCGACCTGTGCCGCGGCCCACGCGGCCGCCCCGGAAGAGATACCCACCAGCAGCCCCTCGGTCCTTACAAGCTCGCGGCATGTCGCGAAAGCGTTTTCATTGCTAACCTTTATGACTTCGCCAAAAATTTCGGTGTTAAGCACCTCAGGCACAAAACCCGCGCCTATCCCCTGAATGCCGTGCGGCCCCGGCTGCCCGCCCGAAAGCACAGGAGAATTTTCCGGCTCCACCGCGAAGATTTTTATTTCGGGGTTTTGGGTCTTTAAGTATCCTCCCGCACCCGTGATCGTTCCGCCCGTGCCGACTCCCGCCACAAAAGCGTCAACCTTTCCGCCGGCGTCGCGCCATATCTCCGGGCCGGTGGTCTCGCGGTGGGCGGCCGGATTGGCGGGGTTTGTAAACTGGCCTGGCATGAACGACCCGGGAATTTCCAAAACCAATTCGTTCGCCCTTGCTATAGCGCCCTTCATACCCTTGGCGCCCTCGGTTAGCACGAGCTCGGCCCCGTAGGCCGCCAGCGTCTTGCGCCGCTCAAGGCTCATGGTTTCCGGCATGGTAAGGATCACCCTGTAGCCTCTCGCCGCCGCCACACAGGCAAGGCCTATCCCCGTGTTCCCACTGGTGGGTTCGACTATCACCGAGCCGGGCGCGAGCTTCCCGGCCTTTTCGGCGGCGTCTATCATAGCCCTTGCCGCGCGGTCCTTTATGCTGCCGGCCGGGTTAAAATACTCAAGCTTTGCCAAAAGCTTTGCCGAAAGCCCTTGGCCCGCGGCGAAAGCCGTAAGCTCCAGCAACGGCGTATTTCCGATAAGTTCTGTCAGGCTCTTTGCGTACATTGACGTGACCCCCATTTATGTATTTTGCCCATATGTTAGCAATAACAATAGCACGATCTTACAGGCAAGTCAATCATGAAAATTTTATATTGCAATTTGCAATATATGTTTGACATTATGTAATCTATAGTATATACTGTGCTTGTAGGGAGGTTCGTGATGAAAAACAAGCGCATGAAGATAGCCCGCATGGAGCGTGACATGAAGCAGGAGGATCTGGCCAGGGCCGTGGGGGTGACGCGTCAAACTATCGGGATGATAGAATCCGGCAACTACAACCCCACAATAAACCTCTGCGCCGCCATATGCAGGGCTTTGGGAAAAACACTTGACGAATTATTTTGGGAGGAACAGTCATGAAAAAACGGCCGGTTATTGACGAGAGAGTACGGGACCAGAGACGCAAGCTCGGAAACGAGGCGTACACGATTCTGATATTCGCGCTGATGCTCTCTCTTATAGTGCAGCAGTTGGTGTTCGGCGCTGATTTTGAACAGGTCGCGGGAGAGTTCTTCTGCTTTTTTGGAGTGTCGCTCTATGTTGTCATACGCAGCTTTATGATTGGTCTTGACATGTACGACGGCGCAATGAGAAAGCGTCGGGATATTCGCCTTCTCACCGCGGTTGTGACCGCCGTGACTATAATGGTAGTGAGCGGTCTCAGGGACTACCCCGATTACATCAGCAGCCCTTCCCCCGACTGGGGCGGATATATCGCCGATTTGGCGATTTCGGGCGTAAGCGCCGGCGTTAGCTCGTTTTTGATAGTCATGCTCGTGTATTATCTCAACGGCAAAAGACAGGCGTCTTTGGAAAAAAGGCTGGACGCGGAAGAGACCGCGGATTAGACGCAAATGGCAGATAACATAATTGACCAAGGAGCGGGGTTGATTGATTCATTATCGCCGCTTATTCCCGTTATAAATGATAATACTTCAAAAACTCCGCCGGGTGCGGTATCTTGTTAAACTCATAAAGCTCGCGGCGCTTGCGTGTCAGCCACGTTTTTATAAGGCTTTGGGGGAACACCCCTCCAGCCGTCAGGTAATCGTGGTCGGCCTCAAGCGCGTCAAGCGCCTCTCCGAGGTCGCGCGGGATTGCCTCTAGCTTTGCCTTTTCTTCCTCCGGCAAATCGAACAGATTGAAGTCAAACGGACCCCAGCCGCACGCGGAAGGGTCTATTTTATTTTTAATACCGTCCAGCCCGGCCATTAAAATAGCCGCGTAGGCGTAGTTCGAATCGGCGGCGGCTTGGCAGCTTGGCGTATGCGGGGATGCGCACGACGGCGCTGCGGTTGGAGGTCGCGTAGCCGACGGTCACGGGCGCCTCAAAACCTGGCACCAGCCGCTTGTACGAGTTGGTGGACGGATTCGTGAACGCGCAAAGGGAAGAGATGTGCTTTAACAGCCCGCCGATAAACCAGTGCGCCGTTTCGCTTAGGCCGCTGTAGCCCTTATTGTCGCAGAAGACGGACTCGCCGTTTTTAAACAGCATGATATGTACGTGCATGCCGTTGCCGGCCTCTCCGAGTATTGGCTTGGGCATAAAGGTGGCGGTCTTTCCGGCGGCTATAGCCGCGTTTTTAACGACATATTTGGCGATCATAGTGCTGTCGGCCATTTGCGTCAGCTTGCCGAGTTCGATCTCGATCTCATTCTGGCCGGGTCCGCCGACCTCGGTGTGGTGGTACTTAACGGGCACGCCCCACTTTTCCAGCGTCATGCACATGTCCCCGCGCAGGTCGCAGTCGACGTCGTGCGGTCTGTCGGTATGGTAGCCGCCGTGATGCGCAACCCTGTAGCCCTGCCCGGGCTCGCCGGCGTTCCATTCGGCCTGTCTGGCGTCTATGGCCGAGCTTATAACATTCGGCTTTATCTCGGCTGACATACTGTCAAAGATATAAAACTCAAACTCGGGTCCGAAGATGGCCTCGTCGGCAACGCCTTCCTCGCGCATGAACCGCTCGGCCCGCAGGCTCACGTTGCGCGGGTATTGTTCGAACGGGCGGTTTTGTGGCGAGTCGATCACACATACGTCGCCGGACATCGAAAGAGTGGGAATCTTGGCGAACGGGTCCAGGAACGCCGTGTCCAGATTTGGCAAAAAGACCATGTCGCTCTTTTCCACCTTGGCATAGCCGTAGTTGGAGCCGTCGAAGCCTATCCCCTGCTCCACGGTCTCCTCGTCAAGGCGCTCGACTGGTATTGTCAGATGCCGCCACATGCCGTCTACGTCGATCATCTTAAAGTCGATCATCTTAACATTGTTTTGCTCGCACATTTCCAGTACGGTTCCAAGCTTGCTCATTTAAACACCCCTTACGCTTTTGCCTTGGCCTCCGCCATCATGCTCTTGAATTTCATCAGTCTGGTCAGGTTTCCGCGCTCGTTTTCGTCCAGCTTCATCTGGATATACCGTATCGTCTCGGCCAGCTGCGGTATCGTCATATACTCCAGCGCGTTGACGCGGCGGCGTGTTTTTTCAATCTCATCCGCCATGAGAGCGCAGGTCTTTTCCACCTCGCCCAGCTCCAGCAGGCGCGGCAGAATGTCGGTCAGCTTTTTTAGCGAGCGGTCAAGCTCGTCGGAGGTCGAGTAAAAGCCATAAGGGTATATCCCGCTCTCGTCGCCCTCGAGCTTGCGCGTGAACTTCATCTGCGGCACCATGACGCTCATGACGTTCTTTAGCGTTATCTCAAGGCCGATCTCCTCACGCGGGAACATCACGGCCTCCTCCAAAAACTCGGGGGAGATCGTCGCGCCCACGAGCACAAAATCCTTGTACGCCTCAAGAAGCTCAGCCTCGACCTCCTTGCGCAGCCTGTTGTTTTGGCGAACGAGATCGATAAACTGGCGCATCAGCTCATCCTGCTTGTCTTTTAAAAGCTTGTGTCCGCGCTTCGCGGTGGCAATCCTAACCTTGAGCTTCGTCAGCTCCATGCGGTTGGGGTTTACGTTGAGCCGCGCCATTTATTCACCTTCTTTGGGGCTTATATCTTTCGGGTAATACTTTTCGATAAATTCGGCCTTTATGCGCTTGAGCTCGTTTTTCGGCAGTATCGTCAACAGCCTCCAGCCCAGGCTCAGAGTCTCTTCTATGGTGCGGTTTTTGCTAAAGCCCTGCGAGACGTACTCCTGTTCGAATGCGTCTGCAAAGCGGGCGAAGAGCTTGTCGCTGTCCGAAAGCGCCGACTCGCCCAAAATGACCGAAAGCTCCTTGGCCTGCTTGCCCTGCGCATAGGCCGAGAAAAGCTGGTTCATGGTGTTGGCGTGGTCCTCGCGGGTCTTGCCCGCGCCGATCCCCTTATCCTTGAGGCGCGAAAGCGACGGCAGCACGTCTATTGGCGGGATGATATTTCTGCGGAACAGCTCGCGGTTGAGGATGATCTGCCCCTCTGTGATATAGCCCGTGAGGTCTGGAATCGGATGAGTTTTGTCGTCCTCGGGCATAGAGAGTATCGGTATCTGCGTAATAGAACCCGGGCGGCCCTTGATTCTTCCGGCGCGCTCGTAAAGGTTGGCGAGGTCGGTGTACAGGTAACCGGGATACCCGCGGCGTCCAGGGACCTCCTTGCGCGCGGAGGAAACCTCGCGCAGGGCCTCGCAGTAGTTGGTGATATCAGTCATGATGACGAGCACGTGCATGTCTTTCTCATACGCCAGATACTCCGCCATGGTGAGCGCCATGCGCGGCGTGGAGATACGTTCGACCGCGGGCTCGTTGGCCAAATTCATGAACAGCACCGCGCGGTTTATCGCGCCCGTCTTGGTAAAGTCGTTGATGAAGAACTGCGCTTCCTCAAACGTGATGCCCACGGCGGCGAAAACAACGGCGAAGTTGCTTTCGCTGCCGAGCACGCGCGCCTGCCTTGCTATCTGCGCGGCAAGGTCCGCGTGCGGCAGGCCTGAGGCCGAGAACACCGGCAGCTTTTGCCCGCGCACCAGAGTGTTTAGGCCGTCAATGGCCGAGACGCCCGTCTGGATAAATTCCTCCGGGTAGTCGCGCGCCACAGGGTTCATGGGCGTGCCGTTTATATCCCGCCTTGCCTCGGGGTTTATCTTGGGTCCGGAATCCTTTACGCGGCCCATGCCGTCGAATACGCGGCCCAGCATGTCGGTCGAAACGCCGAGCTCAAGCGGCTTGCCCAAAAACCTTGCGCGGCTGCCGCCCAGGTTGATGCCCTGGGTATTTTCAAACAGCTGCACCACGGCCTTGTCGCCGTCTATTTCCAGCACCTTGCCGCGGCGGATTTCGCCCGTCTGGATTTCTATTTCGACAAGCTCGTCGTACTTTACGCCCTCGACTCGTTCGACAACCATCAGCGGGCCCACAACCTCGGCTACTGTCCTGTACTCCTTAAGCATTTACGCTCACCTCCTGCTTGATCAGGGCCTCGATCTCCTCAGTGATCTTCGCCTTTAGCTCTTCGAAGTCCCCGACCTTGTTCTCGGCTATATGCTTGGCCCGCGCTATCTGCTCTCGCACCGGCAGCGCCAGAGCCTTTTTAAGGTACACGCCGGCGTCAAGCGCCCTGCCTGCTTCGTCGCCGAAATGCAGCACCGCCTCCAGCAGCTTGCACTGCTTTTTGAGCGAGGCGTAGCTGTCGGTGTCTGAGAACGCGTCCTGCTGCAGATAATCCTCGCGGACAGACTTCGCTATGTCCAGCTTTAACTGGTCGCGTTCTGAGAGCGCGTCGTAACCCACCAACCGCACGATCTCGTTTAAGTTGGCCTCGTCCTGCAGAACGGTCATGGCCTTGAGCCGCAGCGCCGGGAACTTTTTGTTGACGTTGTGCTCCACCCAGTCCTCTATCGTGGTAAGATACAGGCTATAGGAGGAAAGCCAGTTTATCGCGGGGAAGTGCCTCGCGTAGGCGAGCGCCGAATCAAGCCCCCAGAACACCTTTACTATTCGCAGCGTGGCCTGGGTGACGGGCTCCGAAAGGTCTCCGCCGGGAGGCGAGACCGCGCCGATAGCCGTGAGCGAGCCTATGCGCTCCTCTGTACACAGGCACGAGACGCGGCCCGCGCGCTCGTAGAACTGCGCGAGGCGGCTGCCCAGGTACGCTGGATAGCCCTCCTCGCCGGGCATTTCCTCAAGGCGGCCGGACATCTCGCGCAGGGCCTCGGCCCAGCGCGAGGAGGAATCCGCCATCAGCGCCACGGAATAACCCATGTCGCGGAAGTACTCCGCCAGCGTGATGCCTGTGTAAATAGAGGCCTCGCGCGCCGCCACCGGCATGTTGGAGGTATTGGCTATAAGCACCGTGCGCTTCATCAAAGACTCACCCGTGCGCGGATCCTTAAGCTCCGGGAATTCGTTTAGAACGTCGGTCATCTCGTTGCCGCGCTCGCCACAGCCCACATAAACGACTATGTCGACGTCGCTCCACTTGGCCAGCTGGTGCTGCACCACGGTCTTGCCGCTGCCGAACGGCCCCGGCACGCAGGCCGTGCCGCCTTTCGCCACGGGGAAGAACGTGTCTATTATCCTTTGGCCGGTTATCATCGGCGCGTCGGGCGAAAGCTTCTTTTTTACCGGCCGCTGGATACGCACCGGCCATTTTTGCATCATGGTCAGGCTTTCCTCGCCGTTTTCGGTCTCCAACACGCAGACTGTGTCAGCGACGGTGAATTCGCCCGACTCGATGCTTTTAATCTTTCCCTTTTTGCCAATCGGCACCATTACGCGGTGCTCCACAACGATATTTTCCTTAACAGTGCCGATAATATCCCCGGCCTCGACCTCGTCTCCCACCTCTTTTGCAGGCTTGAAGTCCCATTTCTTTTCGCGATCAAGCGCGTCCACCTGAATGCCGCGCGTAATAAAATCCCCGGCCTTTGCGCGAATTTTCTCCAGCGGGCGCTGGATACCGTCGAACATAGACTCTATAAGCCCCGGCCCCAGCTCCACGCTCAAAGGCTCGCCGCGGCTTACGACCGGCTCGCCCGGGCCGAGCATGGACGTCTCTTCATAGACCTGAATAGAGGCCATGTCTCCGCGCATTTCAATGATCTCGCCAATAAGATTCTGACCGGAAACGCTTACGACGTCGTAGATCCTTGCGCCCTGCATACCCTTGGCGACGACGAGCGGCCCCGAAACCTTTACAACTCTTCCGACTTCTTCCAAGTTGGCATCTCCTTTTCCAATTGCTTCTGGCCTAATCCAGAATATTCATGCCCACCGCGCGCTCCACGTTGTCGCGCACACGCTGCAAGCCAATCCCCAGCGAACCGCTGTTAGACGGGATCAAAATGATCCCCGGCGTCGCCGAGTTGTTGTAGCGGGCAATAGTCTCGCCAATAGTCTCGGCTATTTGCTCTGTGATGAATATAATGCCGTAATTTTCCCTTGCCAGCCTGTCTACAAGCTTTCGGTTTTCCTCGATATCGCCGGCTTCCGCGGGGTAAACATCCAGCCCCACGGCCTTAAAGAAAAGCACGGAGTCCTTGTCCCCGATAACGCCTATCTTATGCATAGCACTCACGCAGCCTTTCCTTAAGCGCCTCCGGGCGTATTCCGTTCTGCTTGCCCGCGAGGATTATCCTCACCTGACGCGCCTCGTTCTCCTTTGAATACAAATACGCATAGATAATCTCAGGCCCGTAGGTCAGGTATTTGGCCTGTTTGGTGCGCTCCACTAGGAAATTGTCAAGCAGCCTTTCAAGCTGAGAGAAATTCCCGCTCTTCTCAAACTCCTCAACGCCCTTCTTAAGCTGGGCGCCGAACACCTTGTAAAAGCCCAGCGGAGCCAAAGCGGACGGGGTCTTGTTGTAGTTAGCGGTGTAAAAGCTAATGTCAACCGTTCCCCCCGGAAAAAGGCAGCCCGGCAAAAACGCCGCCGGTTTGCCGATATTCCTGACGCGCAGCAGGGTTTTTAGATTGTAAAAATCTATCTGCGCCATGACGTGAGCGGTTATCATCTCGCTGCCGAGCTTTTCGCAGAGCGCAAGCATTTGGCGGAACATTGCGGCGTCCACGGCTATATCTATACTCTGCGGGTTTTCGGTCTTTTCAAATGCGGCTTTCGCGTCCTCAAGAGCAAGCGCCAGATACTCCGGCAGCTCGCTCCTGGCGGCCGGCGTCTGCGCCGCGCCCACGGCGGCCTCAACTACCGCCGGAGAAAGATTGGTGATCTCGATATACGGCGGGCGTCCGCGGTCCTTGTACAGCTTTTCCTTAAGCGCAACTTTCAGGTTGTGACAGTCGTATTTTACCGCGAGGACGTCCACGGCCTCACGGTGGGGCGACGCCTCGTAACACAGCCTGTACACGCGCTTAAGCTCGGCCTTGACAATATTTTCGCAGTCGTCGGGCCTCACTAACGAGCCGAAGCTGTAGTCCCCGCCCTGCGAAAGCAGCCTCAGCGCCTCGTGAAGCGTCGCAGCGTCCGCCGCGCGCTCAAGGCTCGCACCCGAAAGCAGTCTTTTTTCCAGCACGCGCACATAGGAGGACGCGCTTATAAAATCAGAGCTTTGCAAGCAGTTTCCTCCTCTCACGCATACAGGATTTTCAGCACTTCGCTTTCCATCTCGTCGCGGTAGTACCGCAAAAGCGCTTCAAACGTGTGGTTTTGCTCGATTCCGTCCTTAGAGAGTATAAACCCGCCGTCTATGGCGCGGCTGTCGCTTCCCAGCGCGACTCCCTCTGCGGGGACCTGCGTGATGCCGTACTTTGCGGGCAGGTAAAGGCTTTCGCCCGAAAGCTCCAGCTTTGAAAGATACCCGCTTAAGAATTTTTCGAATTCCTCTTTTGGCATATCGTTCAGGCGCTTAAGCGCCTCGGTGAACACTTTGTCCAGCATTTCGCGCTTGGCCGCGAGATTTTCGTCGCGCATTGCAAGCGCGTTGCCGGTGACGATCTGCCCCGCCCGGCGCGCGGCCTCAAGCTCCGCGTCCGCCGCTATTTTTTCGCTTTCGGCCTCCGCCAGACGCAACTCCTCGGCTATCTTTGCCTCGGCCTCGGCCTTTGCGTTTTCAACTATTCGCGCCGCTTTTTCCTTTGCGTCCGCCAGGATTTTCGCGGTCAGGTTATCCAGGTTTGACACCGGTTCACATCCCTTCGCTTCTGTTTTTAGACACAGACATTACGCAACATTGCCGTATGTGACGAACAGCATGATGATACTGGCGACAAAACCCAGAATCGCGTATGTTTCGACTATGGCCGCGAAGATGATGCCCTTGGTGCTGTGGTCGGGGTTCTTTGCGAGTATCTGCAAACCGGCGGCGGCAGTTTTGCCCTGAGCAATACCGGAGGTCAGCCCCGAAATACCGACGGGCATACCCGCGCACATGAGGTAAAGACCCTGCGCGATATTGGGGGCATTGGCAAGCTGCAGCGCAATAAGAAAACCGATGATAAAGCCGTACAGACCCTGCGTACCGGGCAGAAGCTGAAGGATGAGCGCCTTGCCGAACTTGTCCGGCTCCTCCGTGACAATACCGGCGGCCGCCTGGCCGACAATTCCGCAGCCTATGGCCGAGCCGCTTCCCGCGAGAAACACCGCGATAGCCGCGCCAAACACCGTGAAAACATACCCGCCGTATTGCGTTAAAAATTCGCCGAAAGTCATAATCCTTTTTCCTCCTACTTATTTATTGATATTAACGTAATCGTTTTTGAGCTTAAAAGGCTTGAACGCCACGCCGCCGCCCTCGAAGTACTTGCCGAAGAACTCGACGTATTGCAGCCTTGAGGTGTGTACGTAAGCGCCCAGAAGTCCCAGCCCGAAGTTGAGCGTCTGCCCCAGCGCAATGATGACGACCTTAAAAAAGAAACCGATTGGCCCCGGCGGCAGTATTCCCGCCATCTGAATAAACGAGAAGCCTATGAACGCCCCCGAAAGCCCAAGAGCCACAATTCTGGTGTAGCTTACAAGGTCGCCCACGTAACCGGATATACCGTAGACCTCCCAAAGGCTGGTGCCGATTTTACCGCCAATCGAGGCCGCTCCCCTGCCCTGCGTGAGCGCGAGGCCCGCGATGCCTCCGATAAAACACCACTTGCCTATGTTGGCGGCGGAGGTGGGAATTACTCCCGTGGCCCCAACCAGCCAGCAAATGCCGCCAAGCAATGTTACGATCCAGAACAGCGAGTCGAACACCGCGTCTATGAATTTTCCGTCGCGAATGAGCATGTAGCCCTTGATAAGCAGTCCGAATATGACTTGGACAACTCCCAGCGCCACCGCAAGAATCAGCATCGTCGGTATGTCCGCCTGAGCGTCCAGAACCGGCGTCCACAATGTGAAGCCGAAGAAGCTGGAATACACGCAGCCCGCAACTATCACAGCATAGCTGCACAGGTGGAAGAATTTGAGGAAATTCTTCATGCCGGGCTTGAAGTTACAGTATTTGATCCCCAAAAACGTGCCGGCAAGCAGCACAAGCCCAAAGCCTATGTCGCCGACCATAAACCCGAAAAAGAACCAATAAAACGGCGCGAACAGCGGAGTTGGGTCTATCTCGTTGTACTTTGGCACGGCGTACATGGTGGTGACGTCCTCAAACGCCCGCACAAAGCCGTTGTTCTTAAGCTTAACGGGGATCTCCGGGTCGTCCTTTTCGGCCGGTGCGCTTTCAAGGTAGTATTCGCCGCCGCAGACCTTTTCCAGCAAAGACTTTACCTCGTCAAGCTCCGCCGCCGGGAACCAGCCTTCCAGCACGACGACGCTTTCGGTGCGCGTAAAGTTCTCCCGCGCGCGTTCGCGTTCCAGCCGGGTGTTAAGGCAATCGAGCACTATGCTCAGCCGGTGAAGCTCCGCCGCAAGCGCGGAAAGCTCCCCGCCTAAAATCTCAAGCCCGCCCTCAAGCTCCAATATTTTCGCCGTGTTCTTCGCGGCAGCCCTTTCGGGAATGTCGTCAGCCGCGAGGCTCACACGGGAGAATCCAAGCTCCTTTAGCCTGTTAAAGCTTTCGTCAAAGCCGTCCTCCGGCAGGATGACCAGCATGGCTTCGTCGTCCTTGCCGGCACCCAGCGTCTCTAAGTATGCCGCGGGGAAGTCCGCGTCCATCGCCTGCCTGAAGCCTTCAGCCGCGAGCTTGTTCACCGTGCCCAACACCGCCCGGGCGTCTTTCAGGCTTTCAAGCTCCTTTGGCGAAACGTCGAGCTTAAGCCACTGGCCCAATCCGTCGTTTTCGGCTTTAAGCCTCGCTATCTCAGATTTTATACCGCTTTCGCGCTCGTCAAGCTCCTTTACCTTTACACAGGTCTCTCTGTAGTCAAAACCTTCGGTATAGGCTTCAAATTCCTCAAAGGTCAGTGAAGCCGCGGGCGTGGTAAGAGCCTTCAGCCCTTTTAGCTTTTCGGCGTATGGGGCAAGCTTCGAAATCGCAAACCTCACGTTCTCCACGCCGGCCTCAATCTCCGCGCCGCGTTCGGGAGAATAGTCCGCCTTTAAAAAATCAAGCGCTTCCGGGTCATGCGCGCCCTGCTTTTTAAAATGCACGTCGCCGAACCTCTGCAGCTCCCTTAACAGGCTTTCCTTATGCCGGTGAAAGGTCAGGAGCGTAAATTTGTCCATCCTGACAATCGCCATTTAAGCACTCACGATCCTTTCGGTGATATATTTTATCGCCGCCTCAAGCCTTTCGGCCCCCGGGGAAAGTATCGACTGCTTTTCCTTTTCGGCTTCCGCCGAAAGCTTTCCACATTCGGCCTGTGCCTTTTTTACCGCCGAGTCGATTATTTTGTCACGTGTGTTCCGCGCTTTTACCAGGATAGTCTCCCGCTGCTCCGCCGCGTTTTGCGCGTAAGACTGCGTTATTTGCCTTGCTTCCTCCGTGGCCGCGCGGACAAGCTCGCGGCCCGCTTCCTCCGCCTGTTTGATTTTAAGCACCGCTTCACCTGCCAAGATTTCACCTCCTCGCCATTGATGCGAAAAATTATACAATATATTTTACCATGTAACGCCATATAATAGCAACACATTTTTTTACACTGTTTAATGCTTGTTAAAAGCTGAAAAGCTAAAAAAGGGCGAGTGCATATAAAACTCTTTGCACCCGCCCTTTTTGTTTTTTATTTTCTGTTAACCCAATATAGAGATCAGCACGCCCGCCGCGACGGCCGAGCCGATCACTCCGGCCACGTTCGGACCCATCGCGTGCATGAGCAGATAGTTGTTCGGGTTGTATTCCTGGCCCACCCTCTGCGAGACGCGCGCCGCCATAGGCACCGCCGAAACGCCGGCCGAACCGATAAGCGGGTTGATCTTGCCGCCGGTGACCTTGTACATGATCTTGCCAAACAGCACTCCTCCCACAGTTCCGAAGGCGAAAGCCATTAGGCCCAATGCGACGATCCCCAAGGTCTGGACGTTCAAAAAGCGCTCCGCATTTGCCGTCGCGCCAACCGAGACGCCGAGGAATATGGTGATGATGTTTAAGAGTTCGTTCTGTGCGGTCTTGCTAATGCGGTCCACACAGCCCGACTCGCGGAAGATATTGCCCAGCATGAGCATGCCTACAAGCGGGGTCGCCGGAGGAATAAGCAAGGTGACGACCACGGTGACGGCCACGGGGAACACCAAACGCTCGGTGCGGGATACCGGCCGTAATTGCTCCATGACCACCGCGCGCTCTTTATCGTTTGTGAGTGCCTTCATTATAGGCGGCTGGATAAGCGGCACCAATGCCATGTAGGAGTACGCCGCGATAGCTATTGACGGCACCAGATGCGGCGCTAGCCTGATCGCCGTGTAAATTGCAGTCGGGCCGTCGGCCCCGCCGATGATGCCGATCGCACCCGCTTCCTGCGCTGTGAACAGCATGCCCTCCCCGCCGAAGTTGGGGATTAGCATCGCTAAAATAAACGCCACGAATATGCCGAGCTGGGCCGCCGCGCCCAGCAGGAAGCTCTTGGGATTGGCGATAAGCGGACCGAAGTCTGTCATCGCGCCTATCCCCAGGAATATGAGCGGAGGATAAACGCCCAGCTTGACGCCCAGATATAAAATATCAATTAGCCCGCCCTCGTGTATCAGCATGTCAAAGTCTATTGAGGTCGCGCCGAATATCTCCGGGTGGTAGATTTCGCCGAACGGCAGATTGGCGAGGAACATACCGAAGGCGATCGGCAAAAGCAGCAACGGCTCAAAGCCCTTGACTATAGCGAGGTACATCAACACGAACGACACAAGGATCATTATGAGATTGAGTATGCCGCCCTCCCCAAAAAATCCGGCGAGGCCGGAGCCCGCCGCCAGCTTCGCGAAAGCGTTTCCGAATCCGGTGATTATATCCATAATATTAAGTCTGCTCCTTTATCTTAAAATGGGCGGGTGTTGTGCTGCATGCCCGCAAAGCCCCACACGGGCCGTCCGCCGCCGGCAGCGTGCCCGCGGCTTATGCTTTTGATCGCGTAGGCCGCCGCACCGCCCGAGCTTTCAAGACAGGAGTACACCGCCGCGGAAATAACGGCCACGGTCTCTTCTTCTATTCCGGTCTGCACCGCGGGCGCAGGAGCGCTTTCAGGCGCGGGCTTTTGCGCCGGAACCGGAGTCGGCTGCGCCGCCGGAGGGCCGGATTTTTTCTCCGCGGATTTGACCACCCTGCCGGTGATCTCCACAGTCGCGATAAGAATGATCAAGATCAGGAACACGATCGTCAGGCCGGACAGCATTACGGAACCGGCTAGACCCCACTCAATACCCAAGTTTTTCTCTCCTTTAAACCTTTTGTTGAATTGATATTGCTCGCAAAAATTTGGCCAGTGTAATTCTAGCACATATTTTACCGCCAGACAAGTTAATTTTTCCCCTTTCGGGTATTTTTAAAGCGTTATACGAGCTTTTTTTTCGCATAATATCGATAATATCCGCTATTGGGAATTTGTGGTTGAAAATTCTCCGGTTTTAATGTATAATATTTAATACATTTTTAGCGGAGGTCTTTAATAATGCAATACCGCAACGACAAAAAAAGCGGAGTCGCGCTTTCCGCGCTGGGCTTTGGGTGTATGCGCTTTTTGCGGAACCTGACTCAGATAGACTATAAAAAAGCCGAAAGCCTCATCGTCAAGGCGGTGGAGCTCGGCGTCAATTACTTTGACACCGCGTACCTTTACTTCGGCAGCGAGGAGATTCTTGGCTCCGTGCTTGACGTCCACGACCTGCGGGAAAGAGTTTTTATCGCCACTAAGCTACCGGTGGGGATGTGCCGCACGCCCGAAGATTTCGACAAGCTGTTCGAGTCGCAGCTCGGCAAGCTCAAAACCGCGTACATAGACTATTACCTAATACATAATTTACAGGACACGGTCACCTGGAACAGGCTTAAGGATCTTGGCATTGAAGACTGGATCGCCGGCCAAAAGGCGTCCGGCCGCATAAAGCAGATTGGCTTTTCGTTCCACGGCATACAGTCAGAGTTTATGGCGCTGCTTGACGCTTACGACTGGGATTTTTGCCAGATCCAGTACAATTACATGAACGAAAACTTTCAGGCGGGAACGGCGGGGCTTGACCGGGCCGTGGAAAAGGGCCTGTCGGTGATAGTGATGGAGCCGCTTCTCGGCGGAAAGCTGGCCGCCGGGCTGCCCAAAAAGGCCGAGGCTCTGTTCCTCGAGGCAGACCCTGACTCCACCCCGGCCGGCTGGGCGCTAAAATGGCTGTGGAACCACGAGGCCGTTACTGTTGTGCTTTCGGGCATGAACCGCATGGAGCAATTGCTTGAAAACGCAAAAATCGCGGACAGCTCATCCGCGAACATGCTAAGTGAAAAAGAGCTCGGAGTATACGGCAAGGTTGCAGCAGTGTTCGCCGAAAGCTACAAAGTGCCCTGCACCGGCTGCCAGTACTGCATGCCCTGCCCGCAAAACGTGAATATACCCGGCTGCTTTACCGCGTACAACACGCGGTACGCCTCGGGATATGTGGCGGGCATGACGATGCACATACAGGATTTTTCGCAACGTTCGCCCAGAAACTGCGTGAAATGCGGCAAATGCGAAAAGCTCTGCCCGCAGCATATAAAGATAATGGACGAGCTTGTAAACGTAAAGAAAACGCTGGAACCGTTCTGGCTGAGGGCGGGGTACGCCCTGTTCAGAAAATTACAGCCTGAGCCGAAGTAAAGTGAGGAATATGTTATTATGTATGAATACACCAGAGAGGTTTTCTACTACGAGACCGACGGCATGAGGGTCGTCCACCACGCGAATTATATCCGCTGGATGGAGGAAGCCCGCACGGCATATTTCGCGGCGATCGGCATGCCTTACGAGATCACTGAGTCGCGAGGGGTAATGGGGCCCGTCTTATCTGTAAACGCGCGTTTTAAGCATTCCTCGCGATTTGGCGAACGCTTCACGGTAATAACGCGCATGACCAAATACACAGGCGCGAAATTCACCATGAAGTACGAGGTCATAAACGAAAGCGGCGAGCTTTTGTGCGAAGCCGAAAGCCTGCACGGCTTTATAAATAACGACTACCGCCCGGTCTCCCTTGCGAGGGCACTGCCGGACCTGCATGTAAAAATGATGAATAGCGTTGAATCGGACGGTAAATAAAAAGCGCAGGACATCCCTGCGCTCGAGATTGAAGACACAGCTGTAATTATGCGGGCGGGATGACCCCGCCGCTACTACACAATAAGGATTTTCTTGTAGGGGCGGCGTTTTGCCGCCCGTTTTAGAGGTTTGTCTACAGAATGAAGCTCAGAATACTCCTGCCGCAACTGTCAACTGATCAAAAACTCCTCTTTCAGCGCGGCAAGCGCCGCATCAAGATCGTGAGCCGGCGCCAGCAGGCTGACCTCGGTCTCGGAGGTAGTCACCTGGATAAGCTCCGCGCCCGCGCGTGACAGCGCCGCAAGCGCCCGCGCGTAAACTCCGGGCGTCGTGCGCATTTCTTCGCCGCTAAGGGTGATCTTACAGTTGCCGCTGGCGACTATAGGTTTTATTTCGGGAAGCCTTTGCCCCAGCTCTTTTGTCACGCGCAAGATTTTCACCATGTCGCTTTCCATAAACGTAAAGGAAACGCTAACGCTACCGGAAAGCGGTGACGTCTGCGACACCATGTCTATGCAGACTCCGGAGTCGGAAACGCTTTTAAAGAGCTCCGCCATCAGCTTAAGCTCACATGGTATTTTCTTGAACGAGATAAATGCCACGCCCTCCAGCGTTAGAATCTTTGACACGCCGTTCACAGTACCGCTCCTTTCATTTGCCTGCTAAAAGATGCGCCATGTTATACAATCCCGGAGGCTGCTTCGTCAAAAACAGCGCGGCGTTCACGGCGCCGGTGGCGAACACACGCCTGCTGTGCGCGCTGTGGCTTATCGCTACGATTTCATCTTTACCAGCGAACACCACCTCGTGTTCGCCCACTATACTGCCGCCGCGTATGGAATGTATGCCTATCTCGTTTTTAGCCCGCGCGCCGCGCCGCGAGTGCCTGTCGTAAATATACTGCGGCTCCTCCTCCAGCACTGAGCTTATTCCTTCGGCCAGCATTAGAGCCGTGCCGCTGGGCGCGTCTATTTTTTTTGCGTGGTGCCGTTCTATTATCTCCACGTCGAACTCGCCGCCCAGCACCCGCGCGGCGGACTTCGCAAGCTCCACCGTCAGGTTTATTCCCAGCGACATGTTAAACGTAAAGAACACGGGGATGCGCTCCGCGGCCCTTTTGATTGCGTCTATCTGCTTGCCGTTGTAGCCGGTCGTGGCTATTACGGCCGGCAGCTTTTTTATAACGGCAAGCTCAAGCAGAGGCTCAAGCGCCCCCGGATGCGAAAAGTCAATGATCACGTCTGCCGGGACCGAGCTTTCCAAAAGCTCCGCCGCGCTGTGGAACACCGGGAACCCAAGCTCCTCGCCGGATACCCTGTCCAGCCCCGCAACCACCTCGCAGCCACGGCGCTCGTTTATCTCGGCAAGGACCACGCGCCCCATTGAGCCGTATACCCCGGACAAAATAGCTTTAAGCATATTAAACTTCCTTTTCGCGTCAAATCAACCCGCAGCGTGCAAGCTCGTCTTTCAGGGCTTCGCGCGCCTGGGGCGTCATCTCAATAAGAGGCAGCCTGCACGGCCCCACGTCGCGGCCCATCAGGTTGAGCGCTTCCTTTACGGGGATCGGGTTCACGTCGCTGAACAGTACGTCCACAAGGCCGATAAGCTCCATTTGCAGCTTCGCCGACTCCTCTGTCTTGCCGCCGAGATACAGCTTGCATATATCACGCGTCTGTCTGGGCGCAACGTTCGACATTACTGATATGACGCCAAGTCCTCCCAAGGACATAATCGGCACGATCTGGTCGTCGTTGCCGGAATACATGGCGAGCTCGTCACCGCAGAGGCTGCGCGTCTTGACTATTTCGGCGATATTGCCGTTGGCCTCCTTAGTGGCGACTATGTTCGGGTGCTTCGCAAGCTCCGCGTATGTGTGCGGCGCAATATTTAGCCCTGTGCGCGATGGCACGTTGTACATCACGACAGGCAGGTCGGTGGCGTCGGCAATCGTGTTGAAGTGCCGCACCAGCCCGCGCTGGGAGGTCTTGTTGTAATAAGGCGTCACGTGCAGCAGGGCGTCTGCCCCCGCCTGTTTAGATTCTTTAGAGAGCCACACGGCGTAGGCGGTGTCGTTACTGCCGGCGCCCGCAATGACCGGTACGCGGCCCGCCGTTCTCTCCACAGCGTAGCGGATGCACTCCACGTGTTCTTCGTCGCTCATGGTGGTGCTTTCGCCCGTGGTGCCGCATATGACTATACAGTCCGTGCCGCTGTCTATCTGCCAGTCGATAAGCTCGCCCAGCTTTTCGTAGTTAATGCTGAAATCCCCGTTCATCGGCGTCACGATGGCGACTCCCGCGCCCTTGAATACGGCCTTTTTCATAACATAACCTCCTGTTAAATATAGCCCTTTGCCGCCAGCAGCTCGGCCATGAGCACCCCGCCTCCGGCCGCGCCCCTGATCGTATTGTGCGAGAGCGAGACAAATTTAATGTCGAACAAGCTGTCCTCGCGCAGACGCCCCACGCTGACGCCCATGCCGTTTTCGAGCATACGGTCCAGCTTTGTCTGCGGGCGGTTGTCCTCCTCAAAATACCTGATGAACTGTTTTGGCGCGCTGGGCAGCTCAAGCTCCTGCGGTGCGGCCCTAAACTCCGCCCAGATGCGCTTGATCTCATCCAAAGAGGGCGGATTCTCGAGGCTTGCGAACACGGCGGCCATGTGGCCGTCTGTAGCCGGAACGCGTATACACTGCGCGGTGATGACCGGGGTCTCGGCGTCGACTATTCTGCCGCCCTCCAACTTGCCCCAGACCTTGAGCGGCTCTTTCTCGGACTTTTCCTCTTCGCCGCCGATGTAAGGGATCACGTTGTCGAGCATTTCCGGCCAGGTCTCGAACGTCTTGCCCGCGCCGGAAATCGCCTGATACGTGCAGACCGCGACATGTTTAAGGCCAAATTGCATGAGCGGATGCAGCGCGGGCACATAGCTCTGTATGGAACAGTTGGACTTTACCGCGATAAACCCGCGCTTTGTGCCGAGCCTTTGTCTCTGAGCGTGAATTATCTCAGCGTGCTCCGGGTTGACCTCCGGTATGATCATCGGTACGTCCGGCGTATGGCGGTGCGCGGAGTTGTTTGAGATTACGGGGCACTCAAGCTTCGCGTAGCGCTCTTCGAGTTCCTTGGTTTTTTGTTTGTCCATCTCCACGGCGCAGAAAACGAAATCGACTGCGGCGGATATCTGCTCCGCGTCCTTTTCGGCGTCCATTACGGTCATTCCGCCAACTTCGTCAGGCATCGCGGTAACCATGACCCAGCGGCCGCCGGCCATGATATCGCCGTATTTTTTCCCGGCGCTGCGTGACGACGCCGCCAGGACCTTGATTTTAAACCACGGATGGTCCGCGAGCAGCGAGACTAAGCGCTGGCCCACCATGCCCGTCGCGCCTATGACGCCAACGTTATAGACTTTTTTCATAATAATGCCCTCCCAATAAAAAATATGCCCTTGCGCGTAAGTAATTCACAAGATTATAAATAATACTAAGCCGCAAAAAATCCGGCTTTACAGCCGGATGGTTTTGCAATATAATAGAATGCGCCGGCAAAAGGTCACATAACGCGACCCCTGGCCCGACAGCTCTCCATCATTTGCATGATGACAGTTGCAGACCTGTTCGGGCTGCACCCAGGAAAACGCATCCGGCTGCGCTTTCCTTCGGCGGCGGCACCTTTTGCGAGAGCTTTGGCGCCGGTCGCCCGTCTCCCGCTACTGATTGCCTCCGCGCCTCTATCCGGCGGTAATGTATTTTAAAGATTATAGCACGCCGCTATGGTATTGTCAATCTATTCAAAAGGAAGAAAAATGTTAAAATCAGACTTTTACTTCGACTTGCCCGAAGAACTGATCGCTCAAAGCCCTTGTGAAACACGCGACAGTTCCCGCCTGCTCGCGCTTTCCCGCAAAACGGGAGAAATTCACCACAGGCAATTCCGCGAGCTTCCGGAGCTTTTATGTCCGGGCGACCTGCTCGTCATGAACGACTCAAAGGTCATTCCGGCCCGGCTGCTGGGACAAAAGCTCCCGCACGGCGCTGCCATAGAATTTCTGCTGCTTGAGCGCAGGTCCGGCGACGATTGGGAGATACTAGTACGTCCAGGCAGAAAAGCAAAAGTCGGCGCCGTCTTTTCGTTTGGCGGCGGGCTTTTGACCGGCGAAATCACGGCGCTCGCCAGGGACGGAAACCGTATCGCGCGCCTGAGCTACGAGGGGGATTTCTACGAAACCCTGGATAAAATCGGCAAAATGCCGCTGCCGCCCTACATTACAAAAGCGCTTGAAGACAACAGCCGCTACCAGACAGTTTACGCGCGGGAGCCAGGCAGCGCGGCCTGCCCCACGGCGGGGCTGCACTTCACACCGGAAATATTTGCCGCATTGCGTGAAAAAGGCATAGACACGGCGTTTGTGACTCTGCATGTAGGGCTGGGAACGTTCAGGCCGGTAAAGTCCGAGGACGTCTCTCTGCATGTAATGCACTCGGAGCAGTTTGAATTGAGCGGGGAGACCGCCGAAAAAATCAGACGTACGAAGGCAAACGGCGGCAGGGTGATAGCCGTTGGAACGACCTCCTGCCGCACGCTTGAGGCCGTGGCGGGCATGTTCGGCGAAATCAGGCCGCATTGCGGCTCAACCGATATTTTCATCACGCCGGGTTATGAGTTCAAGGCGATAGACGGGCTGGTCACAAACTTTCATCTGCCGGAGAGCACGCTTATTATGCTGGTCTCGGCGCTCGCGGGCCGGACACGCATAATGGCCGCCTATAAGGCGGCCATAGAGGAGCGTTACAGATTTTTCAGCTTTGGGGACGCGATGTTGATATTGTAGCTACATGTCGATGATTATGGATTTCCCTGTCATTTCAGGCGGCTGGGGCAGGCCTAAAATTTTAAGCATCGTGGGGCATATGTCGGCGAGCCGGCCTTCCATCGGCGGCAAAAGCTTCGCGTTTGGCAGGCCCGCCGCCAAAAACATCACGGGGTTCGTGGTGTGCGCGGTAAACGGCGACTGGTCGTCGTCATACATCCTGTCCGCATTGCCGTGGTCGGCCGTGATAAGCGCCGCGCCTCCCAGCTCCAGCACCTTTGCCGCAACTTTGCCCACACAGGCGTCAACGGCCTCTACAGCCTTTACAGCGGCCTCGTAAACGCCGGTGTGCCCAACCATGTCGCAGTTGGCGTAGTTTAGTATAACAACGTCGTATTTGCCGCTGTCAAGCCTGCCCAGCATCTCGTCTGTGACTTCATATGCGCTCATCTCAGGCTTTAGGTCGTAGGTCGGCACTTTTGGCGAAGGTATCAGCGCGCGGTCCTCGTTCTCGTAAGGGGTTTCGCGACCACCGTTAAAGAAAAACGTCACATGCGCGTATTTTTCGGTCTCGGCTATACGCAGCTGCGTCAATCCTTTTTGCGCGATATACTCGCCAAAGGTATTGTTTAGCGACTGCGGCGGAAACGCCACGCGCACGCCCGGCATTTTAGCGTCGTACTGCGTTATGCAAACATAGTGAAGACTGAGCTTTTCCCGCCGCTCAAAGCCCGTGAATTCCGGGTCTACGAACGCGCGGGTTATTTCGCGCGCGCGGTCTGGGCGGAAATTGAAAAATATCACGCTGTCCCCGTTTTTGACCTGAGCGTTTTCAGTACAGATGACCGGCTCCACAAACTCGTCGCTCTTGCCGTCGGCGTAAGAATTCTCCACCGCCTTTACCGGGTCGGCGTTGTGTATACCCTCGCCGTAGGACATGGCCGCGTATGCGCGCACGACGCGCTCCCAGCGGTTGTCGCGATCCATGGCGTAGTAGCGGCCTATTATAGTCGCTATCTTCCCCACGCCAATTTCATTCAGCTTTGCAACGAGTTCACGCACATACTCCACGCCCGCGTGCGGCGGAACGTCGCGCCCGTCCATCAGGCAGTGCACAAAAACATCTGTAAGCCCCTGCTGTTTCGCGAGTTTTAACAGCGCGTAAAGATGCGTGTTGTGGCTGTGCACGCCGCCGTCGCTCAACAGGCCGATTAAATGCAGCGCGGTGTTGTTGACCTTGCAGCTTTGAACCGCCGCCAGAAGCTCGTCGTTCTTGAAAAAGTCTCCGTCGTCAACAGACTTGCTTATCCTCGTAAGCTCCTGGTATACCACCCGTCCGGCTCCCATGTTGGTGTGGCCGACCTCCGAGTTGCCCATCTGCCCCTCGGGCAAGCCCACATCCATGCCGGAAGCGCCTATCTCCGTGTGCGGGTACAACTGCTTAAGGCGGTCTATATTCGGGGTCTGAGCGTTGTACACGGCGTTGCCCAGCGCTTGTGCAGACTCGCCGAAGCCGTCCAGTATAATCAGAACCAGTGGTTTTTTATCCGGCATTTTCATATGTCCCCGCCTGCTGCGGCGGCCTTTACTATCACCGCGAAATCCTGCGCCTTAAGCGACGCGCCGCCTATAAGCCCGCCGTCTACATTGGGCTTTTTAAGCAGCTCGGCGGCGTTTTGCGCGTTCATGGAGCCGCCGT
>QMCE01000453.1_pt1 | contig 22187 bp, 18 predicted proteins | sample 1821851 | NCBI WGS metagenome assembly QMCE01 (sample SAMN09453174, study PRJNA476694) | Termite gut metagenome, whole genome shotgun sequencing project. | isolation source: worker | host: Odontotermes sp. | place: South Africa:Pretoria | collected 2016-01-28 | reverse complement strand
TTCCTATAAGGTAAAAAAGCGTTGACTGAAAAGCGCAACGCTCTACAGTTCCACTTCGTGGAACTTGCTCCGCAATTGAGAACTTTCCTATAAGGTAAGAAAAAAAGCCCAGCGTTGCTGGGCTTTTCCACTTGTCTATGATGGTTGTTGGGGTATCTTCTTACGAACCCATCTGCTTTGCCACTTCCTCGGCAAAATTCTCATCCTTTTTCTCCAAGCCCTCACCCGTCTCGTAACGGACGAATTGCTTGATTTGGATGTTGGCGCCGAGCTTCTTGGCCGTTTCCTTGACGTATTGCGCAACCGTCTGCTTGCCGTCTTCCGCTTTCACGAATACTTGGTCAAGCAAGCATATGTCCTTCAGCTGCTTATTGATACGACCCATTACCATACCGTCTATAATCTTGTCCGCCGCATCCGGCTTCTCGTTCTTCGCCTGCGCCCTAAGAATCTCTTTCTCTTTCTCCAAGTACTCGGCGTCTACCTCGTCCCTGCTAGTATACATGGGATGCAGGGCCGCCACTTGCATGGCGACGTCCTTTAGGCATATCTTCACGTCGTCCGTAACGGAATCCGTCTCGGCCAACACCAACACGCCAATCTTGCCACCGGCGTGAATATAAGAAACGATGGCACCGTCGTCCACATGCAGTTGCTCAAACCGACGAATGTTCATGTTCTCGCCAATCTTAGCAATCATGTTGGTCAATTGCTCTTTTACCGTTATGGAAGCGTCCGCATTCCATTGCTCGGCAAGAAATGCGTCGATGTCCTTGGAATCCGTGGCAATCGCCTGCTTGGCGACGTCCGATACAAAACCTTGGAATACCTCGTTCTTCGCAACGAAATCCGTCTCGCTATTTACCTCCACGATGGAAGCCGTCCGCGCGTCGTCATCAATGTAGGTGGCGACCATGCCTTCCGCCGCAATCCTGCCGGCCTTCTTCTCCGCCTTGGCAAGGCCGTTCTCCCTCAGGTACTCCACCGCCTTGTCTTTATCGCCATCCGTCTCCGTAAGCGCCTTCTTACAGTCCATCATGCCGGCACCCGTCACTTCCCTCAACTCTTTTACCATTGCTGCCGTAATCGTAGCCATTTTATTCAAATCCTTTCTTATATCTATCCATTCCATCCATGTACGGAATCCATCAATGCATTGTTATTAAGCTTCCACTTGCTCCCCGGTCCCTTCGGCAGCCTCGGGCGCATCCGTCAATTGTTCCCCTTGGTTGGCTTCAATCACGGCCTCGGCCATTTTTGAAACGATGAGCTTCACCGCACGAATGGCGTCGTCATTCCCAGGGATGACGTAGTCAAGCTCTTCGGGGTCACAGTTCGTGTCCGCTATTCCGACTAGCGGTATATTGAGCACGTGAGCCTCTTGTATGCAGATTCTTTCCTTTTTGGGGTCTACGACGAAAATGATGTCCGGAATCCGCTTCATTTCCTTAATGCCGCCAAGGTTCCTCTCCAATTTGTCCCACTGCTTCTTAAGGGCGATGACTTCCTTCTTCGGCAATACGTCGAAGGTTCCGTCCTCGGACATTTTCTCTATATCCTTCAACCGTTTGATACGCTCTTGAATGGTCTTGAAGTTCGTAAGCATACCGCCCAGCCATCTTTCATTGACGTAGAACATGCCGCAACGTTCCGCTTCGGCCCTTATGGAGTCCTGCGCCTGCTTCTTGGTTCCCACGAAAAGAACCACGCCGCCGTCCATTACGACTTCCTTGATGGCGTTGTAGGCCTCGTCCACTTTGCCCACCGACTTCTGCAAGTCGATGATGTAGATGCCGTTACGTTCGGTGTAAATGTACTCTGCCATTTTGGGGTTCCACCTTCTCGTCTGGTGGCCAAAATGTACGCCCGCTTCCAACAACTGCTTCATTGAAATAACACTCATAATAACAACCTCCTATGGTTTGGTCTTCCGTACGCATCCATTCCCCGCAACACCGATTGGCTCGGCACCATTGCGAAAATCCGCATACGTGGTTTTTTGATACTGGCACATTATAACATATCGGTTAAGGAAAGGCAAGCAGTTTTTCAAGTCGTGAAAAACAATCTCAAATCGCAAATCGTGAAAACGTGAAAACACAACCTGAACCGGCCTGTCAAAATTTCCGAATAGTTTCTTTATTCATTGAGGATTGGGTATCCGCATGAGCTTTCCAGTTGTAGAAATGGTCGTATGTTTACCATCCAAAATATTTGTTAAACCTACTTTCTCGTAACAGTTTTAGAATATTTGCTATAAACCTTTTCCCCCCTTATCATTGCATATGTTCTAATGCGCATTTTGTATCGCTTTTTTGGATCAACGACCAAATCCAAAGGTTTGTATTTATAATCACTTATTTTACTTTCATCTAATGCGAATAACTCCCAATCTTCCCCCTCTTTTTTTAGGAACAACTCCAAGTATTTCCCACCAGTTATCTTTGTCCATCTCAAGATAATCACCCTACCCTTGTCCCTGTTCTGGAGTGATAATTTCGGAGTTAGGGGTTTTCCCGATAAAGATACTTCCTTAACCTTCGAGGTGGATTTGGAACGCTGTTCTCCAAATGCAATTACTTTATATTTATACGAATACCCCTTTTTTGCTTTTTTGTCTTGAAAAGTCGTGTTGGTGGCCAATAATTTCGCAACACTCACAAACTTTTTACTTTTCCCTCTGGCACGAAGAATTTCATATCTAGTCGCACCTTTGATTTTTCCCCAACTCAAACTAATGAACGAAGGGTTTTTGGAATTTACGGCCACAATGGCTTTTTTCAATTTTCTCCTGGGTTCCGGAGTTGTCGTCGGCATTGGCGTCGGGCTTGGCGGGTTTGATGGTTCTGTCACAGCTGATGTGCCATCATCGATTCGGTACCTGTAGGAGGTTCTTTTCTGTACTTCCTTAGATGCACTGCCCGTTGGCGCAATCCCCGCACTCGACCATCCAGACCATTCCCCCCATTTTTCAAAATTATAAGAGATAATTGCATCCCGACATCTCCATTGTGTATATGCTGCCGCTGTAAGTACGGACACTCCCTGTGTTCGTTCACCATACCAAGCATCCCAATATGCCGCACCGGGAGCGGACCAACAATCAATGTTAGTTCCATCAAGCTTCCCTTGATAAACCAATGGTGCGTCAAGCCATCCTGTTTCAAAACGCGTGTTCCATCCGTTGTATCCCTGTGTTGGAGTAGATGCCGTATTTGAACTGTTTGAATACCTGTAATAATTCCATTGCGTTTTAGTTGTGTAGGTTGCCGGGACTGTCCGTGTATCAACTTCTCTGGTTGCCGATGAAGCAATCCCTGTATTTGACCATCCGGACCACGCCCCCCAGCCCGTTATCTCTGAACCTATAAGGGTCCAGCCACTCAATGCGGAAGAAGACGAACCTGAGGTTTTTTGCTTGTCTCTATAACGATACTCTGACCGGCTCTCCTTCTCATAGTCACCCGTCAAAACTTCTTCCGTCCAATCGGACCATTCTTTCGTAACGGTCATTGCTTGAACGTTGCCTTTAATAACGAGATTGCTTACGAATGACCAACCCATAACCAATAAAATAAAACAAAATGCAAATCTGTCACTTCGGAACATACGATTTATTCTGCTCATAACTTGTTCTCCCCCTGCTCTATGTATGTGAACTAAATGATTCTGCTCTTTTGTCGAAAAAATCCTCTAATTTTTGGTATTCCATGTTAGCGCCATCGACAAACTGTTGGTATCCCCTTAGCCAATATGTATAGCTGTCAAGTTTGTTTTCGATTTCTCCGGCTATAAGTTCAATACTACTCGAACATTTCATATCCCAATCCAACTTTGTAACGGTATCGTGTAAAACAAATCGAATATCGTTTGTTTTAATGGATACTTCTTTTAATGCGTTTCCAATTTCGGTTAACTTGTCGAACTCAACATATATTCTTGCCATACGAGAACCTCCCGTCAATCCTTCCCATTGGAACAAGCCATTTCCTAGCCTGCTCCAACGGTCGGACAGACTTGTCGAACATTAAACCCCTGCGTTTGCAATAAATTCCGTGGCAATCTCTGCCTTGTCATAAGCGTCTGCGGAAGAGTTCAAGTGATTTGAAAATTTATTGACGTCATCGTACATAGTGTCGAACCGTTGTTTCATTGACTTGAATTCATTAACAGCATCCTCAATTGTCGAACCTTTCATCCTACTGTTCACTTTGTTAACAACAGCATCCATTTCAGTGTATAACCTGTTGAAATTATTTGCCGATTCAGCGAGCGTTTTTGCCTTGTCGCGCATTACCGTTGAATCCACTACTATCTGTGCCATAGCATCCTCCTTCTTAACAATACAATTCAATCGTCATCAGACACTCTGCAAGTTGATGGCTTCTTCCACAAGCCTTCTTTCGGTTTCCTTCATGTCTGTTGAATATTTACGTATTCTCTGAACATAATCCGAAAGCATTTTTTCTACCGCCTGAAAGTCATCGCGATATCCCTCTAGGCGACTACTGAAGGCATCGCTTGCCTCGCCTATGTATTTGCTCTTCAAGTCCGAGGATGCCGTATAGATATTACCATATTCCCTTGTGAATTCTAAACTCTTTGTTTCTATTTCATTGGCGGCCGAATCAAGTTCTTCTGGCGTAATATCAAATACATTACCCATAATATCCTCTTTTCTGCGTTGTTTGGCGTGAATACAAGTCTATGACACAACGCAAACACATACTTGTATATAAACACAATCAAAATCTACATGGCACGCCTTATACGGTGCCTATCAACCGCCTCCTTTCCCGCCCAACGTCCGCGCCTCTAGGGCCTGCTCCTCATCCTCTTTTTTGATTCGGTCGGCACAGTTGCGAATGGATTCAGACAGTGTGTTAATCTGCATTTTCGTCTTTTCAACATCACATCTCAATGAGTTTAGCTTGGATAAAAACACACTGGCCGCATCGCCCTTCCATCCCCCCCGAACGACGCTTTCTATTTCCTCAAGCTGTCGTTCTTGCGTTTGCAGTCTTTTTGAACAATCAGCTATGACGTTTGCTTGCATGACGACTCCTGAGTAATTTATCCTGTATCCCATTTCATGATTACCTCCTCCTTTTATAGCAATATTAGTTCAGCACCATCAGAAATTCCGATTTGTGAAAAGCTACATTCCAAAGGCAACTCCATCCCATCGAATGTGTCAATTAGAATTAAGTCATCAATATCGCTCATTATTCCATACTCCTTATTCAATATGCTGACTATTAAAAAAACGATATCTTTAACCAACATATCGATAGGTATTGTAAAATCATGCTTCCGCCCTATAGCGGGTATATTAATGCTTACTGACACTTTCTCCATGCCACTACCACCTAACTCTTGCAACTTGATCGTTATGAAAATAATAGCGATCCCGTTCATTGTATCTGTTAACTCGTGGAAAATCCTCAATCTCACATATTGCCTTTTCATAACTGCCTTCACATAAAATGTAATTCTCGGATTTTACAACAAGCTCCATAAACAGCCTGTCATTCGCCTTTTTTTGATTCACGTCAAATCCCGTTATGAAGTAAAACTCGTATTTTGCATCATTCAACAAACCAACCAAACTGCGCAATGTATTGGCCTGTCCATCCGATAACATGTCAAAAACAGTCGAGTAGTTGGAAATAAGCAAAAATATTTTTTCCCCATTTCCATTTCCACCATCTATTCGCTTTTTTATCTCTGGTTTCAACATGTCCAACATAGTGTCAGTATCGTCACAACCACTATAGTATTTAACTACTTCACTTGTGCCGTCCAATGCTTTGAACGACATCTCCCCATCGTCAAGAATGAAAACTTTACTATGGCTTCCCGCCGCAATCTTTTGAATTAGAAACTGATAGTATTCCAACAAATCTCTTTCGCCTTCTGCACATACGGCAAGTCTAAAACTCATGCCAAGGGACACATAGACAGATGCACCAGACATTGAACTACAAAGTGCAAGTGAATTAGGGTCACCTTCGTCGATGGCGTTTGGAAGTGTTTCGTTCATGCCCATATGATTTGTTTTATGGTAATACGCTTTGTCAGTGCCTTCTTCAATCCTACTTTCTGGATTTTGATTCAATAATGACATGGGTATATTCCCAGTCCACAATTGTTTCACCTTTTCGTAATCATTAGAAATGGCGGTAAATCGATCCGATTCCTCATCGAAATCATATGGTATTGCAACCTGAAACTCGTACACCTCTTTACCCATCTTAGTTATTCCTCTTCCTCTAATATCCTCAGGAACGACTTGCGGTCGCACGTTTAGTATATTAAAATAGTTATCAGGATTATTCATTTTAAGGACAAAGTACGTCGAAATGTGTTCGGTAACCCTATAATGTATGGAATTTCTTGTATTTCCAGTGATGACATAATATATGCCATAAGTCTTACCTGAACTAATGGTGTCATAAAACTCTTCTGATATATCCATGTATTCGTCACGAAACGAGGCATAATTATCGATTATTACCAAGATGGAGGGGAGTGACTCCTTCGAAATATTCTTGTGGTCTTCAAATATCTTTTTACGTTTCTCAATTTCATCTCGCAGCATTTTTGACAAATTATTAATTTTCTCTTTGCTACTATCAAAAACCACATCCCCGACATGGGGGAGGGTGTTTAGATATTTCAAGCTCCCTCTATCAAAGTCCATCACATAGATATGAAGTTCATCGGGAGTATAGTGATAATCACAAATTAACGAATAGACTAATGTATGTAGGAAGGTGGTTTTGCCCATGCCACCCGCACCATATATTGCAATATGCCCCAATTGGTCGAAGTCAATGTTGAGTGATTCTTGTTTCTGTTTCTCGATGCAATCCAATTTCCCAACCGTTGACGTCAAAATCGATTTTTCCTTTTTGTCCAAATCTTTCAGAAGTATCATATTTGGCAATATATCTTCCCATAGTTTTTTTGCGGTTAAGCCTTTTTTGCCACCTTCCTGAATGATTGCCGCAACAATTGCCTCTATTTGTTTTTTTTCGTCATCATTTGTATGGTTAGTACTTTTTTTTGCACTTTGAATAGACTTTGCCGTATTATCCGTCATATGTACCGTTACATCATCATCCGCAAGGTAATGCTCGGTTGGAATATAATTAGCTCCACTAAATGCAGATTGAACGCACTCATAAACCTCATTATACCCCACTTGTACATAACAGCGCCCTGGATTCTTAATCATTGCGGAATCCGGCCTATTGGTCATATCCATACTGTCTTGCTTCTCAGCCACCTTGAAACACAATCTAAATCTTGCATTGCTCCAAATCTGTGGGTCGACAATACCGCTTGGTTTCTGGGTTGCAAGTATCAGATGTACTCCCAAACTACGTCCAACTTGGGCTACGTTAATCAATTGTGACATGAACTCTGGATACTGTGCCTTTAACTGGGCAAATTCATCAACAATAATAACCAAATGTGGCAAAGAGGGAAAGGTGTCTGACAGCCTCCCCGACTTCATATACCTGTGGTAAGAATTAATGTCCAACTTATCCACTTCCAAACTGGCAGCGGCTTCATTGAATAATCGCTGTCTGGACTTGATTTCCGCATTAAAGGATACCCGTGCGCGATAAAGTAGATTGCTTGATAAATTTGAAATCGTTGCCGCCAGATGTGGGAATGGCGCCTTTTCATCATCTTTCACAAAAGGACGCGCCATATCATCACCCTTGAAGTCAACCAATACGAATGCGACCTCTTTAGGGCTGAAGTTTACCGCCAACGAAAGAATAAACGCTTGTAGGAACTCACTTTTCCCCGAACCAGTAGTACCTGCAACCAACCCATGGCAACCATGATACTCCTCATGAATGTCAAGTAAAAAAGGAACGCCCCCCGCCATAACTCCTATCGGAACAGCAAGCGTCTTATCGGAGTTGTTGTTCGACCAGCGTTTGCCGATATTAAGCCCGTTAACGTTTCCCACTTGATACATCTGTAAAAAGAGCATGCGTTCAGGAATGCTCAAAGAGCGAGTATCCACCTTAACGTTCAAAGTTGTCAAGCGAGACATGAAATCAAGCATATGCTTATTTGATATCGAATCCGGCGTAAAAGGTATGGCTTCATTGTCATTTTTGTTTTTACTATAGATAAAGGCATTATTCTTCTCACATTGTATTAACGTGCGACAATTCTTTGGTAATATTGACAATTCACCATAAGCAAATAGGGTGGTGATTCCAACTTGATTGTCAGGATTGGTGATGTACCTGAGCAAGGCCTCGTTTTCAATCAACTTCTCGTCCGTAACAATGATAATGAAATAGGGAAGAGGTGTTCCCTTGGCTTGACTCGAATCGGATAGTTCACGCATCTTAACAATTTCATCTATTGAGCCAAACACATAATGAACCTCGTCATTGGTTGTGGCAAAATATCGCGTTCTTTTATCAGCACTCCAAACGTGAGGTAGATTTTTGAAAGGTTTTAGTTTTTGGGATTCCCTTTCGGATGAAATCAAAACTAGTTTCACCTCATCATAAGAGTGTAATGATACCGTGTTAAGAATGATTTCATTAACAATGTCCTGAACAACCTCCTCTTCGCCAAAAACGCCTACCGTTTTGTTGTTTTGTAGATCAAGTGTAATGGGGGCTTCTGACAGCACGCTAAACTCTTTAACAATGTCTTCCGGCTTGCTTCGCAAATCATCATCAAATAATTCAAACTTATATTTTGGTATGACGATTTTTACGTTAGATGGTTGCTCCCCCACTCCTAACCTCATATACATAAAGTCAAAATCTTCATATGAACGCATCCACAGTTGGTTCCGTATGTCATCCTTAATTAACAAATCACACAATTGTGATGGGGCAGGATAAAACTTGTTACTTAACAGAGAGATGAAATGATTATTTTTTTTACTCAATTCTTTTTCTTTATTCGATATATATGTGTGATATTTTTTACGTCGATTCTGCTCTTCTTCCGATACGCGACGTTCCTGATGACGCCACAAAAGTATCGGCCATATCAGGCACCCCATCAACATACCCATTGCCGTAACGCCATTCACTACAATAGAAGAAATATTACCCCTTTCAAAGGCCCCAGTAATAGATACTCCCATACTGCTAAGCATAACCACACTCATTGTGACGCTTGACCCCATGATAAGTATGGCGGGCGTCTTGTCTCTATTCGATGGATTGGGAGGCCCGTCGATCTCTACAATATCAGAATGCAATGAATTTAAAACCCTTGGAGATCTTATAAAATAATTCTTCTCAACTTTTTGATCGATACATTTTTTACTTTCAACTGATTTTAAAGGGCTTATGCTACAGGATACATCCATATCCCTCATGGCAATCACCCCATTCCACACGACAAATGGTATCCCCATGTAAAGAAATTCATCAAACGGATGCAGGGACACGGATACAGATTGAACTTTTCGTCCCCTTACATAGATGCTGTTACAATACTCTGTACCTTTCAGTATGATTTCACCCTCCGCGTCAACTTCCAACGTCAAGTCAATGTCCTTAAAAAGACAATTGTTTGCATTAACCACAATATCATTGTACGTACCACACCCAATAGTATACGAATTGCCATTGCGTAGGGAATACTTTTTATAAGCTGGCTTGATATTGACAGTATCCGCTAGTGAAATCTGGATGGTCTCCTGTGTCTCACTGTTCTCAATCAAAAAACAATCCCCATGCGTTATCCTTCGCATCTCACAAATCTCCCCGTTGCATTTTGTAACTAATTGAGATTTCCCTTCGTCCTTGTAAGTGAAAAATATACTATTGTCTTCTGATTCGTTGGATTCTACCAAGAAAAAGTTTGAAACTAAGGGGTAAGGGTTGGGAATAAAGAAGGGTATAGCAAACAATCCATCCGCGAACGAGAGATGGAAAACATTAACATCTTAAGGGCGGGGTTAAGTGGTCACAGCGATGTCGTCAATTATCGTGTACCCTCTTTTCCTGAAAAGATCCAGAGCCTGTGCCTTTGTCAGAACTTTAGATTCGTTGACGGGGCGGCGCTCTAGGAAACCCTCCGGGGTGTATGGCTCCCACTTGCTCAAGACGTTCCAGATAGCGGTCAGGAACATTTTGCAGAGGGCAATGATGGCCTTCTTGTGGCCACGGCGGGTTTTGATTCTGTGATACCTCTCTTTGAATTCAGGGTGCTTTTTGGACTTGAGCAACCCGTTGGCGACCTGAACAAGAAGGGGTTTCAAATAGCACCCGGCACGGGAAATGCGGGTGGACTTCCTTTTGCCGCCGCTTTGGTCGTTGCGCGGGCAGCAGCCGGCCCAGGAGGCGAGGTTCTTCGATGACGGGAACACCGACATGTCGGGACCAATCTCGGAGAGAATGGCGATTGCGGTCATCGGGTTGGAATCCAGCCCCGGGATGGTGCGCAGGTAGTCCAAGGCGGCGGAGAAGGGTTCGGCAAGGAGAAGTATTTCCCGCTCGAGTTCCTCCTTGTGGGCCTCCAGCTCGTCGATGTGTGCGAGGCACTGCCGTAGTTTGACGGCCTGCTCGGGGGAGATGGCGCCGTCGACGGCGGCCTGTATTTCCTCGACGGGGGTTTTGCACCGGGCGTCCACGAAGGGGGCGACGTCGAACTTCTCGCCCGGGTGGTCGAGCATGTGGTTGGTGATGGACCGGGACGATTTGCCGAACACGTCGCTGAACACGCCGTCCAGCTTGAGGTTGGAGACGGTCAGGCAGTTCTGTGCCCGGTTCTTCTCACTGGCCAGCATGTTGGTGAGCTTGGCTCGGTAACGGAGCAAGTCGCGCAGGCTGCGGATTTCGGGCGGGGGGATGAAGCTTGGCTTGACCATGTCGCACATGAAGAGGTCGCAGATCCACTTGGCGTCCTTGCGGTCCGTCTTGTTGCCCCTTCGGGGCTTGGTGTACTTGGGGTGTGCGAGGGTGACGAAACAGGAAGCCTCGATGATGTTGAAGACGGGGATCCAGTACTTGCCGGAGGATTCCATGCAGACTTCGGTACAGCCGTATTTGGCAAGCCAGTCAGCCAACTCCCTGAGCCCTTTTGAGAAGGAGGAGAAGCGAGCCTGCCTGTACTCGGTACGTCCGTTGGCGTCGGTGATCCCAATGCAGGCGTAGATCCAAGTCTTGTGGACGTCCAGCCCACAACAGTTGTTACGAAAGATTTTAAACAATAAGGGTCCCTCCTAAAAAATAGTGGTAGGGCTGGCAGGGACTGGCTGTCCGGCGAAATCGAGTCAACTTCGGAAGAGATAAGTTTACGGGCTACGTGTTTGCGCCATTCAAGGATGCCTTGACGGACAGCCGACACCATATAAAGATACGGGGTTGCCGCTATACAGCCCCGCCACTCATCTCCTCGGGTTCTGTAGTGTGCCAGCGACCTACAAGGAGAGTGTAACAAAAAAAATCAAAAAGCGAAAGAGACAATCGGGCTATGTGTTTCATAACCCCATGGGTGCCTTTCGCAGAAAGGCGGATTATAAAGATGAACAAATCCCCTCCGGAATGCCAATCATATTCCGAAAAAGCGCATTGTTTTTATTATTAATGACATCACTTAGCTTTCGCGTGACAACGCAACTATCCGTAAAAAAGGTTGCAAGAAAATCTTTCACCATTATTCTCCCCATCCTCCCAATGAATAATTACATATTAAACCAGATTCGACAATATGTCAACAGTGTATTGTTATTATCTTGAAAATTTTTCTGATGTTCACGTTAAATTTCTGATTAATTGAGCGTTTGGCAGAATTCATCTCATGGTCATTCTTTAAGCTCATAAACCTCTTCGTCATCAATTTCTCTCACTTCGTCTGTGGGTGAAGGTGTTGGTGTCAGTGGTTCTGGTTTTTTTCCCTTGCTGACATAGAAAACAATCTTTATTTTCGCCCCTTCCTTATTTAAAACCCCATTTTTCGGATTTTGTCTGATTATTTTCCCATTCTTTCTTTTGTTACTATATTTATAAATAGGTGTTGCTATTTTGATCGACTTGTCTATTTTATTAATCTTCCTTTTCGCCTGTTTATAAGTTTTTCCTCTAAAATCAGGTATGCGTATTTTCTTAACGGGTTTTACCGTAGTTAATGGCGTAGGCTCAGAAGTAACTATTTCCAGAGTTGGTGTTGGCTCCGGAATTGGGGTGGGTTCCAGAGTTGGTATTGGTTCCGGAGTTGGGGTCGGTTCCAGAGTTGGGGTTGGTTCTGGAGTTATTGTTTCCAATCTCATCTTGAAATATAAAGACCCTATTACAAGGGAAGTCCCTAAAACGGCAAACAAAATAATGGCTTTAGGGCACTTCTTTTTTGCACCACAATTAACGTCACCAAATTCATTCGAAGAAGTAAAAACCCTGTTTTTTACCAATTTCAATGGTTTCCTTGCCTTGTTTTCATATGCTAAAGGGGCAAGACATTCACTAATTTCTTTTGAATCATTATATCGGTCATTCGGCTTATACTTACACGCCTTAAGAATTACCTCAGATAACTCATTCCAATCCACAGCATTTACAGGGCATGGAATCTTTTTCTTCCTCATTCTCTTTTTAAATGCTTTATAAATATCGGTGGGCGGAATTTCGATTACATCCTCTGGCAAAAATGGACCACGGCTATTATTCAGTAAATGATATAATACAAGACCCAAAGAATAAATATCTGTCCTGTTGTCACACTTTTCTTTTTTACCCAACGGGAGTGTTCGTTGAAACAGGTCAAGTTTGGCATTCCTAAACTTATGAACACCATGGTTCTCAGTTAAAATTTTTTTATACGCTTCAGGGGCTATATATGAAGTCGTATCCTGAATCATTCTGACATTTTCGAAACCACCTAACTTAAAATTCTTATCCCCTGTAACAAAAATACTCTCTGGTCGAATGTCTCCATGTACGACTTCGTGGTCGTTACACGATTTCAACGCCGTACACAAATCAACTCCCAATTGAATTACATCTTCATATGTATTAATACCGTCTTTGACATATTCCGTCAATGGTGTAAGCAGTTCCTTGCGAATCATGATTTCCCAACAAATTTCATCTTCATGCTTTCTCGCTTCGCACTTCTCATAACTTACAATGTTGTTTTTTCCTTTCAAGTCTATCATTGAGTTAATCTTAAATTGAATGCCTTTTACTATTTTTTCATAATACTCCTCGACTGCAACTTTAGTCATTCCCATGTCTATACGCTTTTTTACCTCTTTTTGATTTCTTGGAATGGTGAAAACTTTAAACACCTCTTTTTTCGCTTCATGGATGATTTTTTTACTAATCTCATACTCTTTAGCGCCACTATCTTCACGCAACAAGCGTACGATGTGCCATGAGCCGAGAAAAGAGTCATATTTTTCATTGAGCTCAACCAAATCTTCTGACTTAAATTCTAAATTCGACGTATCCATGTCTTCTCTCCCATGCAAATAAAATATTGCTCTGCTGAATAAACCTTGCGTATTTTATGCGGCATATCTAGTCGTGCGGGACTTAATAAAGCCTTGGATTTTTACCGGACATAATTGCGTTTTCTTCAAATGCGAGCTCACGTTGTGTTCCAACTCCTTGTCGGATCGCAGACTTGGCCGCTTGCTGATTGCACGCTTCAGGTCGCTGTTCAGAAGCTCGTCGGGGTTGTACTCAGCGCATAAGGGGGAAGGTATAATACCTTTATTTCATCCTTGTGCTTTTCAAGCCATGCCGTCACTTTCTTTGCGTGGTGTACGCACAGGTTGTCCAGAATCAAGAAGACTTTCTTCTCGCTGTCGTGAGTGCGGAAAAACCCCACCTGGCCAAACAAACCCCAAAGTTGGACTCAGGCATGTCGATTCTGTAGTTCCGGTGTAATATCATGTCTTTGTTAAAAACACGAGGTTTATTTGTCGAGTCAATAACATATCGGTTAAGGAAAGGCAAGCAGTTTTTCAAGTCGTGAAAACGGCTCGACGCAACTTCCCTTTCTTCAACATATTCTGATACCGCTTGCGCTGCTTTCGCGGAACCGTTACTTTAACCTTCTTTTTGACGCCTTTGAAGGCGTTTTTGCCAACGGATTTTAACTGGGTCGTCTTGATGACTATCGTCTTCAAATTCTTCGCACCGGAGAACGCCGCTTTACCAATCGACGTAACGCCCGCTCCAATGGTAACGCGTTTCAGTTTCTTTGCGTTTTTAAATGCGTTGACGGCGATACTTTCAACCACATATGACTTGTTCGTATTCGGGCTTACCACTTTGGCGGGTATCGTCACCTTCTTCAACGTCTTGTTACCGACAACGGCAACGACTTGAACCATACCGTTACTTGTTTCCTTGTAGGTTAACGAGCCTTTTTTGAACGACGTCCCTACTTCATCGGCGGTTCTTGCCGTATCCAACGTTTCCTTGCCTTCATCTATAGGCACAACACTGGCTTGTGGCACGTCAATCTTAGGAACCACTTCATCTACTTTCACACTGTCTATCGGCTTATCCGTCGGCCTGACTTCCGGCTTATCCGTTGGCTTGACTTCCAACATGTTGGCATAGGCCGTCTCTGCATCCGTCAACACGTTCAACGTTCTCCCAGTGGATAACATAGCCTTACGCTCCTTGGACAATGCGTTGAAGGCGGCTCTCGCCTCGTCAATCTTCGCCTTGCTTTCGGCCGTCAACGCAACCTCTCCTATTGCGTCAATCTTGGCAACCACTTCATCCACCGCCGTCTTGTCCGCCAACATGTTGGCATAGGCCGTCTCCGCATCCGTCAACACGTCCAACGTCCCAGTGGATAGCATGTCCCTACGCTCCTCGGACAGGGCGTTGAAAGCGGTCCTTGCCGCGTCAATTTTCGCCTTGCTTTCGGCCGTCAACGCAACCTCTCCTATCGCGTCAATCTTGGCAACCACTTCATCAACCGCCGTCTTGTCCGCCAGCATATTTTTATAAGTATCTTCCGCATCCGTCAACACGGTCAACTTGTCGGCGGGAACCATATCTTTACGCACTTCGGACAGGGCGTTGAAGGCAGCCCTCGCCGCGTCAATTTTCGCCTTGCTTTCGGCCGTCAACGCAACCTCGCCTATCGCATCAATCTTGGCAACCACTTCGTCTACCGCCGTCTTGTCCGCCAGCATGTTGTTGTAAGCCGCCTCCGCATCCGTCAACACGGTCAGCTTGTCGGCGGGAACCATATTTTTACGCACCTCGGACAGGGCGTTGAATAGGGCCCTCGCCACGTCAATCTTCGCCTTGCTCTCGGTCGTTAACGTAACCTCGCCTATCGCGTCAATCTTGGCAATCACTTCGTCTACTGCAGATTCGTCCGTCATTACTAGGTTGCGATAACATTCCTTCATGACCCCATATGCGTCATAAATACCCCAATACCGTGCATCCAGCCAACCGTCCTCAACTCCTTTTTTGCCCTCGTCATAAGCACTGAACCAAAACACGTCAATATTATGTTGTTCAGCCCAACCTTGTACGTCATCCCAATATTGCAGGGCGTTTTCTTCGCTAGGGACAGCCAATCCGTGGGTGGGGCCTTGCGTCGTCCAACCGGTTTCGGCCAAAATACAGGGTTTGTTCCAACCAGAATAGGACTTTACGGCATCGTATGCGTTGGTCAACTCGTCAATGGCGTATTGCATGGGGCCGCCAGGGTAACCAGCCATCCAAGGTTGAAGGTAATTGTCACTGAACAGGGGGTAATGGGAGAACAGAATCAAGTCGCAGGCGTCATTGAGTTCAGACAACGCCGCACTGTCAATGGAGCCATCGAACGACCCACTGACGTCCATGTACGTTACGGGAACATCCGTGTCCTTAAGACCTTCCTTGACATATTCAATATATTCTTTCAATTTTTCAGGGGAAAATTCGTCTCGAAACATCACTTCCGAGCCAACGGAAGCTATGGCAACCTTTCCCTCTTTGCCCAAGTCAATCAGGTTGTCCAGTTGCCGAGTGATTGCCGCCTCCGACATGGACGATTCAATCCAAGCAGTGCCAACCACGTTCAAGTTGAGTTCCTTCGCCATATCGTACATGGGCTGCACCGCGTCTTCCACGGTAAAAAAGCGTACCGAATCAAAATGGTGGGAAAGCTGGGTAAGCTGTCTGCGTACCAATGCCTCGTCAAATTCACCAATGTCCAAATCGCCATTGAAAGGCGAATAGTTCACACTGTATTTTGCGGCGTTTTCCACATCTTTGCGCACACCGGGAAATCTTGCGTCGAAGTCGGAATAGTCCTCCACATGGTTCCAAGGTTCTCCATTGATCAAAACTTGGTCTTCCATTCGAAGAATGTTAGTGCTCGCCACACAATTTTCCTTCAAGACAGAATAATCCGTCAAGATGGCGTCATCCGTATCCGCCTTCACTAAGAATACGACGATTCTTTCCGCATCCTCGTCATTATCACCAGATACGTACGGTAGCGAAAACGTTCCATTAGAACGAATTTTGGCTTTCGGGTCGTCATAAGTGGGTTTCGGCCCCCAAATCTCTCTTCCCACATAAATATAAGCGGTCAGGCAGTAGTCTTCGTATCTCTGACCCTCCGGCAAGGTTATACGACCCGTAACGGGGTTTGACTCGCCTAGCGAGGGTATTTTCATAAAATCAAATGTAGGGTCTTCGTCCTCCGAAACGTTGTAGGGAATATCATTTTCCTTGGCGTAGGTTAGGGCGTAGGAATCCATCGTGCAAAAGATAGTGGCCAAGTAGCAGTCATGGAGTATGCGAGTGGCAATGGACGTCACGCTGCGGGGAATGTCCACGCTCGTCAACCCACTGCATCCGGCAAATGCATAAGAGCCGATGGAAGTGACTCCGTCGGGGATGTCTATACTCGTCAACTCGCTACAATCACGGAACGTATCAGGACTAATGGAAGTGACGCCGCTGGGGATGCTCACATTCACCAATCCGCTACAACCAGAGAATGCGCCAGTGCCAATGGAAGTGACTCCGTTGGGGATGTTCACACTCGTCAATCCGATGCAATAAAGAAATGCGTTAGAGCCAATGGTAGTGACACCCTCGGGCATGTCTACGCTCGTCAACCCTCTACATGCAGAGAACATTTCAGAACCAATAGTAGTGACGCCGCTGGGGATGTTCACATTCGTCAATCCACTACACCCAGAGAACGCACCAGAGTCAATGGACGTCACACTGTCAGGGATGTCCACACTCGCCAAGTGGAAACAACCATCAAAAGCATAAGAACCGATGGACGTCACGCCTTCGGGGATGTCCATGCTCGTCAAACTGTAACAATTATTGAATGCTTCAGAGCCAATGGTGGTGACTCTGTCAGGAATGACCATATTCGTCAAACTGTGGCAACCAGAGAACGTGTTAGAGTCAATGGTGGTAACGCCCTCGGGGACGTCCACGCCCGTCAATTTGTTACAACCAGAGAACGCATAAGAACCGATGGTAGTGACGCCGTCGGGAATGTTCACGCTTGTCAGCCCGTCGCACAAATAAAACGCATAAGGACCAATAGAAGTGACTCCGTCGGGAAGCTTCATACTCGTCAACCCACTGCACCTGTTGAATACGGAAGAACTAATGGAAGTAACTCCGTCAGGGATGTTCACGCTCGTCAGTCCGCTACAATAAGCAAATGCATAAGAGCCAATGGAAGTGACACCGTCGGGAATATCCACGCTCGTCAACCCGCTACAACCAGAGAATGCGGAAGAACCAATGGAAGTGACTCCGTCGGGAATATCCACGCTCGTCAACCCGCTGCAATTGTAGAACGTACTACCCTCAATGATAGTGACTCCGTCGGGGATGCCCATACTCGTCAAACTACTGCAATCAGCGAACGCATTGAATCCAACAGAAGTGACACTGTGGGGAATGTCCAAACTCGTCAATCTCCTACAATGAAAAAATACATACGAGCCGATGGTAGTGACTCCGTCGGGAACGTTCACACTCGTCAACTCGCCGCAATAAGCGAATGCATAAGAGCCAATGGAAGTGACGCCGTCGGGAACGTTCACACTCATCAACTCGCTACAATCACTAAATGCCTCAGAGCCAATGGAGGTAACTCCGTCGGGAATGTCCACCTTCATCAACTTACCACACTCCTTGAATGCACCGGTATCAATGGTGGAGATTCCGACAGGGAGGCGTACTCTCTCCAACTCACTACAACCAAAGAACGCGCCGGAGCCAATGGAAGTGACTCCGTCGGGAATGTCCAAACTCGTCAATCCGATGCAATTACGGAACGTCCCAGAGCCAATAAATGTGACGCCGTCGGGAATGTCCAAACTTGTCAATCCGATGCAATCACGGAATGCCTCAGAGCCAACAGATGTGACTCCGTCGGGAATGTTCACGCCCGTCAACCCGCCACAAGCACTGAATGCGTTAGCGCCAATGGAGGCGACTCCGTCGGGAATGTTCACGCTCGTCAACCCACTACAACTAGAGAACGCATACTCCCCAATGGAAGTGACTCCGTCGGGAATGCCCACATTCGTCAATCCGCTACAACCATAGAACGTATATGTCTCAATGGAAGTGACGCCAACAGGGATGTACACACTTGATAACCCACTGCAATTTTGGAACGTGTGAGCGCCAATGGCAGTGACGCCGTCAGGAACGCCTATGCTCGTTAATCCGACACAACCAGAGAACGCATAAGAATCAATAGAGGTGACTCCATCGGGAATGTCCACATTCGTCAACCCGCTACAACCATAGAACGCGTAAGAACCAATAGAAGTGACGCCGTCGGGAATGTCTATGCTCGTCAGTCCACTACAACGATAGAACACGTAATTTTCAATAGCGGTGACTCCGTCGGGAATGTTCACGCTAGTTAACTTGCCGCAATTACGAAATGCTTCGCGTCTGATTTCGGTGACTCCGTCGGGAATATCCACGTCCGTCAACCCACTACAACCAGAGAATGCAGAATACCCAATGTAGGTGACGCCTTCTGGAATGTCCACGCTCGTCAACCCGCTACAATTCTCGAACGAATTATTGCCAATGGAAGTCACTCCCTCATTGATGCGGACGGTTTTAATGGATTCTTGGTAATCATACCAAGGCGGTAGTGATGAAGGAGGCGACCAATAGGCCATCGTTCCCGTTCCACTGATTTCCAAAACACCGTCATCCTCGTCCAAGCTCCACGTCAGGTCATTCCCGCACGAACCAGAATAGGTAGCCGCCTGCGTCGTCGTCCCTGACAGCGGTATTAGCGTCAACGCCAAAACAATAACCACAAGTTTTATCATACTCTTCATCTCTCGTCCCTCCCCCGTCCCCCTCGTTCGTCCAAGCCAAATACGCTTAATGCAACAACCCGAACTTGTTCAAGGGCCAAATCCGCAAGATGGCCTTGCCCTCGATTAGCTCCCGTTTGACGGGACCCACGTCCTCGTCCCGACTGTCCATGCTGTGGGAACGGTTGTCGCCCATTACGAAATATTCGTCTTCCCCCAGCACAAGGGGCTCCTCCGCTATGCCGGCAAACGAGATGGGGTCTTTGCCATAGTCTTCTTCCAACACCTCGCCGTTGATGTAGATGTCCGGCCCCTCGATGCGCACTTCCTCGCCGGGCAGGCCGATGACGCGTTTCACATAATACTCCTCTTCATCCCTGCCGTATGGGTAGAATACGATGATGTCAAAACGTTTGGGGTCCGTAAACCGAAACAGCAGCTTATTGACGATGAGGTTGTCATTGCTCGACAACGTGTCCTTCATGGAGGCCCCCTCCACGATGGTGCGCTGTGCGACGTAGTGGGGAACGATAAAAATGCAGAGAATCGCCAAAATTATGTATATCATGCCCTCCATTATCACGTGTTTCCAATTGATTTTTCGCTCCTCCATATTCCCCTCCCCTTTCTTGTTAGTTGATGAGTCCAAATTTGTTCAAGGGCCAAATGCGCAAAACGGCCTTGCCCTCGATTAGGTTTCGTTTGACGGGTCCTATTTGATGGTACCGACTGTCCAGACTGATGGAGCGGTTGTCCCCCATTAAAAAATACTCGTCTTCCGCCAATTGAAGGGGTTCCTCCGCTATGCCGGCAAACGAGATGGGCTCCTTGCCAAAATCCTCGTTAAGCAATGTGCCGTCGACGTAGATGTCCGGCCCGTCGATGCGCAATTCCTCGCCGGGCAGGCCGATTACTCTCTTGACGTAATAATCCTCACCGCCTTTGCCGTAAGGGTAGAACACGACGACGTCAAATCGTTTGGGGTCGGTAACGTGGAACAGAATTTTGTTGACGATGAGGTTGTCTCGCTCCGTCAACGTGTTCTGCATGGAGTCCCCCTTTACGATGGTTCTCTGTACTACGTACTGGGGAACGACGAATACGCACAACAACACCAATGCGACATAGAGGAGGGCTTCCAACAACAAACCCTTTATGCCGAATTTTCGCTCCTGTTGCTCGGTACTCTCGGTACTCTCCTGCTGCTCCATTTCCTCACCCCTTGGCCGCCCTCTCGAGACGCGCCTCTATTCTTCCCACACGTCCGCTTCCCCTTCGTCGGAAGCGTCTTCCAACACATCTTTCTCCTCTTCTTCATCCGAAGCACCCTCTAGGGTATCGAGTAGGTCTTCATCGTCCTCTTCCTCATTCTCTTCTTCCGCAAGCCTGGCAGCGTCTTCCATCTCCTTGGCCAAGGCCTCCTCCCTTAATTTGAGCTCTTTTTGCATCCGCACCTCTTCCACTTTGCACTCGTCTTCCGTAAGTATCTTTATCTTGGATTGGTACATCTCGTTGATGGCTACGGACAGGGGTTTGGGCGACGTGGAATCGACCATGGGTTCCGCCCCGTCAATCAATTGGTTCGTCCTCTTTGCGGTGGCTAGGACCACGGAATACCGGCTGTTTACCACGGGGGCCTCCCCCTTCTCGACCTCGCTGTTGATAACCGATACTAGATCCGTATACGATGGGTGTAGCATGTTTTCCTCCGTTCTGCCGATGGTCACCGGCGCTAAAATGCCTCAAGTTCTTCTTGAATGATTTGGATGATTACTTTCCACTATATCGACGGTCTTCGTCCCCTCGCCTTATTCATAGTCTTCCCCTTTTACGTGCTCGGAGTTCATTCGGTTGGTTATGGTCTCCGGCAAAAGGGCTGACAACACGAGGTGCCCGTCGTCCATTACGAGTACGGCCTTCGTCTTGCGGCCGCACGTGGCGTCGACCGCCATTCCCTCGTCCTTCGCGGTCTGCACCATTCGCTTGATGGGCGCCGCCTCCGGCCTGATTATGCTGATGACTTTGTTGACGTTGACTACGTTGCCAAACCCTACGTGTATCATTTGCATGTGATGGTCTCCTATTCGATGTTCTGTATTTGCTCTCGAATTTTTTCTATCTCTGTCTTGAGGTTGATGGCTTGGTTGGAAACCTCTATGTCGTTACATTTGGAGAGTATCGTGTTGGCCTCCCGATTCATCTCTTGGGCAATGAAGTCTAGTTTGCGCCCGACTCCGCCCCCTTCTTCCAGTACGGTCTTCATGGCTTGGATGTGGCTATTCAGTCGGACGGTCTCCTCGTCGGTACAGATTCGGTCCGCATACAGAAGGATTTCCGTGGTCAGGGCGTTCTCGTCCCATGTGGACTCGCCTAGCAGTTCGTTCACTTTTGTGGTTAATTTGCTTCGGTATTCATCCATTATGCTTGGTGAGCGCTCGGTAATGTGGTGGAGCGTTTTGGTTAGGGATTCTAATTTGGCCATTAGGTCGTTCTTTAGGTTCTCCCCCTCCACGGTACGCGTGTGGAGGAAGCGCTCGGCCGCCGCCCGCAATACGTCTTCTAAGCTCCTTGACAGGAGGTCTTCATCGGGCGGGCTTTCTTCTACTAGAAAGACGTCCGGATATCGGGACAGCCGACTGGTGGTGACGTCCATCGGCAGGTTGAACTCTTCGGACATTTTGGTGAGGCCGTCCAGGTAGCCGCGCGCCACGCTTGGGTTATACCGTACGGTGGAACGGCTGGTCGTGTAATCTTCGTAGTTGATGAATATCTCTATCTTGCCTCGCGTGGCGTACTCCTTCAGGATGTTTCGTATACGCGTCTCGAGAAAGTTGAACTTCTTTGGCATCTTGACGAAAATGTCGCAATATTTGTGGTTGACGGATTTGAG
>QMCE01000742.1_pt1 | contig 22190 bp, 44 predicted proteins | sample 1821851 | NCBI WGS metagenome assembly QMCE01 (sample SAMN09453174, study PRJNA476694) | Termite gut metagenome, whole genome shotgun sequencing project. | isolation source: worker | host: Odontotermes sp. | place: South Africa:Pretoria | collected 2016-01-28 | reverse complement strand
CTACCGTGCGTGTACTGACCAGTGGTTCGGCCAGCCAGTCATCATCTTCGAGTCAGGTTCGTATCACTACCAACTATAAGATAGAAGATACCAGTGATGAAACAGAAGCTGAAATAAAAGCTAAAATGACAAAAGCCCTGAGTGCATACTTATCGGGAGAATCGATAGATAAATACATTCAAAGTTCGCAGACGGTAGGCCCGAGCATAGCCGAAGACTTACAGAAGTCGGCGTCTATTGCCGTTTTTCTGGCTATTATCTGTATGGGGCTTTATATATTGGCTCGTTTCCGCGATATAGCGTTCTCCGTAGCTACGCTTGTGGCAGTGGCGCACGATGCATTGGTGGCGATATTTGGATCAAAAAAGAGTTAGATTCATTGAAGAAAGACAAGAGTATATGCTCCTGTCTTTTTGTTTTTTAAGGAGTAGTATAAGCATGAAAGTTTATACAATAATGTGTCGATATTTATTCGATGGTACTTATGAGGATATTCCAATATCGATTATGTTAAAGCGGTTGCATCTAGAGCCCGCTCCGATTATTGATCAAGAATCTCACTATTATGGAATAGACTATAGAACCGATGATGTAGTTCGACATAATGTAGAAAATGCCTTTAAGGTTCGATATTTAATCAGACGATATTCTGTAAAAGTTCCGGGGCCGTTAGAGTACGACCATATAACAACAAACTTAAAGTTATTAGAGGCACAAATGAATGATTATCACGACGAGATAATTATCGACATGAACGATGATATCGATCAAATAAAAGGAGAAAATTATGAATAAAAAAGATATTATTGTATTGGGTGCGGGCGCATTATTAGCGGTTGGAAGCTTTCTCATCGGCTGCGGCGTAGAACGTATTAAAAATCATAAACGGCTAGAACATTTCGGCGAACTTGTAGTGGATTTGTCGGAAGAAACTCCAAATTTATTGCTGAATTTGGGCGTTTCTCCAGAGGATATTGTCAAGAAAAAATCAATATCATTCCATGTAATTCATAAAAAATAACCATTCCGCATTAAAAACAATTCCTATAATGACAGAATAAATTTAAAGGAGTTGAAATATGGGAAAGAAGAACCAACAGATGTTGGAGGAAGTTGTAGACGTATTTGCAGATGATTATTTGGAAGATAATATGATTGGCGAGTATGTCGACACGGTAGTTGATACATTCGGTGTCGTTAATGTGCCAAAGAAAGGAATTAGTGTGGAGGAAGATCTCAAAAGAGAAAAGCAAGAGTTCGAATTGATTCGTATGAAGGAGCAATTGAAGCTTGAGAAAGCTAGATTTCGGTTGGAAAGAGAAAAGTTTAAGCACTCGAAAGAGGAAGACTTAAAGAAGACCGAGCTAGATAAAGCAAAAGTTGCGTTAGAGTATGCGAAGATCGATTCGGAGGAAAAGCTGAAAGAAAAAGAGATCAAAAAAGAGAAGCGAAATTTCTTTCTGAGCATATTAACGAAGGCTGCGGAGTTATTGATACCGTTGTCGATTAATACGGCGCTGGTCATGATGAATTTCAGATTGATCTATGCGGATGACGGAAGAACTCCTTCGGAAATGAAGGATCTGATGAAAAATGTTTATCGTAAGTAAAAGTTTTGTCAAAAGATAGGAGCAAGTGCTTCTATCTTTTATATTTTTAAAGGAGAAAAATAGCATGGCAAAAAGAGCAGCTGATAAGATTCGATTTATTCCGGCCGATATACTTGTTTGCGTATCTGATCCGGTGAGATTTAAACAAGAGTTTATGGATCGATATAATATACATGGAACCATCGGGGATCTATATAAGTTTAACATAGCCCAAATTGAGTTAGCGAATCAACAACGCAAAATTTTAGAAGATGAATTGGCAGATGCTCGAGGAAAGCAAATTTGGGCTGAACAATGTGCAAGAGAATGGGAAGAAAAATATAGATCCGTGGTTATGAATAACTCAGTTAAGGAGGCTTTTAATCATGATTAAGTTGCGAATGGCTAATTTGAGAAAAGTTGAAGATTTTAAATATAAGAATCTGGAGTGCTACTATGACGAGAAAAACGCCAAATGGTATTGCCATGAAACTGATTCGGATCGGTGGTACTGCTATCAGAGTGATGGATGGCGTAATTATGCGGTGGAGGTAAAATATTAAAATGGATCAACAGCCAATTCGGTTTTTAAAGGTTATAACTGTAACTATATTTTAAATTATTGGGATCTTCCGGTATCTAAAAGATTGTTTCCTTGTTTGGAATTTAAAGCTATCGGAACTAATAACGGGGCTATAATGTTTAATTTTGTTGAACGTGGGTGTACGTTATACTTTCCTAAAAATCATGAGGATTTAATGGAAGGGTATTTAGAGGGGCCGGAAGATTCGATCAACTATTTTCGATCATTGACTATAGAACAGTGTAGAATCCAAAAAGAACATTATAATTAAGGAGCAATAGCATGAGTGATTTTAAAGAAAGATATTTTGCGGCGGAAAAAGAATTGGCCAAAGAGCTTGATGAGCAAGTAAAACTCGGCCAAAAAAGTAGAGAAGATGCGGACTTTGAGTTTTATATGCGTCGTGATGAAATTTTATATTTTATGGGGATGGCGGAGGAAGAGGATTATAATGTGGAGGATGAATGACTATGAAATTATATTTGGTTGAACGTATAGATATCCCCGAACAATGGTGGAGCTATTGCGACGCATTTGTATGTGTAGCAAAGTCTGAACAAGACGCGCGAGATACTTACCCTGGATATAAAAATTGTTATGATGATTGGAAGAATGGGGAGATCCGCGATGATTGGTGGGTTCCGTATTCCAATATTAATAATGATTTGAAGGTTACTTTTTTAGGAATTGGGCAGCCAAACTTACTGTTAGCCAATAGTCTGAATAGACCATATTTACCAGACTATCCGATTATTTTAACAAAAGAATATGAGGGATAACGCATAAAAAACAATTCCTATAATGAGAATAAATCTAAAGGAGGATTTAAGAATGAAAAAGTTGGACGTATTATTCAAGGTTTTAGGACTATTGAGCGGTGCGGGGTTTAGCATTATCGGTTTGGTAATGGACGCGAGAAAAAAGCAGAAGTTAACCGAGGAAGATAAGGATGATATCGCCGGCCGCGTAGTTCAGAAGTTGAACGAAGCGAAAAAGACGAAAAGTAATTCGAAAGTTCCGGCGGCAGATTAAAAGAAAAATGTTAAAGTTCGAACAAGGACTTTGACATTTTGATAAAGGAGGTTTAGATGGCATTTATTCCAGCCCATATTATTTTCGGAATCGGAAGTAAAGTGCGGAACACTAGACGACTAGAGTCTTGTGCAGGATCGTTTCAAATTGGAACTCTATTAAAAGTTGTCGGGTATGACGAGTATCGAGGTTTTTCAGTCGAAGATGATTTTGGAAATCGAATGTTAGAATGCGGTTTTGATTTTGTATTGGAGGAGAATTATTGTGGTCCGAAAAGTTAATAACCGAAACGAAAAGTCCACTCGGAATCGGGATATTTATAACGATCGAGAATCCGGCTTAATGGTAGTCGAACTTTCCGAAAAGTACGATCTTTCGATTCCGCGGGTACATCGAATATGTATGCAAGAAGAAAATAAGGTTTTAAAGGAGGAAAACCAGAAGCTAAAAGAAAAGATATTTAGGTTATCGGAGGGCGTGCGATGATGAATGTTAGCGATCGGCATGGGTTGATTCAATTTTTGGATATATGCCGGGATGAGCAGTTTCCGACAACAGAATTTAATCCGCGTCGAGAATATGAATTTCGAACGCGGTGTTATGAGCGTAATTTTTACGATAAGGTAATTAAAAGTATCGTGGATGATTGTTCACAAGATCCCGAAGATATTCTTTTTAGTTATTTCTTATCTATGGAGTATGAAAAAGAATTGGTTCGAAATAATAAACATCGGACCTATATTATGGACAGGACGTTAGGTGTTTTAAATAATATCGAAATGTCGTTGAAGGTATATAAAGGAGACGAAGATGGAACTTTCAATTAAATTTAGAATTCCGAAATACGGAAGCGATTTGAATTCATTTTTGGCAAATGATATTTTATCATTGGTCGAGGATTCCGGGAGGCCTGAACTTGGAAACTTTGTGGTCGAGATAACGGATCTTTTTGTTTCGCGGCCGCTTCGTAGAAAACGTTTGGGAACGCAACTTATCAAAACAATTATCCGCGAATATCCAGAGCATATATATTTGATCGCCGGAAGCATTTCTAAGAAAGAATTTAAGACGGAGCCAACGGCGAAAGTTATCAAAAAGCATTTTGCAAAGCTTGATAAGTTCTTTGGTTCGTTGGGGTTCGTATCCATTAACGATTTCGTTCAATATGAAAACAAGCGGGCATATTTATTTGTCGGTGATCATAAAGGAAAGACGGTTAATAAGTTAATTCAAAACCGCATATACGGCGAAAAAAATATTCCGACTGTCGAAACAGGAAATGACTTATTTTCGGATGCTTCGTTCGAGCAGGATGAACTGCTTCTGAATGCGGAGGGTTGATAATATGTATACAACGCGAATTAAAGGAGAGCTTGATGATATTGCATGTCCCGTGTGCATATGTAAAGATGGAGATTTTACAATTTCTCCAATCCCTAGCGAGCTAAATAACAATATCGTATTGGTGTTTGAATGCGCTAATTGCGGGCATGTATGGAGAAGAGAAGCTTTGGCAAGCGATTTTAATATTGTTAATTGTTTAAAGGAGAGCAGATGAAAGTAAAAACAAAGCAAATCTTATCGGGTGTATTATCGGTAGCCAGCTCGGTCGGAACAGTTGTCACGGCGGTTTTGACGCGAAGAGCTGCACAGAAAGAACAACGAACGATTTTCGGAGAGGAGCTTACAAAAAAGAAACGATTTTTTAAGATAATAAAGCTTTATATTCCGGCGATAATATCCGGAACAGCGACAATCGCCTCAACGATCAGCTCGACGATATTAAGCCGTAAGGCAGAAGCATCCAGAAGCATCTTTAACGGCCATGGCGCTCTTGGCCGATCAAGGGTGGCGGAAATATAAGGGGACAGTTAAGGAAAAGTTCGGTATCGAATCGCATAAAGATATTGTAAAGTCGATTGCGGAGAAAGAGTATGATAAAGATCCGCATGAGTCAGTAGAGAATGGAAAGAAGTTATATTATGAAGAGCATATTGGTTTCTTTCGAGCCGATCCAGAGAAATTTGCATTAGCGTATAGCGATCTTAATCAGCGGCTATTATTCGAGGAGTATGGAATCTCTAAAAACTATTCTATGCTATATGATTTAATTAGCGGATGCGACGCGAAAGTTGAAAATGAAAATTTAAATCCTGAGGATTTTCAATGGGGATGGTCGTCAGATTATTTATTCGAGACGTACGGATATACTTGGGTCCATATGAATATGGTTGAGACGAAAGAGAACGATCGCGAGTTTATTACGATTGTTTGGGACGAAGATCCTTATCTCGATCCGGGAAACTTTGGTGAAGCATTTGTTTGCGCAAACCACCCTGAGCTCACTCAGTTTCGATCGGTGCTCTCTAAAAAGAAAAAGGCGGAAGTAACGGATGGGGATTAAGAACATTACAAATTCGATAAGGCCGGCATTGGCGAAATATGAGCCTGAGATCCTTATGGGTCTTGGGCTTGGCGGATTGATATTCTCAACTGCATGGGCGATCAAAGCGACATTCTCTGCTTCTAAAAAGCTCGAACAAAAGAAGAAGCACCTCCAAAAAGATAAGCTAACTTTTAAAGAAGGATTTAAGACGGTGTGGAAATCATATTTGCCAATAGCAATTAGTGTTGGAATCTCAGTGCCTTGTATTATATGGGGAAACCGAGTATCGGCAAAAAGAGGAGCAGTTTTAGCGGCAGCCTATGCGATGTCAGAAAAAGCGCTTTATGAATATAAAGAGCAGGTAAAAGAGACCGTCGGTGAAAAGAAGGACCAAGAAATTCGCGAAAAGATCGAGGGCAAGCGCGTGGCCGATACCTATAATTCCAATCAGATATTTATGACCGGAGATGGAGATTGTCTATTCCTAGAACCGGTCTCTGGTCGATATTTTAAGTCTAATTGGAATAAGATATCGAAGGCGGCAAATGAGCTAAATGCGAAGGCAGTATCAGATATTCATGGCGTAACGACTTTGAGCGATTGGTTCGACGAACTTGGTTTGTCCAAGACGGACATCTCTGACTATCTTGGGTGGTCGTTAGAAGACGGGAAGTCAGGGATTATAAGCGTAGATATTGTGAGCGCATTGACCCCGGATAATACGCCATGTGGGTCTATTCATTATAAAGTGCTTCCGAAGCCATATTGATATTTATTCGCAAAAAATACAATTCCTATAATGAGAATAAAATTATTATAGGAGGAAATATTATTATGAGCGAATCCATCGAGGATGAAATCGAAATAGGAACGAACCTTCGCACCTTTATTCGTCTATTAAGTGATGATGAATGGAACAAATTGTTATCAAAGATGGACGATGTAAAAGGGCGATTGACGTTGTTAGTATTGAGAGCGTCAAACAATGAGGAGTTCGAGGAAATGATAAAAGAGTTTAGAAAAGATAATAAATAATTAATCTCAAAAGACAGGAGCAGTCGCTCTTGTCTTTTATTTTTAAGGACTCTAGGAAACGCGGGCGGGGTATGGTTGGTCGGTTGGACCTAATCCTATAATTTGGGATGGCGCTGCAAAGTCGTGGGTGCGCTAGAGACTTTGGCTTATTAGCCACTTGATGCGGGGCGGGGCATCATTAGAATGTTTAAAGGAGAATAAAGAAATGAAAGAAGAAGTAAAAGAAGTAGTTAAAGCGAGCTCTTGTTGTGCAAGTAGAATTAGCTTTAAGATGCAGCGCGGATTGATATTCGCGAACTTGGCGGTCACCGGCGGACTAATATTATCACATATTATTATGGCAGTAAAACAGCGGAAAAGGACAACGTTCTTATATAAGAACGTTTGTGCAACTTTAGGGAGTCATTCCGTGACCATAGGCGATCAGCGCATGGCAATCGCCGAGCTTCAACAAATTTGCGCAAACAATAAGAAAATTAAACGCGTGTAAAAGGAGGAATAAAAATGACAGGACTAACTCTATTTTTAATGATCGTCGGAGGAATCGTCGGCATTGCGTTGATTGTAAATTTGGCCGATATGGCGGTTACGCGGATTCAAAATCGCCTTAAAAAGCGATGGGAAAAGAAACAGTCAGAGAAGTACGAAAAAGAAAGCGGCGATCCTTTAGACAAAAAGGATAAATAATTATTATATAGGGAACTGGAAGTAATATCTAGTTGTGAACACCCTATATTTAAATTATCGGAGCTCATGAGAACATTCTGCCGATTTTGGTCGGAACGGGGTTCAAAGCTGGCGGTGATGAGCACGGTATATGGCGGGCGAATTATATAGAGGGCCATATACACATTTAAAAATGTTATAAAGGAGTAATAAAGATGGAAAGCGAGAATATTGATGTTTTTGCGGTAGGGGAAGTAGTAGTTGTAATTAACCAAAATAGTCCATATTGTGGGGAGATTTGCCAAGTCTATGCTAGAACATTTAATGATGATTCCCATACTAAAGCAGCATATGTTGTTAACATTATAAGTCGGTTTGGTCCGGTAGATATTCGATTAATCCCGGCAGCATTTATGTATGACGACTTAAAAAAAATAAGCAACGGAGAGTTATATGTAAGAACGAGTGAGTAAAACACCCTTTCTAGTTTCGTAAAATTAATATTGTTTTCGCTGAGGTTAGCGAGGTTGTATAAGTTGGCCATATACATCGCAAAAATAACAAGTACTATAATGGAGAAATCCGAAAAAATTATTATTTAAGGAGTAGTAAAAATGGAAAAGACAGAAGTAACCGAATTGGTTGTGAGCGAAGGCGTGGAGACATGTGTTGCGGCATCAAAGTGCGGAGTATTCAAGAAGGTTTTGCTCTTGACGGGCATCGTAGGATTTGCGGTGTTCATCGGGGCAAAAATCCGGAAAAGAATAAAAGCGAAGCGTTTGGGAAAAGTGGCGGCGGTCGAAATGACCGATAGCACGGCCGAGGAAAGTTAATCACTTATCAGGACTAAAAATGATAGTAATTAACGGATCAAAGACCGGGGGAGGAAGTTGTAATAACAGCCTCCTTTGGTTTTTGTATTCGCTAATGAATGCGTGGAGAGAATATGGATAATTTTAAAGGAAATCCGAATGTAGGAAGGGAGAAAAAGTCAACTCCATCGGAAAAAAGTCTTACGCCTGTAACGAATAATGTAATCGTGAAAAAGGAGACAGAAGTTAAAAAGTTCGCAAAGAATTTTATATCGGAGGATGTAAAAAATGTGAAAGGGCATGTCTTTATGAACGTAATAGTTCCGGGAATTCAACGATTACTGAGTGAAGGAATTAAAAGTGCGGTTGATGGTATTATATATGGAGTGAGAGGGATAAGGAACGAAACCATAGGGGCTCGAAACATATCTTATTCGACTTATTATGATCGTAACCGAGTGTCCTATGGATCAACCGGACTGCCTCCAGTGCCATCAAGTGCATATACCAAGTCTAATGTATATTCGGCAAACGAGGTGGAGTTTATTGATCGTGGAGAAGCCGAAGAAGTTTTATTTAGATTAAAAGAAGAAATCGAGCGCTACGGGCTGGTTTCGATTGGTGACTTCTACGATCTAATTGGACAGAAGCATTACCATACAGATTTAAAGTATGGATGGAGAGATTTAAGAGACGCAGAGGTCGTTAGAGCACGGGATAGATATCGGATTAACTTTCCGAAAATAATTCCATTGGAGTAGTATATGAGCAAATTAAAAAATGGAGACGAAGTCTATATTATTTTCGATGGGCGTATTGTGCCTGCAAATATTAACTTTGTGTATACGGCATATCGAGTTGAGACAGCGTATTATTTATTAGATGGATATCGGGAGTTTGAATTATTTGAAAATATTGAAGACGCCGAAAAAGAATTAATTAATCAATTAGGAGAGGAACGACTTAATGAAAGTTAAAGGTTTTACACGGTTCTTTTCAAAGCTCGGATTTATATTCCGAAAGAAAAGTCCTGAGATGTTGTTAGCAGGCGGAATTGTTGCGGCGGCGGGATCGGTTGCGTTGGCAATTGGTGCCACCATGAAACTTGAGAAGACGATTAAAAAGGCGAATATCGAAATCAAAGTCGTCAAAGACAAGATGGCTGATAATAATGCCATCGCAAATAAAGAATACACCGTTAAGGATTGTAAGCGAGAACTTACAAAAGTCTATGCCAAGACGGTATTTAAAGTGGCGGGTTTATATTTGCCATCGGCGGTTGCGTTTGGCGCTTCGGTTGCTTCGTTGCTTGGTTCGCACAATATTATGAAAGGGCGGCTTGTAGGATTGGCCGCGGCGTATACTACTTTGGAAAAAGGATATAAAGGATACCGCGATCGGGTTGCTAAAAAAGTCGGTGAGGAAGCAGAAAAAGATATTTTCAAGAACGTCTACGAAGAGGAAAAAGAAGTGACCGTAACCGATAAAGATGGCAACGAGAAAATCATAAAGAAAAAGATAAAGACCGCACACATGGATAAAGACGCCGACTTCGTGTATTTGTTTGACTCATCGAATACGAACTGGACAAAGCACGGTCGTCTAAATTTAGATTTCTTGCTTGGTCGAGAAAAATATCTTAACCAAAAGTTGGTTGCACAAGGATATTTATTCTTAAAAGATGTATACGAACATTTGGATATTGAACCGGGGATTATCGGAGAACGAAAAATGCAAGCGGCGCATGTGTTAGGTTGGATATATGATCCGAGCGATGATAGTCGCGATAATTATATATCCTTTGGCCTGGCAGATAAAGAAGGAAACATTAATAAACAAACAATGGATGCACTTCGTCAAGGGGAGCGAGATATTTGGTTAGAATTTAACCCAGATGGAGACATATTGACCGGTGCAAACAATGCAAAGACATTCATGAAATATGCGCGAATTAGTTAACAGGAGGAAACGATGAAAAAAATAATTGGTTTTGTGGTGTCGATGCTCGGTGGGTCTGCCATTGGTGGATTCATCGGGTATCGACTTGCAAAAAAGCGTTACGAAAGGCTCGCAGACAAAGAGATTGAGTCTGTTAAAAAAGCTTTCTTAGAAATGAGAGAGCGTGAGAAGGCGATAGTTCCAGACGCCCATTCTATAAAGGGGATGATGAAGGAACGTCCAAAGAAAGAAGAACGATCAGTTGATATTCCCGAGATATCCTCCGAAGAGATAAAAGACTACCATGATTATTCAAAGCCGTATCGAACCGAAATCGGCGATAACCGTGTCCCGGGAACCCCTTCAAGTAAAACAAAAAAGAAGTCGAGCACGCCAAAAGGTCCTTATGTCATTAGTCCAGAGGAGTTTCAAGAATCCCATTATGAATCTAAATCGCTATATTATTATACCGACAAAATATTGGCAGATGAGTACGGAAAGATAATCGAAAATCCTTCCATGCTCATTGGAGCCGATACATTAACAAAGTTTGGTCAGTATGAAGAAGACGCGGTCTTTGTTCGTGATGATTCTTTGGGGATTGACTATGAGGTTCTTTTGGATGAGCGATCATATAAAAAGGCATCATCTATGATGAAACCGAAAGATCGTCTGCTCGACGAGGATGAATAAGCATTAGAGATGATATTTTAGACCGATATTTTGAATGGATGTGTCTTTTGGCATTTCCAAAACGATCTGATAGGGTGTGTTATGGGCGTCTTTTAGATGCCCTAAACACAACCCCTTTCAGATTTTCAATTCCAATGGATGAAAATCGTATGACCGATGGAATTGACTTAAGATATCGGTTTTGTTATGAACGTGGTCTTCCAAATGATATTCTTGAAGGGGTTACTGATCCAAGATCGTGTTCTGTATTAGAAATGATGATCGCATTGTCGTTAAAATGCGACGAGCATATTATGTATGATTCTGATTTTGGCGGTCGAACAGATCGTTGGTTTTTTGAAATGATTGTTAATTTGGGTTTAGAGCCATTCACAAATGATAGATTCGATCCGTGGTTCTTTAATCAAACTATGAATCGATTCTTATCGCGAAAGTATGCAGCAAATGGATTTGGTGGGTTGTTTGTCATCCCGAATTTAATGATTGATTTAAGAAATGTAGAGATATGGTACCAAATGCAATGGTATCTAAATGATATTTTAAATAAAGGAGCTTAGTATGGAAAAAACAGTAATCGTTCCGATTATGTATTTAATCAGTAGACAAAACGATCGTCCATTTATAATGATGATGGATCAGGCCGGTTCAATGAAAGGGTTAGTTCAACAAAAATGGACGAGCTTAGGAAGATTTGAGCCGCAGGATTCGACGTTTTCTGCAACATTTAATTTTGAGGAAAAAGGGTGTTCTATATATTTCCCTAAAAACTTTAAGGACGGCGATCTTGGATATTTACAAGGACCGGAGAAGTCCATTAAGGAATTCGAACGCCTCCCGGCACAACATTGCTATATTCTTGATTGGATATGGGAAGGAGATAATCAATGAGAGAGTTTATAAATAGACATCCGTTTATTACGGCGGCGATTATTTTTTATGGTTTTGACACGGCACGGGCAATTGTATCAATATTAAAAGGGGCGAGGATTGAAATTAAGTCTCGTAAGCAGCCTGCCGAGGTTGCGAAAAAAAGGAGCGAGCAGTCAGAGGAAAAGACAGAGAAGGGGGAGTAATAGTCCATGCTAGACTTCCTAATGATATCTAACCGGATGATCAAAGGTACGATTGAGATCTATCCAAAATTTATAATTAAGACTAGCAAAGATCTCATGACCAAAGGCGGAAAGTTTTACGCCATCTGGTTAGAAGATCAGGGAATGTGGTCTAAAAACGAAGAAGATGCTATTCGACTAATTGATAATTTGCTTGACCAATACCATATCGAAAACAAACCTAAGTTTGAAGGCCACTATGTTCAAGTGAAATATATGTGGGATGCAGATACGGGAATGATCGATAAATGGCATAAATATTGTGAAAAGCAGATGTGGGAGAGTTATAAGAGTTTGGATAGGAGAATGATATTTGCAGATCAGGAAACAAAAAAGACTGATTATGCAAGTATCAAACTCCCTTATGTCCCAGACCCGAACGGCTCTTGTGATGCGTATGACGAGTTAATATCTACGTTATATGACGATAGCGAACGACATAAGATTGAATGGTGTGTTGGCGGAGTGTTGTCGGGGGATCAAAAGAAGATGCAGAAGTTTGCAGCTTTTTATGGTCCCCCGGGAACGGGTAAGTCAACCGTGATTGATATTCTAGAAAAGCTCTTTGAAGGTTATTGCGCGATATTTAAACCCGAATCATTAGCATCACGATCTGAGACTTTCGCAATGGAACAGTTTCGAGACAACCCTTTGGTTGCGCTCAACCATGATAGTGATTTGTCTAGGATCGAGAAAAACACTACATTGAATAGTTTGGTTTCGAATGAGCCGATGGTGATTAATCAGAAAAACAAAACTCAATACACTATGCGGATTGATAGCTTCTTGTTTCTTGGCACAAACGATCCGATTAAAATTACGAATATGAACTCTGGAATCATTCGACGATTGATTGATATTATTCCGTCTGGCAATAAGTTGCCGTATGGAAAGTATATTAAGCTTGTCGAAAAAGTAAAGTTCGAGCTGGGTGCGATTGCGGCGCGATGCATGGCGGTATATTCTACAGACAAGGAGTTCTATCGCAACTATAAGCCTACCGTAATGATGTCTGAGACCAACGACTTCTACAACTTTATGTCGGATAGTTATCAGATATTTAAGAAGGAGAATGGGACAACATTAAAGTCAGCATGGGAACTTTATAAGCTTTATGCAGAAGACGCAAACATTAATGAAAAGTTTCGTCTGGCGAAGCGTGATTTCTCATCCGAACTAAAAAAATACTTTAAAGAGTATCACGAAAGAATTAGAGTCGGAAACGAATGGGTTCGGTCTTATTATGAGGGATTTAAGACAGATATTTTCGAAAGCAAGCCGACACCGATCGAAGAAAAAAAAGAGATAGCACCAGAAAAAAAAGACCAAATCATATTCCGCGAACAACGATCCAAGCTCGATATTGTTTGCGCAAACTGTCCTGCTCAATACGCGAGTGCAGCAGAAACTCCTAAAAAAAAGTGGGACGAAGTTAATACCACATTATATTCCATAGATACTTCAAAACTTCACTATTTAAAAGTTCCGGATAATCATATTGTAATTGACTTTGATATTAAAGACGAGGTCGGTAATAAATCATTTGAAAAAAATCTCGAAGAGGCAAGTAAATGGCCACGAACATATGCGGAAGTAAGTAAAAGCGGAGGAGGAATTCATCTGCATTATGTTTACAATGGCGATCCTTCCACTTTGAGTCGTATATATGCAAACCATATCGAGATAAAAGTATTTACCGGAAATAGTTCGCTTCGAAGAAAGTTATCTTTATGCAGTGACGACGACATCGCTGTTATTAGTTCGGGACTTCCTATAAAGGAGAACGTTGGAAAAATGATAAATTTTGAGTCTGTGAAGAATGAAAAAGCTTTACGGACGATCATTAAGAAAAACCTAAACAAAGAATATCATCCTGCTACTAAGCCATCGATTGATTTTATTTATAAAGTGTTAGAGGATGCTTATAATGGAGGAATCAAATACGATGTAAGTGATCTGCATGGCGGGATATTAGCATTCGCAGCGAGTAGTTCGAATCAGTCTGAGTATTGCATTAAGTTGGTTACGAAAATGCGATTTAAATCGGAGGAGTCGTCGACAGCGTTAGAGAACGATGAGCAACCGATAGTATTTTATGACGTTGAGGTCTTTCCGAACTTGGTTGTGGTCAATTGGAAGTTCCAAGGACGAGGGAAGTCGGTCACGCGACTTATTAATCCAACCAGCAAAGATATTGAAGCGTTGATGAAGTATCGATTAATAGGTTTCAACTGTCGACGATACGACAATCATATCTTATACGCCATCTTAGTTGGATATTCTGTTCCAGAGATTTATAAGCTGTCGGTCAAGATCATTAACGAAAAGAGCGGGTTCTTTCGGGAAGCTTATAATATTAGTTATACGGATATTTATGACTATTTACCGGCGGGGCTTAAGATGGGGCTTAAGAAGTGGCAGTTAAAGTTGGGGATTATCCATAAAGAATTGGGCCTTCCTTGGAATCAGCCAGTTCCCGAGCATTTATGGCCGAGTGTTGCAGAGTATTGCGACAACGACGTGATATCTGCCGAGATTGTATTCGACGAAACTCAAGGAGCATTCACAGCTCGATTGATATTAGCAGAAATTACTGGAATGACACCGAACGATACAACAAACACGCTTTCAACCAAGTTGATATTTGGAAACGAACGAAACCCCGAGATTAATTACGTTGATCTCTCCAGGGAGTTTCCAGGATACGAGTATGTCAAGACGTGGAACGAGATAACTAAGAAATTCGATGTGTTTAATATGTATCGAGGCGTTGATGTTGGATTCGGTGGGTACGTGTATGCAGAACCAGGGATGTATTCGGACGTTGGTCTTCTTGACATTGCAAGTATGCATCCTCATTCGGCAATCAACATGAATCTGTTCGGGAAATATACACCTCGGTTTAAGGCAATGGTCGATACTCGCATCGCGATAAAGCATGGGGATGTCCAAGCAATGATGGATATCTTTGAAGGTCGACTTCAGAAATATTTGCAAGACGAAAGTCTTTGGGGATCGTTGTCGGACGCATTAAAGACAGCTATAAACTCTGTATACGGATTGACGTCGGCCAGCTTCAAAAACCCGTTCCGTCACCCGAGCAACGAAAACAATATCGTCGCTTTACGGGGCGCATTATTTATGAAGACGCTACAGGACGAACTTATTACGCGAGGGTTCAAGGTTGTCCATATTAAGACCGACTCCATCAAGATTCCGAATATTACACAAGAAGCGATTGATATTTGTCATATGATGGCGAAGCGGTATGGGTATGTCTTCGAACATGAGTGTACATATGATCGTATGTGTTTAGTTAACGATGCGGTTTATATTGCCAAGTATAATAGCGAAGGAAAGAAGGCAGATAAGTGGACAGCCACGGGAACTCAGTTCGCAGTTCCGTATGTCTTTAAAAGTTGCTTTTCAAAAGAACCGCTGATATTATCGGACTTTGCAGAAAACAAAGAAGTGACCAACTCGTCGATGTATCTTAGAGATGGGGATAATGTTTCCTTTGTAGGGAAAGTGGGATTATTTACACCTGCGTTACAGGAGGCTGGCGGAAAAGAATTAGTCAAGCTTATGACGAAGAAAGACGGGTCTGTCGATTATGACTTTGTCACGGGGACCAAAGGATATTACTGGCTTGAGACGGCGACTGTTATGGATATTTTAAAAGCCGATAAATACGACCACTTTGTTAATAGTCACAAATCTACTTATGATGCAGCTGTTGACTTCTTATTAAAGAATGTTATTGATATTCGTTATTATAGAAACTTGGTCGATAAAGCCATCGATACCATTAGTAAATACGGCGATTATGAGCGATTTGTAGCGCCAGAGAAATACCATGACGATACTCCGCCTTGGCATGAAGACCCCTATGTAGTTAACGGATTACTCGGCGGGAAGGTCAATATGGAATTTACGCAATAATTACAACTCCTATAATGAAGAAATTATTATAAGGAGGTAATGACAATGGCAACGAATCGTTATGCGTTACATTGGCGTAATGGTGACATCGAGTATGTTAGAGGAATGAGCATAGGCGATGCCATGAGGAATGCCGGGTACGGATACGGCGCGATTAGCGCGTTGGATTACTGGGAACAAGTATAACAGAGAAGATAAGGGTCTTAACAAAGGCTCTTATCTTTCTTTTTATTTACGCAAATTAAAAGGAGGATTAAACATGACTTGGAACGAATATGATGAAAAGCGACCGTCGGTGCTTACGAAAGAAGACGCATTACAGATTGCCGAGGAGTTAAATCAACGAGCACATAGCCGTTATCATGATGCGATTGGCGATAGGATAGTTGGATATTCATATGCATATCATCAAGCGACAGTATTTAAAGAAATCATATCCAAAATTAAATAAAGGAGAGAACCCAAAGTATGAGTAGAGTTGTAGAGAACGCCATCAAGGGCGTGGGAAATAGTCAGTTCAATATCTTGAATGAAAAAGGATCGTTTGAGGTACGGAACGCCGTGATATTCTGGACGAATTTTGCTGGAGAGCCGAATAAATGGGGAAGCACGGCGCGGACATTTAATTTAGCGGTTAACGCTGAAATGGGAAAAATACTACAAGATGCTGGCTGGCGGGTACGGGATCGTAAGTTTAATGAAGGCGAGCCGGATGAGGAGACTTTATATTACATTAGCATTAAGTTGAATTATGATTCAAAGTTTCCGCCGATCGTTACATTGTTTTCGGATTTTCGCGGAAAGCGCTCCAAGCGAGTTTTGGATGGGGAGACCGTCGGCGAATTAGATCGAATTGATATTCAATCGGCGGATTGTATTGTGAATGCATACGAATCGCAGGCGTTTCCGGGAAAGATTACCGGATATTTACAAAAGCTTAACATCATTCAGGAGCCGGAGATGGAGTTCGGTGGAAAGTATGACGATTGGCTTGATGAGGAGTATGATTGTTTAGCGGCGGGGACGTGTTCGATCGAAGAGCATGATATTATCATGGCCGAAAAGAAACGTATGAATCGTGAGGAGACGGAGGCGTTCTTGGAGGATTTAAGACGGCGAAATTCCATAGAGAGGGTTTAAGTATGGATAGAAGTACGGTTTATAGAGGATGGGTTGTTGATGATATAACATCAAATACCATAACGGTGGATATAGTGTGGCGTTATAATCATCGTACAGATATATACAGTAATCTACAATCCGTTATGATTGAAAGATGTAATGACGGCACTAACTATGTTGTTATGCACTTTAAAGAATCAGGGTTGAATGCATTCAAACTTATTGATATGCAGGATATATTAGAGCTAAATGTTACACCATATCTTATTAAAAAGAAGGATTGATAATATGGGATATTTTGAAACTTACGACAATGCAACGCTTCCGGATCTTACACAATTATGCATTATTCATTATCGAAAACTGTTGGAGGAAGGAGTAAATAGAATTCTTCTCGATGATATTTTAAAAACTCATTGTTTAGGCTGCGGATATTTGCATGAAGATTGCCAGTGTAATTATTCTGGAAGTGCGCATCCGACCGATAAAGAACGGTTTAATTATGTTCGTAAATGTTTAATACAGGAGAAGCATTTATGAGAGATTTAGAGCCCCTATTCCACCATGTTCAACGTTGTAAAAAATGCAACGGGGCCGATTTAACATTTCTAAGCAAAGGAAATCAATACTTAGGAGACTTCGGCGATTTATATCGATGTGAAACTTGCGGGTTAACGACAGATAGTTTGAAGATTATTAAAAAAGAATATTCTGAAAAAGAATACGATGAAGCGGCATATAAACTCGCAATAAAAATCAATGATAATATTGATCGACTTAATTATTATCTTTTGAAATCCAAAAGTAATATGCATTTTGAAAAATTAAGATACTAATAAAAGAGGATAGCATTATGGCGGTGCACATCCGACCGATGAAGAAAGGTATAAATACGTAAAGTCATGTTTATTGGAGGTTAAAAATGAAAAATACAATTTATAAATGGACCGCAGGATGTAAAAGCAATCCGGATCGACATGTTTGTGCGTTCCGAGTTGAGGTTTCTACGCTAAATCCAATCCTTGCCGGATCAATTCAAACAAAATCCTATGAAAATGTCTTTTCTGTAAAAATAATGGAATCGAGCGGAGCCGAGTATTCATATTTACACCTTGTGTTTATTGACGATCATGTTGTTGAAAAGGTAATAAATATAAGTACATTGATAAATTTTTCTATTGAGTCGTATCGGCTAGAAGAGGAAGTTTTATTTTAAGATAACAAGGAGTAGGTATGGCAGGCGTACAACTGCGCGATCATCAATATGAAGCGCTTGAGCAGATGCGTAACGGTTGTATTTTAAATGGCGGTGTTGGCTCTGGAAAGAGCCGCACTGCCCTCGCCTACTATTATGAGCTAAATGGGGGCGAAGTAAATGCATCGGATTACGTTCCCATGAAAGTTCGGCCCATGGATCTTTATATTATTACGACCGCAAGAAAGCGAGACACATTAGAATGGGAGAAAGAGCTAGGCGTCTTTATTATGACGCCGGATAAGTCTATCTCTCGTTATAAGCATAATATTATAATAGATTCATGGAACAATATTGAGAAGTATAAAGAAGTAAAAAATGCATTCTTTATATTTGATGAGCAACGGGTCATTGGTTATGGAACCTGGACAAAATCCTTTCTTAGGATCACTAAAAGCAACGAATGGATATTATTGTCTGCTACTCCTGGAGATACATGGTCTGACTATATTCCCGTCTTTATTGCCAACGGATTCTTTAAACACAAGACGGATTTCGAAAGAAAGCATGCGGTATTTAGTCGATTTACAAAATACCCAAAGATAGAAAAGTGGATCAATGAAGGCCGACTTATTCGCATGCGCAACCATATCCTGGTAAAGATGAAAGATAATCGCAAGACCGTTCCACATCATGAGTATGTTATTACGGAATATGATCGGCTAAAATACTCCATTATCGCGGAAGAACGGTGGAATCCATATGAAGGCCGACCAATCATTAACGCTGGCGAGTTCTGCTACGTCTTACGAAAAATCGTCAACTCAGATATTAGTAGGTTGCATGCGGTGATTGATATTCTTGAGAAACACCCTAAAGCCATTATATTCTATTCCTATAATTATGAATTAGACTTGCTTAGAGAGTTATTTATCAAGGCTAATTACCGGTTTGCAGAGTGGAATGGTCATAAGCACGAGCCCCTTCCGAGTGGGTCTAGTTGGGCATATTTGGTAGAGTATATGGCCGGATCAGAAGGGTGGAATTGCATTGAGACGGATACTATTATATTCTACTCTCAAAACTACTCCTATAGAATGATGCATCAGGCGAGTGGTCGTATAGATCGTATGAATACACCATTTATCGATCTGTATTACTATCATCTTAGGAGCAATGCGAAGATTGATCTGGCGATTCGAGATGCGATAAAAAGAAAAAAGAAGTTTAATGAACGAGGTTTTTCACCGGTATTTGAGAAGCCGAAGGAGAATATATGATGGACGAAAGTTAGTTCCCGACTTATCAAGAAATCATGTCAAACAATACTATAAACATTACAATTCTTGATGAATTTAGATTGGAGTTTCGAAAAGGACTTAATTGGGCCGTTATCATACATGTTATTGATAATGTGGATGAAGAACTGATAGGATCTTTGCATCATTCGGATGAGGAGTCTTATAACAAATCAATTAAATCATTAATCAAAGAATTAAATAAAGGAGAAAAAAATGATTTGGACCGCTGTAACATTCTTAGCATTAATTTTTATTTTATTCATAATACTTATCGTATTTTGCTTGGCATTAACATTCAAGTCTATAAAAGATCTAGACAAGACTGTTATACTCCTTGATGAGGAGGAAGAGCCGCCATTGTGTAGATACTCTATTAAATCCAAAGAGGGGGAGGATAAAGAATGATTTGGGTAATTTTAGGAATCTGCGCATTATTGTTATTTGGGTCCATTATTGGGGTTGTTCGATCCATGGAGAAGTCCGATACATCTTATATATCGGAAGACCCGGCGATTGTTCTATCAATTGTGGGATTGGTCCTGAGTATTGTCTTAACACTAACCTCTTTGATTATAGGAATCGTCCTTGGCGTTAAGATGACGGGGAAGACAGTAGTAGACCAACAAATTATAATATACGAACAAGAAAATGCTCAGTTGGAATCGGACATTGATATTATCGTCAAAGCATATATAGAGCATGAAGGCGGAACGTTTTCTAATTTTAAAAATGAAAGCTCTATTGTGTTGGTTCAGCTATTCCCAGAGCTTAAGTCAAACGAGTTAATTATTCGACAGATTGATATCATTAACACCAATAACCAAGAAATTAAAACCTTAAAGTCGGAACGCGCAAGGTTTTCTCAAATTCGCTGGTGGCTCTGTTTTAAGTATTAATGGATAATCCGCGGTGATTATATTGTTTGCGTAAATAAAAAGGGGATGATTTATGGGAAAGTTTAAAGATATTATGACTTCATTAGAAGAGATTTCTAATGAAGTCATCGATGAGGTAGACGAAATAGTTCCAGAAGAACCTCCATATTTCTATACAAGAAATGAAGAGGATGAGTATGAATATTGGTGGCAAAAATAATAAAGGGGTTTAATAATGACAGTTTATAATTTACTTAGAAAGTTAGAAGATACAGCTTTTATTTCCATTTCAAATCATCATGTTGGTGTGGTATATTACGAAGGAACGGTTAAGGACGTCCCAATGGATTTTCAATACTTTGCATGGTCGCTAACAACTAGTCGACCGGATATTAACAATTTAGATTCGTCAGTTAGCAAGATATCTATTACAATAAGTCCTCCGATTGATGAGGAAGAGGAGAGTGGAATATATGAGTGCCGCGGAGAATCTACCGCTTCCTTACTGTAATAAATGTGGAAGCAGAAGAATTAAATATTATAGTGATCACCTAACGTGTCTTGATTGTGGAACGGCTGCTAATATATTATGTGATTACTCTTGTGAATGCGGGAGTCCGAATATATCTTCTTCTGGTTTGACATGGCGCTGCAGAGATTGTGGAATCGGCGGGTCTTTTGATAATAATGTATTTATAAGTAAACTAGTAAGGAGAAATAATACATGAGTATTTCGATTGAATCTATTAATGAAATGGTGGCAGATTTGCATGGCAGAGCTCTTGCTGCCATTATGAATGGCGACTATCAAACAAGTAATCACTATACAGCAGAAATATCTGCGTTAATCGAAGAAAAAGAACGACTTCTGTTGATAGAAAAAACAAAAGAAGATAGTAATCCGAAAGAGTTATTGATTATTGATTGTGAAGGTGTTCATGATGGAGAGACGATATTCATGACTCCGGAAAAAAGAATATGCGGATATTGTGGAAAGACGTTTTACTATGAGTCGTGGCCGAGCGATTGGGGAAAGATTGCAGCATTAAGAGAAGGAGTTAAATTATAATGGAGAAAGTATTTATTAATAAACAGGACCAAGCGATTGCGGAGAATGATATCTTAGGATATGATGAAGGAGCCGTTTATGCTGATACGAAGCAGCATTCTAAAGAGGTTTTTGATTTGTTTAAGGGGTACGTGGTTGAGGATGGCTTAAAGCAGGTTTCAAAGCATGATTTTTCAAAACTTAAAAAGGTTGGATTATTTACGCGGTATTTATATAGCGGCGGAAAAGACGACGCTTATTTTAAAGGACGAAACTGGAAGTTTGAGCATTACATGGATGAACGGCATCATTTAAAATATCCGGATGGATGGTTGAAGTCTGATATTAATTTATTAGATGTTTTGGAGTATATTTGTGATGTGATTTGTAACGTACGGGCGAAGGGCGATATGGAGTTATTGATGTCTCAGGTAACGTTAGAGGACGCTGATTTACGGTTAGCATTCGAGAATACGGTTCGGTATTTGGATGAGCATGCAATATGTGCAAATTATGACGAAATCATCGAAAAAGAGGAAGAAAATTCGGAAGATGAGGACGATTAAGCTTAAAAAGTGTCAAAAATTTCTTGTCAAAACTTTTTAGGTTTTTGACAAACTTTTGACACATTTACGCAAACAATGAGGTTTTTCGATGTTTTTACAAAGTCACTTACACAAAAATGGCACTTTTTGTGACAAATTTGTCAAAAATGACAAGGTTTTTGACAAGAAAAGTTTGCGTAAAATAAGTGGATTTTTCGCGGTTTTTGCGTAAAAAACGGCCTGTTTTTAGGTAAATAGAACAATATTTTTAGAGTCCTTGTCATTTGTCAAAAAGTTTTCGTATTATTCTTATTTT
>QMCE01001874.1_pt1 | contig 22192 bp, 20 predicted proteins | sample 1821851 | NCBI WGS metagenome assembly QMCE01 (sample SAMN09453174, study PRJNA476694) | Termite gut metagenome, whole genome shotgun sequencing project. | isolation source: worker | host: Odontotermes sp. | place: South Africa:Pretoria | collected 2016-01-28 | reverse complement strand
ACATCAAGGTATACGAAGAGGAACGCGAGTTGACTATGATGCTCATGGTCGATGTGAGCGGGTCGGGGACGTTCGGCACGGGCGACAAGACCAAGCGGAACGTGATGACCGAAATAGCAGCCGTACTGGCCTTTTCGGCGGCGCAGAACAACGACAAGGTGGGGTGCATATTCTTCAGCGACAAGGTCGAGAAATTTATCCCGCCTAAAAAGGGGAGACCGCACATACTCATGATAATACGGCAGTTGATAGAGTTCCGTCCGGAGAATAACGGCACTTCGCTCGCCCAGCCGGTGCGCTACCTCACCAACGCCATAAAGAAACGCTGCACAGCGTTCCTGCTCTCCGATCTTATGGATTCGGGCGAGGGACGCACCGGGTTCGAGGAGGCGCTTAAGATAGCTTCCAATAAGCACGACATAGTGGCCATAAAGGTTTACGACCGGCGCGACAGAGAGATGCCCGATGTGGGTATCGCAGAACTGCGCGACGCGGAGACCGGTAAAAAGGTGTGGGTCGATACTTCGTCCTCCTCCGTGCGCAACCGCTACCGCGAGGCGTGGGAGAGGCAAAGCGGTGAAATGGAGCGCATACTGAAACGTTCGCGCGTAGACAGCGCGGCCGTCCCAGCCGACGAGGACTATGTGGCGTCGCTTATAAAACTTTTCAAACAACGATAAGAGGATGCGGTTTTTCGATACTTTCATCATTGCTCTTTGCGGCCTGTTCGCCTTATGCACTCCGGCGGGCGCAAGGGCTGCGGCTCCGGAGGTGACGGCCAGGATAACCCCCGACAGCATTGCCATCGGCGACCACTTCACGCTCGACGTTACGGTAACGAAGGATATAATGCAGTTGGTGGAATTCCCCGTTTTCAAGGATAAGAAGTTCGGCCAGGCGATCGAGATACTTCAGGAGTTCGACATCGATACGGTGGGCGCTGACGGGAGGCGGGTGACGCTCTCCAGGCAGTACCTCATGACGAGTTTCGACGCCGGAATGTACGCGATAGCCGGTTTCCCGATGCTCTACCTTGACAAGAACATCGTTGACACCCTCTTTTCGAAGGACACGCTGAAGCTGCTGGTAACTACATTCCAGGTCGATACCGCGCAGAACACCATATACGACATAAAGCGCCCCGAACTCGCACCGAGGCTCGTGAGTGAGGTAAGCGGTTATTTTATCACGGGGCTCATAAGCCTGTGTGTGCTGGCCGCCGTCATAATAGTCATACTTGGCGCCGTGGCACGCCGCCGGAGGAATGCCGTGACGGTGGAAAAGCCGGGACCGCGCGAGGAGCCCCACGTAAGAGCGATACACGAGTTGGAAGTCCTTCACAATCAGAAAGTGTGGCAGAACAATAAGCATAAACTCTACTATTCGCGCCTTTCGGACATTCTGAGGACATACCTCGACGGCCGTTACGGCGTGCAGGCCATGGAGATGACCACCGACGAGATCATGGCGGCCGTGGAGCGCGGCCTGCCGGAGAATAACTACGCCGACCTCAAGGACATACTTCGCACGTCCGACTTGGTGAAGTTCGCTAAGCTGATACCAGACGGCGACCGCAACGACAGCCTCTATTACAGGGCCTACTATTTTGTCGAGGATACCAAGGATGTTCCGGAAGAGGGGGAGGTTAAATATAAACAGGAGGAAAATGAGTAGCCCGAAAAGATATATATTCGCCTGCCTGTGCGTCGCGGCTGTTGCGGGCAGCGCGGAACTGTATGGCCAGAGGCATCCCGAGAGGAGACACATACGCGCCGGCAACCGCGATTACGAAGCGCAGGATTATCAGGCGAGCGAAGGCGACTACCGTATGGCTTTGGAAAAGGACTCGTCGTCGTTCGCGGCGCGGTTCAACCTCGGCGACGCGCTCTACAAGCAGGAGCGCTTCGAAGAGGCCGAAGAGATATTCACCACATTGGCCGAAAGCCCGCGTTTCGAGAGCACGGAGCAGGCCGCCAAGGTGTTCTACAACCTCGGCAACGCGCAGTTCGGACAGAAGAAACTCGAAGAGGCGATCGAAAGCTACAAGATGTCGCTCCGGGTCAATCCCGGCGACCTGGAGGCCAAATACAACCTTGCATACGTTCAGAAGTTGCTTGAGGAGCAGGAGAACGAAGGCGGCGGCGGTTCCGGCGAGCAGAACGAGCAGAACGAACAGCAACAGCAGGACCAGAGCGACAGCCAGGGAGAGCAGCAGCAAGATCCACAGGGGCAGGAAGACGACCAAAACGAACAGGACGACGGGAATGACGACCGACAGGAGAAACCAGAGCCGCAGCATGGCGAAGATCAGCCCGTAGAGGCCGTCATAAACAGGGAAGACGCCGAAAAGATGCTTGAAACCATCCAGTCGCAGGAGGACAAGACCCGCGAAAAGATGAACGAACAGCAAAAGGCCACGGTCGGCAGGTCGGGCAAGAACTGGTAGGGATTTAATTGAAAATCAAGATAAATAATCGGGAGAAGCGTCCATTTTATTCCGTATAAAATAAATTTCTGCATAGAAGAAGTGTTGTTTAGTGTATTGACTTATAATTAATTTTCAATTTTTCCATTTTCAATTTGAGAAATGGTTCAGTTTGCAAATAAGGATTTGTTGTGGTTGCTGGTGCTGTTGGTGCCGGTCGCGGCGCTTTATGTTTACAGGAGCTTCAAGGGTGGCGCGGCGATAACCATATCGGGTACAAGTTCGCTGGAGGGCGGGACGAAGGGGGTGCGCTACTACCTGCGCCATTTGCCTTTCGTGATGAGGTGTTGCGCTCTGGCATTGTTCATCGTGGCGTTGGCGCGTCCGCAGAGCAGTGAGCACGGCAGCAGCTCCAACACCGAAGGTATTGACATAGTGCTTGCCATCGACGTGTCGGGAAGTATGCTCGCGCGCGATTTCGAGCCTAACCGTATGGTGGCTGCAAAGGAGGTGGCCGCAAAATTCGTCGCCGACCGCAGTCGGGACCGCATAGGACTCGTCGTATTTGCCGGCGAGAGTTTCACACAGAGTCCGCTCACTACCGACAAGCGTACTTTGCAGACTCTGCTCGGGCAGATCGAAATAGGCATGGTCGAGGACGGTACCGCCATAGGCAACGGACTTGCGACGGCGGTGAACCGCCTGCGCGAGAGCGCTGCCGTGAGCAAGGTGATTATATTGCTTACCGACGGAGTGAACAATGCCGGGCAGATAGCCCCCCTGACCGCCGCCGATATAGCGCAGACCTACGGAATAAAGGTTTACACGATAGGCGTGGGTACCCACGGGATGGCCCCCTATCCGGTGCAGGACATATGGGGCGGCATACGCTATGTGCCGACCGAGGTGGAGATCGACGAACAGATGCTCACCGATATCGCGGACAAGACGGGCGGCGAATACTTCCGCGCGACCGACTCGGAGACTCTGGCCGACGTGTATGACCGGATCAACGAAATGGAGACGACCATAATAGATACCGACGAATTCACACGCTACACGGAGCTTTGCGGCGGATATATGCTGTGGGCGCTTGCGTTCCTGGTTGCGGCATTTCTGCTGAAAAAGCTGTTGTTTAAACGGATACCGTAAAAATATGTTTAGATTCGCTTCACAGGAATATCTTTATCTACTGATGCTCGTCCCTGTTCTGGTCGCGGTTTTCGCGGCGGCGGAGCGGGGCAGGCGGCGGCGTATCGCCCGTTTCGGCAATCCTGCGACGTTGGCGCCCCTTATGCCCGACGCCTCGCCCAAGAGGGTGCGCAACAAGTTCATTATATGGCTTATCGCCCTCGTCTTCATCGTATTCGCCATAGCCCGCCCGCAGACGGGGGCCAAACTTAGGGAGATGGAGCGTGAAGGGGTGGAGATAATGATGGCTATCGACGTTTCGAACTCCATGCTTGCGCGTGACTTCGAACCGAACAGGCTTGAGCGCACCAAATATGCCGTTATGCGGGTGTTGGAGGGACTTAGCGAGGACAGAGTGGGTATCGTGGTATTTGCGGGCGACGCCTATGTGCAGCTTCCCATAACCTCCGACTTTCTCACGGCGCGCAGCTTCGTGGAGCAGATATCGCCCAATATGGTGTCGAAACAGGGGACGGCCATAGGCGCGGCCATATCACTGGCGTCGGGTTCGTTCACCTCCGGCAGCGGCCACAGCCGTGTGATAATACTCATCACCGACGGCGAGAATCATGAAGACGACGCACTTGCGGCCGCGGATCACGCCGCCTCGCAGGGGATTACCGTCTACGTGATAGGCATAGGCACCCCCGAAGGGGCTCCGATACAGATAGGCGACGACTTCATACGCGATGACAAAGGCGACATAGTGGTCTCGAAACTCGACGAGGAGACGCTTCGTAAAATCGCGCTTGCCACCGACGGCGCATACATACGTGCGGGCAACCAATCGATAGGTCTGAACGAAATAATCAACAGCATCAACGATACCGAAAAGACCAAGCTCTCGGCACAGGTGTTCGAGGAGTACAACGAGCTGTTCCAATACCTGCTCGCTGTCGCACTGCTGTTGCTTTTAGTCGAAGAGACGATGCTCTCCCGCAAAAACAGGCTTCTGGCGAAGTACAATATCTTTAACAAAATTGACAATTGACAGTGGACAGTTGACAATTTCAAGGGAGAAGAGTCTGTGTTGTGTTGAAAATATTATTGCCGTCGGCTTTAGCCGATCCCTCCGTTTGGCGCAAGTTGAGAAACTTGTACCGGGATCCTGAACAAATGGGAAGTATCTACTTAATACAATGAAAATTGCTAAACGACCACCTTCTATGAAGGTAGTCGTTTAATTATTCAAGAAACAGGCTCGCCAATTATCACGTCCTTGAAATCAAGACTTACCGTGAAATCTGAATAAACTTTTGAATTATGATAGATGGAATTATTACCCACATCAATTTTTATGTCAACATTATGAATATCACAAATATACTTTGCAAGGGAAAGACCGATACCCTGTCCTTGAACACTTTCTACTCTATCACTTCTAACACCACGCTCAAATAGTTGTTTTACTTCGTGCTCTTTGGGTTGTATACTCACTCCCTTTATACGTACTATAAGGCTATCTTCATATTCATCAAAATGGACACGAATTTTTTCGTTCGGCTGTGAATATTTAATGGCATTATCTAACAACAAGTATGGTAATAACTCGAACACGTCGTTTGCATAAATATATGAATGAGATTCTCCGCTTATTTCAATTCTAAGATGATTTTGATATGCATACCCTCGTAAGCATTGAACAACTTTATAAAATTTGTTATGCACTTGAATCTTGCTTTTATTTTCACTCGTTGTTAGTTCTGGATTAATTCCAAAGTCATAGGTGTTTAATCGGATTGAGATTAGTTGAGAAGTTGAAAATATATTTTGACTTAAATATTGAATTTTAGAAACGTCGCTTTCTGTCGCATTATTGGATCGATCAATTAACAATTCTGCTTGGCTCTTCAATTGTTGGTTAAGTTTTCGTAATTCGTGGAATGTATACTCTGGTACTTTTTCCCAGTTTATAGTCGGGCGTCGAGAAAAGCCGTGACGTAGGTACATTTAGGGTACTTTTGGTATGACCGCATTTGTATTAATTCGCATTAGTTCGTATTAGTTGGTACTATAGCAGCCACACAGCCTTCTCGCGAGGATTTTTCATTACTTAATATCAAGACGCACAAATTTTGGAGCGCATTTTTGTAGGCTTGATTGTAGGCCTGTTTTATCGCTATTTTCGGGGTTTCATGCCCATTTCAGAGCGATTCAGCCCGCCCATAATTTCCACCAAATCACCACCTCCAAATTAACTTTTCCCTATCAACATTTGCCACGCGGAGAATAATCATTATATTTGCCGTATAATTTGCAGGGCAAGCTCCTTGGGCAGATGGAGAACCTCGGGTTTTCGTTGCAGGAGGAGGCGGTGCTGACCACCCTGACCCTCGACGTGCTGAAATCGTCCGAGATCGAGGGCGAGTTGCTAAATCCCGAACAGGTTCGGTCATCCATTGCCAGACGGCTCGGACTGGATGTCGCCGGTCTCGTGAATTCGCCCCGTAATGTGGACGGCATAGTTGAGATGATGCTTGATGCCACGCAACGATACAATTCGCCGTTGACGGACGAGCGGCTTTTCGGTTGGCACAATGCACTGTTCCCTTCGGGGTTCAGTGGCTTGTACAAGATCGAGGTTGCGAAATATCGGAGCGGTGCGATGCAGGTCGTCTCCGGGGCGATGGGCAAAGAGCGCGTGCATTACGAGGCTCCCGAAGCGGCAAGGGTCGAGACGGAGATGGCGAAGTTCTTATCGTGGTTCAACGCCGGCTCGAATCTCGACCCCGTGATGAAGGCGGCGATCGCTCACTTTTGGTTCGTGGCCATCCACCCGTTCGACGACGGGAACGGTCGAATAGCGCGTGCGATCACCGATATGCAGTTGGCGCGCGGTGACGGAAGCCCACAGCGGTTTTACAGTATGTCGAACCAAATCCTTGCCGAGCGCAAGCAATACTACGAGGTGCTGGAGAAAACCCAGCACGGCGACAGTGATATTACGGCGTGGTTCGAGTGGTTCCTGACTTGCCTCGAACGGGCTTTGATTGGCAGTGGAGAGGTATTGAAATCGGTACTGACGAAGGCCAAATTCTGGGAACAGCACTGCCAGACCGCCTTGAATGACCGCCAGCGCCTGATGTTAAACAAACTGCTGAACGGGTTCGACGGCAAACTGACTTCATCGAAATGGGCGAAAATCACCAAATCGTCGCCCGACACCGCCCTGCGCGACATCAACGACCTGATCGCCCGCGGCATCCTGCGCAAAGACGACAGCGGCGGCAGGAGTACCAATTATGAATTAGCCTAATATGACTATTATGGCTATCAACTCTCGAATGTTAGAAATAAATTCAGGCAATACCTGTCTGAAACAAAAAGATGTAGTACTTTTGCTTGCAAAGTGTAGATGATCATGAATAAATCAAATTACGCATTACTGACAGCTTTATACGATTCTCAGTCTTCCGATTTTTATAAGGACATTTATTTCCCTGCTGTAAAATATGGGCTGTTTTTATTATTCAATAAACAGGTCGACATTCAAAAATACTACATCGTTGAGAATGTCCAGAATATAGTTGAAGAAGTATTTGGCGTCAAGATACCTTTGGTTGTTATCAGGCAGGCTATTAAAATCATTAAAAATTCACACTCGGATTTCTCAATTGAACTGTTAAGTAATGGGGGTCAATTTGCGATCAAGAAAGTTTGGGACAAATCCATTGCAGATTCCATAGAATACAGATATGATCATAATGTGCAATCATTTGCCAAAATAGAAATTTTATTCTCACACTATCTTACGGTTCAACATATACAAACGGATAAAACTTTTTTGTCCTTTTTCGCCGAAAATACCGAAGAGATATTCCATTACCTAAACAACGATGAAGACAGCTCCATCAGAATTAATGAAGATTATATTCATGTGGTAAATTTTCTTAAATGGATTAAGGGCGAACACATTGAAATATACAACATTGCATCAGATATTTTTTGGGGTTCTGTCATTGCTGCATTTCTTAAAAGAGAGGTTGATATCAACATCAAGCCAGAAAATCAAGTGTCGTATTACTTAGACTCTTCTCTTGTTCTTTCTCTCTTAGACTTGGATTCACACGCCAACTATCAGTATACCAATGAACTTGTATCGATAATAAAAACTTCTGGCAATCTGCCTTACGTTCATCCACTGACTATAAGAGAAATCAATTCTATTCTTTATTCTGTAGAACGGGATCAACTTCCTAAACCTGGCTCTGGTATAGCGGACGCATACTATCGGAGAGAATTGACTCCGACTAAAATCATGCAGATTCGTCAAACACTTCGTACACTAATCACTAACGAAGGGCTATTTATTGAGAACACATCCGAAGCTCAACTTGATACGATACAGAGAGAATACAAAAATAAGGCAGCGGTTATCTCACTTGGCACAACAAGGCAGAACTCGTTTTCAGATAATATTCGAGACATTCATGATATTTTCATGATGGACTTTATTGTCAAAAAGCAGGCAAAAAGTATTTCTATCGAGAAGTGTAATGCTTTTTTTGTTACCCTAAATAACGATCTCATAGAACTATATAAGAATAAAAACGCTAACACAGTCTCTCCAATTATTCATCCGTCAAGAATAGTTTTGGATTTATGGATCCACAATTCTAAAACAACCTTAATCAAAAAAGAGGCATTAGCCGAGGCTATTGCAAGGAGTACGGCCTTAAACCAAACAGATGTTAGAAGGAAGCTAAGATTGATATCTAAATGCTACAAAAGCGAAGAATTTACAGAAGACAAATATAGATATGTATTTTTAGCATTGATGGATAGATCAAAACAAGTCATGGGTGATGTTGAGGCAATGGCAGCTTCTGCGGATAACGACATTGAAAGTGCTCAAAAATTGGCGGAAAACATTGTCCAGGCATCCATCGCATTAGAGACAGAACGAAGAGAGGCTAATATCAACTTACACAAAAAATTGGATGAACTGAAAGAAATTGTATTCAAAGGGGAACAGGGAAAAAAGGCTAAAAATAACGAAAATGACATCTACACTACTTTAATAGAAGACAAATCCCGAAAACAAGATCGATTATTAGAAATCAATCCTAAATTAGTAAACTACGAGAAAGAGCGAGACAAATCGATTTCGATGTGGATGTTTTGGTTTTCCATAACTTTGCAGGCGCTTTGCTTAATTGCGATAGTATTTTTTGGAATTAGATATCTTACTAACGGGATATGTGAAATAACCTCTTTTGCAGAATTTGCAAATAAAAATATGGGATTGATTATCTCGGTGGCCTTTGCCGTTTTGGTTGCGATTGCTTCTGGAATAATGAAGTTATCAATTTTCACCGCACCCAAAACTTACAGGAAAGAGAAGCAAACCCATTTACGAGATTGGGAGAATGAACATAAGGAATATCAGTTATTAATAGAAGAAAAGGCATCTCTAACCGCTCAAATAGCAGATATCCAGAAAGCGATAGATGCTCACCGTAAAAAGTAACTATAGAACCTTTTTTATTGGGTTCGCTTTTAGTGTGGTTATTTCAGACTTACCTCTATGTCTGGACATTGCCTAAGTAGTTCCGGTAATGTCATGGTAGTGATTCCCAGTATCTTACAAATTGCTGGGATTTTGTGGAATAGCTTTCGATCGTTATTATGTTCTGTTTCTTCGGTAAGAATGACAATCTTTTCGCCGAATAGATCAGGATCTTTAACTGCATTTAAGCCGTAGAGTATTAATCCGATATCGGCACTATCCATAAAAAGTGTTTTTTGACTTTCAAATTCTATGTCTGTCAATATATTACGCATACCCTGCCGGATAAATTGATTATCTACCTGTCGCATAAACTTATCTGGAGACGGGGCAAGCATATCCACAGTCTTGACAGGTTTCATAAACGTACGATCCCCCAAGAAGTCTAATTTTTTTAAAATAACGCCCTTTGAAATTCTACACTATTCATAAACTCGATCAATAACGATAAGCTCACCGGAGGATATCTTGGCTTTCACAAGATTGTATAGCCGAGCATCCTTATCGAATGGTAAGTAGTAACGCGCCATTGACAACAACGAGCAGGTATCGATCGCCACTTTCATAGGATGTACTTATTAAGTTTATCCGGAGTTATATTCAACGTCTTACAGACTTGATATTCATTGATAACTCCTTCATAAAAAGCAGCCTGCAAAGTTGAAATCAGCAGTGGCGATTTTATAGGAATAGCCGACCCACCGATGCGTTTTCGCCCGTCTTCTACCTCTTGCTCTCTTTCAGCTTTAATTTGCTCTTGACGTTGCCGGTACTGTTCATCCAACTCGTTTTTAACTAGGGTATAGTTGGTTGATGAAATTTTCTTCTGAAGCAAAAGACGAGTAAATAGTGCTAACCGACTGAGAATGGTTCTGAGAGAAATCTGCTCGATTATATCATGATGATAATCATTCGAGCCATTAGCCACATCCAGTTGGTCCATAGTGTTAGCATAGTCGCCGACTAAGAAATAATAGGCGAAGTCATTACACCATCTTTCTATCGCATTCAAACGATTATTAGCAAAATCCAAGACATCGATCTTCTCAATTTCCTCTTCGTTAATAAGGAAATGCCCCAATTCGTGAGCAAGGGTGAATATTTCCCGACTGAACGAATCTTGATTCCTTTTAAGAACTATAACGTTGGGATTCAAGAAGAAGCCATCGATGTTTGATTTCTCCTTTTGGTTCCATGTTTCAACGTATTCGAAAACCAAAACATTTTTAGCGGCCAACTTTCCAATAAAAGCCTTTAGGAAATCCTTCTTGGTCTTAGTGACGTCAGGATATATAGACTGCCTGATCTCGATCGCTGTATTTCTCGGATCGTCCTTGATCGAATAAACAGGGAAAGACCTATTCAAATTGACATCTGCAAGCTTCGCGATCGCAGACAGCGATATTTTGAGGTCTTCAAACTGATTCACAACTTTTTTTGCAACAACTTTTTTTGCACCGATGTTAAGGTCTGTGCCAAAAGTCGTTTTCCTAAAGAATATGCTCGCGTCCTTGGAGGTTGTTATTGGTGCAGGATCTAAATAAAAATGTAGCCCCTTATTGAATATCTTGTCAATTTTTTTCAGAACATTGACATCTATGTCCTCAGAGAGGATATCGTTCTCCGTATAGTTTTTTTTCAAGCTAGAACTAATGGCACGCAACAACTCGTCTGTTGTCATTTTGTACAGCGACAACAGATACTTGAGTCTCTCTATGTTCTGCTTTACCTTAACCATCATTTCTGTTGCAATATAGCAATTTGTCCGCCAGGGACAAGGAGTCCGGTTTGCAAATATACGGTTTTTTTGACTCATCGACTCCTCTTGCTTTCTTGCTTGTCCAAATTAGCTATAATACCAACATAGTATATGGGTTAACCTATGTTGCCCGTGCATTTTTGTAGGCCTTTATGTAGGTCGATTATTAGGGCAAAAACTATCAGTATTTTGGTCTGCTAAGTACTCCTACATCAGTGCGTTTTTAATTGAATGCACTATCTTCATGGCACCCACAAATGTGAGATGCATTCATGTTTCAGCTGTGTAGGTTTTGTATTTTTTAATATCTTTGTGCCCTTGCGTATGTGTTTATATTCAGGTATTTGAGTGTTGAAAAACCAGAGTATTCTATTATTTAGTAGCTCTTTTTGTTCTTCTATTGTGCTAAAAGATGACTCTTCTGAGGCTAAGGAATCGTAATACTCTTTGTTGTCAGAACATAGAGCTCGTATGTTAGCCAGCATATTTTCATAATGTTTCAAAGAGAAGCGTGGCAAATGGTCTTTGTTAGATATTCGTTTTTGTGTGCTTTTCTTGTCAGAATACGCTTCAATATTAAGGCACGTATTAATTACCGTAAACCCGCAAATATCAACTCTTTCCGAAGCAAATCCATAAGGGCATCTGACGAATCCAGAGGATGTGAGAACTTTCGCATAATGATCCCTACAGATTTTTGAATTAAATTGTCTTTTGCAAAACAACGGTGCAGAGCAAAGTAGTCCATCGTTAATATCTCCGCTAGCTGTGATTTTATACGGATACGGGAAGACAGTAATGTTCTTCATCATGTAATTAGTTTTTTCATGGTATTTATCGCAAATGATTTCAAGATTTCTTTAAAGTCTCCTTGTAGGTTTTTTCCTGTCTTGTCATTTGGGAAATCTTCAAAACTTTTTTTATTTAATATGCGGTCTACATAATCATCTTCAAGCAATGCCAAGTTGAATAGACTAACATTGTTCTTCAATAAATAATCTCTAATCTTGATCCAACGATTTGACGGATTATTTATAAGTTCTAAAGCCTTATCTAACTTTTCAACCCACTCTTCTGAGTCAGCATCTTTCTTTATGCTAAATTCAGCATATTTTAGATACTCATTATACCTCGCGTCGAATGTTTTCCCTGAATAAACAATAATGACTTTAAAAGGATACTTTTTATAAATTTCCTTAATAAGATATGCTCCTTGAAATGTTTTGTTGAATCTTAGTCCTACTCCTTGTATATCGCAAAGAATGACATCAAATGCTTGAAGCGAGTCTAATGAAGCAACATCTCCGCATTCGTTCACATCGAATTTGTGACTTTGCAACACTTCCATCATCTCGAATGGCTCATTGTCGATTACACCAATCTTAATGTCGCTCCTCTTGAGTGGCGTGATTCTTAATGACGGGGTATTTAAATCTGAAATATTTTTCGGTTTGCCAATATATTTAAGTTTCATAATGAAATTTTTGCGTTTGACACAAATATACTAATTAGTTTCAGTATCTACTTATCGAAATATCAAAAAACCTGTCGAAGAACGCTTTAAGTTTTTTGAGAACGGTTTCGCGTTTTTCCCCATTTGACGCAAGCGTAGCGTAACTTGCGACAAGCAGGGGAGGCACTCCCCCCCCTTGCGGAATCTACATTGTATAGGTTTCAGATTTTCAGATCGTTCAGAAATTCGACTAATTTGCGAACGGCGCGGGCGCGGTGGCTTATCGCGTTCTTGAGTTCGGGCGGCATTTGGGCGAATGTTTCGGTGTAGCCGTCGGGGATGAATACGGGGTCGTAGCCGAACCCTTCGCCGCCGGTTTCGGTGTTGGTGATACGGCCGTTCACGATGCCCTCGAAAGTGTATTCGCGTCCATCTTTTATGAGGGCTATCACGGTGCGGAAGCGTGCCGAGCGGTCTTCTTTTCCCGCGAGATTACGCAGTAGTAGAGCGGTGTTGGCGGCGAAATCGTGGCTTTTAGCGGCTGAATTATGACCGTCGGTCGCGATATCCCTCCCTTCGGCCGGCACATTGTCTCTTTCGGCGGCATGGTTGTGACCGTCGGCGGCATACCTTGCCGATCTTACACCCGGGGCCCCTCCCAGGGAAGCCACTTCCAGTCCTGTGTCGTCGGCAAAGCAGTCCAGCCCCGTACGGGAATGGATATAACGCGCCTTTTGCAGGGCGTTGCCCTCTATGGTGGGTTCGTTTTCGGGAATATCTTCCGTGATGCCGCACTCCCGCAGGGTTGCGATCCGTAGCCCATCGCCGAGAATGTCGCGCACTTCGCGTAGCTTATGCTCGTTATTGGTTGCAAAAACAATGCTTTTCATATCTTTGGGATACTCGTTAAATCTCTAATTTTCCATTATCAACCGTGTCTCCCCGACAGCACCCGCAGTTCATGGTCGGTGGCGATCTTGTCGAGGATGGTTCGGGCAAGGTGGTACATCCGGCTTCCTTCGGAGTAATCGGCGGGGCAGACGAACGAAACCCTTCTTTCGTCGATCAGCCGGCTTACGGTTTTGCGGGCACGGTCGTCGTCGGGGTCGTATACGGCTATGGCGTAGCCTCCCTGCGAATCGACGAGCCTCATACAGGGGATGTCGGTGGTGCCGTCGCCGACGTATACCATGTGCTTGAACTGTACGGGACGTTTCTCTTCTTCGAGGTACTGGTTGACGAGTTTCGAGTCGCTGACCGACTCCACCCCTTTGTTTATCTTATAGATGAATTGCGTCTTATTGGTGTAGTTGACACCCACAGCCGGCCAGTAGGCAACCCCTTCGTCGTCGTAGAGGAAAGAACTGGCGTATATGTTCTTGAACTCGCCGGCAATATCGGTCCCCTCGATCATCTCGCGGATCCCCGACGAGTTGATGTAGTGGAGCACTTCGATACCCTTGCCCGCGGCATAGTCGTTCACCCGCTTGAACCAGGTCTTTACCCCGTCGAAAAAAACGATATTCTTCCCCGCCTTGCGAAAGGCTTCCCTTTTGAGCGACAGTCCCTTTTTTCGCGCTTCGGATATCATTTTTGCCATATAGGTAAGTATGGGGTCGGCGTCCTGCTCGGCGGAGATGTTGTTGCTCTCTTCCCAGAACTCGGCATTGCTTTTACCCACGGCGGGGATGAAATCGTATTCCTGCATATTGCCCGGCGAAAGCGTGCCGTCGAAGTCGTAAATGAAAGCTACGCGCAGAGGTTTGTTTTCCATAAAAAATCAGAAGTAAGTATAAAACACAAAAATAACATAAAAACCCCGATAATATGTCCGTAGTTTTCATTAAATTTGTTGCAATGGTAACTAAAGGCTTAGACGAAAAAATTCGAATAAGCCCTAAAACAGGAATATTATGGACTTTTTTGAAATGATCGAAAAGCGCCGCAGCGTAAGGCGGTTCACCGCAGATGCGGTTACGGAAGAGATGATAGCTAAAATGCTGAAGGCCGCACTTTCGGCGCCATCGTCGAAGAACAGCCGCAGCAGCAGCTTTATGGTCGTCGACAAGCCGGAACTTCTGGAGCGCATCTCCCTGATGAGGGATTTCGGGTCGGCATTGATCAAGGACGCGCCGCTTGCCGTGCTCGTCATGGGCGATCCTGCACTGGCCGACACCTGGGTGGACAACGCCTCGATAGCAGCCACATACCTCCAGCTTGCCGCCGAAGCATTGGGGCTCGGAAGCTGCTGGGTTCATGTCAACGGCCGCACGCGCGTGACAGCGGATCCGGACAGTGTCAAGAGCGAGGGTTACCTTCGCGAATTCCTGCCCGTTCCGGCCGGCCGCCGCATCCTGTGCGCCGTCGCCATAGGCCATCCCGCCACGCCCGATACCGCGCCGCGGCAGCCCAAGGACGAGGATGGGAAAGTGATACGGATCAAATAACGTGAGCTCGACGAATTCAAATGAGACCAACGATTATGGGCAAATCCTTATTTGCAAACCGCATCATTACCTAAATTGAAAACAGGGAATGTGAATATGTAGATCCCACGTCGCGAAGCTTCTATGAATGACGTTTCTGGCAGTTCATAACTCAAGAAACACCACACTTTACATTCCGCACTTCTCTTTGCACCACGGCTTGAGTCCGCATTCGGAGCAGTGCGGATTACGGGCGGTGCATACGTAACGTCCGTGCAGGATGAGCCAGTGGTGGGCTTTGGGCAGCAAGGGGCCGGGGATATGGGCGGTAAGCTGCTTTTCGGTTTCGAGGGGTGTTTTGGCGTTGCGGGTAAGTCCGAGGCGGCGGGCGACACGGAACACGTGGGTATCGACGGGCATCACCTGCTTGTCGAATATCACCGCCCCCACGACATTGGCCGTTTTGCGCCCCACTCCTGGAAGTTTCTGCATCTCTTCCACGTCGCCGGGGATCGCGCCTCCGTAATCCGATACTAATTTGCGCGCCATGGCCGCCAGATTTTTAGCCTTGTTATTGGGGTACGATATGCTCTTTATGTAGGGATATATCTCATCGGCCGTAGCTTCGGCCATGACCTGCGGCGACGGAAAACGCTCGAAAAGCGCCGGGGTCGTCATGTTGACCCTCTTGTCGGTACACTGCGCCGAGAGGATGGTGGCGACCAGTAATTGGTACGGCGTCATGTAATCGAGTTCCGTTTCGACCGAGGGCATATTTTCTTCGAACCAGCCCAAAATGCCTCTATAACGTTCCTTAGTGGTCATAACTTATTTAACGTGAGTTCGGGATAAGAAAAAATGTTCTACTCCCATGTTTTATAGCTTATATCTATTGTTTTTCTTATCCCGAACTCAGGTTATTTAATAAAAACTTCGAGGATGGTGCCGCTGCCCGACAGGGAGACCTCGTCTGTTTCCGCGGGAATGAGCAGGCACTCGTATTGCGACAGCGACGCCGTTCCCCCGGCAGTGGCTACCGTGAGACTGCCGTCTACACAGATGTATGCCACGAAACTGTCGAGCGTGGCGTAATCGCGTACCATGCCTCCTTCGCGCGCTCCGTCCCCGATGCGGACTATGTCGGTCGTGAACCATGGGCAGCTTACGATCTCGCGCACGGTATCGGGCTGCGGGGCTGTCGGGCGCATATACTCCCCGCGGTGGCTGAAATCTATGGCATCGACCGATTCCGCTATGTGAAGTTCGCGCGGCTGTCCGTCGGCTCTTGTGCGACCCCAGTCGTCAATGCGGTAAGTTATGTCGGATGTCTCCTGTATCTCGGCCAGCAGACATCCCGCGCCTATGGCGTGGACGGTGCCGGCGGGGATGAAATATACATCGCCCTTCTTCACCTCGTAACGGGTCAGGAGTTCGCTCAGACGGCCGTTGCCGACCGCTTCGAGGTATTGTTGCGGTGTTACTTCGCGGTTGAACCCCGCGTAGATATATGCTCCGGAGTCGCAGTCCGCCACATACCACATTTCGGTCTTGCCCCTCGATCGGTGCCTCTCCATGGCGAGTTCGTCGTTGGGGTGTACCTGTATGGAGAGTTTGTCGCGCGCGTCGATGAACTTTATGAGCACGGGAAATTCGAGGCCGTATTTTTCATAGACCCTGTCGCCGACCAGATCGCCCATATAGACCTCCGTAAGTTCCTGCAGATCGTTCGATTTCAGAAAGCCTTCGGCAACTACCGATATATTGCCGTCCACTGCGGAGATCTCCCAGCTTTCGCCTATGGGGGCGTCGGAACTCATCTTCGCGGGAAGTTTCTTTCCGGCGGCGGCCAGCCTTCGTCCGCCCCAAATGACGGACTTGAGGATAGGTTTGAATTTCAGTGGGTAGAGCATATAAAGATCACGTTAATTTAAATCGTCACCACAAAATTACTCTTTTCCGGCGATAATTTCAATGTCGGGCTATTTGTTCGACCTCTTAAAATCAGGTTATTTAAAGCGTGGTGCGATCCTTATGAAGAGACCGAAATTGCGGCCGGCCATTGGGCGCGAAAGTTCCGATTCATATTCTTCGCCGAACAAGTTGTTGATATTGAGCTTTATGGATATGTCGCCCCAGCGCAGGGAAAATTCCTTCCCCGCCGCAATGTCGTTCATTATGTAGGGGGTGAGTCTGCCGGTGATCGAGGGTGAATTGTCGGACGAGGTATATCGTTCGCTGTAATAATTCCAGTGCCAGGCCAGCGACCAGCCGTGCCACTCCAGCCGTCCGGTGACCGAGGATGCCCATTCCGGGATGTAAGGCAGTTGCTTGCCCACCGAATTGTCGGCCGCGTTCACCGGGTCGCCCCTGTTTATGGAGCGTGTCCACGCCAATTTGCCGTCCAGAGAGAGCTTCCAGCCGCCGTGAAATTCATGCCGTGCCGCCATGCGTGCCTCCGTGCCGTAGCTGTGAACCATCTTTATGTTGGCGGGGATCCAAAATCCGCCGCCCGAAGGACGCCACAATATCCAATCGCGAATGCGGGAGTCGTAGACCGTAACTCCTCCCTCGAGGCTTGTTGCGGCGACCATGGTCCGGAATTCCATCCCTGCGTCGCAGGTAAAACCGTCTTCAGGCCGCAGGTCGGGCGTATAGCGGCCACCGGGACGGGAATATAGGTCGTTGAGCGTGGGGAAGCGGTAGTTGCGCGCCGCCGACGCCTTGATGAACACATTGCCGCGCCTCGAAAGCAGATAATCCAAAAAGAGCGCCGGGACGGGGGGCGCCCACTGCGTCCCGCACATCTCTCCGCGCAGGTTGACCGCCGCGCCGAACCGTTCGGTGGGTTTGTAGCGCACCGACGCGAAGCCCGACAGTTCCACCCGCGCTTCGTTGTAACCCATAGGATCTTCTGGCGCCACTGGCACATAAGCCTCGTCGCGCGTATCGACGAAGTGCTGGTGAAGATCGACGCTGACCGACAGGTGGAGCTTGTCGCGCCAGGAGCGAACGGCTCCTATGCGGCCGAAGAGCGTCGTTATGTAGCTTTGCGAATGTACGCTTTCATTCCTGATGCCGTTGCCGTTATCGAGGGACTGCGCGTAGAGGATGTCGCTGTAAAGGTATCCCGCCCTGGCCTCGAACGTGTGATCGCCGACGGCTTTATCCCATCCTGCCACGGCACGCAGGGTGCGGTCGTCCTGCTGCGCTTTCCGGGAACTGCCGTCGTTCCAGTCGACGCTGAGCAGGGGGATGCCGCGTCTGGAGTCCATATACCACGCCGAGAGGGAGAAGCGTCCCGCCCTGCCTCCGTTGTAGAACAACTCCTGCAAGGCGTGGAAGTCGTTGTAGGCGCAATTCCTGTTACGCTCCACGGGATAGGAATGACCCGTTACACGGCCGTTCCCGTCCGTGACAAAATTCTTTTTATTGTAATTGGTGTAGGGAAAATCGTTGGCCGACGAAGTGTATACGGCACGCGTGCTGCCCTGCCACCGCCTGCCGCCGTAATCGAGCCTTAAGAACTCGTCGAACGTGCGATAGGAGCTTATCCCTTGCGTGAACTCCAGCCTGAGCCCGTCGATCCCGGCAGGCAATGTCGCCAGGGTTACGGCTCCGCCCAGACCGCCGGTCGTAGCCCCCGTGGAGCTTGCGCCATAGTATACCGCCGCCCGGTCGATGAAATACGAGGGGATATACGAAAAATCCACCATACCCAGCATCGGGGAGTTGATGTTCATGCCGTTCCATGTTACCTGCGTATGCGACGGCGCCGTTCCGCGCGTCGATGCGGTGGACATGGTGGCACGACCGTAGGATTTTATGAATACCGGAGTGTTCTGCGACAATATATCGGCCATGGAGGTCACCACACTCTCGTGCAGCACGGATTCGGGAAGGCCGGTTTTCTGAACGCCTATATCGGACATGAGGCGCGGGGCGGTCACCACCACCGTATCGATATCGTAACTGCGCGCTATGCCGTCTGTGGCAAGAGTGTCGGCGGCGGGTGTGCCGTACCTGACGACGCGCCCCGCCCCCACATACGGAACGGTGCAAAGCATAAGGACCGTCATAACGGCCGCCGGCGCAAAAAACCGTGTGTATGCACTTCTCAACATCGATCGTATGGCTGCCGCAAACGGTTGTAAAAATTGACGATTATCTTAAGTTTTCGTCCGTGAACCGGCAGATCTCGGTCGAAAGTTCTCCGATACCTCCGCCTCCCTGTATATTCACGGCCGTCTGCACCTTGATGAAATCGATATACTTAAGCCCCGCCGGGTTGCCGGCGTCATCCATGGCGTTGGCTATACTGAAGAAGGTCTTTCGGCCTTCGACCATATCTATCCCCCGGTTGTCGACATAACCCCAATCGTAGTCACCGGTGTAGTAGCGGCCGCTTTCTGAATATCCGTCGCGGGGTTCGAGCCATGTCCCCGAAAGAGTGTAGCTCTCTTCTCCGTCGGGTCGCCACGCCGGATAATAGCTGTCCTGCTTATGGGCTGAGAGCCGTGCTATAACACCGCTTTCGCCCTCGCTGTCTTCCCAGGCGATAGCCTCGCCGGGACCATCCGGCCGGAAGTAGGTAACGCTGTAGTCACGCTTATCGTTGCCGTACTCGCTGCCTCGAAGCTCATACCAGGGCTCCTCTTCATCCGGTGCTCCATTTCCGTTGACATCTTGCTTAACCCACACGACCCCGGGCTCGGAGCCTCCCTCGAACTGGTTGCCGGTTATCGAAAAGTCGTATCGCCCCATGGCGCTCTCCCACGCCTGTATGCTGTGATCGAAACCGACCACGATATAGCCGCCGAATCCGCCCAAGGAGATCTCCATCCCTTGGTCCAACCTTTGGCGAGCATATTCCGCCGCTGCCGCCGCATCGGTTTCGGCACCCGTAAAGCCCAGCATGGGGTCATTGATAAACTGTCCCGGCGCTGGCGTATACTCCACGACACGATTGCTTCGCGGTGAACTCTCCGCCGTGGCCGGATGTTTTCCATAAGATTCGCGAACGAGGGGTTCGCTCTTGTTGCAACCCCAGATCAACGCCGCAATAACCGGAAATAAGATCGATTTTTTCATAATTTAAAACAAAATGATGTTGGTATTATGCCTGTGCGCATGGTGCCGGTAACCCGCCCCTCCGCATTAAGTCTGTATATGATGCCCTGCTGGGAATAATCGACCGCGTCGCCCAGATAAACTTCGCCGGAGAGCGGATCGACCCCCAATGAATAGTATATCGTCCCGCGGTTGGCGTGGAAAGGCTCGCGTGGAAGTTCGGTGGCCGAGACCGGCATACGGTAAACGTGTCCGTCGATAAAGTATAGCTCGTCGCCGCTGCCGTTCAGGGCAAGTTCCCGCGGAGAGTCGCCGAGCGAGAAGCGGAATTCCTGCTCCACACTTCTCGTAGCGGGGTCGATACGGTAGAGGACGGGGGCTTCGTAGCCGTAAGAGCTTGTGTTGTAGCCTCCGTCGGTCAGCACCCATATGCGGCCGTTCAGGTCGGCCGTTATCCAACGGGGCTGTATCGCGGTGGTGATCGAATCGACTATCGTGTCGGTTACGGTGTCTATGACGAGTATCGTATTGTCGTAAGACCAGCACGTTACGAAGAGATATTTCCCCCATTGTGCCATTTGCTCGGTGGAGTTGTGCGTGCCGGTATCTATATGGCCGGTGATCTTCAGTGTCCGGGGGTCGAATATGGCTATCCGCGGATCGTCGATAGAGGTGACGTAGGCTTTGTCGTCGCCCGCAAAATGGATGTAGCGCGGCGAGGGTATGCCCTTGATGATTCCATTTACGAGGAATGTATCCGTGTCGATGACGAATATTACTCCCGAGTTGTTGACGGCTATATATCCCAACCCGTCGCGTATGACCATCGACTGTGCCACATCTCCGAGCTTCATTGCGTTGGCGCGCGCGAAGACCTCGTTCTCAAGCACTCCGCCGGTGTCGCCGGAAGGAAGGAAAAAAGAGAGCGATGCCTCACCGTACATGAAACGCCCTTCGTGGAGTATGAATACTCCGCCGCCGGTCCCGCTGAAATCGAACGTCTCCTCTTCCGCAGGCCCGTAATCCATACAGGCCGCCGCGACGGTCAGAACGGCTGTCGCAAGTAAAAACCTGATTATGGGCGACCTTGAAAACATCTATGATATTTATGAAAATGCGATCATAATGATCCCGGGAACATTGTTCAATATGTGTATCCCCACACCCCACCAAAAACCGAGGTTAACTCTGTAATAAGAGGCGACGAATCCGGCGACCATGGGTTGCAGGACGGTAAGGAACATAAAAGGAAGGGCGATGAGTGTGATCGAATCCATCGCTGCGAAATGTATCAGGCCGAATGCTATTGCCATGACGTATATTACGGGTATCCTGAATTTTTCGCCCAGGCGTTTCCATATATCCTCCTTCGTGGCAAAATATAGGAGGCATCCCACGGTAAGTGCCGTGCCCCAGCTTATCGCCCGCCCGCACATATCCGTACCGGTGAAAAACGATATTATAAGCTGCATCAGAAAGGCTATGCTCAGCGCCGCATGAAGGCGCTTGAACGACAATCCCAAACGGAAAGCGACCTCTTCGGTCAGCGGGGCGTATATGGCGACCATGAATATGGCCAGCCATTTCCCGTAACGCGCCAACACCACGTCGGGGTCGCCTCCGAAGACCATGAGCGACTGTACGTCTATCCCGTTCCTCATGTAAACGGCCGTACACGCTATCGTGGCGGCAATGAGTATCGCCTTGGCAATGAAGAAGAACGCGAGCCCGTAGCCAATGATCCCGCCTTTAGATCTGGTAGCCCTTTCGTTTACTCTGCTTAAGATAAATTTTCCCATAATAATGCCGGCTCATGAATAGACCATCCTGTACCGGAGCAAAAATACATATTATTTTGTAATCCATTGCCATTCATAATGCGGGGAGTCCCGCACCGCGAATTCTTTAGAGAAATGGCGTCTAATATTATGCCAAACGTATACTATCGGCCATCTTTTTTGACGGTTTTTACTGTATTCGCAATATTTGCAACGGTCTGTATCATAAAAAACACGGAAACGAGAACCCGGCAGGGTCTTTTTACGAGTAAGGCCCTCTTTTTTGAGGGCCAAGTGCTTTTAGTGACAGGTATCGAATGCTTTACTTCTTTTTATTGTTCTCAACAAACAAATGCATTTGACTATATGCGGAAGAACTCCCAACCTCAAAAGCTGCAATTGATTGTTTTGAATGTTTTATCGCATTATCTAAAGAGGAGTCTTTGTGGCTCTCAAAAAAGTGATGCAATCCCCCACATGATTTAAAGAATTTTTCCGACTTATCATATTTGGGGAATTTTTTTAATAAAACAGTCTTTACCTTAGGGACAACAGAATCATATGACACATAAGGGGTTGTTGTG
>QMCE01000393.1_pt1 | contig 22233 bp, 16 predicted proteins | sample 1821851 | NCBI WGS metagenome assembly QMCE01 (sample SAMN09453174, study PRJNA476694) | Termite gut metagenome, whole genome shotgun sequencing project. | isolation source: worker | host: Odontotermes sp. | place: South Africa:Pretoria | collected 2016-01-28 | reverse complement strand
CGCTGCGGGCAAAAAATGCAGGCGCAGCGGAGGAGATACCCCCTGCTCACGCGCGCCACCGGAGGCCGACCACCAAGGCGATGCGGTTGCGGTCGGACATGGATAGGGCCGAGCGGCGTTCGAGACTGACGGCGTTCAGTTGCATCTGTTCGGTATATTCTTCCGGGTCGAGGATCAACTGTCCGCGTCCCTCCACTTCGAGTGCCGGTTCGAAGCCACGTCTCGACAGATAGTGGGCTACCGCCTCGGCGCGCTTCAAAGAGAGGCGCTGATTGTAGGGCTTGCCGCCGTGCTCGTCGGCATATCCCACTATAAGGAGTTCCTTATACAGGTTCGCGTCACCGCAGGCAAGCAGGCTGTCGAGCTTTTCGGCTCCTTCGCGGTCTATCAGTGCGCGGTCGAATCTGAAATATATCGTCAGTATCGGCTCGTCCGTTCTTCTGTCGACGGGTACGATGAGTTCCTTTTCGAGTGTTGTATTGTTGCTTGCGCCGAGCCCGTCGATGAGGTTCAAATTGCCCATCATGGCCGACAACTCCTGCGAGAAGCCTATCGAGAGATCGCTTCCGAGCGAATTTATCGACGAGTCGAACGAATAGATATCGTCCTTGCTTTCCGGACCGCCGCGGTCGGAGATGAAGTAGCCGGTGTGACGGCTGTCTATATATGCTCCGAAGTCGTTACTCGCGGTATTGATCGGATACGGGTAATGGAACAAACTGCCGATAGTCGACAGATTGTCGCTGAAGATGATATGATAGATGTCGTAGCCGCCGAAACCTTCGAGTCCGTTCGATGAGAAATAGAGCTGGTTCCCGTTCACGAACGGATAGATCTCATCGCCTTCCGTGTTAACGTACGGTCCCAGGTTCACTGGATCGCTCCAACGCTGCATGGCTTCGTTCCAGTGGCACACATAGATGTCCATACCGCCGAAACCACCGGGAACATCCGAACTGAACAGGATCGAACGCCCGTTGTTGAAGAACGACGGATGCGCGTAGCTGTATCCCGGCCTGTAGTTGAACAACGGCTGGAAAGCGCTCCAACGTCCGGTACGCTCTTCGATGATCGAGTAGTAGAGCTGTGTCGGATAGAGCCCGCGGATCTGGTCGATACCCGTTATGCGGTCATTGAAAGAGTAGTCTATCCCCGTGGCGACCATAATCGTATTGTCGGGCGAGAATGCCAACGGTCCGCAGTGCAGTTCGCGCGGAATAGACCTCAGAGGACTGTCGGAACGCTGTTCGCCGTCGAAGGGGACATAATGCGTGCGGTGGTAATATATCTTGAGCGGATCCTGCAGCGCGCTTTCGCTGACAGCGTACAGCAGTTGGTCTCCGAAATTGCCGATCCAGTAATCGGGTTTCGAAGAACTGCGGTCGTAACGCTTGACCTTGTAGTCCGAGTCGCCGCGCCCGTAGTAATGCTGTTTGTTGGAAAGGGCCATGAGCATATTCATGTAGCGCTGGTTGCGATTGTACGGCGAGCGAAACGCATATGTGCGGGCGACGATCTCGGCCTGCTGCGGATTGCCGATAAGACGCATATTGTCGATATACATACATACATCCTCGACCGAGAGCAGCGTGTCGGCCGCTTCAAGTACGAGTCCGTAGTAGTGGTTCGCGTTCTCGTACTGCTGTATGAGCGTGTAGAGCCTTGCCATCTTTAATTCGAGGCGCAGCCGTTCCGGGCTTCCCTCCTTCATTTTCTGTTCGGCACGCTGGTTGACCTCCATCGACCGGTCGTACCGTCCGCCGATGAACAACCGGTCGGCTTTCTTCTCGAGGCGCGTGGGTCGCACCCTGTCTTTGTCGCCGGCCGCGGTCATGCCCCCCATGAGCACGAGCAATATAGCTATCAGACCGATCCGTCGCATAGATTTCTTCATCATAAATAAAACTTCCTATCTGAATAAGTTATAAACAAGGTGTACGCCGAACTTCGTCGGGCCGATCCAGTATTGAGTGTCTTTTATGGCGATCGGATACTCCGCCCACTCACCGCCGAGGATAAATTTGTCGTACTGAAGGTGGGCATATCCGATACCCATGTTCAGGTCGAGCCTGAGCCGGCGCGAGAGGTAGAATTTGTATCCCACCGACACGCCCGCCGATACTCCCCAGCCCATGAACCGTCGGTCGTCGGCAGGGTTGCTGTGCGTCGACAGACCGATATTGAAGCGGCCGTACATAAAATACGGGCCTACATACAAGCCGTCGAACATATCGTTCGTATAGTAAAACTTCGGATTGACGTAGCAGCGCAGATCGACACTCGTTTGCAGTACGCGAAATACTTCCTCCTTCTTCTTGAACATATACGGCAACCAGAGTATGTCTCCGTTTATCGTAAGCTGTTGGCTGAGGGTGAACTCAGCTCCGATGTTGGGACCTCCCATGAGCAGGTAGGGCAAGTCGATCTTGATCGCCTGCGCGTTTGCTTGCCGGGTACCCAGAAGGAGGGCGAGTCCCAATGCCATCAAAAAGCATATTTTTTTCATACGTGTCATGATTTTTGTTCTCAATGTATAACGATAGGACCGTCTTCTATGGGACCCCAGGGTTCCAGACCGATGCCCACCAATGTGAATCCCTTGAAGAGGAACCCGATAGTCTGGCGCGGTCGCAGTACGAGGTCTTCGACGCGGTTTCCGTTCTCGTCGACTGGCCTTCCCTCTTCGTCGAGTGCCGCCAAGTCGGCTGCGGTGAACGTTGCGCCGCCCGACCACACATCTCCGCTATAAAAGTCTATTCTCAGTTCGATCTCTTCACCGCCTGTCTCCGCCCTGACGCCTGGGCCGGTGTGCGTCTCCCCCGTCGAAGGGAAGACAAGGCTCGTGCAGACCACATCCCCGTCCTCGCTGTTTTGGGCGGTGATGAATTCGTGGCGATAGATGTCCGTATGGTCGAAACGCCTGAATCCGCCGTCGAAGTCGAAACGCGTACTCGGACCTTTATAGGTTGCGGCAATGTGTGTTATGTTGTTCGTCGGCAAGTCTACAAAACGGCAAGAGATAGTGCCTTTGAAACGATAATCCTCGTGGATGTCCGCCTCGACTGCCTCCGGCGCGTCGGGATGCCCCATCGGATAGACGGTGATATTGTTCATGAAGAGCGCGCGCGGATTCGATTTCACCGGAATGTATGTGTTGTCGCGCCCCTCGAATGGTTTGGCGCCCTTGTACGATTCCGAGAAATGATTGCCGTCGGTGAGCATTTCGTGATTGGCATCGGCGAACACCGAAATATCGTAGTATCCGGGCAGGATATGGAATTTAAGTATGCCATCCTGAATGTTCTGGAATGGCGCCGAGACCTTGCGTGTGTAGGCATGGTTGCCGCCGCCCACTTCGTGGAACGAAACATAGATATTCTCGATCTCGCCACGTTCGATCTGGGGAACGTAGAGCCTGAAATTGGTCTCGTCCTCGAAATAGTCGAATGTGCAGGAGTCTGCCACGGCGAATACAAGACATAAGCCTGTCAGCGCCAGGGCTGCTCTTCGAAAACTGGTTTTCCCCATAATTATTAAATATTGAATCCGTTATACCTTTCAATAGGTTCCGGTTCCGTTTGTGGACTGCGGCGGTAATCAGCCCCCGCAGTCCTTTGTTTCCTCATTTCTAAGGTAGTAGTGAAAATTACATTTCTATAGTTATGGGCGTTTCCATTTCCCACGGCACGAGGTCTACACCTACGATCAGTTCGCCGGTCTCGGCGGGTTCGGTGATATCTGGGCCGCCCTGATTCTTGAGCTCGACGTTGACTTCGAGGATCTTGTTGGCTGCGATGACCTTATCGATGGTACCCTGCCAGTATACGAGTGTCTTTGCTGTGAGAGGGGTTGTCGAGCCTGCGGGGTAGTAACCTATCGGAGCCATACCTGCTATGAGGATATTGAACTTGTCGCCGGGGTTGGTGCCTGAATCTTCTGTACCTTGACCGCCGCCGGGATAGATACGAACGTCTTTCCATGCGTGCTGACCGCCGGCTATGTCGATCAGGTTACCGGCCGTATAACCAGTGGGAACATTGTTGTCGGTGTTCCATCCTGCCGAGTAGATCAGGGCGTCTTCGCTGGGATGCTCGGGAGTTACGTCGCCGTTGAGCTTCATGCCGGTGCCTACCCTGCGGATACGCAACGAAGCAGTCGCGTCTTCGAAATCCACCAAGTTGTTATTCACGGTACCCTGAGGTGTGGGGATGGGGAAATCCTTCTTTATACGTACACGCAGCATGGATACGGCGCGCGTAAGCTTGAAATGGTCGTTCGTGTCTGTGGCATAGTCGTTGGTCTCGTTGGCTACGACGTCCGTATCGGGGCGTATGGCGAGGAAGATCTCGCCTGCCTGTTCGTAGGCTGTGGCCGTGGCTTCCGTAGTGGGGTCCTTGGGCCATGACGCTAAAGCGACCATGTTCATGAGCATGGCCGATATGTTCTGACCTACGGTAGAGCCCGCGAAGTTGGAAGTTACACCCGTCTGGTCGTAGTTGGCTACGAGATAACCTGTGTACTCGCCTGCGGGAACGTTCGAGAAAGTGAACGTCTGGGCAGCGGTTGAAGTTACCTGCGGAATCTCGGGTACAGGTAATGCCACCTTGACAACGCCGCTGGCATCTGCCAGGAAGAGAGTGAGGCTCTTGATGTTGTCTTTCCATGTGGTTCCGGGAATACTGGTCGAGGGGGTGTAGCGTGTTTCGGATTTGTCGAAGTTGAAGGAGATCACGACTTTGCCGGTTCCCTCGAGACCATCGTAAGCGGGCTCCCTGTTACATGAAACAGTCCCCATAAGGAGAATTGCAGACATTGCTGCGAGAATTACTGAAATTTTTTTCATACTAGATAAATTAAATTAAAAAATGGTTAGGGTTCTCGTTATAGTTCATATGGATGATGTCGCACCTTTATTCTCCGGCTGTTCGGTTAAAACCTGTTTTTCAAGATCGACTATGCGCTGCAGCGCCTGTTCTTTGGCCTGCCTTTCGTGTGGATCGTCCAACCATTTGAAAAAGGATTGTTTCAACTCGTCAGGCACGGTTCCGCTCTCGCAACTTTTAGTTTCGACCAGATCGAACCAGGCATGGAGCATGATGACGGCGCGGTCTTCCGCGCTCTTCTGACGGAATGCAGCGACCACTTCCTGCAGTTCTTTACGACGCGATATACGCTCTTTGGTCACATTCATCCTATTTTTGTGTCTATTTTGTAAAAATCGATGAAATGAAAAATACTAAATAGTATATTTTCCAAAATATTTGATATCTTTACGCCTAAGCATATAATTATTGATGCATTGGCATAGAATTAGCTGTGGAAAAACCATAGTCCGTACACGCTTGCAGACGACCGGACTATGGTTTGAAGATTGGCGAACCCCTATCGGGAGCCTTTCTTTATGTGCATATACAATCATTTTCAGCCATTAATCGGCACAAAGTTGAAATAAAATTTCTTCAAAACCAAGTTTTTTGAATAAAATATACTTCAAAATGTCCACAAAAGAAAGACTTGACCTGATAATCAAGGCTTTAGGGTTGTCGGGAAGAGCCTTTGAAAAAGCCTGCGGATTAGCGAACGGCTCCTATTCGAGCATTGGGGACGGAGTCGGTGCTGACAAATTGAATAAGATACTCATTAACTTCCCGCAGATTTCCGCCGAATGGCTGCTGACGGGAAGAGGCGGAATGCTCAAAGAAGTAAGCACGGATGTTCCACCCGGAGCCTCGCCGGACGAACAGAATGAACGGACTGCGATCGTTCAGGCAAATAATGAAAAAATGAAGAATGTGTTGTTGCAGATGGCCGATCTTATATCGGGGCAGCAAAAGGACCTTTTACGCCTGATAAACGAACTCGAACGCAACGGAGAAAGATCGGACCGCATACTGGATCTGATCGAACATGAAGTAGGGATGACCTAATAGTTGCTGAAGACCCTAAAAATGGTAAATCAGTCCTATTTGGCATCATTACCCTAAAAATCAAATTACAACATATCGCTTCGCTGCTCCGGACGACGGCTGCGAAGATCTGTCCCCTGCGGTTGTTCCGCTACATTCCGAGGAGTGTGCGCGCCTGTGTGAGGGCGGCGGGAGTGACGGAATGGCCGCTGAGCATTTTGGCGATCTCTGTTACGCGCTCTTCCGGCCGGAGGAGCTTTATCGCGGAGTTCGTTCCAGCGGAGGAGTCTTCCTTGTAGACGAGAAAATGGGTGTCGCCTTTGGAGGCCACCTGCGGAAGATGGGTTATGTTCACCACCTGCATGGAGAGGGCGAGTTCGGCGATTATTTCGCCCATTGCATCGGCTATGCGTCCCGACACTCCGGCGTCTATTTCGTCGAATATTATGGTGGGCAGCATGGCGCTGCGTGCCACCAACGATTTGAGCGCGAGCATGACGCGCGATATTTCGCCTCCCGACGCTATCTTTTCGAGCGGTTGGGGCTCGACGTTTTTGTTTGCCGAGAAAAGGAACCGCACCTCGTCGGCGCCCGACGGCGAAAGGTCGGGCAGGGGAGTTATCGCGCAGACGAACTTCGCCGCCGGAATTCCGAGCCTGTCGAGTATTTCTTCGACCCCGGCGCTCAGGCGTTCGGCGGCCGCGAGGCGTGCGGCGGTTATCTTGGCGGCTTCGGCCGTCGCGTCGTCCCTTATCCGGCCTATTGCGGTTTCGAGCGTCGCGATCTCCTCGCCGCAACCCGATATCATCTCCAATTTTGCGGCCATGTCGCGCTGCAATGCCATGAGGCCGTCCGACGACTCCGCCCCGTGCTTTTTTGCGAGGGAGTATATGCTGCCCAGGCGTTCGTCTATCGCGGCGAGCCGTGCGGGGTTGTCCTCTATGCGGTCGGCTTCCGACGCTATCTCGGCCCCCACATCCTTGAGTTCCACGAGGGCGGCGTGCATCCTTCCGGCAAGCTCTTCCGCATGCGGATATACTCCGGCTATGCTGCGCAGGGCTGTCTCGGCCGCTTTCAGCTTGATGAGTATGCCCGCCTCGTCGTCGTCCATACCGGCCTCGGCCTCGTTCAGCGCACCGCGGATGCCTGATGCGTTGGCGAGTTCGCTCTGCTCGGTTTCGAGCTCTGCCTGCTCGCCTTCGTGCAGCTTGAGCGCGGCGATACGGTCGTGCTGGTCGCGCAGCCACTCCTCGTCGCGGCGGCTCTTTTCGGCGTCGGCACGCAGCCTTGCCAGGTCGCGCTCCGTGGCGCGGAGGGAAGTATATAAGGTATAGTACTTCTCATTGACGGCCTTTTCGCCGGCTATGGCGTCGATTATCCCCGTGCGGAAACCTTCGTCGGCCACCATCAGGCTCTGGTGCTGCGAGTGTATGTCTATCAGGCGCGCCGACAGTTCCTTGAGCGTAGCAAGCTGCACGGGCAGGTCGTTGACATAAGCGCGGCTTTTCCCCGCGGGCGTTATCACGCGGCGTATCACCGTCGAGTCGTCATAGTCGAGGTCGTTGGCACCGAAAAACTCTTCGAGCCTGTACCCCGCAATGTCGAACACACCCTCCACGACGCAGTTGCGCTCCGGGTCCTTGAGCGCGGCGGTATCGGCCCTGTTGCCCATAATGAGTCCGAGGGCGCCGAGCAATATGGACTTGCCCGCCCCCGTCTCGCCGGTGATGATGTTGAGCGAGGCGCCCAACTCCATCTCCAGCCTCTCAATAAGCGCGTAGTTCTCTACCGATAACCTGCGTAACATAACTATAACTGACGACTGTTAACTGATAACTGTTAGCTGATTAATTCTCTCTTTTATGGCATTTATTTTTGCTTCGGCGTCGTTCTTCTTGGCCTGTTCGGTCTCCACCACTTTGGGCGGGGCGCTCTGTACGAAACGTTCGTTGGAGAGCTTTTTCATTACCGAGGCGTGGAAACCCTCCAGATAGGAGAGCTCTTCGCCGAGCTTGCGCAGCTCTTCCGCAGTATCTATCTTGTCGCCCATCGGCACGAAATATTCCGTGGTCTTGACTATGAAGGCCGGAGCGGTGGCATCCTTTTCCGATACGGCCTCGACCGACGAGAGGTTTGCCATCTTCATCACCACGGGGTCGTATCCGGGGTGGTAATTGCCGTCGGCTATAACTTTGAGCGCCAGCGGTTCCTTGTTAGGGATGTTCTTCTGCTGGCGGATGCTGCGTATGGCGGTCACGGTCTCCTTGACAAGTTCGAATTCGGCCAGCAGCTTCGCATCGTAGATCACCGCACGCGGCATATCGCCGACCATGATGCTTTCGCCTTCGGTTCTCGGCGCGAGATCGTGCCATATCTCTTCGGTAATGAAGGGCATATATGGGTGGAGCATACGGAGCAGCTTGTCGAATATATCTTTGACCTGTTCGAGCGTGGTGTTGTCGATGGACGCCTGGTATGCGGGCTTGACCATTTCGAGGAACCAGCCCGAAAAGTCGTCCCAGAAGAGTTTGTAAACCCTCATCATGGCCTCCGAAATGCGGTACGCGGCGAAGTCGGCGTCTATCTCGGCAAGTGTGCGCGCCACCGTGCCCTCGAACCACTGCACGGCTATGCGGCTCGTCTCGCTCTGGCGCAGGGCGGTATCGACCGTCCAGCCGTTCACGAGCCTGTATGCGTTCCATATCTTGTTGCCGAAGTTGCGTCCCTGCTCGCACATCGCCTCGTCGAACATGACGTCGTTGCCCGCTGATGAGCAGAGCAGCATCGCCACGCGCACTCCGTCGGCGCCGTATTTGTCTATCAGGTCGAGCGGGTCGGGCGAGTTGCCGAGCGATTTCGACATCTTGCGCCCCTTCATGTCGCGCACCACCCCCGTAAAGTAAACGTTCGAGAACGGCTTGACGCCGCGGTATTCATATCCGGCCATTATCATTCGCGCCACCCAGAAAAATATGATGTCGGGGGCGGTAACAAGGTCGTTCGTCGGGTAGTAATATTTGATGTCGCCGTTGTCGGGTTCCATGATGCCGTTGAAGACCGATATGGGCCAGAGCCACGAGCTGAACCACGTGTCGAGCACATCTTCGTCCTGGCGCAGGTCTGCCGGCTGAAGCTCCGCGCCGCACTTTTCGCGTGCGAGCGCCAGCGCCTCCTCCTGCGTGGCCGCTACGACGTAACCGCCCTGCGGCAGGTACCACGCCGGAATGCGGTGTCCCCACCAGAGCTGCCTCGAAATACACCAATCCTTGATGTTCTCCATCCAGTGGCGGTAGGTGTTGCGGAACTTGGCCGGCACGAACTTCACCTGTTCGTCCATCACCGCGTCGAGGGCGGGTCGGGCGATGCCGTCCATCTTGAGGAACCACTGCATCGAGAGCTTCGGCTCTATGGGTACATGGGTGCGCTCGGAGAAACCCACATTGTTGGTGTAGGGTTCGGTCTTGTCCAACAGCCCCGCCGCGTCGAGGTCTTTCTCTATCTGCTTGCGGACATCGAAACGGTCCATGCCGGCATAGAGGCCGACCCTGTCGTTCACGGTGCCGTCGGGGTTGAATATGTCTATCGCTTCGAGGCCGTACTTCTCACCCAGCACGTAGTCGTTCACGTCGTGCGCGGGGGTTATCTTGAGCGCACCCGTGCCGAACTCTATATCGACGTATTCGTCGGCGATGACAGGTATGCGGCGGTTCACCAAAGGAACCACCACCGCATGGCCTACGATGCTTTTATAGCGCGGGTCGTCGGGATGAACGCACAGGGCTACATCGCCGAGTATAGTTTCGGGGCGGGTGGTGGCCACGGTGATGTAGCCGTCGCCCTCGGCCAGCCTGTAACGCAGGTAGTAGAGTTTGCCGTTGGTCTCGGTGTAAACCACCTCTTCGTCGGAGAGGGCGGTCTGTGCGGCCGGATCCCAGTTCACCATCCTCACGCCGCGGTATATCAGCCCCTTGCCGTGAAGGTCGACAAACACTTTTATCACGCTGTCCGACAGGTTTTTGTCCATCGTAAAGGCGGTGCGCTCCCAGTCGCACGACGCACCGAGTTTGCGCAACTGTTTGAGGATCATGCCGCCATACTCTTCCTTCCACTGCCATGCGTGGCGGAGGAACTCTTCGCGCGTGATAGATGCCTTGTCGATGCCCTGCTCCTTGAGCCGGGCTACCACCTTGGCCTCGGTGGCGATGGATGCGTGGTCGGTACCCGGCACCCAGCAGGCGTTGCGTCCCGACATCCGCGCGCGGCGGACGAGAACATCCTGCAAAGTGTTGTTGAGGATGTGTCCCATATGGAGCATTCCCGTCACGTTGGGCGGAGGGATGACTATGGTGTATGGTTCCCTGTGGTCGGGAACGGAGTGGAAATAATCCCGTTCTATCCAGTAGTCGTACCATTTGCCTTCGAGTTCCTGCGGAACGTATTTGTCGCCGATGTTCATTATTGGTTATGAGTTATAAATTATGAGTTATGAGTTGTCAGTCCCATGCGAATTATCAGTTGCAAAGATAATATGTTTTATAGTTTTATGCGGCGAACTGACAAAATTCTGCCAAAAATAGTATTGGCAAAAAATTTGTCTGTAATACCGGACGGAACATGAAATCCTGTCCGGGAATGGGGATTGTTGATAACTTGATGATCGTTTCCCGGTTGAAAATAAAAATCATAGACCAATTAATGCTATATTTGCAGCTAAACCGAAAGGAGAGAAATGACCAAGAAGAAAAAAATAGAGATTGACATTTTGTCAGACATATCGGACATTCAGGAAGGACGCCACCAGGTAATACCGATCGTTTCGGACGACGACGTTTCGGAGGAAAACCACATACCTGAAGCCCTGCCGATACTGTCGCTCAGGAGTTCGGTGCTTTTCCCCGGCTCGATAACCCCCATCACGGTGGGCAGGGAGAAGTCCATGAAACTGATACGCGACGTGGAGTCTGGAAGCGGCATACTCGGGGCGGTGCTTCAGAAGGAGTCCGACGTGGAGCAGCCCGCCCCCGACGATATGTACCGCATCGGCACGGCGGCGCGCATACTCAAGACGCTCGATATGCCCAATGGCAACCTGACGGTAATACTGCACGGGCTGGAGAAGATAGAGATAAACCAGTATCTCACGTCGGATCCTTATTTTACGGCTTCGGTGGCGGTGTTGAAAGACTCCACGCCCTCGCACAACAACATCGAGTTCGACGCCCTCGTGGAGTCGATACGCGACGTGGCACTCAGTATCATAGAGATATCGGCAAGCATTCCCAAGGAGGCTTCGTTCGCCATCAAGAATATCGACAGCAAGAGGGGCATGATAAACTTCATCTGCTCGAACCTCGAATTCGACGATGCCGACCGCCAGACGCTTCTTGAGGCTCCCGGTCTTCTGGCGCGTGCGCGCAGGCTTCTGGAGATACTCGTCAGGGAGCAGCAGCTCGTGGAACTGAAGAACAAGATACAGAGCAAGGTAAAGCAGGATATAGACCAGCAGCAGAAGGAGTATTTCCTGCATCAGCAGATACGCACCATTCAGGAGGAGTTGGGCGACGGAGGCGACGACGCAGAGATCGCATCCATGAGGGAGAAGGCCAAAAGCAAGAAGTGGAACAAGGAGATGGCCGAGATGTTCGCCAAGGAACTCGGCAAGCTGGAGAGGCTCAATCCCGCCGTGGCCGAATATTCGGTGCAGATGAATTACCTGCAACTGTTGCTCGAGCTTCCGTGGAACGAAACCACGCAGGATAACCTCGACCTCCGTCACGCACGCCGGCAGTTGGACGACGACCATTTCGGTCTGGATGAGGTTAAGGACCGCCTGCTCGAACACCTTGCGGTGATAAAGCTCAAGGGCGACCTCAAATCACCCATACTCTGTCTTTACGGTCCTCCGGGAGTGGGTAAGACTTCGCTCGGCAAGTCGGTGGCGGCGGCGCTCAACCGCAAGTTCGGGCGCATTTCGCTCGGCGGCCTGCACGACGAGTCGGAGATACGCGGACACCGCCGTACATATATCGGCGCCATGCCGGGACGTATCATCCAGACCATCCGAAGGTGCGGTTCGTCGAACCCGGTGATCATACTCGACGAGGTCGATAAGATAGGCGTGGGCAACCACGGCGACCCTTCGTCGGCGCTCCTCGAAGTGCTCGACCCGGAACAGAACACCACCTTCCACGACAATTACCTCGACACGGAGTACGACCTATCGAAAGTACTCTTCATAGCGACGGCCAACAATATACAGAACGTCAATCCGGCGCTGCGCGACCGTATGGAGATGATCAACATTCCCGGTTACCTGCTGGAAGAGAAGGTGCGCATAGGCACGGAGCACCTGCTGCCCAAGCAGAGGGAGGCGCACGGCATACCGGAAGACAAACTCCTCATTGAGGCGGGTGTGATGGAGAAGATCATATTAGGATACACCCGCGAATCGGGTGTGCGCACGCTCGACAAGAATATTGCCAAGATAGCGCGTTTCCGTGCCAGGAACATCGGTTTCGAAGAGGAGTTCACACCCGAAATATCGGACGGGGACGTGGAGAAGATACTCGGTATGCCAAAGTTCCGCAGCGATATGTACGAGGTCGCCGGCATGGTGGGCGTCGTAACCGGTCTCGCGTGGACAGAAGTCGGCGGCGACATACTCTACATAGAGTCTATCCTGAGTCCCGGCAAGGGTAAGCTGAGCCTGACGGGCAACCTCGGCGACGTGATGAAGGAGTCGGCCACCATAGCGCTCGAATGGACTAAGGCGCATTACGAAGAACTGGGTATCGACAGGAAGAAATTCGACGAGTTCGACATCAACATACACGTGCCGGAGGGAGCCATACCCAAGGACGGTCCCAGCGCGGGTATCACGATGATGACATCCATAGTGTCGACATACACCGGACGTAAAGTGAAGGAGCGCATAGCCATGACAGGTGAGATAACGCTCCGCGGCAGGGTCATGCCCGTGGGCGGTATCAAGGAGAAGATCCTCGCGGCCAAAAGAGCGGGTATCACCGAGCTCATCCTCAGCGAGGACAACCGCAAGGATATAGCCGAGATCAAGGAAGACTACATCGCCGGGCTTACGTTCCACTACGTCCGCACGCATGACGAGGTGCTTGCGCTGGCGCTCGACAATTGACGGTTGATAATTAACGCATCAGCAGTAGTTGACAATTGACGATTAGTGTTTGAAAAACAAAGACGCGGTCATTTGAGCCGCGTCTTTTGTAAATCAAAACAACCTCTTACATCACTACGATTGAAATTAGTAATATTGCATCCGTGAGCAGGAAGACAAACATACCGCTATTGATATTGCTCCTGTGTATGGAGCTTACGGCCATGTATGGCGGCAAGCCGAAACAGGCGGGGCGGCAATCGGGGCGGCAGGGGCTACCGGAGCAAAGCGTTTCCATTGCCTTTTGGAACACCGAGAACCTTTTCGATACCATTCCGAGCGGGTTTTACGACGACAGGGAATATACGCCGGGGGGGAGTTACGTTTGGGACACTGAACGTTACACTCGCAAACTGCACAATATGGCGCAGGTGATCGGCGATATGGGCGTCGATGTGATGGGGCTTGCCGAAGTGGAGAACGAGGCGGTAGTCCGCGATCTTGTGACAGCGCTCAGTGACGATTACAACTACATACACCGCACGTCGGGAGACTGGCGCGGCATCGACGTCGCGTTGATATACAAGGGCGACAAGTTCTTTCCCGATAAGGTGCGCCTCATAAATTCGGCCTCTTCGCGCGAGTTTCTCCATGTAAGCGGTACACTGCTCGGCGAAAACGTCGACCTACTCGTGTGCCACCTCCCCGCGAAATCCAACACGCGCCACTACCGCGAAAGGGCGATGAACAGGCTCCGCGACGTGGCCGACTCGCTCAGGGGCGCCGACCGCAATACGAAACTGATAGTGATGGGCGACTTCAACTGCGACCCCTCCGAGAGGCTGTTCCGGCAAACGATCGGCAGGAGGTCGGGTGGATTCTACGATCGTATAATGCTCTATGCCGGCGTCACGGGAGATTCTGGCCAACTGGGTTCGTATGCCTACGACGGGAAATGGTACCTGCTGGACAACATAATGCTATCGGCCTGTGCAATATACGGCGACGGGCTTTTATATGAGTCGGGCGGCGTTTTCGTCAGGGGATACATGATAGCCGGAGCGGTTGCGCCGGGAACTTCCGGTGCAACCGGCGAGACCGCCCTGGACGACACGGCGGCCAAAGCCGGAAGGCGCGGCTACCCCCTGCGCACATTCACCTCGGGACGCTACACCGCCGGTTACAGCGACCATTTGCCGGTTTATGTCGTGCTTTCAAGGTAATTATTTCGATTGCCGGCCGTAGTCCGATCCTTGTCACGTTGCTCTATCCATGAGTAAATATTTTTAACAAGGCATCTAAAACGCACCGCGATATTGTGCGGTAACGTAAAAAACGGTATATTTGCACGCTATTTACCATATATAATGGCAATTCCGTCGATCGCTCGTCTATGATCATTACGTTAAGAATCTAAATATCAGAATTTATGTCATCAGTCAAACATGTTTACACCTTCGGCAACAAGAAGGCCGAGGGTAATGGAAAAATGAAGGAACTGCTCGGCGGCAAAGGTGCCAACCTTGCAGAGATGAACCTCGTGGGGATTCCCGTTCCTCCGGGATTCACCATAACTACCGAAGTTTGCGCGGAATATTATGAGAAAGGCCGCGAGGGTGTGGTGGAAATGATACGTCCCGAAGTGGAGAAGGCCATCAGGGATATCGAAGAGCAGACCGGAATGAAGTTCGGCGACAACTCGGCTCCGCTTTTGGTGTCGGTACGTTCGGGCGCGAGGGCTTCGATGCCCGGCATGATGGACACCATCCTCAACCTGGGTCTCAACGACTCGGCCGTGGAAGCCATGGCCAAACGTTCGGGCAATCCCCGTTTCGCGTGGGACTCGTACCGCCGTTTCGTGCAGATGTACGGCGACGTGGTTCTCGGCATGAAGCCCGTCAGCAAGGAGGACGAGGATCCTTTCGAAGAGATCATCGACCACATGAAGCATGAAAAGGGCGTAAAGAACGATACCGAACTCTCGGCCGACGACCTTCGCGAACTCGTCAAGAGGTTCAAGGCGGCCGTTAAGGAGCAGACCAAACAGGACTTTCCCACAGACCCGTGGGAGCAGCTTTGGGGAGCCGTCATGTCGGTATTCCAGAGTTGGATGAACGAGAGGGCGATCCTCTACCGCAAACTCAACAATATACCCGCCGAATGGGGGACGGCGGTCAACGTGCAGGCCATGGTGTTCGGCAACATGGGTGACAAATCGGCTACCGGCGTGGCGTTTACCCGCGACGCGGCTACCGGCGAAGACCTCTTCAACGGCGAGTACCTTGTCAATGCGCAGGGCGAAGACGTTGTCGCAGGTATACGCACCCCGCAGCAGATCACCCTCGAAGGATCGCGCCGCTGGGCCGAGGCTCAGGGTGTGAGCGAAGAGGAGCGCAAAGCCAAATATCCCTCGCTCGAAGAGGTTATGCCGGCGGCGTACAAGGAACTCGACGAGATACAGCAGCATCTGGAAGAGTACTTCAAGGATATGCAGGACCTCGAATTCACAATACAGGACGGCAAGCTCTGGATGCTCCAGACACGCAGCGGCAAGCGCACCGGCGCCGCCATGGTGAAGATAGCCATGGATATGCTCTCGCAGGGACTCATCGACGAACAGACCGCCGTACTGCGCTGCGAGCCGGCGAAGCTGGATGAGCTTCTCCACCCGATATTCGACAAGGCAGCGATGAAGAACGCCGAAGTGATTGCCAAGGGGCTTCCCGCTTCTCCGGGTGCGGCTACCGGGCAGGTTGTCTTCTTTGCCGAGGATGCCGAGAAAGTCTACACCGAGGGGCGTAAAGTTATTCTCGTGCGTATCGAGACATCGCCGGAAGACCTTGCAGGTATGCACGTTGCCGAGGGTATTCTCACGGCTCGCGGAGGTATGACCTCACACGCGGCCGTGGTTGCACGCGGTATGGGCAAGTGCTGCGTTTCGGGCGCTGGCGAACTCGTCATAGATTACAAGACCAAGACCATCAAGGTCGGAGGCAAGACGATAAAGGAGGGCGACTGGATCTCGCTGAACGGTTCTACGGGTGAAGTTTATCTCGGCCAGGTAGCGACCAAAGCCGCCGAACTCGACGGCGATTTCGGCAAGCTGATGGAACTCGCCGGCAAGTACGCCACGATGAAAGTGCGTGCCAACGCCGACAATCCGGCCGACGCTAAAACGGCATTCGGGTTCGGAGCCGAAGGTATCGGCCTCTGCCGCACGGAACATATGTTCTTCGAGGGCAGCCGCATCCTTGCCATGCGTGAGATGATCCTCGCCGATGACGAAGCCGGACGCCGCCTGGCGCTCGACAAGCTCCTTCCGATACAGCGCGAAGACTTCGAAGGCCTCTTCGAGGTTATGCAGGGCTATCCCGTAACTGTGCGTCTTCTCGACCCGCCCCTCCACGAGTTCGTTCCCCATACCGAAAAGGAACAGATGGAACTCGCGAAGGAGACAGGCATAAGTATCGAAAAGATACGTGCCCGTGTGGATTCGCTCCACGAGGTCAACCCGATGCTCGGACACCGCGGCTGCCGCCTGGGTAACACCTATCCGGAGATCACCGAGATGCAGACCAGGGCGCTTATCGAAGCGGCCATGAACGTCGAAAAGCGCGGCATACCCGTGAAGCTCGAAATAATGGTTCCCCTCGTAGGCAACCACAAAGAGCTCCGCTACCAGAAGAACATTATCGACACCGTGGCCAACCAGGTGTTCGCCGAGCGCAACGACAGGATAAAATATATGGTGGGTACCATGATCGAAGTTCCGCGCGCCGCCATCACGGCCAACCAGATCGCCGAAGTTGCGGAATTCTTTTCGTTCGGTACCAACGACCTTACACAGATGACGCTCGGTTTCTCGCGCGACGACATAGGCAAGTTCCTGCCCGTTTATATAAAGCAAGGCATACTCAAGGCCGATCCGTTCCAGGTTCTCGACCGCAACGGTGTAGGCCAGCTTCTCAGGGAAGGCGTAATGAAGGGACGCAGCGTGCTTCCGGAACTCAAGTGCGGCATTTGCGGCGAACACGGCGGCGAGCCAAGCTCGGTGGAATTCTGCCACTCGGCAGGCCTCAACTACGTGTCGTGCTCACCGTTCCGCGTGCCCATCGCCAGGCTTGCGGCGGCTCATGCGGCGCTTAAATAATTGATAACCGACGCCAAGCCGAGAGCAGAGGCCGCAGGGTTAACCTTCGGTTTTCCTCCTCGTCGTTCGGGCAATATTGAGCAAGCTCACTTGCCGCTCTCTCCTTCGTCGGTTGCGGACTATGCCGAGGCGTGAAGGAGGAAAAGCCTGCGAAGCAGGGTTAATGGACAATTTATAATTGACAATTAAATACACGATGGAAGGGGGACTTAGTTTAAGTCCCCCCTCTGTTGTCACCAACCTCTCGAACGGGGAAATTTCGATTTTAAGGCAAACATTGTTTTTAATGTTAATTAGCATTATTACTTTTGTCTTATGCTTTCCCTGCCCAGACATAAGTTCGGATATATTTGCCTTATCTCTCTCTTCGCGACATTTTCTTTCGCACGGGCAGCCCGTCCGCCGCACAGCTTCGACCGTGCGCCCTACGAACAGAAAGCTCCGAACGGGTCGTCGCCGGTAAACGATATTTTGTCGAAATTCGGCCATCTTTCGGCGCAACGGCTCCTCGACACGGCCAATTATTATGAAGCGCGTAACATTATCGACACCGCCCTGTTTTGCTGCAATCTGATAATTAACGCTCCGGTGAAAGAGAACGATCCCGGCCGGTACCGACTGAAGATACGCGCTCTCAACAAATCGGCGGTCTATTACTATTATATGTACGACTACCAGAAGTCGTACAGTCTGCTGATCGAGGCGCTGGATTTATGCGAAAGGTATCCGGACGACTCTACGGAGTTTAAGATCTATACCAACATAGGGAACATTTACTATTACTCGAAAGAGTACGGCAAGGCGAAGCACTACTATTCGAAGGCATTGGGGTTAAGCCTCGACAGTATGGGAATTATGTTGCAGTATAATAATATAGGTGAGGCCGAAAATGAGAGCGGGGAACTCGACAGCGCGTTATACCATATAGGCAAAGCGCTGCAAATAAGCCGGAGGGTCGACAGTACCTATTTACACCTGCTGCTGAATTCGGCCGCGTCGATATACATGAAAACAGGACATTACGACTCCACGTACCACTATCTGCGCTCAGCGTTGGACCATGCGCACAGGAACCGTAAAGTGGTGTACGAAGCCGAAAACCTCTCCGATCTGGGAGAATTCTTTTTTGAAACGGGAAAGATCGATTCGGCGCTCTTCTATATCGACTCTTCGAACAGCGTCGCGCGTGAGAACAAATACTACAACATATTACTCGAAAACTATCTTACGCTGTCGAAAATAGAGGAATTGCGGGGGCGTTACCGCGACGCTCTGGAATGGCGGAAGAGATACGGAAGCCTGAACGATTCGCTTTCCGGTGCCGGACAACTGGTGGATATCAGCGGCTTGCGGCGAATAGACGAGATGTCGCAGACCAACAGGCGGATGGAAGAGCTCGCCGTGGAGCAGAAAGTTAAGGAACGCATTATAAACTATCAGCAAATAGTCCTGCTGGCCGCCTGCGCAGGTTTGCTGTTGCTGGCCGCCATTCTGCTGTTCGTGTTTTTTCAGAAGAAGAGACTCAATAAAGCCTATAAGATCCTGGTCGAGAAAAACGTCGAGATCATCGAACTGCAGGAAAATTCTCCCGAAAAACGCTCCAAGGCCATACGCCATAACGACAAGGACGACGAACTGCTGGATAAGATATTGACCGCGATGGAAGATATGACGGTCATCTGCGACCCGAAGTTCTCGATCAATATGCTCTCGTCGCTCGTCCAGGCCAACCATACGTATGTTTCGCAGGTGATCAACAATACGCAGCATAAAAATTTCCGCTCATTTCTCAACGGCTACCGGATACGCGCCGCCCTGCGCCTCTTATCGGAGCCCGACGCCACAAAATATACGATAGAATCGGTATCCACGATCGTGGGTTACAAATCTCGCAGTACTTTCCATACCGCCTTTCAGGAGATCACCGGCGTAAGCCCCGGTTTCTACCTCAAGTCGATGCAGGGAAACGCGAAACGGTAACGGCTCTCCTGTCCTGCGCGGGCTCTGTGTTTGAAATTAGTTAAATCCGGACATGGAGTTTCGTTTTTCTTGCCCTGCTTCCGGGCAGGCGGCTATCTTTGTAATCCGTAATATTCTTGTTTCACTTAACCTTTAAACCACAGAGTCCATCATGAAAAAACAATCGATTTATTTTGCACCCGTTGTAGAGATCGTCGAAGTGGCGATCGAGAGCGGGATCGCCCAAAGCGGCGGCAATGCACCCGGAACGACAGGAGATGTTTCTTACGATCCGGATGAAGACCATTATGAGTTCTAACCTTCTAACCGATCTCGATTAAAATGAAGAAAATTACACTCGTCGTAAGTTTGATGCTGGGAGCATCGATCTTTACAGGATGTCAGAATGAAGCCGATCCTCAGGACGCCGGAATGACCAGCGGCAAAATAACCTTCTCCGCAGCCTCTCCGGAGGTGTCGTTCGACGACCAGACCAGAACCGTTATCGATGGCGACAAACTCGCAGGGTTCAATACCGTGTGGCACAACAATGATAAACTGGGCGTCTACTCCTTCAACGCCGATGTGCCATCGAACCGTCCATACGCATACACCAGAAATGCCAGATTCGACATCACCTCCATAGTCGACGGCGTGGCCACTTTCGCGGGCGAAATCACATTCGACGGTTACTACCGCGTTTGGGAGCTCTATGCCTACTATCCGAGAAATGCCGCCAACAACAGCGACAACTCCGACTACAAGTCGGTACCGGCTTCCATCTCGAGAAATCAGACGATGCGCGCCAACGGCACCCACGATTCGGCCAACGACTATATGGTGTCGCTTCCCGGTCCCACGCATGAAATAGATGCGAACAGGATCTACACGGCCACCGTGGACAACTTCCATTTCCGGTACCTCGTAGGTTTCATGAACCTTGCGGTGAAGGATATTACCGCTGCCGGCGTTTCGGCCGACGAAACGGTTACGAGCGTGAAGATTACCGCCGGGTCGGACGGCGAACTGCCGCAGATCGCCGGAAATTTCAACCTCGACCTTACGGACGGCGCCATGACATTCACCTCCGCTTCGAACGAAGTAACGGTTGAACTCCCGGTGGGAGTGACCCTCGGTGAACTCGACGCATGGGCGGTTGTCAATCCTTTCACTGCCGACAGGCTGACGTTCCTCATTACTACCGACAAGCACACAATAGAGAAAACAGCCACCACGGATCATCTGCGCGGTGATTTCGATATCGAGGCCGGCCGGATCAAAACATTCGAAATGGCGATCGACGAGGACTGCACGATAACCGACTTGAGACCGATAGAGTTGCTGACCGGGATATACCGCGGCCCGCAGGGTTATGGAGACGAGAATTCACAATCCTTTGCATTGCGGTTCTTCACTTACGATCCCAATGCTCAGGCCTTCGATCAGAACGGCTTCCAATTGGACCTTATCGTAGTTGCGGGACAACCGCTTGAAATGGGTCCCGATGTGGAACTGCTCGACCTCGCCAATACGACATACCTGTTCGACAATTATTCCGCGGCAGGCAATACGGTCTTTAACCATCAGTACCTTACATATATTATGACCGTAGAGAACGGCAGGACGATGGCGCAGAAAACCATAGCCAACGGCAGTACCATGACCGTCGAAGGCGACCGCGACAACTACCACATAACTTTCGATATCACCCGCACGGACGGCATAAAGGTGAAGGCCGAATACAATGGCCCGCTCAATATCCCGAACCGCCATTACGTGCCGGTCGAAATTAATTTCGGGACATTGAACCACATAAGCCTGCTGGCATACGGACACGATATTTACCAACAGGGATACGACCTGTGGTCGCTTCAAGCGGCAAGCAGCGCCAATGTAGTCGATGGCTGGGGATTCTACACTCAATTCTGCGGAAGTATGATGAGCAGCGCCACTCCCATACCCGACGGCACCTACACGGTTAGCGAAAGGGTTCAGGTAGGTACCGTACTCTGGGGGTACAGAAGCGGCGGCATACGCGGATCGTGGCTTGTCAAATTCGAGGGCGGCGACGTAAAGGCTCAGTATCCTCTCGTATCGGGCACAGTAAGATCCGCATTTGCCAATGGAGAATACACCATCGAGGTTAACGCCAAGGACGACAGAGGCTCCATCATTACGGGTACGGTTCAGGGCAACACCGAGATGCAAATATTTCAGTAACTGTTAGGATTTTGCCGCCGAAGCGCAGTTAAAAAAGAGCGGGATTCGCAAAATCCAAACGCTCCGTAAACTTATCGCCCCGGAATCATTCCGGGGCGATAAGTTTACGTATGTCTGCACAATTCGGACAATTTCTCAGTCGTTGTCCTCGAGCGAGAATATCTCGTTGACCGGCTTGCCGAAAACCGCCGATATCTTAAGCGCCAGAAGGGTCGAAGGAACGTATTTGCCCAACTCCATGGTATTTATCGTCTGGCGGCTCACGCCCGTCCTTTCGGCAAGTTGCTGCTGGGTGAGGTTGTGCCTTGCACGCTCCACCTTAATGCTGTTCTTCATGGCTGTTGATCTTGCGGAAACGGTACAGGGCGATCCTGAATTTGGCTACGAAGAGGATAAGGATGAGGAAAGGCATCACAAAAAGAGCATCGAGATAAGCGAAACCGTATATGGTAAGTGTCGCTATTATAATAAGGATGCAATCCACAATGAGCGCCCATGTTAGGGACGACGAACGCAGGCGGGTAACATATTCGTCCTCGTCCTTCTCGCGGGAAAAGGCTATAAGCATCAGGCCGGCTATCAGGCACACGGTAACGATCTCGTCGAGAGGCCCTTGGTCGGCACTGTACGAATCGAGAGAAAGAGAGTCTGGAGCCCATCCGGTCAGTAAGACAAGGCCGAGCAGTAACGACGGAACGGCGAGTACCCATCCGGGGATCCTCCACGAATGGGGAAATAAAAAATCTTTTTTCATAAACCATTGTTTTAGGGTTTGACAAGTTTACCTGGACAAATGTAATGTATATTTTACATATAGACAAATATATTTTACAAATAAATTCATTTCCCGATGGCAAGTCGAAAAT
>QMCE01000502.1_pt1 | contig 22288 bp, 16 predicted proteins | sample 1821851 | NCBI WGS metagenome assembly QMCE01 (sample SAMN09453174, study PRJNA476694) | Termite gut metagenome, whole genome shotgun sequencing project. | isolation source: worker | host: Odontotermes sp. | place: South Africa:Pretoria | collected 2016-01-28 | reverse complement strand
CGGGGCAAATATAGTGTTTCGGGGAGGGGTTGTCAAGGTATATTTTTGGAATAAATTTTATTTTGTTGGTGGTCAGGGGGTTGGGAGGGGTGGATTTTGCGCTGCATTGCGCTTTCGGCCTAATAGAATACCGGCATGATGTAGGGGTTGGTGACCCAGCGGCGCCGGAACGGATCGTACTCGCGCATCACGCCGCCTTCGAGGCCGAAACTGTCGGTGATGCGTACCTCGATCGTGCCGCCGAACGAGTTGGTCGGGTAGAGACCCAACGGAAGCGGCTGCCCGCCGGCGCTGTTGTAGATGGTGTAGGTGCCGTAGCCGTTGATCCACAGGCCGTCGGTGAGACGTACGCGCGCGCGGGCAGATATGTCGAAGTTTTTGAAACGGGTCAGGTGGAACATGTTGTCGCCGGCGCGAAGGTTGCCGTAGAGAGTTATGCCGTCGGTCGCGGCCCAGACATATCCTGCCGTGATCGAGTTCGAAAAACCCAGCGACGGGGAATTACGACGTGTGCCAGTGAGGACCAGAGTGTGGTTGCCGACCGACATCAAAGGCATGTGGCCGCGGCTTGAGGTGATCATTTGGGATCGGTTGATGCTGGCGGCCGGGATCGTGATGCCCTCCAGACGTCGGAAACGGTCGTGGGCGATGAACAGATCGCGGCCGGGCATGATGAATTCTATCGGCGCGGGGGAGAAAGAGGAGAGCGACGGGGGCGACAGAGACGAGGGGAGTGACAGGGACGATTGCGGCGGCGGGGGCGAAAATGGTGACGGGAAGGATGAGGAGGAGAGGGACGGGAGGCCGATCGGGTGGACGCCGGTGGCGGAGCGGGGCGGGGCGGAGAATTCCGGCAGATCTTCCGAAATGTGAATCGAGTCGGGGGGGCTTTGCGGCGTGATGATTTGCGCGGCTGCGGGTGTGGGTGTGAGTGCGGCTGCGAGGGCGGACGCGGGTGAGGCGGCCGACAATAACGATACTATGAGTGCGAACCGGTTCATGATCGCGTCAAAGATAACGAAAAAAACAGATAGTTGTCTCCTCAGAGTTCGACGACCGTTGCCGAGCCGATAACCCACGACAGGAATCGAGAAGGGGTGAAGCCGGGCGGAACGATGATTCGCATGCCCGCCGGATTGCCGTTGCAGAAGAGAAGGCGCAGGCGCTCGCAGGGCCGGATGTCGAGCTCCGTCAAGGCGCAGTCGACGCATTCGAGCGTTCGCAGGGTGGCGCAGTCGATCAGGTCGAGGGATGTGAGCGGGTTGGAGTTGACGCGCAACAGTGAGAGTTTGTCCTGGCCAGACAGGTCGAGTTGCGGCAACTTGTTGGGGATGCTTACTTTGTTGTGTTCGTGGGTGCCGCAGTCGAGCCGCACCAGCGCGCTGGTCGTGGGCAAAGAGAGGGAGGTGAGGCCGTTGCCCGCGCAATAAAGGTCCGTCAGGGCGCTGCACCCGCCCACGTCGAGTGTGGTGAGTTTGTTGCGGTCGCAGGACAACTCGATCAGGGCGGAGCTGTGGCTCAGATCGAGCGAGGTGATGGCGTTGCCCGCGCAATAGAGGTATTTGAGCGACACGAGGCCCGAAACGTTCAGGGAGGTGAGGTCGTTCTGGATGCAGTTGACGGTTTCGAGCGCGAGGTTGTGGCTTAGATCGAGCGAGGTGAGGCGGTTGGCCCCGCAGTTGAGATATGTAAGCGCGGGGTTGTGGCTCAGATCGAGAGAGGTGAGGCGGTTGGTGGCTACTCCGAGGCGACGCAGACCCGTGAAATGCTCGATCCCGGCAAGTGACTGAACTCCCGCGGCTCCTCCTCCGCCCTCGTTGTCGAGATAGATCTCCCCGACCTGGGCGGCCTCGTCAGTTGTGATCACCCCGTCGCCGTCCAGATCTATGGTCGGGTTGCCGTCGATGTCTTTCGCCGACAGACAATAGGCACGGAACACAGGGTCGGAGATCACAACCGGCACGGGGCCCATCGGTACGAGCTCTTTTCGGGTGCAGGCGGTGAGGGTGGCCAGGGTGATGGCCACGACGGCCACGATCGACGTGGTGAGCGTGATAGCGGCGCGGAGTATGGCGCAGGTGATGGGGTTCGTCATTGGGGCTGCACGGTTCTGAGGAACAGTTCGTCGAGTTGAGCGGGGTCGATCGCGCCCGGGGCGTCGATCATCACGTCGCGGCCGGAGTTGTTCTTCGGGAAGGCGATGTAGTCGCGGATCGAGTCGGCGCCGCCGAAAAGCGAACAGAAACGGTCGAATCCGAATGCGATGCCCCCGTGCGGAGGGGCGCCGAAACGGAAAGCGTTCATCAGGAATCCGAACTGGGTCCGGGCCTGCTCGGGTGTGAAACCCAACAGGTCGAACATGCGGGCCTGAAGCGCAGAGTCGAAAATACGGATCGAGCCGCCGCCGACCTCGACTCCGTTCACTACGAAGTCGTAGGCGTTGGCGCGAACTTTCGCCGGGTCGGTGTCGAGAAGCGGGATGTCCTCGGGTTTGGGCGAGGTGAAGGGGTGGTGCATGGCGTAGAAACGCTGCGTCTCGTCGTCCCACTCCAGAAGCGGGAAGTCGACTACCCACAGAGGGGCGAATTTGGTTTTGTCTCTTAATCCCAGACGGTTGCCGAGTTCAAGACGCAACTCGGAGAGGACGGTGAGGCTGCGACGGCGATCTCCGCTTGCCACGAAGATCATGTCGCCGGGTTGAGCGCCGAGTTCGGAGGCCCACTTTTGCAGAGTTTCGGCGGGGTAGAACTTGTCGATGCTCGATTTTATTTCGCCACTCTCTTCGAGGCGGATCCATACAAGGCCCTTGGCGCCGATCTGCGGGCGTTTTACATATTCGGTCAGCTCGTCGATCTGCTTGCGGGTGAAGGCGGCGCATTTTTCGGCGGCGATGGCGCCAATGTACTCCGCCTCGTCGAAAATGCTGAAGCCGTGGCCCTTGGCGATGGCGGTGAGCTCGCCTATCTCCATGCCGAAACGCAGGTCGGGCTTGTCGTTGCCGTACCGGGACATCGCCTCGGCGTAGGGCATGCGGCGGAAAGGCTCGGCGGGGAACTCCACGTTCAGGGTCTCGGAGAACATGAATCGAGCCATGCGCTCGAAGGTGTCGAGAACGTCGTCCTGCTCCACGAAGGCCATCTCGCAGTCGATCTGCGTGAACTCGGGCTGGCGGTCGGCCCTCAAATCCTCGTCGCGGAAACAACGCACGATCTGGAAATATTTGTCGTACCCGGCTACCATCAGGAGTTGTTTGAAGGTTTGGGGCGATTGAGGCAGGGCGTAGAACTCGTTCGGGTTCATGCGGCTGGGAACAACGAAGTCGCGCGCACCCTCGGGGGTGGACCTGATCAGGAACGGAGTCTCGATCTCCAGGAATCCCTCGCGGTCGAGAAAACTGCGGGCCGACTGAGCCATGCGATGGCGAAGCATCATGTTTCTTTGCAGCGGCGGACGGCGAAGGTCGAGATAACGGTACTTCATGCGCAGGTCGTCGCCGCCGTCGGAGCTCTCCTCGATCGTGAAGGGAGGGGTGTCGGCCTGCGAGAGGACTTTCAGTCCGTTCAGCGCGATCTCGATCTCGCCGGTCGGAAGTTTCGGGTTTTTGGAGGAGCGCTCGATCACGCGGCCCGTGGCCTGAACCACGAATTCGCGGCCGAGACTGTCGGCGGTGGCCTTGAGCGCGGCGGGGGCGTGCTCGTCGACGACAAGCTGAGTCACTCCGTAGCGGTCCCTGAGATCTATGAAAGTCATCGCGCCGAGGTTGCGTACTTTCTGTACCCATCCGGCCAGGGTGACGGTCTCTTCCAGATCGGCGGCGCGCAATTGGCCGCATGTGTGTGTTCTATACATATTTTTATTATCTTTACAGCTTTATTAGTTGTTACAACCCACAAAGGTAGGTTTTTCAATGGAATTCGAAACAGACAGGGACGAAAAATTCATGCGCGAGGCGCTGAAAGAGGCTGCAGCGGCGGGCGAAAGGGGCGAAGTGCCCATCGGTGCGGTCGTGGTGGAGACGGCGCGCGGCAGGATAATAGGACGCGGGCATAATCTGGTGGAAACACTTACCGACGCCACCGCTCATGCCGAAATGCAGGCGATCACGGCGGCCTCGGCGGCGCTGGGGGGAAAGTATCTGAACGAATGTACGCTGTATGTCACCGTAGAGCCTTGCGTGATGTGTGCCGGAGCGATGGCATGGGCGCAACTCGGACGGCTGGTGTATGGAGCCTCCGATACCAAAAGGGGGTACTCGCTGCGCGGACAGGCGTTGCTGCATCCGCGAACCGATGTCACCGCAGGGGTGCTGGCCGAAGATTGCGCGGGGGGAGTGAGTGAATTTTTTAAAAAATTGCGGGTTTAGAGCCTGTTTCGCGTTTTGCGTTTTGTGAAAAAAAATATATTTTTGCATCCAACGTTATATTTAACGTGAGTTCGATGAGTTCAAATATTTTAACATATGGCGTATTAAGTTATGTTTTGGGCTCGTCTGAACTCATCGAACCCACGGGCTTCGCGTAAACTACAATGGATTGAACACTAATTTATTATAATCAAACGGGACACTAACTAATCAAAACGATAAACTGAAAACTATGAACAAATTGAAAATCGTGCTTGCCGCTGCCGCCGTCATGGTGGCCGGTATAATCTCGGCGCAGGATCTTGCAGCCATCAATGCAAAATTTGCCGAAGCCGCCGAAGCCGTTAAAGCCAAAAATTTTGCCGCGGCCGTTCCGCTCTTCGAACAGGTGATAAGCGAAGGTCTCGACACTGACGGGGCCGAAACTATGGTCGCGGGTGCAAAACAGGCGCTGCCCCAGGCGATATTCCAGATGGGAGGTGCCGCTTTCCAGGGGGGACGGCATGACGATGCGCTTGCCTCTTTCTCGAAGGCTGCCGAACTGGCCGAGCTCTATGGGAATGTTCCCGTACTGAACAATGCCCGGACATGGATCAGCCGCACCGTTATGGCTCAGGGAGCCAGCGCTTTCAACGCCAAGGATTTTGCCGCCGCTGCCGCGATATTCCAGAAAGGATACGACGCAAATCCCAACGATACGGCTCTGGGGCTCAATCTGGCCATGAGTTACAGCGGGCTGAAGGAGTTCGACAAGAGTGCCGATATTTATAAGAATATCATCGCCCTGGGAGCCGCCGACAGCCGTTTCGAGGACAATGCGGCCAAAGCGCGCGAAAACTTCTCGCTCGATGTGCTCGAACAGGCTTCGGCAAGTGCGAAAGCGGGGGAATTCCAGGCTGCGATCGACGTTACTGACGGGTTGTTGGCCGTTATTCCCGACGATGCTGCCGCCCAGATGACTCGTCTGCAGGCTTACAACTCGTTGAAGAATTATGCCAAAGTGACCGAACTCGGTGACGAGGCTGCCGCCGCTCAGGCCGACGACGAGGCGCGTTCGGATGTGTACTATCTCGTGGGGGCGGCGTATCAGAATATGCAGACTCTGCCCAAGGCGATCGAAGCTTATCGCAAAGTGACCGCGGGGGGTAATGTGGCTGCCGCAAAAGCGCAGATCACGGAACTTCAGAAAGTTGCACAGTAGGCGAATAGAACTTCTTGCACCGGCACGCGACCTGGCGACGGGTCGCGTTGCTGTTGATGCCGGGGCGGACGCGGTCTATATCGGAGGGCCCGGGTTCGGGGCGCGGCGCGCGGCGGGTAATCCGGTGGAGGATGTCGAGGCGCTGGTTCGCTATGCACGGCCGTTCGGGGTGCGGGTTTATGCGACGCTCAATACTTTGCTCTTCGATGACGAACTCGACGAGGCGCGGCGGGTCGGGCGCGAATTGATAGACGCCGGGGTCGATGCGCTTATCGTTCAGGATATGGCCTGGCTGCGGATGGACCTTTCGGGGGTGGGAACGCCCACGGCGGATTTGGCTGCGCGGAACGGGGTGGTGGGAACGCCCGTGGCGGGTTTGGCTGCGCGGAACGGGGTGGAGTTTCATGCCTCGACGCAGACTTCGAACATGCGGCCCGAGGAGGTTGCGTTTCTGGGGCGGGCGGGTTTCAGGCGCGTGATTCTGGAGCGGGCGCTGACGATGGAGGAGATTCGGGCGATTCGGGAGGTCTGTCCGGCGGAGGTCGAGTTGGAGGTGTTCGTGCATGGAGCGATATGTGTGGGTTACAGCGGGCGCTGTTTTATGAGTCGGGCTGCCGATTCGGGTCGCAGTGGGAATCGGGGGGATTGTTCACAGCCCTGTCGATTGGCTTATGATCTGGTCGAGAGGGGTGATGATGCCGGCGGGGGTGATGGGGGCGGGGGTGATGGGGGCGGGGGTGATGGGGGCGGGGGTGCTTGCGGGGGTGCTCGCGAGGGTGCTCGCGAGGGTGCTCGCGGCGGAGAGGGGCGGATCGTGATGAAGGGGAAGCATCTGCTGTCGTTGTGCGATCTCGATCTGTCGGCCCGCGTCGGCGAGTTGCTGGATGCCGGGGTGAGTTCGCTCAAGATCGAGGGGCGGCTTAAGGATGCGGCGTATGTTCGAAATGTGGTGAGCCACTACCGGCGGGTGGTGGACGAGGCTTTGGCGGTGAGACCGGAGTTGAGGCGGGCGTCGGTGGGGCGGGCGGAACCCGATTTTGTGCCCGATCCGGCGAAGAGTTTCGCGCGTGGCAGGACGGAGTATTTTTTGGACGGGGCGGTGCGGGGCGTGGCGTCTGTCGATACTCCCAAGGCGATGGGCGAGATGGTCGGAACGGTCGGCAGAGTGGCTTGCGAGAGGATGGGGAACAGGTATTTTACTCTTGAAAATCAGGTCGTCCCCCTTGCTGCGGGTGATGGGATCTGTTTTTTTGCGGGCGGCGAGTTGCGCGGTACGAATGTCAACAGGATAGAGGCGGGGCGTGTCTACCCAAATATGTGTGAGGGGATCGAGGCGGGGATGGAGATTTTTCGCAACCATGACCACGCTTTTGTGCGCGCGCTCGAACGCAGCAGGATGAGGCGGCGGATCGGGGTGGAGGCGAGTGTCGTGGCGGGGATGTCGCGTATCGAAGTTACTTTTGTCGATGAGACGGGGGTGACGGTCGGGGTGGTGCAAGATGGTGCTTTCGAGCCGGCACGCGACCCTTTGAAAATGGGGGCTGTTATTCGCGGGGAGCTTGCGCGATCGGGGGATACGATTTTTGAGGTTCGGGGGGTTGAGATTTGCGGCGGTGTCGACGGGGGCGACGGGGGCGACGGGGGCGACGGGCCTGACGGGGGTGATGGGGTTGTGGTGCCGTTTATTCCTGTTTCGACGCTGGCACGGATGCGGCGCGAGGGGTTGGAACGACTTCTGGAGGCGCGGGCAGGGCTTGCTGTCGAACGGCATACGGCTGAGGAAGATCCCGCGGCGGTTTTTCCGCGAACGCGTCTGGAAGCCGAGGAAAATGTGACGAACCGGCTTGCGGAGAACTTTTGGCGCGACCACGGCGTTACCGAGATCGCGCCCGCGCTCGAACTGAAGGGGGTGCGCTGCGGCGAAGTGGTGATGAGAACGCGATATTGTATTCGTCGCGAGACAGGCGAGTGTCTGCGCGCGGCGGGGGCGGCGGGGGCGGCGGCGGGAAGAGTGCGCGGCGAGACGGAAGGGCCGGAAGGGACGGGGCAAGGCGATCTGTGGCTCGAACGCGGGCGCGAGCGTTGGCGACTTGGCTTTGATTGTGCGAAATGTGAAATGGTGGTGATGACTACGGCGGATTCGGATGCGGCGGGGGCGGAATTGTTGAAACGAACTTAGGTTGTTGAAATGAACAGATTGGAGATAATAGTGCCGCGGTTGGCCGATTATGAGCTGATAGACAGCGGCGAAGGGGCTAAACTCGAACGGTTCGGCGATCGTGTTGTGGCGCGGCCCGAACCACAGGCTATCTGGCGCCGAAGTCTGCACGCCGACGAGTGGGAGCGACTTGCGGATGCTGCTTTTCAGCGGTCGGGACGTGGTGGGGCGGGTTCGGGTTCGGGCTCGGGTGGTTCGGGTGAGGAGCGTGGGGAGTGGAAACTGAAGCCGGGGGCGCCGGAACGATGGACGATGAGATACGATCGTGGCGGAATGCGGCTGCGTATGCGGCTGGCACTCACGGGATTTAAGCATGTAGGGGTGTTTCCCGAACAGGCTGCCAATTGGGATTTTATATATGACTCGGTGCGTGCTATGATGGGGGATCGTGCGGCGGGCGGTGATGGAACGGTTGGTGGCGGCGCGGACGGTGTGGCTGGGACGGTTTGCGGAGGGGCGGCTCCGAAGGTTTTGAATCTGTTTGCCTACACGGGGGGGGCGACTTTGGCCGCACGCAGCGCCGGGGCCGATGTGACGCATGTCGATTCGGTGCGGCAGACGGTGGCATGGGCGCGCGATAATGCTGCTTTGAGCGGGCTGGAGGATGGTGGTTCGGGCGGTTCGGGCGGTGGTTTTGGTGGCGGCTCGGGCGGCGGTTTTGGTGGCGGTTCGGGCGGCGGCTCCATACGGTGGATCGTCGATGATGCGCTTAAATTTGTCCGGCGCGAAGTGCGGCGTGGGAGCTTGTATGACGGGATTGTGCTCGATCCGCCTGCTTATGGACGCGGGCCGGACGGTGAAAAATGGGTGCTTGAGGCGGGCCTCGACGAGATGTTGGAGCTTTGCGCGCGGTTGCTGCGGCCTCGTGGTTTTCTGGTGCTGAATCTCTACTCGATGGGGCTGTCGGCGCTGGTGGCGCGCACGATTGTGCATTCGCGGTTCGGTTCGCCGGAGCCGGATCGTGAACAATTCGGCGAACTGAGCTTTACGGATCGTGACGGGAAGCAGCTTCCGTTGGGGGTGTTCTATCGTTTTGTGCGTTGATCCGGCGTGGGTTTCAGTGTGGGTTTTGGTGCGGGTTTCAGGGTGATCTGCCACAGTTTGTTTGCCGCGCGGGTGAAGGCGATTTTTTGAGGGCCGCCTTCGCGGATGCCTGATTGGCGCGCGATGTCGGCGGTGGAAAGTGGGAAATCGCGCTTCAGGATGTCGAGGTTTTTTATTTTCTGCGCCTTGAGACGGCGCTTCAGTGCTTTTGGGTCGAAGGGCTCAATGGTTTCTATTTCAAGGATTTTGCCCATTATTTTGTACGGCTCGGCGGTTGAGAAAGCGTAGCCGTTTTCGGAGTCTATGTAGATTTTGTTGTTTTCGTGGGAGGTGTCGCTTTCTGCGTGGGGAGTGCCGGTAAGTTCCGAGAAATATTGCCGCGCAAGTCTCGCTTTTTGTAGTGCCACGTCGGGGATGATGAGGTATTTGTAGCTATCCGGCTCGAACGGATGTGCCGCGATGGCGGAATCCGGCTCGTGCGGATTGTGTCGGACGGGGTATTCCGCTTCGCCAAGTCCGATTGCTACGGCACGGATTGTCGGAGGGGTTTGCATGCCGAACTCGATGTCGGCGATGATCTCTTTGCACTCTCCGTCGAGCGAAACCACCTCCACGCACGTCTGTGGGCCGAAAATGCGGAAAATCTCGTCGATGTCGAACAGCGGCGAAAGTTTTACCACGAGGCGCGGCGAGAGGCGCTCGATGCGTGGCAGCAACGCGACGATGTCGGGCGAACAATCCTCCATGCGCACCATTTTGCGGCCCTGCACGCTGCGGCGGTCGGGGTCGGCGTAGATGAGGCGGATGTCGGACGGGAGCTCTACGGAGTGCGGATTTCGGGATGATGGGTCTTCGGGGTGTGGCTCTCCGGAGTGTGGATTTCGGGGGGATGGGTCTTGGGATTGCAGGGCTTCGGAGGATGGATTTCCGGACTGCGGTTTTTCGAGTTGCGGGGCTTCGGACGGCAATGCTGCCGATGACAGGAATTCTTCGGCGGAGGTGTTGACAACCACGATGTTATCTACACCGAGGCGGCGGAAATTTTCTCTCGCAATGGCCGCAAGTGTCGGGTCGCGCTCGACGGTGACCACGCTCTCGAAACGCTTCGACAAGCAAAATGCGTCGACTCCGAGCCCGCAGGTCAGGTCGATCGCCACCCCGTAAACTTTTCCGTCTGTCGCCACATCTGCCGCCCCGTCTGCCGCCCCGTCTGCCGCCCCGTTTAGCGCCGCTCCCGAGGCATTGCCCGGATTACCCGGATTCGCTGGCGGCGTTCCGGCATGTCGCCTCATCGGTATGCCGACTTTTCGGGCTGCCGTCGCCTCGCTCGAAGCCTGTTCGAAGGCTCTCGGGGGCAGGATGCAACGCGCTGAGTACCAGGATGGAAGTTTGTCGGCGGCGCGCCGGAGATACTTTACCTGCGAGGCGACCAACGCCGCGTGTGGCACCCGCCGGTCGAGCGCAATGCTCATCGGATCGCGACCGAGATTCTCCTCCACCGCGCGGCGGAAATCTTCACTCAACAGTATGTCCGGATCGTATGTCATTGCAGTACAAACGGTTCGTCTTCACGGCGCGTGCGCCCGACCACCCACGCCGTAAAGATAATCATTGCGGCGTAAACGGCGAAAACCATCCATAGCGGCATGGTCCATTCGACGGCGGCGCCCGAGATGTCGGCCACTGTCGCCACGACGCGGTTCTGGAGCCATGCGGGGCCGGCGACGAGCCATCGGAAAACGGGTTCGAGCACTCCGACCGGTGCCGCGATCCATACCAACGAGGCTCCGACGATGAAGTGCGCTGTGGTGATTATCAGTGGGTTGAGTACGATGCCTGCGGGTGAGAAGATCCCGAAAGTGTGCGACACCAGGGGCATTGTGGCGAGCGATGCCGCCAGACCCACGATGAGTGTCGCCCACAGTGCGTTCAGCCCCCGCCAGCGGCTTTCTACGAGGCGATAAAGAGGTGTGAACCAGGCGAGTATGCCTGCCACGGCGATGAATGACAGTTGGAAGCTTATGTCCCACACGAGGCCCGGACGAACGGTCAGCATTATGAGCGCCGTGCCGCACATGATGTTGGCCGGGCCGCGGGTTTGTGACGTGGCGAGTGCGATCTGGGCGCCGGTGAACATGAATGCCGCGCGTGTGGCGGACGGTGACAACCCCGTGAGTGCCGCGTAGAGCCAGATCGCGGCGATGGCGATGATGTTTTTGACGATGTGGGCGCGTGAGAAAAGCAGTGGCAGAAGGTAGAGCAATACGTTGATTATCAGGAATACAATGCCGACGTGAAGTCCCGAAACAGCCAACAGATGCGACGCTCCGGTGCGCGCGTACGAACGTCGCACCTCGGGGGTGATGCCGCTGCGGTCGCCGGTTGTCATTGCTGTGGCGACGGAGATTGCTTCTGAGATTGCTTCGGCCGTGGCGTCGGACATTGCGGTCGGGGGTTTGTCGGATTTTGCGGCGGGCTTTGCGTCGGGGCTCGTGTTGGGTTTTGTATCGGGTGTAAAGTTCAGTCTGTTAATGCGTTCGGTGGCGGCGGATTGCAGTTTTTTCGCCCATGTGACGGATTTTTTTGCGTCGCGCGGGCCGGGGCGGGCGACAACAGGACGGGCGACTGCGGGGCGCGAATATTGCGAAATGTAGGTGCGGCCGGTGTAGCCGCGTGCCCACATCAGGCGGCTGTAACTGCTTGTGCTGTCGCTGATCGGGTTGACGTAACTGCGAAATGTGATGCGATCGCCCGCCTCGAAACGCCACATTGTGTCCACCCGGACCAGCAGCCTCTCGCCCGCTGCACGCCAATCTTCGGGGGAAGGGGAAGAGGCATCGCCCGAAGTTGTCGAAGTGTCGGGTTGCCAGCGGGTTACGGTGCCGAATGTGGAGGCACTGCGTCGCCCCTCGCGCGTGGTCGGCGGATCGGTCAGCACCACCTCCATCCATACCCGCTCGCCATGCGGTACGACCGGCGCGGGAGCATGGACGTGTGCCAGTGCCGCTCCGAAAAACAAGATCGTCAGACCGACATAAAGCCCTGCGTAAGCACCCCGGCGCGAGAGCGAAATTCCCGCAACTAACGCACAGACCCCGGTGGCTATCGCCCAAACATACAGCTGAATTGGGATGAGGGTTCCCGCGACGATGCCCGCCGCCATAGGAACGAGCGCTCGCAGAAGCGGCACGGTGCGCAGTTTTTCGCGGAAGTCGAGCGCGGTTGACATCGGCTCACGGCAGGTTTAGCGGCCCCATGACTCGCGGTCGAGGCTGCGATAATTGATCGCTTCGGCGATGTGGCCGGTCGTGATGTCGGGCTCGCCGGCGAGATCGGCTATGGTGCGGGCCACTTTTATGATGCGGTCGTAGGCGCGGGCCGAGAGACTGAGCCTCTCCATTGCCGTGGCGAGCATTGTCGACGCCTCGTCGGACAGGGGACAGAACTCGCGCAGCATCTTGCTGTTCATCATCGCGTTGGTGTGTACGCCTTCGCACCTCTCGAAACGTTTCTGTTGCACGCGGCGGGCGGCGATGACTCGCTTCCGGATCTCGGCGCTCGTTTCTGCGTAGCCAAATCCGCCGTCGGCGTTCCGACAGGGTGCGGCGGCGGACATCTCGGCCAACGGTACCGGTACCACCTCGATGTGCAGGTCGATGCGATCCATCAGCGGGCCCGAGATGCGGTTGAGATAGCGGAAAACCGCCCCGCCGCCGCACACACACTCCTTGGTCGGGTGGTTGTAGTATCCGCACGGGCAGGGATTCATCGAGGCGACGAGTGTGAAGCCCGCCGGATATTCGACGCTGTAACGGGCGCGGCTGACGATGATGGTCTTGTCTTCGAGCGGTTGGCGCAGCACCTCCAGAGCCGAGCGGCCGAATTCGGGCAACTCGTCGAGAAAAAGTATGCCGTTGTGGGCCAGCGACACCTCGCCCGGTTGGGGGTTCGAGCCGCCGCCGATGAGTGCTACCTGGCTCGTGAGATGGTGCGGGGCGCGGAAAGGACGTCCGGTGAGCAATCCTTTTTGTGCTTGTGCGCCGAGTTTGCCCGCCACGGAGTGGATCTTGGTCGTTTCGAGCGCCTCGTCGAGCGTCATGGGCGGCATGATACCGGGCATGCGTCGGGCGAGCATGGTTTTGCCGCTGCCCGGGGAGCCGATCATGATGACGTTGTGGCCGCCCGCCGCGGCTATTTCGAGCGCGCGTTTGACGTGGCTCTGGCCCTTCACGTCGCTGAAATCCTCGGCGAATGTGTCCGCCGTGTCGGGGGCGTCGTCTATGATTGTATCACGACGATCTTCCGGAAGAAAAATAAATCCGCCGTGGTCGTTGTCACCGAGTTTGTTGTCGAGGAAGGCGGCGACTTGTGCCAGGTTTTCGACGCCGATCACCTCGATGCCCTGAACCACGGCCGCTTCGGGGACGTTCTCGATCGGGACTATCACTCCGCGGAAGCGCCCTTTCCGTGCGGCGAGCGCGATGGGCAGCACTCCACGTACGGGTTTCACGGCGCCGTCCAGCGACAGCTCGCCCGTTATCATGTAGTCGTTGAGTTTTTCGGCGCCGATCTGTTCGCTCGCGGCGAGGATTGCCACGGCGATGGGCACATCGAACGCCGCCCCCTCTTTGCGCACATCTGCCGGAGCGAGGTTCACAACGAGACGTTTGCCGGTCATGCGCAGGCCGCAGTTGGCGAATGCCGACCGGATCCTGTCCTGACTCTCTTTTACGGCGCCGTCGGGCAGACCCACCAGGTACATGCCGATGCCGGACGAGACGTTGGCCTCGACGGTGACGGTCATTGCGTCTATCCCGAAAATTGTTGCTGTGTAGGCTTTTACAAACATTGGTTTGGGGTTAGTTAGTGGAAAGTGGAAAGTTGAAAATGGGAAGTGGGCTAACGCGAAATATCTTATTGCATAATTTCAAGTCGCGCGTAGCCCATATTGCGTAGCTCACTTTCAACTTTCCACTAAAACGGCGCCTCTTCACGATAGCCTCCCGGGCCGTCGTAGCCGGTGATCTCGTCGCGACCACCTCCCGCGTGGGCGTTCCCGCCGCCGCCACCGCCACCGCCGCCGTTCATGCCGCTGTCGGTGAAGCTCAGATCATCGTCGTCGTAGTCGAGGAAGCGCGCCTGCTCTTTGCGGAACTTCAGGCGCACGGTTTCGGTGGCGCCGTTACGGTGCTTGGCGATGATGAACTCGGCAAGGCCCGGCGGCAACGGCACATTGTCCTCGTCCACCTTCATGCCGAAGTACTCGGGGCGGTGGATGAACGCTACGATGTCGGCGTCCTGCTCGATGGCGCCCGACTCGCGAAGGTCGGAAAGTTGCGGTTTTTTGCTGCCGCCGCGAAGTTCGCTCGCGCGGTTCAACTGCGACAGCGCTATGATGGGGATGTTCAGCTCCTTGGCGATGGCTTTCAGTGTGCGCGAGATGCCGGCCACCTCCTGTTCGCGGTTGCCGCGCACGTCCTGCGAGCCGGTCATGAGTTGAAGGTAGTCGATCACGATCAGTTGGATATCGTGCTGCGTTTTGAGCCGCCGCGCCTTCGAGCGGAATTCGAAAACGCTCAGAGCGGGGGTGTCGTCGATGAACATCGGGGCGGTCTGGAACGGTTTGATCGACTCCTCCAGATGGCGCCACTGCTCGGGGGTGAGGCGGCCGGTTTTGACATTCTTGGTGTCCAACTGCGATTCGGCGACGATCAGACGCATCATCAGCTGCGTGGCGGACATTTCGAGCGAAAAGAAGGCGACGGGGATATTGTGGTCGATCGCCATGTTGCGCGCCATCGACAGAGTGAACGCCGTCTTACCCATCGACGGGCGTGCGGCGACGATCACAAGGTCACTCGGCTGCCATCCGAGCGTCACGCGGTCGATGCCCACGAATCCCGACGGTACGCCGCTGAAAGCATCGTCGCTCTTGCTGGCCTCCTCGATCGCCTCCATCGTGCGGCGCAGAATGTCGCCCGAGCTTTGAACCGAACGCTGCATGTGGCCCTCGGAGACGTGATATATCTCGTTCTCGGCGTAGTCGATCAGGTCGGTCACGTCGACGCTCTCGTCGTAGGAACGTTTCTGGATCTCGGTGGAGGCGCGGATCAACTCCCGCTGCACATACTTCTGGGCGATGATCTTGGAGTGATACTCGACGTGCGCCGCCGACCCGACACGCTGGGTGAGCTCGGCCAGAAAAGTCGCGCCGCCAACCTCTTTCAGTTTGCCCTCCTGTTTGAGCCGTTCGGTGACGGTGTAGAGGTCGATGGGACTGAGTTCGGCCGACAGACTTTCGATCGCGCGGTAGATCGTGCGGTGAGTGTCTTTGTAGAACGCGTCGGCGGTGAGATACTCCTGTACGGCGATGATGCTGTCGCGTTCGAGCATCAGCGCGCCCAGGATCGCCTCTTCGAGCTCTATGGCCTGTGGCGGAACGAGACCGCCCTCGGCAAGCATCTGTTCGTAACTTTCACGGTTGCGCTGCCCTGCCGCGGTGCGTCCGGCCGCCCATTGTCCGGCGGGGATGTTGTAGGTTTTTGCCATATTTGTCAAAGGTACGCCATTCGCGCCGACTAACTCCCAAAACTGCGGAACTATTCGCTAACAATTTGTTCCATGTGTTATAAACATCGTTATCAACAGCATGATGTTGATAACTTATTTTCGGAAAAACCAGCTTTTTTGGCGCCGTTTGTCATCGGTCGATCGGGCGACGTAGAGCAGTGCGCCGGTGTATGGATCTTCGCCGGTGTGGAACATCACCGAGGCGAGGGTCATCGGGGTGGGGGTGAGATCCTGCACCTGCTCGGTGTGCAGACGCAGGCGACGAGTCTTCTCGCTCAGGCGCCGCATGTCGGCCTCGGTGCATCCAGGGTGGCTCGAAATGAAATAGGGGATGAGCTGGGTTCGCAGACCCTCGGCCTCGCACACGCGGCGGAAGTCGGCGTTGAGGCGTTCGAAACTCTCCCACGGCGGTTTGCGCATCAGCTTCAGGATGTGCTCTTCGGTGTGTTCGGGGGCGACTTTCAGTCTGCCGGAGGTGTGGTTTATTATGACCTCCTTTAAATAGTTGCCGCCGTTGAACAGATCGTAGCGGATGCCGCTTCCGACGAAAGCTTTTTTCACTCCGCGCACTCCGCGAACACGCCGGTAAAGCGCCAACAGACGCTCGTGCGAGTTGTCGAGATTGGGGCAGATCCGCGGTGTGAGACATGAGGCGCGTCGACACGTGGCGCACCTGGCACTCTCCCTGCCCGCCATTCCGTACATGTTTGCCGACGGGCCGCCCACGTCCGACAGATATCCCTTGAAATATGGCATCGCCGCCACACGTTCCACTTCGCGCACCACCGACGCCTCACTCCGCGAGGTGATGAACTTGCCCTGGTGCGCCGAGATCGTGCAGAAACTGCAGCCGCCGAAGCAGCCGCGATGGATGTTGATCGAATTTTTGATCATCTCCCAGGCAGGAATGTCTCCGCGACCGTTGTATCTCGGATGCGGCGCTCGCTCGTAGGGGAGTTCGAAACTTCGGTCGATCGTGGCCGTGTCCATCACGGGGTAGGGCGGGTTGACAACAGTGAAACGTTCGCCCGCGCCCGTATTGTTCCGGCCGATGCGATCGTCTTGAACTACGCTTCGCTCCGAGACTGCGCCGATTCGCGTCGGCCTGCACTCCCGCGCGCCGCCCACCGGCTCGACGATCGTGCGCGCGCCTTGCAACAGATTGGATTCGGTCTCGATGTGCACGAAATTCTCGGCGAACAGGCGCCGGTCGGACACGCAATCCTCGAATGAGTGGAGCCGCAGAACCTTCTCCGGATCGAGTCGCGCGACATAATCTCCGTCGGCCATGAAAGCCACCTGCGGCAGACGGCGAAGCAGATTCATGTTGAACCCGCCGCCGCGAAAAGTCCGCGCGATGTCGACGATCGCCCGGTCGCCCATACCGTAGGAAATGATATCGGCCCCGCTGTCGACCAGCACCGAGGGGTGCAGAGCGTCGTCCCAATAGTCGTAGTGTGTCAGTCGACGCAGCGAGGCCTCGATGCCGCCCATCACCACCGGAGTGTGAGGCCACAACTCTTTCAGTATCCGCGCGTAGACCGTTGCGGCGCGGTCGGGCCGGAAACCCGCTTTGCCGCCGGCGGTGTATGCGTCGTCGCTTCGCAGGCGTTTTGCGGCGGTGTAGTGGTTCACCATCGAGTCCATGCTGCCGGCCGACACACCGAAGAACAGACGCGGCGCCCCGAGTTTTCGGAAATCGCGCAGATCGTCCCGCCAATTGGGTTGAGGCACCACCGCCACGCGCAGACCTTCGGCCTCCAGCAACCGTCCGATGACCGCCACTCCGAACGACGGATGGTCTATGTAGGCGTCGCCCGTGACGAGTATCACATCCGGAGCGTCCCACCCCAGCGCGCGCATCTCCTTTACGGTTGTCGGAAGAAAACCCATAGCCTTCGAAAGGGGCGAAGTTAGGGATTTTTTCCGCTAATTCATTGATTGATCCCGAAACTGTTCACGGAGATCGAGCTGGCCGTCACCTCAAGCCTGATCTCGATCGTGCCCGAGGCGAGCTTTCCGTCCGGCACGAAGAAAACGTAGTCGGTGGTGTTGCCGCTGCCGCTCGCCAGGTTGAGTTCTCCGGTTCCGCTGTCGCTGCTGATCAGGGCGGTGCCTCCCACCCTCACCGAGGAGATCCTGCCCGTCGAGCCGATCGGGCGCCTCATGTTGACGGAGACCGATTCCACACCGCCTTCATAATCGTTCTTTTCGATGGTTATCGAGTTGCCCGCCGTCACGGACAATCCCACATCGGCGATCTCCGTGTAAGAACCCGTGACGGTATAGTCGCCCGATTCACCCGAAAGCGGCCCCGACGGCCATGCCGCGCCCTTTTCTCCCGTGCCGGTATCGTCGTCGGGATCGGTTTTCGGAAGTTCGTGCGACTCCGTATCTTCGATGTCGGTCCAGGCCGTGATCGAGTTCAACTCGCCCAGCCCCACTTTTTCGCCCGTTTCGGTTATCAGATTTATGTCGTACGAGTATCTTTTGCCCGCTTCGTATTTTGCGGCCGGAACGCGGAAAATCGCCTTCTCGTCGCTCGCCGGAATGTAAAATGTGAGGGTGTAAGTGAGCTCGTCGCCCGGCAGTACGATCGCCTCGACTATTGCCGTCTCGGGTATCAGGTCGTTGTCGCCATCCCCGGGTTCGGCGTCGGCGGTCGAGACCAGCAATGCGTCGAAAGTTTCCTCTTCGGGAGCGGGGTCCGTTTCGGGGTCGGCTCCTGCCTCAGCTTCGGCCTCCGGCTCGATTTCGGGATATGGACCCATTGCGCCCGTTGCGAGGTTGAACCCGGCGGTGGCGGACAGCCCGCGGAATGTGGAGACCATCCCTTCGAGCGAGACGTCGTCCAGGTCGGTGACGTTGAACACGAGCTTGGCCAGTCGGTGTCCGAACGTGAGCATGGGGTCTCCTCCCGTCACTCCCCTGACATTGTCGGCATACATCAGGTCGATCGCACGAGGGCAACTTTGGTCGGTTATGTCGACGGGGTAGACGAAACCGGGAAGCTCCTCGGTCGGCCGCCACGGATAGTAGGCCACGAAGTCGACCGCCGATCCGTCCGCGGGCCACATCATGGTGTTGTCGTCGTCGATCCCCAGAAAGACGACATTTTCGGACTCCGACGCGTGGCCGTGATGATACTGCATGTTGGCGAACAGGGGCGGAGTTTTCGTCCAGTCGGCATCGGCACGATCGGCTTCGGGCCCGGCGGCGGGAAGCATGTAGACGCCAATCAGATCGTCGGCCTCCCACACATTGTCGTAGGCGCGGGAGGTGGTTTTGATGGTGGTGGCGAATTTCACCGCGATACCGGCTTTCGGGTTGCCGGTGATGGCCGAATCCTCTATACATCCGGTGGCGGAGAGAGAGCAGAGTGCCGTCGATATTACGGCAGCGGTCGTAAATTTTTTCATTTTGAAGATCTATTTTGGTTTTATGGTGAAAAGTCGGAAAAAACCCGCCTTCACCGAACTAAATGTTGTATGATACGATCCGATATTTGTATTCGAACGATCGTTTTTTGATATTATATCGACCAAAATTGATATCGTTTGGCAAATATAGATAATCCCGCAATAAATACCTACATTTGCCCCGAATAAACAGTGAATTTCTCATGGGTTTCAACGAAAAGAGTTATAAGGGCCATCTGATCACCGCTACGGCATACATTTTTTTCGGCCTCAATATTCCCGCCGTCAAGTCGGTGATCGGCTCGGGAGGCATAACAGGATGGTCCGTAACTTTTTACCGCATGGCCGGTGCGGCGCTGCTGTTCTGGTTGGCCTCGGCTTTTGTGCGGGGCGAGAGGGTGCCACTGCGCGATCTGGGGATGATATTCGTTGCGGCGATATTCTGCATTTTGCTCAATCAGACCTCGTTCGTCGTGGGACTGTCACTCACCTCGCCGATCGACGCGGCGGTGGTCACCACCCTTACGCCGATGTTGACGATGGTGTTGGCGGCGTTTTTCCTGCGCGAGCCCATAACCTGGATGAAGGCGGGCGGTGTCGCGGTCGGGGCGGCGGGTGCGTTGATACTGATCCTGGGCGGAGGAGCGTTGGCGGGCCGCGGAGGGGCGAGTGTGGCGGGTGATTTGCTGTGCGCTCTGAGTTCGTTGTCGTTCGCGATCTACCTGACGGCCTTCAAGAGGCTGATCACCACATACTCGCCCGTGACGCTGATGCGTTGGATGTTCCTTTTTTCGGCTCTGCTGGCGGCGCTTTTTTGTTGGCGCGACGTTGTGGTGGTCGATTACGGGTCGCTGGGATGGGAGACTTGGGCGACGCTCGGGTTCATCGTTGCCGGCGGATCGTTCCTGACGTTTTTGTTGGTGCCGATCGGCCAGCGATTTCTGCGTCCGACGGTGCTGGGAATGTACAACTGTGGATCGTGACCCGTTCACGCTCCCGAGCCCAGATCGAGGCCGCGAAGTCGGAACGCCGACAGGGGAATTAGCTGCGCAGTAACAGTGAACTGTCGCCGTAACTCAGGAAGCGGAACCCGTGCGCCAGGGCGTAGTCGTATATGCGTCGCCACTCCTCGATATGCTCGCCATCCCCACCTAATCCGCCGTCGGCGTTCCGACCGCCCGTGAAGGCGGCAATCAGCAGAAGCAGGGTGCTTTTGGGTTGGTGGAAATTGGTGATGATGCCGTCTACTATGCGGAAACCGAATCCGGCCGGTGTGATCATGATGCGGGTCGAGGCGGCGAGTTTTTGCAGGCCGCGCTCCCGCATCCATCCGGCAAGGGCTTTCAGTGCTGCACGGCCGTCGAACCCGTCGGTCTTGCCGGTCTTGCCGGTCTTGCCGGTCTTGCCGGTCGGAATGTCGTAAAGCTCGAACTGTCCCACTGTGCGTTCTGTTTCCGGATCGCCCGTTCGTGCGATACGCCAACCGAGTGCCACGAGCGACTCCAGCGTGCGGACAGAGGTCGTGCCGACGGCGATGATCTTCCCGAGCCTGGCGAGCAGATGTTCTACGGCGGTGAGTGTTACCTCGAAATGTTCGGTGTGCATCGGGTGGTCGAGTGCGCTTTCGGTTTTGACAGGCAGGAAAGTTCCTGCGCCCACGTGCAGCGTCACCTCCTCTGTCTCGATGCCCGCCCTTCCGAGCCGCTCGATCAACTCCGGCGTGAAGTGCAACCCCGCAGTGGGCGCTGCCACCGAACCTTCGATGCGCGCGTAGACCGTCTGATAACGTGTGTTGTCGATCGTCTCGCCCTCGCGCCCCAGATATGGCGGGATCGGTACACGGCCAAGCAGTTCGAGAAGCTCTCCGAAACTCATCTCGCCGTTCCACTCGAATCGAACCCGCTGCTCACCGCTGTTTTCGCCCGCCCGCCATGCACGTAGGATCTGTTCGGCGCCCCTGTATATATAAGGTATCTCGACGGGCCCTGTTTTCCATTTCTTGAGATTGCCCACCATGCAGTGCCATTCGCACCGCCCGCGCGCTGCAAAGGCACGTTCGTAGTCGGCAGGATCTGCGGGTTCGAGGCAGAGGATTTCTATGCGGGCTCCGGAGTGGGGCGAATTTTCGGGCGCCGGACGGTGCATTACCAGGCGCGCTCTCACCACGCGGGTGTTGTTGAAAACGAGCAGGCTGCCCGTCGGAAGAACATCGCCTATGTTCGCGAATCCGGTCTCGGTGATCTCGGGGGCGGTAGATTCCTCACACTCCGCTGCACTCCGGTTCGGAATGACATCCCCGTCAACTCGCCGCCGGCGTTCCGGCTTCCACACGAGCAGCCGCGACGCATCGCGCTCCCCCAAAGGGAACCTCGCGATCCGCTCCTCAGGCAAATTATAATCGAAATCGGAAATATCCATAAACGATTAACGGCCAAAGAGCTAACACTCAAAAGCATTAACCATTGACCATTAACAATTAACAATTATTTCTTGGCTTTCGGGGCGAGCATCATGGTCATGCGCTTGCCTTCGAGCTTGGGCATCATCTCGACCTTTGCGAGCTCCTCCAGATCGGTGGCGAAACGCAACAACAGGATCTCGCCCTGCTCCTTGAAGACGATCGACCTGCCGCGGAAGAAGACGTACGCCTTCACTTTCGCACCCTCTTTGAGGAAGTTCTCGGCGTGTTTCAACTTGAAGTTGTAGTCGTGGTCGTCGGTCTGCGGGCCGAAGCGGATCTCTTTGATCACCACCTTGATGGCTTTGGCTTTGATCTCTTTGGCCTTCTTCTTCTGCTGGTACAGGAATTTTTGGTAGTCGACGATCCTCACAACGGGCGGGTCGGCATTGGGCGAAATCTCAACCAGATCGAGATTCAATTCGTCGGCCCGTCGCAGAGCCTCGCGCGTGGACATGACGACCGATCCCTCGATCTCGTCGCCCACGACTCTCACCTGCGAGGCGATGATGTGCTCATTGATTTTGTGGAGAGCCTCTTTTTCGGGCAATCGACGACCACGGTCCCTGCCGCCGCCCTGCGGACGCGGCTTGGGGGGTACATAAGGTTTTTTTACAGGAGGCAAGCGCTATTTTTATTTAATTATTAGTTGTTAATTATTAATTGTTAATGTCATCCGTGCCAGATCGTTAGCAATTGGCCCCCGGTCTTAACGGTTGATCGGCTCGATCTCCTTAGCCACACTGTCGGCCACGAACCCGGCGAACTCTGCGGGCGTCATCTGTCCCTTGTCGCCCTCGCCCTGCACCCTGAGCGACACCACTCCGTCCGCCTCTTCCTTCTCGCCCACCACCAACATGAACGGTATCCTCTTCAGCTCGTTGTCCCTTATCTTGCGGCCGATCTTCTCGTTGCGTGTGTCGGTTATGGTGCGAATATCGGAATTATTTAGCAATTTCGAAACTTTTTCGGCGTAATCGTTGAATTTTTCGCTGATCGGCAGCACCACGGCCTG
>QMCE01000391.1_pt1 | contig 22306 bp, 20 predicted proteins | sample 1821851 | NCBI WGS metagenome assembly QMCE01 (sample SAMN09453174, study PRJNA476694) | Termite gut metagenome, whole genome shotgun sequencing project. | isolation source: worker | host: Odontotermes sp. | place: South Africa:Pretoria | collected 2016-01-28 | reverse complement strand
GTCAGTAATATTGCAGGTGTCTCTGATGATGAAGATTATGCTAAAGGGATCTTAGCTGGTGGAGATATACTGACACTTGCGGTAGATGTCGATATATCCAATATTGTTGATTTCCTTAAAAAGACGTATCAGAAATATTGTTTGAATACCTATAAAGCCAATTTTGCTTGGGTCGATCAGATACAAGTCGTTAAGGATACCAGACTGATCGAACGTCTTGATCTGGAACTCATCGCTGCAATTAATGCATCTTCAGAAAATGTCTGGATGGCGGTTCCGGAAATTATCAATTGGGAAGAAATTAGAGGGTTCAAATATAAAGGCCGAGAAATTTATGATGATATTAGCATTAACATCGTTAAGGAATCTTTCCGCGATCCGATTAGCAATATTGATCAACTGAAATCTAAGCGAATTATTGCAATTAGCGCCATTGATGATACTGAGCGGCATAGCTGGAATGCTCATAGATGCTTATACGGCGAATTGCTGCTTGATGGCGATGCTTACTGTATCAACAGCGGAAAATGGTATCGAGTGAACAATGAATTTGTCACTCAGGTCAACCAAGATTATAATAGCACCTCTATTTCGGCAATAGACTTTGACGATTTTACAGATGCCCACCGATCGGAAAATGGCTACAGCACAGATTTTCAAAAAAACCATTCTGATAGCTATATAGTTTTAGATGCGCAGAACTTCGCATATGGGGGTGGATACAGTAAAATCGAATTGTGCGATCTTCTGTCTAAAAATAAAGAGCTTATCCATATAAAGCTCTATACTGGGTCATCGACCTTAAGTCATCTTTTTAACCAGGCAGCAGTTTCTGCTGAATTGGTTTTGTCCGATTCTCAATTTTTATCTCTAGCCAATAAAAGAATAAACGAAATTTCTGACAATGGCGATTTTGTCATTACTAATAGACGAGCGATAAAAGTAGTTTTTGGAATAATCCATAAGAAGCAATCTGATCTACCACCACTTCCCTTTTTTAGCAAGGTGTCACTAAGGCATACTAAAAGCAGGTTGCAAGCTTTTGGACTTGATGTTAGTATTAAAACTATAAGACGTGCGCACTGGCTGTAGTGCTTGAGTGAATATAAGATTTACTCAGATTCAGCGGCAACAATCTGGCAACAAAAAATCGGATAGCCCTTGCGCAATGGATAATAAGAACAATCAGAATACCACGCGCCAAACCGTCTAAACAAAATCGTTTAGACTGCACTCCGAAGGAGCGAATGGGAGTAAAGCGCCCCCGCAGAATCGGCGAATAAGAAGCGTGATAGCTTTAGGTATATGTGTAAAATAGAGTCCCATATTATGGGGCTCTATCCATATTGTTCATATTGAATTTTTAACAAAGATAATGATATAATTGAATAATCCCAGAAATTAGTTGAAAGGAACCCAACATGAAAAAGCTTGCTGTACTGTTTATTGTCGCCCTGTTCTTAACAGCCTGCAACCCGAAAGACGATCCCTCAACATCTCCCCAACCCGAACAACCGTCAGTTGACTCCGAAAGCCCGGCACCTACTAACGCTGAATAGATAAGCGCGGTTGAAAGCGTTGACACATCCGGTTTAGATGTGTTGTGGGAGAGCGAATTGGACAACGGCGCAAAAGTCACGATATATCTCGACGGAGCAGCATGGGATGAGAACGGGAAATTCCTCGGATACGAAACCGATCACCAATGGATGTTGATTTACGAATCCTCCGATGGGATTTACCCTCTGTTTCCGCGAAAACAATTATCACATTCCGTGATAAAGTGCGAGGTATTTATCGATAACAACGGGAACTTCGACACCTTGCATGTTTTGATATGGATAGAGCGAGGCGGACTAAATACACTGTTCGACTGCGTATGGGATAAAGACAAGAAAGCGTTTGAGCGTACAACTCTTTATGACAAATTTGATTTACGTATCGCGGTATCCAAATGGTGAGCGATTTTCAATAGATACATGACGGGGTATGCGGCATAAAACCGCGTACCCCGTCGTTGGTTCGCAACTGAGCGCGCCTCTTTTTTCCATCTCGGTTGACGATAATCCTATTATCGTGTATAATGAAAATGCAAAATCCGACAATGAAAGGGAAACTATGGTGACGAACAAAAAAGGCGGCAAACGGCTGCACCCTTCAAAAAAAGGGAGTGGGTTCAAACGACTATTACTGATTTTTACATCTCTGCTGGGTGTCAGCATCCTTGCCCTTGCCATATGGCATTGGGTAAACGTAAGACCACCGGAGGTTCCGAAGATTGGCGGTGAAGAGGACGACGGCGTAGCATACCACTCCCCGGAATACCATCCCGACGACGCATCATCCGATGTAGCCAATATTGCGCCAGAGGGCGTGACCGACGCAGATCGGAAAAAAGAATTCTATACATTGCTGATCATCGGAACCGACGGCGGCGTTAACACCGATACCATCATGCTGGCGTCGTATGACAACATAAACAAAAAGGCTAACCTCATCAGCATCCCGCGCGATACCCTAGTCAACGTCAAGCGCAGCATAAAAAAAATCAACGCCGCCTATCCTTCCGGAACGTTGAATGGGGGAGGGAAGGACGGTGGTATCGCGCAACTGCAAAGAGAAGTTAAAACACTCGTTGGGTTTATCCCCGACTTTACCGTGCTGATTGACATGAAAGCGTTTGTAAAGATCGTAGACGCGCTTGGCGGCGTTGAAGTAGACGTACCGTTTCACATGGTATACAATGATCCAACACAGAGCTTAAGCATCAATATCCCCAAAGGGTTGCAAACATTAAGCGGTTCCGACGCGGTAAAATTCGCCCGCTACCGCAGGGGATCGTCCGGTTCCAAAACTATCAGCGACTATGATCGCATCAACAACCAGCAGGCCGTAATGAAAGCCATCCTCGGCAAACTGCTAAGACCCTCGAGCCTGCTCAAGATCCCGGAATTCATCGGCATCTTCAACGAAAATGTCTATACTGATCTCGATACCGGTGAAATGCTCTGGTTTGCAGAGCAACTTGCCGGTTTACAGGGAACCGACGCTCTTTCTACATATACGATACCAATCCTCGGCACGAGTGGTTCGCCGAAGTGGTATGAGTATGTTGACGCGGCGAAAACGGCGGAATTGGTCAACAATACGATCAATCCGTATTATGTACCGATCACGGTAGAAAATTTGGATGTCATTAACGCGGTCCCGTAACGCAAAATATTTGCATATTCAACCGGGACATGCTATACTATGTATTACCACGCAAGAAAGAGGGATACAGGAATGTCAGACCACAAAGAGAGCGTGATTCGCGAGGAACAGGGTACGATCCGGATCTCTGAGGATGTTGTCACGGCGATCATCGCGCAAGCGGCCTCCGAGGTAGACGGAATCAGCCTTATGACAGCTTCGGGTTCGGGCGTCGGCGATTTGATCGGGAAAAAGCCGTCCTCAAAGGGAGTGCGTATCTTGATGGACGGAACCCGTGTTCAGGCCGATATTTATGTTTTGGTCTCGTATGGGAAATCCATACCGAATCTGGCGCAGAAAGTGCAGGAGCGGGTTGTCTCATCATTGCAGAGCATGACGGGTCTTCAGGCGGCTGACATCAATATCCATGTTGGCGGCGTTAGATTTGAGAAAGAAAAAAAATAACCTCCCGATTGTTGGCTCATCTATTAAGGTTGATTTCGGCCGCACCGGCTTTCGGATGTGCCGGATCAGCCTTATTATCCGCTAGAGGCATAAATTACTATGTCTGATACTTGACGGCAGGATGTAAATAGGATACAATATTTTGGGAGGGTTGCGTCATATGAGCAGAAAAAAAGAAACCCGCAAACCATGCGTTTTGGCGGTGGATGACGCCGCCGTCTCGTTGCGCACCATATCGGCGGCTTTGGAAGATATCTACCAAGTCATTGCCTTAACCAAACCAACGATGCTGGAAGAAATTCTGCGCACCGTAACGCCGGATATTTTTCTTCTGGATTATAAAATGCCCGAATTAAGCGGATTTGACTTGATCCCTGTTATCCGCAATTTTGAAGCGCACAAGGAAACGCCGATTATAATACTCACGGCGCTGGGAACGATGGATAAGGTTACATCGGCTGTCGGATTTGGAGCTTGCGATATTATCGTCAAGCCTTTTGAGCCGCGTTTGCTGCGGGAACGGATTGCGCGCCAACTGAGGAAGCCCTGATGAAAACGGGGCACCGTTCAAAAGGAGCGCCGGTGGCGTTCAAATGACTCCTGTGCAGCTCAACGCCCTTTTTCAAGAGCGGTACGGTAACTTAAACTGGTGGCCCGCCAAAACGCCGTATGAGGTGATGGTCGGCGCGATTCTCACCCAAAATACCGCTTGGAGTAACGTTGAAATCGCTATTACCCGATTCGGCGAAAACCTAACGCCGGAACGGGTAAATGCCATTCAAACGGAGGAATTGGCCGATATCATCCGCCCCGCCGGATTCTTCAACCAAAAAGCGCGGTACATAAAGGCGCTGACCGCGTGGTTCAAGCAGTACGGATATTCAATTGAAACCGTCTGCCGGACGAGTCTTGCGGATCTGCGGAAAGAATTGCTCGCGGTGCGCGGGGTAGGAAAAGAAACCGCCGATTCCATTCTGCTTTATGCGTTGGGATTGCCCTCGTTCGTCGTAGACGCCTACACGAAGCGCTTGCTGGACAGACTTGGCGTCACGGGTGTCTCCGGCTACGACCGCATCAAAGCTTTCTTTGAGGACGGTCTGCCAAATGACACATCTATATTCAACAATCTCCACGCGATGATCGTTATCAACGCCAAAGAGCATTGCCGCGCAAAATCAAAATGCGCGGGGTGTCCCTTAGAAGCACATTGTCAAACAGGGAAGGAAACAAAAAAATGAGCATTCGGATCGGTATTGCAGGTTACGGAAACATTGGCAGGGGAGTAGAGACAGTCATTCCGCAGAATCCCGATACAAGGCTTTCCGCAGTATTTACGCGTAGGGATCCTCAGAAGGTAACGCTAAGAACCTCCGGTGTACCTGTATATCCGTTAAACGCGGCTGAAAGCATGACCAAGGCAATCGATGTTATGATCCTATGCGGCGGTTCGGCAAAAGATTTGCCGGAGCAGGGGCCTCGCTTCGCCTCATTATTCAATACGGTCGATAGCTTTGATACACATGCCGTTATTCCGGAATACTTTTCTAAAATCAACGCGGCGGCTGTAAAAACAACCGCCGTGATTGCGGCTGGATGGGATCCGGGGCTTTTTTCGGCGATGCGACTGATGTCGGAAGTCTTTTTGCCTGAAGGTGTGAGCCATACCTTTTGGGGTCGCGGCGTATCGCAGGGTCATTCCGACGCTCTCCGAAGAATTCCGGGTGTCCGCGACGCGGTGCAGTACACCGTTCCGAAACAAGAGGCCGTTGACGCGGCGCGGTATGGCGAAGCAAACCTCTCCATACAGGAGAAGCATCTGCGGGAATGTTATGTAGTGGCTGAAGAGGGCGCAAACCTCCGAAAAATCGAGGAAGAGATCAAAACCATGCCTCATTACTTCGCCGGTTATGATACAATTGTCCATTTCGTCAGCGAGGTGAACCGTACCGACATGCCTCACGCCGGGCTTGCGTTGCGCGCCGGAAAATCAGGCGGGCATAGGCATTTGATGGAGATGTCACTGAATATGGAAAGCAATCCCGAATTTACCGCCGGGATTCTTATTGCGTATGCGAGAGCCGCCGCGCGGTTGGCAAGAGAGGGCAGCTACGGCGCAAAGACGTTCTTTGATATTCCGCTGTCTTATCTGTCACCCAAAGATGGAGCCGTTCTCAGGAAAGAATTGCTATAGTGACAGAACCCCGCCCCGAAACATTCTCAGGACAGTCTCTCTCCGCCCTTTAATGCCCAGTTCTTCAAGCGCCCGTAACACCGCGCCCGCCACGCACGGGACGTCTAGCGTTCGGAAAATAGGACTGCGAAATTTTTGCAACAGAACCGCTTCGGCGGTTTTTTGCGTATGGTCGCATATACTCTCCGTAAAAAGGGAACCAGCGAAGATGATTTCCAACGGTTCTCCCGGCGCGAAAACAAGCTGGCTGACCGCTCCGACAATCCCGCCCGCATAACTTCTGCCCGACTCTTCCAGCAGTGAGAGCGCCGCGCTGTCACCTTCGGCAGCCGCGGCATACAGGAGACGGCATATCTCAAGGGCTGTTTCTTTAAACTCTAGCTTTTCGAGTATCAATCCTAAAAAATCGTTCCAGTCAGTGATGTCCAGCCAGCGAAAAAAGGCGGTCGTCAATGCGGTATAGGGCGCGTCACGGAAGAGTTGGCTGTACGCCAGCCCGACAGCGCGCCGGGAAAGCATCCGTTCCCCGCCCAAATCACCTGTCAATGTACCGAGCCCGCCGATCTTCACAAATTTTCCGGAAGCGTCTATCCCGGTCACACAACTTCCCGTTCCGCTGACTGCACAAATTCCGGTTCCGTTGAAACCTCCCGCAAAGACACCAAGATACGCATCATCGTAAAGGGAAAACCTTTTTAATCCCAATTCGGATAACATCCCTGAAATAACGCCGTGTTGTGCGGGTGAGCCTGCGCCGTCCAACCCGATAACGCCCATCTCAATATCGCTCAACCCGATATTGTTGCGAGAGAGCAGGGCGCGGAACATCCTTCGCAAAATGCCGGGCAAATCGTTCAAACCTCCCGCGATGCTTTCGATAGGCTCATAAGGCATCAAATCCAACCGTCCGGTATCGGCATCGAAAAGAGCGCATTGGGTTTTTGTCCCGCCGCCGTCAATCCCTAACACATACCGCATAGCCTTCACCCTTTATGTATCTTGAATTTAATCCCCGGCGCATCTCCGTCCACAGTGAAGCTAACGTCATCCCCGGCGGCGCGTCCCGTAACAGTGGCGCGGAGCTTTCCGGATTTGTCATACAATTCTATCGTCTGCTCGGTCAATTGAAAAGCATGAACGGTAACATTCTCGTGATAATCGTATTCCGCACGGTCGTCCCGGCCTCGCGCCAGAAGGGTGTTCTCAGGAATGAAAACCGGCATGGCCATATAGCTGTACTTACCCTTGACCATCCGTCCGCCTTGCACCACCTCGCCGCTGAAGAAGTTGGTAAACATCCCGTCGGGAAGATATACGTCACAATGCCCGTCCTCATCAAAAACTGGTGCGGCCAACAAACTGTCGCCCAGCATATATTGCTTGTCCAGCGCTCGGCAAAATGGATCGTCCGGGTATTCCATCACCATCGGGCGCATAACCGGCACCCCGGTTTGGCTTGCCTTTGCGGCTTGCGCGAATAAATACGGCATCAGCGAGCATTTCACCTTCGTAAAATATCGTAATACATCCGCCGTTTCATCGTCATCCAGCCACGGCGCACCGCCTGAAATATGCGAATGGGTTGAGAACAGCGCAAACGCCAACCAACGCTTGTAAAGGCCAGGGTTTTCCACAGACTCGGAAACGTTGTGACTCCAAAATGCGTAGCCTCCAAGCGCCAGCGACAACCCTCCGCGTAATGCCCCAGCCATGGCGGGATAGCCCGCTTCAAAATCGGTTTGTACTGGGAATCTTTGCCCTCCAACCGCCGCATTGCGGGTAAAAGCAACAGGACTGCGTTGCTTGCGTTCCGGAACACCGGACACGGCTTGATGGTATAGATATACATAATAGTTGCGCATTCTGTGCGGATCGGAGCCGTCAAACCAACAAACGCCCTCTTCCGGGATAAACCCGCCGCAATCGGCATCAAAGCAGTCGACGCCCGTTTCCGCCAACGCTTTGAGTTTTTCTGCATACCATTGAGCCGCATCGGGGTTGGTGAAATCCACAATTCCCATTCCCGGCTGCGGGTAATCCTGCTGCCAAACGTTTCCGTCCGTTTTGCGAAGCAGATAGCCTTTTTCCGCAGCCTCGTCAAAGAGCGGCGACTTCTGCCCGATATAGGGGCTGATCCAAACGCGGACGCGCAGCCCTTTTTTATGCAGACGCTTTAACATCGCGGCCGGTTCTGGGAATGCCGCTTCGTCCCACTGGAAGCCGCACCGCTCGTTTTCCTTCATCCAAAACGACCCATAATGGAATACCGATAAGGGAATGTCGGCCATGCCGTCAATAATGCCGTTAACCTCGTCAATTCCGGATTCAAGCGGCGCGGAGAGAGACAACCCTAACGTCCACGCTGGCGGGAGCGGCGGCTTACCGGTCAGGTCACAATAGTTGGAAACGGCGGCTTTGATGCTGCCCCCGCCTATTATATAATATTGCATCACCTCTCCGGCGACCGAAAACTGTACCCGAGAAGCCGAATCGGTTTCTATTTCATAGCTCACACGTCCGGGATTGTTAACAAATACGCCGAACCCTTTACTAGAGATGTAGAAAGGGATATGTTTACCGGATATATCAATGTCTTCATTCCAAGCGTTGATACTTTGCCCGTTTCTAACAAACGGGGTAAAACGCTCCCCAAGACCATAGATTAATTCGTCCACCCCAAGATCATGCCGTTCGCGGATAAAGTGACCGTCCATTGTCGTAACAGCCAGTTGAAAATCAGAACGTGTCAACATTTTACCGCCGTATGAAAACGAAAGCGAATACCGCCCCTTGCGCAATGTCGCTGATATTTTTCCGGAACGGATAATATATGCATCGCCCGTCTCTTTGCACACCAATTTTTGCGGATCGGTGTTCAGATTGAACAGAGGCGCGTCGGTGCCTTTGTGATGATATATCTTCACGCCAAAAATATCAGGGCGGGGCGCGGTTAGTTCCAGCGTAATCTGCGGGTCTCCAAGCGAAGACCCGGTACTGATATAAGCGGCGAACATATCGCTGTTGGCGCGTACGTCACGCACTTCGGCGCAACTGTGTACGGTAACCCCCGGCTTTACCGGCCAACCCTTCATCCGCGTTTCCCTCTCTTCTCTGCCTGTCTTGTTTTTTTTCACTCAATGTTGTATAATGGGTATATTCTACCACAGTAAGAAGAATATTTCAATTCTTATTTCCAAAGGGCGGGTTGCATGAAACTCCTGTGGAGGCTAAGCAGAGAAGCCGCGCGCTTCAAAAAGATTTACACGGTATCCATCCTGTCGACGCTTTTGCTGACCGCCGTCAACCTCACCGCTCCATTGATTTTACGCGAAATGACGGCGTTGGTGCAGGACGGCGCGCCCGACTTAAAACGGGTTGGACTGCTCACCCTTTTGCTCGCGGGATTGTATCTGCTCCGCGTGCTATTCCGCTTCCTCTCCCAGTATCTCTCACACCTTGCGGCGTGGCATCTGGTGGAAGACATGCGGGTTCGCGTATATGAGAAACTCCAGTCCCTCTCGATGAGGTATTTTCACAACAAGCAAACCGGCGACTTGATGAGCCGCGTTGTCAATGATACCGCGAATTTTGAGCAGCTTTACGCCCATATCATACCGGAGATGGTAACAAATCTGCTAACAGTAGCAGGCGTCATAAGCGTTCTGCTCTTTATCAACGCAAAGCTCGCGCTGCTGACTTGTATCCCGGTGCCGTTTATCTTATTTGGCGGTTGGCTCTTCGCAAAGAAGATACGACCGCATTTCCGCGACGCTCAGAAGGCCGTCGCGGGCGTCAATGCGAAGATTCAAGACAACTTCTCCGGCATCGCCGAAATACAGGCTTTTGGGCGTGAGAATGACGAAGCTGCCTCGGTACGGAAATCGGCAAACGTCTACACCAAAGCCATCCTCAAAGCTCTCAAAATGGCGAATTTCTTTCACCCCGCCGTTGAGTTCTTTTCCTCAGCCGGTACGGTCATCGTCGTCGGCTTCGGAGGTTGGTTCGCGTACCACAACGGGCTGGAGGTCGCCGATATCGTGGCGTTTCTGCTCTATTTGGGGTTGTTTTACGCGCCCATTTCCAGCCTGGCGCAATTATTGGAGGGGATGCAATCCGCCTATGCCGGAGCGGAACGCGTCGTTGAAGTCTTCGACGCCGATCAGGACATCCATGATTTGCCGGATGCAAAGCCGATTCCGCCGGTCAAGGGCGCAATCGAATTCCGGAACGTGTCGTTCCGTTACGAAGCGGAAAGCCCCGTGCTCCAAAACGTATCCTTTTCCTGCGAACCGGGCCGGATGGTAGCGCTGGTGGGGCCGACAGGCGTCGGAAAAACGACGCTGACGCAATTGGTCGGGCGTTATTATGATCCCGACGAAGGTTCGGTGCTTCTGGACGGGCATGACATACGCACCGTCACCGTAACCTCGCTGCGGGAGTATATCGCGCCGGTACTTCAGGATACATATCTCTTCAACGGCACATTGGCCGAAAACATCGCCTATTCCAAACCGGGCGCGTCTGAGGAAGAAATCGTTGAAGCCGCTAAAGCGGCGAACATACACCAAAGCATTCTCGCTATGCCGGACGGCTATCACACACAAGTAGGGGAGCGCGGTCTGCGCCTGTCAGGCGGACAGAAACAGCGGGTCGCCATCGCCCGCGCCATTCTGCGCCATGCTCCCATTATTATCTTAGACGAGGCTACCGCCTCGGTCGATACCGAAACGGAGCGCGAGATACAAGCTGCCATTGCGGGGCTGCAAAACCGGCATACCGTAATCGCCATTGCTCACCGCCTTTCCACCATCCGCCGCGCCGACCTGATACTGGTACTCGAAAACGGAAAAATCGTACAGCGTGGTACACATGAGGAACTGATGAATCAAGAAGGGCTGTATAAGCGGCTGTCGGTGAATCAGGGGTAAACCTTCTCCTTGCGGACTAGGTGCGCTCTTCTTATTTTTCTTGCAATTCCATATACATAATAGTATACTGTTAGAGAAGGATGATTACATGCGGGTCGAAGGCATAAACGAATTCGTCGCCGGTAACGGCCCACCGTTGCTGTTTCTGCACGGTTGGGGCGTCGGATATGATTCTTACCTACCTCTGCTGGAGCGCCTCGCCGTAACTTATGCCGTATACGCGCCCGATTTGCCCGGCTTCGGTAAATCGCCGGAACCCTCCGAACCATGGGACGCGGGAAATTATGCCGATTTTGTCCTTGATTACTGCAACGCCCGCGGCTTAATATCTCCTATTTGTATGGGTCATTCCAACGGCGGACGTGTTTTGCTGACTCTGCTCTCACGGAAAAACCCCGGCGTCACTCCGCCACGCGTCGTATTATTCGGCGCGGCGGGGCTAAAACAGAGAAAAAGTCTAAAGACGCGTATCAAGGTCTATACTTATAAACTGGCGAAGCTATTCTTAAAACCTTTCCCAAAAACACTGGAGCGGTATCGCGCGAAGAAAGGTTCCGCAGATTACCGGAACGCCTCGCCGCTGATGAAAATTACTATGTCTAAACTGCTCGCCTCCAACCTCGCTCCCGCGTTACCCGGCATCAAAACCCCTACACTGCTTATATGGGGCGAGGACGACACGGCGTCCCCCCTTGCCGACGGTAAAGCGATGGAGCGGGGAATCCCCGGCGCGGGATTGATTGTCCTCCCCGGTGGGCATTGGTCGTTTATGGAGCGGCTGCCGCATACGATGCGTATTTTAGACGCATTTTTACCGGGAATACAGTTACCATAACAAGTGAATTTTACCTCATCTTGGGTTTCTTGTTTTCATTAATTCCAAATCCGGTATATCGTTAATAAATGTGTTTCACGTGAAACATTCACACCTTTTTAGGGAGACTAAAGTGGAAGAAATTATCCTGTATGCCGCCTTTTTTGTTTCCGCGATGTCCGCCTCAATCCGTCCGGCGCATATGCTCCAGCTCGCTTCCTATCAGTGGCCGGGATATCTGCGTTGGCTGAAAAACGACGACGTTGCCGTTGTCAAATTCGCGCCCGCCGCGTTTATAGCGCTTTTGGGACTATGGGAAGCGTTTTTTATTCCCTACGTTGCTGCTGCACTCTTCCTTTTATTAATATTAATCGTTTTTCCAAAAAAAGGTGCGAAAAAACCATTCAAGCTGACGTCTCGCGCGCTGCGGATCTTTATCGTACACGGACTGCTGCTCACGCTGTTTGTTACGGCGGCGCATTTCGCGGGCGGACGTTTCCGACTGAGTATTCTTGCGATAGGTTACATCGGCGTTCTATTGCTGATACCATTCGCAAATCTGCTGCTGGCACCGCTGCAAAAGTCAATCAACAGCTATTACATCCGCGATGCGCAAAAAAAATTGCGTCCCGGTCTGCTGGTAATCGGCGTGACAGGAAGCTATGGTAAAACTTCGGTCAAGGCATACGTCGCGCATCTCCTCTCGCTTCATTACAATGTGTTGGCTACTCCTGAAAGCTACAATACACCGATGGGCGTGGTACGCACGATCCGTGAAAAACTCGAACCCTCACACAATGTTTTCGTTTGCGAGATGGGCGCGCGGCATATGGGCGACATTCGCGAAATCTGCGACATTGTGCACCCGAAGCATGGCGTATTGACAGCGATCGGCCCGCAGCATTTGGAAACGTTCAAAACCGTGGACAATATCGCGAAAACCAAGTTTGAGTTAATCGACGCACTGCCGCCGGACGGATTGGCTTTCCTTTCATGGGGTAACGAAACGGTTCGTAATTTTGTGAACACCATTCCAAACACTGTTCACTACGCCGTCTCAGACGATAAAACGCTGGATGTCCGCGCCGAGAACCTTCGGGCCGACGCAGGGGGGTTGCGTTTCGACATTGTTACCCGGGAAGGGGAAAGGGAGAGCTTTACCTCCTCCCTTCTGGGTGCGCATACTGTTGAAAACATCACCGCCGCCATTGCCGTCGCACTGCGTCTGGGACTGCCGCTGAGAGAGCTTCCTCCTGCCGTAAGAAGCCTGAAACCCGCAAAGCACCGCTTGGAAATGCTCCCAAAGGGAAACGGTTTAACCGTTATTGACGATGCTTATAACGCGAACCCCGTCGGCGCAGCCGCTGCGCTGGAAGCGCTTTCATTGTTCGGCGGCGTAAAAATAATCATTACGCCCGGTATGGTTGAGCTGGGTGAAGCTGAAGAAGATGAGAATTTTTCATTCGGGCGGAAGATCGCGAAGGTCTGCGATTTTACGGCGCTGGTAGGCGCGCAAACCGAACCGATCCGAAGGGGGCTTTCGGACGCGGGTTATGAAGACTATAAAGTGAATACCTTTACAACATTCAACGACGCTTACCAATGGGTTTTGTCGCTTAATGCGGAAGAAAAAACCATTCTTATTGAAAACGATTTACCCGATAATTATTAACAGGGAGAAATGTCTATGAAAATGCAGGTCGCCGTATTTTTTGGGGGAAAGAGCGTGGAGCATGAGGTGTCGGTCATTACCGGAATGCAGATCATGGCCGCATTAAATAAAGAAAAATATGACGCCGTCCCGGTCTATATCGCAAAAGACGGCGGTTTGTTCACCGGACCCGGTTTCGAGAAGCTGGAAAGCTATAAGAACATCCCCGATTTGCTGGAAAACGGGCGTCAGGTCTGCCTTATCCGTTCCGGCGGGCGGGTTGCGTTGCATACCACCGCTAAAAAATTGTTCGGCGCCGATAAACCCGTCACCATCGATGTAGCTCTGCCCGCCGTTCATGGAACTTTCGGCGAAGACGGAAGTCTGCAAGGTCTTTTTGAGATGACCGGGCTGCCGTATACCGGCTGCGATGTTCTTTCCGGAGCGTTGAGTATGGATAAACCGATTTCAAAAGCGTTGCTCCGGGCCGCAAATCTGCCGGTTCTCGACGACTTGGTTTTAGAAGCTTCAAAGTATAACCGCGCGCCGGAAAAGGCGTTAAACGCCCTTGAAACACATTTTCCTTACCCTGTGATGGTCAAACCGGCGAATTTAGGTTCCAGTGTCGGCATATCCCGCGCTGACAACCGCGACAAACTGCAGGCCGCGCTGGAATTAGCGTACAGCTTTTCCCCTCGTGTTTTGATTGAACCCGCCCTAATTCATATGCGTGAGATTAACTGCGCCGTTATCGGGGACAGTGAGCAGGCGCGTGCGTCGGTTTGTGAGGAACCTGTCATGACGGAGCAGTTTTTAACATATCAAGATAAGTATCAGTCCGGCAGTAAAAACGGCGATAAGCAAACCGGGATGTCGGGACAGAAGCGTATTATCCCGGCTGACATCCCCGCCGATAAGACCGGCGAAGTTCAGAAACTCGCCGTCCAAGCCTTTCGGATTTTAGGGTGTTCCGGTGTGGTGCGGGTTGATTTTCTCTGGGACACAATGCGTGATATTCTTTTTATAAATGAACTCAATACCATACCCGGCTCAATGGCGTTTTATCTGTGGGAAGCGGATGGATTATCCTTTCAGGCGGAGCTCGACGAGATAATCGAGCTGGCGTTCGCCCGCCAACGCCGCCGCGCCCAACTCACCTTCACCTATGAGACCAATATTTTGCAGAACGCCGAGTTCAAAGGGAAAAATTAACACCCAACCCGGCACAAAAGAAAGAGAGGGATCGTATGAAATTCTCAGAAATGCCGTACCGGCGCCCGGAACTGGAAGAAGTGAAAACCGCCCTGGCCGCTCTGATTGAGGAAATCAAAACCGCGAAAACCGACACCGACGCATTTAATACGTACCGTGAATATGATGAACTGACAGCCCGCTTCGGCACGATGGGCGCGCTGGCTTACACCCGTCATAGTCTCGATACGACCGACACATTTTATGACGCGGAAAACAACTATTTCGACGAAGCCGGGCCGGAAATCGAGGAATATACGCAAGAATTTCAAAAAGCGCTAGCCGCTTCACCTCACCGCGCCGCAATGGAGAAGACATTTGGGAATCTGATGTTCAAAAACATCGAAATTTCCCTAAAAACCTTCTCTCCCGAAATAATCCCCGATCTTCAGGAGGAAAACAAATTATCCACAGAATATGGTAAGCTAGTCGCCTCCGCACAAATCGAATTCCGGGGCGAAACCTACACACTCGCGCAGTTAGGGCCGTTCCACGAAAACCCGGACAGAAAAACACGCAAAGAAGCCCGCGCCGCCCTTGCCGCATGGTGCGAAGAACGCAAAGGAGAATTTGACCGCCTCTTTCACGAATTGGTTAAGGTACGCGCCCGGATGGCGCAGAAAATGGGCTATGGCAGCTATACCGAATTGGGTTACTACCGTATGCAGCGCAACTGCTACGATGAAGGTATGGTAAACGTCTTCCGTGAGCAGATCAAAAAATACATCGTTCCTGTTTCCGAACGCTTGAAAGCCGAAAAAGCCGAACGGATCGGTGTTAAGCGGATTAAAGTGTATGACGACGCTCTGGATTTCCTCTCCGGAAACGCCAAACCGCAGGGTACCCCGGACGATATCTTTGCAAGCGGAAAGAAGATGTATGGCGAATTGTCGCCAGAAACAGAGGAATTCTTCGGCTTCATGCTGGAAAACGATCTATTCGACGTCCTGACCCGTAAAGGCAAATCTGTCGGAGGGTATTGCATCACCTTTGAGACCTTCAAGTCGCCTTTCATTTTTGCCAATTTCAACGGTACCTCCGGAGACGTTGACGTCCTGACCCATGAAGCCGGCCACGCCTTTGCAGCGTACCGCGCCCGCGATATATACCCTACGGCGTTGCAAAACTACACCTACGAAACCGCCGAAGTTCATTCCATGAGCATGGAGTTTTTCACTTGGCCCTGGATGGAAGGCTTCTTTGGTTCTGAGACGGTAAAATACCGCTACGCTCATTTGTCCGGCGCACTGACCTTCCTGCCGTACGGCACGATGGTGGACGAGTTTCAACACCGCATCTACGCAAATCCCAGTTGGACGCCGGAAGAACGCAACGCGTGCTGGCTCAGTTTGGAAAAGCAATACCGCCCCTATCTCGACAACGACTTTACATTCTATCGCGAAGGACGGCGCTGGCAGTTGCAAAGCCATATCTATGAGCGCCCGTTCTACTACATCGATTACTGCTTGGCACAGACGATGGCGCTGGCCTTTTGGGCGGAATCGCAAAAAGATTACCGGGCTGCGTGGGAAAAATATCTCCGTTTTGTCGGCTACGCGGGTACAAAAACCTTTACCGAGTTGATTGAAAGCTCGGATCTGCCGAGTCCGTTTGCCGAAGGATGTCTAGGAACTGTCGCGTCGGCTGCGGCCAAGTGGCTGGATGAGCATCCCGTAGAGGACAAATAAGCAGAATCATTCCACAGGGGGGTACGCATGAAAATACTTTTATTTATCGATCAATACGACGGCGCCAATAACGGTACGACCATCTCGGCGCGGCGCTTTAGCGAAGAACTGCGGCGGCGCGGACATGAAGTGCGCGTTGTCTGCGAGGGGGAAGCCTCCGACGAGACACGTTATTGCGTTCGCGCGATGCGAATTCCCGGATTCAACCGTATTATCCGTAAACAAGGGATGGTGCTGGCGCGGCCGGACGACAGGGTCATAACCGAAGCCTTAGAATGGGCGGACGTCGCGCATTTTCTCATGCCGTTCTGGCTTTCGGCGCGGGGAAAAGAACTCGCCGATGAGATGGACGTGCCGAGCACCGCCGCCTTCCATGTCCAGCCGGAAAATATAAGTTATAACATCGGCTTAAGCCGTTTTGACTTCGCGAGCAGGGCAATCTATAGCATTCTGCGTAGCTTCTACAGCGGTTTTACTCATATCCATTGTCCGAGCCGGTTTATTGCGGGAGAACTTATGCGTCGCGATTATGAAGCCAAGCTCCATGTTATCTCCAACGGGGTAGGGGAGGGGTTTGTCTATCGAAAATTACCTAAAAGCCCCGAATTGGAAGGGAAATTTGTTATTTTGATGATTGGCCGCCTCTCGAGGGAAAAGCGGCAAGACGTCTTAATTGAGGCGGTTCGCCGCTCACGGTATTCGGATAAAATTCAACTTATGTTAGCCGGAAAAGGCCCCCGGCAGGATTTTTACGCTCAAGAGGGAGGAAGCCTGCCAAATCCCATTTCGATTCAATTCTACGATGAAGCGTCGCTGAAAGACTTGCTCGCGATGACCGACTTGTATGTACACGCTTCTGATATCGAAATCGAGGCTATCTCTTGTATTGAGGCGTTTGCCAGCGGTTTGGTACCCATTATCGCGAACAGCGCCAAATCGGCGACGCCGCAATTCGCGCTTGACCGGCGCAGTTTGTTCCGGCGGGGCGACAGTTTAGATTTGGCGAATAAAATCGACTATTGGATCGAACATGAGGAAGAACGAACGGCGATGGAGCATACATACGCGGAAGCCGGGAAAGAATACGCCATCGGAGAATGCGTCGCGAAAATAGAGCGGATGTTCCGTGAGGCGATCGCCGATAATCGTCAGGAAGCATGGGCTTATGATTACAGAACACAAGAATAGAAAAATATCACAACCCGAACCGGATCCCTATCTGAACCCTTCGATCCCACGCCGACTCTTTGACGCATGCTTCTACCACTTTGTCGTGACTGTTCTGCGGGTTATCCTATTTTTCATCTTCGGCGTACGCGTCAAGGGGCGCGAAAACCTCAAGGGCTTGCGTGGCGGAATCATCACGGTCAGCAACCATGTTCACCATCTCGACTGCGGGATGGTTTCGGCGCAGATGCGCCGCCGCCGTATGGTCTTCGCCTCAATCCCGCAAAATCTGAAGGATAAGGGTATCAGTTTCTTTACCCGGCATCTCGGATGCTTCCCGATACCGAAGACGCCCAAAGAATTTGCCGTATTTGAGAAGCGCGTGGGAGCGCTTCTGGAACGCGGGTGGGCGGTTCACTTCTTCCCGGAGGGTCACTTGGAACCTTATTGTCCGGAACTGCGGCAATTTACCCGCGGAGCGTTTGTATATGCTTGTAAATTTAACATACCGATCGTTCCGATGATGATCACTTACCGTAAAAAGGTATTCTATAAGCGTAAGCCGCCGATGACGTTGACCATTCTGCCGCCGCTTTTTCCGCGGGAGAATACTCGCTCCGGAACGATGAGTCTGGCGGAAGATTGCAGATTGGTTATGGAAGGCACGGGGAATAACGCCCGTATAATCCTTTGAATATCTCATTTGAAAATATGTTATGTAAACCAGCTTCCGACAGAATCTGACCGCACCCTTGCGGTATACTCTCCCTAAAACGGGAGGGTATCAAATGAAAACAAAAACATATGCCAGCGCAAATCTGCCGGACGGGGCGGAGGTTACATACTCACTTTTAATTGAGGAAACCACGGGACGCATGGGTTGTGAGCTGTACGGCGTCGAAGTGCGGATGGGGGAGGAAGCGGCGGCCAAACCAAGCCTGACGGCAAGCCGGGCGTCGGTTGATTTGCTGCTGGACAAACTCGTAAGAGGCTGCGTAACTCCTATCACGCTGGGAGACATTGTGGAAGACTACTATCATTGAGAAGACGCCATTTGGGCGTCCCATAAACGCAGAAGGGGAAGGTTTTATGACGCCCAAAGAACTGGCCGGAGCGCTAGAAGGAATTTCCGATTATGCCGAGGTACGCGCCCAAACCAACACATCGGCAAGCATTCAAATGTTGAACGGAAACTTAACCGTCAATTCTGTGAATACAATCGGTGGTGTGTCAGCCCGCGTCTGCGCCGGGATGTGGGGGTTTTCCTCCGCGCCGGAGCAAACCGCCGAATCCGTGAAAACCGTCTTAGACACTGCTCGGCGTAATGCGTTCTTCCTGAGCGGACGGACGGGCCGAAAAAAAGCGGAGTTATATACCGGTTGCGCGGCTAAGGGTATATTCGTCCCCCGGAAAGAAAAGCTCCGCGCAAGCGCGGCGGACAAACTCAACTTTGTTCGTTCGCTGGACGACTACATACAGAAAAAATATCCCGCGCTGATCAGCCGCCACGTCATTCTGAGCGGCATCTCGATGGAAAAGACCGTCGCCGCGTCCAACGGCGCGGAGGCGCACACATTCTTACCCCGCACATCTGTCCTTGTCATGCTCTCCGCCGAAGGCAAAGGGGGCGCGCCGGTTGACTTGATGATGCCTCCGGCCGGAGGCGGCGACGAATATGAGGAATTGTTCGGAGACCCCGCCGTCTTATACGGAGAGATTGACAAATGTTATGAACTGCTGATGAAGAAGCGGGACGGCATCCGTCCCGGCGGCGGCGTTAAAACCTGCGTCCTTGCGCCTGATTTAGCCGGAATACTAGCCCATGAGGCCGTGGGACACACCGTTGAATGCGATCTTGTGCGGGGCGGCTCAATAGCGGGAAAAATGCTGAACCGAACGGTGGCGAGCGATAAAGTCTCGATTGTTGATTTTGCGCATACAGCATTCGGTAAAACTTGTCCGATACCGGTTTACGCCGACGATGAAGGTGTTGAGGCGAAAGACGCCGTATTGATTGACAGGGGAGTGCTGACAGGGTATATGCATAACCGACGGACTGCGGCGGAATTTGGAACGGAACCGGCGGGGAATGCCCGCGCATTCGCTTTTTCTGACGAGCCGTTGATCCGTATGCGCAATACCTGCATTCTGCCGGGAACGGATAAACTCACGGACATGATCGCTTCAGTCGAGGACGGTTATTATCTGTCCCATCCAACCAACGGACAAGCCGATATGACTGGTGAGTTTATGTTTGGCGTGGGTCTGGGTTTTGAGATTAAAAACGGTAAACTGGGTCGAGCTTTAAGCAATACAACCGTTTCGGGTGTGGCTTTTGAGATGCTGAAAACCGTTTCGATGGTCAGCGACGACCTGAGATGGGAGGCGGCGGGTATGTGCGGTAAGAAGCAGATGATGGTCGTCGGTATGGGCGGCCCGGCTGTTCTGTGTCAAATCAACGTGGGAGGCGAATAGGCGTGCGTGAAATTGTTCAACAATCCTTGGATGCGCTGACGGCGGCGGGCGCGGATCGCGCGCAATGTTGGGTAACGCGCTCCGAAAAGACGGAACTTGCGTTGGAAGCCGGGAGCATTGAAGGAATGTTTACCGCTTACAACAAAAGCATCGTATTAACGGCGCTGGTTGGAAGCCGCAAAGGTACGCAGACGGTCAATCAGTTACAGGACTTAAATAAAGCCGCAGCCGAAGCGGTGGAGCAGGCTAAGGGAGCGCAGGAGGACGAAGCCAATGATATCGCGGAAACAGAAGAAGGCGCACTTTCTTATGACGACGGCCCGGAAATCTGCGACCGTGAGGCGATGTATGACCGGTTGGCCGAGTTCTTGGACGGCGTAAAAAACCGTCTGCCAGAAATACGCGTCACCGACGGGGGGTGTGAATTTATTTCGCGAACCTTGGCGGTGGGGAATACCAACGGCGTTTTCATCACAGCCCGCAGCGGCGATTATGGATGCGGTTTCACATTCAGCGCCGGAACTGAGAACGTAATCGGCTCAATGAACTATACTTACGCCGCCTTCCGCGACCTCGGCATTCCTTTTATAGAACGTGGCGGTACCGGCATGATCATGGAACAGAGTGTGCGTGAGCTTGGAGCTAAGGCGCTTGGGTTAAAATTTGCGGGTTCCATTATTTTTGCGCCGGAACCGCTGGGTAATATGATCGAGTATTTCGCCAATACCTATTTGTCCGGAAGCGCGCTGATAGCCGGAACAAGCCTGCTCAAGGATAAACTCTCCCAGTGCGTCGCGGGAAAGAATGTCTCTTTCGTATCTAACCCCTCCGATCCCGATCTGTGCGGTGTCCGCCTGACGCCTGACGGCTTCCGGGCTCACGATATGACGTTCATTAAAAATGGAACGTTAAAAGCATTTTTATTGAACCAATACAGCGCCCGTAAACTTTCGCGTTCGAGAAGCGCCAACTACGGCGAACATATCACGCTGCTTCCCGGAGATATGAAACGTGAGGAATTGATTGCCGGTGTAAAGCGCGGGCTTCTGGTGGGTCGTTTTTCGGGAGGCGCGCCTAATGACAACGGAGATTTTTCCGGCGTGGCAAAAAACAGTTTTTTTATCGAAAACGGAAAAATCGTCCGTCCCGTACAGGAAACGATGATTTCGGGCAACCTTTTAGAAATGTTTCATAACATATCGGGAATTTCAACTGAAACCCTGTCCAACGGGGTAAACAAACGCCCTTGGGCAAGAGTGGAGAATATAAGCATTTCTGGATAAGCTGATACTTCCATAGAAAGGAATACTTGGGATTGAGTTTCTGTCAATTGAACAAAATTTTTATTTTGTTCAATTTGCTAATCGCCGCCCTTGCTACGCTCCGAACTGCTCGTCCTCCGCTCCGTCGGGCGGCTCCCTTGGGCTTTACACCTCCGCAAATTGCAACAAAACAAAGGTTCTTGTACAATCCGCTCCAACCTTTCCTTTCTAATTATTAAGCTCATTATACTGCTAGCGGAACAGCCTGTCAATTTAAACGCTTAAAAGCGCATGGTTATGTAACATGGTAAGATGCCGCCTCCGAATTTTTAACTTGCCGCGTTCCTTGACACTCCGCCAAAAATCGTCCCCAAAGGTTTCGCTCAGAACATAGACACAAGCCGATAAAGTACGGTCTACATATTCCGCCAGGCGTTCCACCGTCATGGCGGGTTTTTCTTTCAGCATGAGCTTTATTTTCTTCACATTCTCCAAAAAGTCGACCCACCACTCAGCCAGTGAACAGCGGCTTATATTCACATCGTCTCGCTCAATGAACGCGATCTGATCCGCGAGGATCCCAGCCATTGTCTCGCCGAGGGACTGCCCGCCGCCAACCAACGCTTCCAAAACGGCACGCGCGTGATCACGCCGGAACACCATTTCAAGGCGGTTCCAAATGCCCTCATAATCGCCCTGTTCTTTTGCCTTGTCGTAAATCCTTGTCCGCTTGTCCGATTTTTCGGATCCTATGTACACGGTGTCGCCCTCATCCTTGTCTTTACCGTCTATGCTGATGATCGCGCGGCACCGCATTTTTGCCCGTGTACGAAGCCGCCCGTCCCGGATGATATCAATGATTCGCTTCGGAGCCAAACAACCCTCGTAATCATCAAACGCGAGGTCTATACGGGTCGGATTGATTTCCCCCTCCATCACGCCGTCATAGATACGCCCCAACAATTCAGACATCGGATGAAACTGCGCATATGTCCGGCAACCGGTGCCGGACATGGAAACGTTCGCGCCCATGTTGAGGCTGTTGCCGTCATAATATATCTCAATGCCGTTAAAGGCAACGCCTTTACGGTATCCGTAACGCCCGCCGTATTCCATCGGTTCAAAGTAACCGTCAAACTTGGTTGCACCTAGCATCGATGTCTGAGAGGCAGTACAATAACTTCAAAACGAGATGAAAAAGCACAAGTGGTTTTTCATGTTG
>QMCE01000390.1_pt1 | contig 22309 bp, 11 predicted proteins | sample 1821851 | NCBI WGS metagenome assembly QMCE01 (sample SAMN09453174, study PRJNA476694) | Termite gut metagenome, whole genome shotgun sequencing project. | isolation source: worker | host: Odontotermes sp. | place: South Africa:Pretoria | collected 2016-01-28 | reverse complement strand
GTGAAGGATGGGTCGGACAAGGCAAACGGGGGTGGTTCCCCAAAAGGCATGGTGCCTAAGATTGCCACGTACTCGTATAGTGACCAAGGAAGGCGGGAGTACCAACAGGACGCCGTTTACGTGTCCGATTCCAAATGGTTGGCCTCCAATCGGAAGGTTCGCGTAATGGGGGTCGTGTGCGATGGAATGGGAGGGATGGAAGATGGGGGTCTGGCTAGTAGCACGGCGATTCGGATGTTGAAAGAGGATTTTCTTGCAATGGAAGGCGTGGCTGACTGGAACGTGCCTCAATTCCTAAAGGGCGAGATGGAAAAGGTAGACGATGCGGTTTATAACTTGGAGGGAATGGAGGGGGGGTCCGGCACGACGGTCGTGGCGGCCGTTTTGGAAGGAAGGCAAAAAGACGACGATTCCTTGGTCGTCAACCTTTATTGCGCTTCTGCAGGTGACAGCCGCATCTACCTAATACGCAACAAGAAGATGTGGCAAATTACGAGGGATCATAATTATTTCATGCGGCTTAAGGAGATGTCGGAGCGGGGTGAGATAACGTGGGAGGAGGCGGTGAACCACCCCAAAAAAGAGGCGCTAATCAGTTTTTTGGGGATTGGAAACATGGAATTGCTGGACGTTACCTATGAGCCTTACCCACTCCAATATGGGGACGTCGTGTTCTTGTGCAGCGATGGGATTACGAAGACGTTGGAAGACGAGCAAATTCTCAGCATCATGGTCAGCGATAGGTCCAATATGGACGAGAAGGCCGAGACGTTGGTGACGGCGGCGGTACGAAAGAACACTCGTTCACAAGACAACACGTCGGTGGCGATTATGGAGTATAAATTAGCAAGCGTAAAGGAGAATAAAAATGAGACTAGTCAGATGCAGCGCGGGACATTTCTATGATGAGGAGAAGTTTGTGACTTGTCCGCATTGTGGGGGCGGGGGAGGAATGCTGGGAGACAGGGACAGTCAAGCGACGATAGGGCTTCGTGATACGCCGGATCTTGCGGTTGGAGGCAATGAGCGGGACGGGAGCGAGACGATGCCCCTCCCATCACCGCAATGGGGAGACGAACGGCAGGGACGTCAGACGCCGTCCCCATTTGATCTCCCGCCGATTAGTGGGATGGCTGGAGGAAAGATGGACCCGGGTGACGACGACAAGACGGTCGGTATGAGCCCAAGGCCGGTGACCAACGGACAAGGAAAAGACAAGTCGGGAATCGACAGGGAGCCGGTGGTCGGTTGGTTGGTTTGCACCAAAGGGAAAAACATTGGGATGGATTTCCGTCTAAAAACGGGGCGGAATTTTGTTGGTAGGGACAAAGCTATGGACATTTGTCTTAGGGGGGAAGAAACCGTGTCCAGAAACCGCCACGTAATCGTCGTGTACGAACCGAAGCGCCGGATATACTTGATTCAGCCGGGCGAATCAAAAGAGTTGGCGTACCTGAATGACGAGCTGGTGCTCTCACCCATCGAGATGAAGGCATATGACGTGGTTGCGATTGGAGATGTAAGGTTGATGTTTCTGCCATTGTGTGGGGAGAGTTTTAATTGGGAGGACGTTGCGGAAGAGGAATGGGGTAGCTGATGGTTAACGAGTTGTGCATGAATTGTTTCGGGGTCAAGGGAAGTTTTGAGGTTTGCCAACATTGTGGTTACGTGGAGGGTACCCCTCCCAAGCAACCCCACCATTTGGTGCCGTCTACTATTTTGATGGGGCGCTACCTGATTGGAACCTCAATAGGCTCCGGTGGATTTGGAATTACCTACAAAGCTTATGACGGACTGCTCGGCGTCATTGTGGCCATCAAAGAATTCTATCCCGTCGGACTGGTGAACCGGTCGCCCGGTGAGAGCAGGGTCGGGGTCTTGTCATCGGAAAGGATGGAAGAATACCAAGAGCACTTGCGTCGATTTATCCTGGAGGCCCAGACAATGGGGCAATTCGGGAAGTCCAACGAAATTGTAAACGTATTTGAATTCTTTGAAGAGAACAACACGGCGTATAGTGTAATGGAGTACATAGACGGCGTCCCTCTCAAAGAGTTCATGGGTTATAACAAAAAGATGGATACGGACACGGCGATTGGCATTATCCAGGCAATCATGGAAGCCGTCAAAAAGGTTCACGCCAATGGAATCATCCATCGAGACGTGAGTCCCGACAACGTTATGATTGCCGACGGGAACGTCGTCAAATTATTTGATTTTGGCTCCACCAAATTTGGGGATGAAAAAGGGGGGGGCGCGGCGGCGACGGCGTTGGTAAAGGAAGGGTATGCCGCACCCGAACAGTATCGAAGTAAATCCGAACAGGGTAGGTATACCGACGTCTACGCCATAGGGGCCATTCTATATGAGATGGTAACGGGGGTAAGGCCAATAGAGGCTTCGGAGAGGGTGGCGTCGGACGCCCTGCAGTATCCCACGAAATTGGGTGCGGAATTGGGTTCAAACGTGGACAAGGCAATTATGAAGGCACTGGCGGTAGAACCGAAAATGCGTTTCCAGACAGTGGAGCATTTTCAAGAAGCAATAGACAACAAACGGCAAGTGGAGTATCCAGACGTGGAGATACGCAACCATAGAAGAAAAAGAAGGGTCGCAATCGTGCTGTCGGCAGCCTTTTCATTATTCGTCGTCGCAGTCATCATCCTGTTCGCCACCTTCTTATGGGGGTCGGGTAGGACGTTGGCGGGAATTGCGTTGCATTCAGACGACGTCGTCGTCTGGGTACCCGTAGATGCGACGGAGGCCGACCAGATTGAAGCGTCGTCGGGGCAACCGCAGGAGCAGGCACAGGACGGAGGCGTCAAGGTCGTCGTACCGGATGGAATTAGCCAAGACGGAAGTAGGATGCTGGAAGCGGTAAGCAAAATGGCGGAAGAGTACAGGAATGACGACGACAATTACCCAGACAACAAGAATATCACATTTTACATTGAAGGGATTCCCATTAGCCAATATCGGGCAAGGTTTGAAGGGGTTATGGGGACTGAAGACATGCCGGACCTCTATGGTACGGATTATTTGTCGAACGGGGCCAGGGAGAATGGGGCAAATCTGCGTAGGCTCTACAACACCCTTGACAAGGAGGGGGAGGACGGTGGCACCTGGAAGTCGTTGTATCGTTCACTCATGGGAAAGCAAGAGGGTCCCTACTATTTTTTAAGCGGCCACAAAGGGCGCTACCCGACTGGGACGGAGATTCCCTTGGGATTCCAGATGTTGTTTGTCTATGCGAGAAAAATGATGAACGGCATGGAAAACCCGTTTTTTGCGACGACGGGTACGACAGAGGCGGGAAAAGGCGTGGAATTAGGCAAAATGATTGAGGTCGGATTGGAGGAGGGGCGGACGGAGTTCGTCGCGTGGGAAGATGGACAATACGCAAGAAGTCTCTACCTCCTTAATGACGGGTGGATGGAACAAGGGACGTATAAGCCCAATGATTCTTTGCGAGAAGGCTTGGCGAACATAAACCGGATACAACAACTTGTTCGGATGAGAAATATGACGGAAACAGACGGCGTGGTGGAATGGTTTGGGGAGGGGCGGGAGGTTCAAGCCATCATTGGCGACGTGTCCACGTTCAAACGGATACAGGACGCTGTAAGGACGAATTACAGAGTGCGGTTACTTATGGACCAAGACAAAGCGTTGGTGGATTTCTGCGACAATTACGCCGTCAACAAAGAATCGTCCGAGAATAAAAGAAACGCCTGTATGCGTTTTTTGCAGTACATGCTGACGGATAAGGCACAAAGGATGTGTTACGGTACCGCAAGAACCAATGCGTTTCCAATCAGGAAGGAAAGTATGGAGCAGACCATCAACAATACGGACTACAACCAGTTTCAAGAGGTTCGGGATATGCTGGAGGGAGGGGGAGCCGAGGGACGCATACGGTTTGTGGGAGAAAACCACTTGGCGCTCCATCAGTTTAATGAGGAAGTTGTAGGGGAAGTAATTCGTATGGGGTTGTCGGAAGAGGAAATAGGGACGTTCTTGGAGAGTAAGGTGGAAGACTCGCCCAAACCATTGGATGGACCAATAGAGGGGTCACAGTAATGGCGTTTTGTAAAGGAAGGAGGAAGATATGAGGAAAAAAGTCGGCAAGGAAGAGAAAAGGTTGACAATGGCGATAAGAGTCGTGATTATGGCGGTGGCGTCGCTAGCGGTAGGAACGGCGTGGGTGGATGCGGAGGAAACGACGGGGGTTCCGACGGCGGAACCGATTTCCCGCTTCCAGTTGGTGGTAGAGGCGCCCACCTTTGTTAAGGAAGTGGTGGAAGATATAGAAACTCCCGTCGTATTGTCGGAGCAAGACAAGGAGTATATTGTAGTAAAAACGGAATGGGGGGAGGCGGTGCCTTATGACGATTGGGAGTTTGACCCCAATTCCTACGAGAACAACGCCGCCTTGGGCAATGCGGTGGTCATCGTAAGGGGAAGGGGAGAGTATGCGGGTTATAGCGGAACGTTTGGATTCTCCATCAAAAAAAACATTGGATTCTCCAACGAGGTAACCCTTGGTACGGTTGAGTATCGGTATACGGGCAACGAGGTAAAGGTAAAACCCAACGTCAAGCATAAGGGTCGGACTTTGAAGCAAGGAGTGGATTATCAATTGGAGTACGTTAATAATGTGAAAGCGGGATGGGCCACGGTAAAAGTAGTGGGAATGGGGGATTATTCAGGAATCGCAGAATTGGATTACGAAATTGTAAAGGCGGATGCGATGTTTGTCAACCTAAAACGGGGAAGGTTCAAGATTAAGTGTATCAACCTTTTAGGGGTGACGAGGGTGAAGTTGATTTACGAAGACCCCACGATTAAGTACAAGGGAACGAGGGAAGTTATGAAGGTTTCCAATATGCAGTGCGTCTCGAAAAAAACTTTTTACTTTACAAGTGAGGCAAACAAGGGAAAACGTTTTTTTGTATTGGAAGGATATAAAGGGAAGAAAAGCCTGGGGACAATAAAAAAATTAACCCGAATGGTAAAGTGATGGACGAATTAAAAAGTGAAAATGCAGAGCGGAAAGGATGTTTACTGTCATGAAACTATGTATGGGTTGCATGGAGGAAATTGAGGATGCCGTATCCCGATGTCCCTATTGCGGTTACAATGAGAGGGAGGACGTAAGGGAATCTTTTTACCTATTGCCTGGAACCGTCGTCAGCGGCAAATACATTGTGGGAAAGGCCGAAGGATATGGAGGATTTGGAATAACTTACATGGGATGGGATGCGGAAGCGGAACGGAAGGTCGTAATCAAGGAATACATGCCTAGCGATTTTGCAACGAGGGCGAAGGGGGAGTTGGGGGTAACCATCTATTCGGGAGATGCAAAATCACAATTCGAGGAAGGGCTGGGGGTGTTCTTGAACGAGGCAAACCAAATCCAACATGTGCAGAACGCCAAGGGCATCGCCAAGGTGTATGATTGTTGCGCTGAAAACGACACGGGATATGTAATTGCGGAATATTTGGAAGGGGAGAGCCTCCAATCCATTTTGGACGGGGGGAAGACGTATCCGTTTGAAGAAGCCAGGGAAGTCCTGCTGCCCATATTGGATGGCTTAATCCAAGTGCATGCGATGGGGGTGGTGCATTACGACGTGGAGCCGGGCAACATCTTTGTAAATGCGGTTGGCGAAGCCAAACTGACGGGGTTTGGTGCGGTGAAGTACGCCGCCGCCTCCAATTCGAAGAGTCTCGCCATGATGTTAAGACGGGGATATGCGCCGGAAGAGCAGTATCGAAGCAAAATGGAGGATAGGGGTCCGTGGTCGGACGTATATGCAATGGGGGCGGTTCTGTACCGGATGGTTACGGGAGTAACGCCGGAAGAGTCCGTGGAAAGGGCTATGGACGACAAATTGGAGGAACCGTCAAAGATGCAGGGGGCGTGGCTGCCCCCAAGCGGCGAAAACGCCATTATGAATAGTTTGAATGTGGAGAGGAAGTACCGTACGCCTTCCATGGAACGGTTTCGAGAGGAATTGGTGGGCGACGACGTCAAGCGGATTCACCCAAAGAAAAAAAGGTTTGATGCGGGGAAGATTCCTACGTGGGCAAAAGTAGCCATGGCGGCGTTGTGTCTGCTGGTCGTGGGGTTGGCGTGGTTCGGCATGAAAAAGGGCAAGGACTCCTCGGTCCAATTGGTGTCGTCCGAGAATGAGATGCCCTTGTTGATTGGAAAGACGGAAGAAGAGGCAAGGGCCGTCTTTGAGGGGAGCAGGTTGGCGGAGGAACTACAAGGGCATGTGTTTAACGTGGTTTATGACTGTGACATTGATGGGGCGGGAACATTTGGACAAGTGGAGGGTCAGGAACCCAAGGCGGGTGATTCCGCCGAATACGTGGAGGGGGCGCAAGCCGTCATTACGCTGCGCGTAAACGGGGGTACGGAGAAGGTGACCATTGCTGACGTACAAGGCCGTGAGATTGAAAAAGCCAAGGAAATTCTAGAAGGTCGGCATTTTAACATGGAGAACGTTACAGAGGAAAAGGTATATGGGGATGGGTATGGAGGGGTTGGAAAAGGACTCGTGGCGGAGGTCGTCTCACTGGGGGGACAGTCCGATGGGACGGCGGGCATTCATGACGGCGTCATATTGCGTCGCTCCCTAGGAAATATGAGTGATTATGAGTACGTGATTCCGAATTTTGAAGGTAAGACGAGGGTACAAATGGAAAAGGAATGCGAGGAGTTGTTCAAAAAACAGAACGATTACGTGATTAAGGAACATGGAGGGGAGGAGTATCACGAGGCCGTCAAAAAAGACGGGATTATCAGTCAGAACGTTGCCGCCGGCGAGAAAAGAGTGGTAAGTCCGATTGAGCCGCTGACAATTACATTCATATTCAGCAAAGGGCCGAACCTAATCGCCATTCCAAACGTAAGGGGGAAAACGTACGCAGAGGCAAAAAGAATCTTGGAGGCACAAGGATTTGTTGTAAATGCGCCGAGCGACCAAGGCAATCCCAATACGTCCGTATCCGAAGATTTTGGAAACGTGGTTTCCGTTAGGATTGTTGGAAGCAGGTCGCTTAGCGGGCACAAGGGAGACAAAGTGGACGTGTTCCTGGCGAAAGCGCCCCAAACCCAAACGGTGAGGGAGACGACGAGGCCGGTGGCTAGTCCGGACAGCAGCAAACGTGACGGCCCCCTTGGATTGGGTGAAGACTAAAGGCCAACATGACGCCCGTAAGGAAAGGAAGATATAGCCATGGTTCGATGCATGGGATGTATGGGAAACATTGAGGAGGGAATCGCGTCCTGTCCCCTTTGTGGTTTCGAGACGAACCAGTACGTGGAGGATGCGGATTATTTACCACCCGGTTCCATATTATTGGGGAGGTATATCGTAGGCAAGGCGCTTGGGCACGGAGGATTTGGAATTACCTATTTGGGTTGGGATGAGAAGATACTGCGCAAGGTGGCGATCAAAGAGTATTTCCCCAGTGACTTTATAAGCCGTACGCCTGGCAGAACCCAAGTGAGCATATATACGGTGGAAGACCAAACAAAAATCAGCAGGGGCATCCAACAATTCCTAGACGAGGCGCAAAATTTGGCGGCACTGGACCAAGTGCCGGGAATCGCCCATATCTATGACTACTTTGAGGATAATGGAACGGGCTATATTGTAATGGAATACTTGGAGGGGAAGGATCTGCGCCAGATTTTAAAGGAGAAGAATAAACTGACTTATCAAGAAACGTTGTGTATCGTGCATCCCATACTTGACACGTTGGAACGGGTACATAGGAGGGGGGTGATTCATCGGGACATTGCGCCCGACAACATTTTTATCACGAGTAACGACGAGGTAAAACTATTGGATTTTGGAGCGGCCCGCCATGCAATGTCGCTGAACCAAGGCAACCAAGAGGTCATACTCAAACTAGGGTACGCCCCCATTGAGCAGTATTATTCGGAAGGAGTGGGCCAGGGGCCTTGGACTGACGTATACGCCGTAGGCGCCCTGATATATCGGATGCTTACGGGAGTGAAGCCAATTGAGTCCGTCAAACGTGCAGAAGAGGAAACGTTGCCGTTGCTGAAGCAAATGGGGGTGGAGATATCGGAGGAAGAGGAAAACGCCATCATGTTTGCCTTGAACGTAAAGGGAGAGTATCGTTTTCAGACGGCAAAGGATTTTTTGGAGTCAATTGGCGGAAAGTATGAGGACGGAAGCGGATACGTCCCACCCCTACCCGCACCCCCGCCGCCAGATGAAAATCCACCGCCCCCGTCGCCGAACGAAAAAAAATCGTTTGGCGCGAGGGTGGCTTCCGTGGTAACGAATGCGAAGACGGTCATTCCTATTGCCATATTGATTGGATTGGTGATAACGGCGGCTTTTGTCGTTGGTCGCGGGAGGGAGGGTGATTCTGTCGAGGTTGGTTTGCCAGAAGCCACCATGCCACGGTTGGTGGAGATGACGTTGACCGAGGCAATGCGGGAATTAGACGAAGGCGGCGACGGGAAAGAAGTCCGAATCATATATGAATACGATTCCAATACGCCGGAAGACGTGGTTACGAAACAAGAGCCGGAAGCGGGTGTTTCCATGCCGCAAATGTCGGACGTTACGTTACATGTCAGTGGGAACGTCAATAAACTGACCATAATGGACGTAAGGGGGCGCCAAAAAGAGGAAGCCACCACCTTGCTTGCCGAACAGGGATTCCAAGTGGGGGAAGTTGCAGAATATAGCGATACCGTGGAGGACGAACGGGTGATAAACCAAAGTGTAGAAGGTAATACGGTGGTGCAGTATGGAGCCGCTGTGGAATTGACGTGTTCAATAGGTCCCAAGGCGGGGTACGAAGTCGTCATGCCGTCTTTGGAGGGAATGACGAAGAAGGAAGTAAACGAATATTTTGGCGCAACGGAAATTGATCTAGAGCAAATCGAGTTCAAGAAAAGGCATGATGAAGATGCAAAGGTGGGAAACGTCGTAGGGCAAAGTCCCCCAAAAGGCCAACGGGTTATCAATAGTCCGATCGAGAGGTCGAGGATTACCGTTACGATAAGCAAGGGAGAACGGAAACCATCTGCAAAAAGGAGGAATGGGGTATGGCGACGAGGACGTCAGGGGAACTGAATCAATTACGGAAGGAGAAGGCGGAACAGCTCATCATTTTGGGGCGACAGATGCATAGGATGATTCGGGATGGTTACATAACGGACGAGGGGGTGGTGCAGATTGGACGAAGGATATCGCAGATAGACGTAGAGCTGTTTGTGGGATTGGGGAATCAAATACCGGCACAAGGGGAGGGAATATGCCCCCAATGCGGGGAGACGCTTGCTTCGGTAATGACGACGTTTTGCGGGAAATGTGGAGCAAATGTTGCAGAGTTTTATTCGCAGGCCATGTCACGCTGCTCGCGATGTGGACAATTGACGCAATCGGCGGCCAGGTATTGTAGCGTGTGTGGAGTAAACCGTAACGGGGGTGTCTGATGGGAAAAGGAGGAAGACTATGAATTCCAACTCATATTGTCCCGGCTGCGGAGCCGTTTCCGGTAGGGGTACCGCCTACTGTCCGCAGTGTGGAGTGGATTTAGAGGAACCATTTTCATTTACCTATAAAACGAGACGCCATGCCCACTGTGTCGCTTGTGGCGTCCCAATGCAATCCAAGGGTGCATATTGTCCGCAATGCGGACAGGAATGCGAAGAATGCGACCTTGCGGCGAAGTTGGTCGGCCCCGTGCCATTTCGTATGGCGGAATTGAAAACTCTTACATTCTGGGTGCCATACCTGATATATGCGGGAGTGGCAGTGGGGGTAGGACTGCTAATTTCACTTGTAATAAGCGAGGTGCAAAAATCAAATCTTGCCTACCTTGATGGATTGCTGGATTCCGCATCCAACCTTGAACTAGACGACTTCAGCGTTGGGGCTGTGATGAGTTGGTTGTCGTCCTGCTTAAGCGGGCTCGTCGTCAAAACGAGTGGGACGGGTGGTGGGGAGTGGGTCAACATGAAAATGGTATTGCATTCGGGCAGCCTCGTTATGCTGGTTGTACCTATAGCCGCCCTGATGGTGGCGGGTGCAGTTCAAGAGACGTATATGAAGACTAGGAGCCAGAACGGGGCGTCTCCGTTTCACAACGCCGTAATAGGATCCTTCTTATTTATGGTTGCCAACGTCATACTGTCCCTCTTGCCCACCCCGTTGGAAAAAACCTTAAACGGGGTGGGGGGCTTGTCACAGTTTTTGGAAGATGGAACAGTGAAGATGGACATGGGGGTTGCCGTATGGAATTTGGCGTTCTTTAGTTTTCTATTGTCCTTTGTTGTAGGGTTGCCAAGAAGGATGGCGTGGTCGAGGCTGGTGGAGGAAAATTCGGGAGAGTGGGTCGATTCAATTAAGGTTTCCATCCAGCTGGTGAAGAATTACTTGGTAGCGGGTGGTTTGGTGGCCGCCACCTTATGTGCCTACACGTATTTTGCAGTGGTAAGGAAGGTGTGGGACGTGATGGGGGAGGAGATTTTCGGGGTGGACGTCCTTCCCAAGGACATGGTCACCCTTCCCGGACTCATATCGTTGTTCTGTGACGTGAGCGTCTGGAGTATGACGTTTTTAACGGGAGGACTGCTTGGTCTAAAGGTGGGGCAAAATGGTGACGAGTTTTTTCCCTTTGGCGATATTGTGATAGATTTTGGATTGAACGGAGGGGTGGCGTCGAATGGAGGATTCATCCTATTGTTGGTGGTCGGATTTCTAATGGCCGTGTGCGTCTTCCATCAATTTGTCAAAAGGGACGATCGAATGTGGGTCAGGGGGGCGTACATCGTGGCGTTTACCACAATTTTTATGAGTGCGTTGTCGGCCATGGCCAACATCCTGTTTGAAATAAACGTAAGGTCGTCGGATGGAAATATGGGCACAAGGGTTCGTCTTGGTACGTTTGGCATGGAAAACGCGTTATGGGTGCTGGGCGTTATGGCGGCGGCGCTTGTAGTGGTATGGTTTTCATGGCGGAATCAAGGGGTTCAGAACGTGTTGGAACGATTGGCGAGCCTGCCAATGTACGCTATGTATGCGTTGGCCATTGTTGCGACCCTTATTCTATGCGTCGGCATAAAAGAGCAGTTCAGCTTGGGCAATATTTTGGGTGGCATGGGTATGGGGGGTATATCCGATTTTCTCGAAGACTGGTTCTGATCCTTGATGGGGAAAAGACGGGAGGATAGAGTGGATTACACGGTTGCGTATCATGATAAAGCTCAATCGAGTACGGGTGAAGGAACGCTCGTAATAGTAGACGGGCAAGGCAATATCAAAGAAGTTAGGTTGGGGGATTATGAAGGAACCCACTTGTCGCTGGGGCGCGAGACGGGGAATGACGTCGTCATTGCGGACAAAGTCGTATCGGGCAGGCACGCCAGCATTCAAATTAAGGATGGCAACGTCTATTACTCGGACATGGGCAGTACCAACGGCACCTATCTGGAGCAATCGGGAGACGTGACTTATCTGTACCAAGATTCGTCCTACGTCATGTTGGTTAGTGGCTCCGCCCTACGGATTCAAGGAAGGGGCATGGCAGCCCCGAGCGTCCTCATCCTGTTCTGCAATTCAGAAGAGGAAGGGGCGTTCTTTCAATATGACGCATCCCATAGTTCTGGAGAGGTAACGATAGGGAGAGATGGGACGAACCAAATCGTATTATCGCACCCTGGGGTATCCAGACGCCATGCCACAATAAGGATGGGGGGTGATGGCGGTTATGAATTGGTGGACGACAACAGCAGGAACGGCGTTTTGGTAAATGGGAAGCCACTGCATGGAGTATGTGGGTTGGTGGACAAAGACGTAATCCAGATACTGACGTCCATATTGATTTTCGCTGACGGGGTCGTACATTACCGCACGGAAACGTCGGGTATGGACCTACGGGCGTCAAACGTGAGCAAAACGGTTGGAAGGGATGGGAAAAAAATATTGGACGGGGTGAGCTGCCACATCCACAGCAATGAGTTCGTTGCCGTAATCGGCAGCTCGGGAGCGGGAAAAACGACTTTTATGAACGTCGTCAATGGATTTGACAAGAAGGTGGAAGGTAAGGTGTCGTATAACGGAAGGGACGTGCGTACTTGTTTTGCCAGTCTAAAAGGCATGGTGGGTTATGTGCCACAGCAAGACATCGTGTATGAGAACCTGACGTTGGAACGGATGTTGTACTTCACGGCAAAATTGAAGATGCCTGATGATACGGATGCAAAGGAGATACAAGATAGGATACGGACGGTTCTTGAAATGGTGGAATTGTCACGGCACAGGGGAACCTACATAAAAAAACTGTCAGGAGGCCAAAAAAAGAGGGCGAGTATCGCAGTGGAACTGTTGGCCGACCCCAAGCTTTTTTTTCTTGACGAACCGACGTCGGGCCTAGACCCGGGAACGGAGAAAAACTTGATGGCCACGTTGGGCAGGTTGTCAAAGACGCAGGGTAAGACAATCATCGTCATTACCCATACGGTGCAGAACCTTCATCTGTGCGATAAAGTGATGGTTCTGGGCGTGGGCGGAAAATTGTGCTTCTTTGGCGGAATCGAGCAGGCAAAATCGTTTTTTAAAACGGACGACGTGGTGGACATATACAACATGACAGTGGAAGCTCCAGATTACTGGGCGGGTCAATTTGAACGGAGTAGAGAGGATGTAAAGGTTCAAAGGAATGGTGAACTCCAACAAGACAAAAGAAGGCGGGAGGAACTTATGGCGAGGGAGGAAAACAAGACGTCGCCCATTCGGCAACTGTGGTTTTTAACCCTTCGATATTTGGAGTTAATCAAGAATGATGGATTGAGGATTTTCTTGCTCCTTTTCCAACCGTTCGCCATCTCCCTGTTGCTTGGCGTGGTGGCGGGCGAGGACGTTTTCTCCACATATGAGAAGACAAAATCCATTTTATTCTCGTTTTGCTGTGCGGGCATATGGATTGGCCTCTTCAATTCCATCCAAGAGATATGCAAGGAACGGGACATAGTGAAGAGGGAATACATGTCGAACGTCAGGCTTGGCGCTTATATTGCGTCAAAGTTCCTTGTTCAAGGGCTTTTGGCGTTGGTACAGGCGTTGATTATGGAGGGTGTGTTTGTTTGGCTGGTTGGTGAACCAGAAAGGGGGTTGTGGAATGACAATCCATATTGGGAGACGCTTTTGTTCATCTGGCTCACGATTATGGCGGCCATGTCACTCGGACTCGTCGTATCCGCGTTTATGAAATCAGGAGACCGCGCCATGGCGGTCGCACCATTTTTGCTAATTGTGCAATTACTCTTTTCGGGCATTTTATTTGAGTTGGACGGTATGGCGGAAAAAATCTCTTTGGTTACGATTAGTAAGTGGTCTGTGGAGAGCTTTGGGAGCATTGCGAACTTGAATGTGCTTGATTTGGAGATGCAGAAAGAGTTTCCACAGATCGTCCATGAGGCGGAGAAGGCGTTTGAACATACAAAAGAACATCTGGCAATCAATATGGAGGTACTCATTATGATAATGGTTTTCTGCGCCATCGTCAGCACGATGAAGTTGAGGAGCTTGTCAAATGAAGGGCGATAAGAAGGATATGGAAATGGGGTGGAGGGGCGTTTTGACGTAAAAAGAAGGAAGGAGGATGGTGATGAAGGGCAATCAGGGTAAAAGGACAAGAAAGTGGAGCATGGCGGCTGTCGCGTCCATGTTAGTCGTAATGGTGGGATTGTTGTCCAATGGGGCCAATGCGGAAGAAGAGTTAAAGGTCGGCCCAATGGTGGCAGGGGGGACGCATGGGAGTTATCTTGCAGTCAAGTCGGATGGTACTGTGTGGATGTGGAGCAGTACGCAGAGTCAAAGTGATGGATTTACGGTGGATGGTTTCTTCCTTCCATCCAAAATGGAAGGGGTGGCGGACGTGGTTGACGTCGCACAGGGGATGGATCAGAGCGTTGCACTTGAATCCGATGGTTCCGTATGGGTTTGGGAGAACAATATGCTTGCGCCTGTGGATGGGGAGGGAAGTGTCCACGAAAGTAATCTGAGGCAAGTACAAGAAGTGTCGGACGTGGTTGACGTTGCTGCAGGATACTACCACATGGTTGCCGTAAAAAGTGATGGGACGGTATGGACGTGGGGGGACAATGCCCATGGCCAGCTCGGGGATGATACGACCGAAAGCAAGTCGACGCCCGTCCAAGTGGAAGGGATTGCGGACGTCGTTGCCGTAGCGGCAGGACAATCGCACACGGTCGCACTCAAATCAGATGGGACGATGTGGGGGTGGGGGGTGAATGCGCATAGTCAATTGGGAGACGGAGTACAGGAAATGCGCTTGGTACCAGACAAGTTTGAGGGGATTTCAGGGGTCGTTGACATTGCGGCGGGGGAAAGACATACCGTTGCGGTAAGATATGATGAAACGGTCTGGACTTGTGGAAGCGAAGAATTGAACGAAGGCTCCAATGATGAGGATTCGACATTGAAACAGGTAGGAGGCTTGGAGGACGTTGTCGCTGCCGAAGCCGGGGTTGACGTCACGGTTGGCTTGAAGTCGGATGGAACCGTTTGGAAGTGGGCATGGAGTAAAAACGACGGGGGATGGAAAGATGGCGTCGACCTTACCGTACCCACAATGGTGGAAGGTCTGTCGGACGTTACGAATATTGCGTTAGGAATGGCGTTAAGGGGGAATGGGACGGTATGGAGTTGGAGAATGGGAACGGACGAGGAAGCGGCACAATTGATTGGCGAAGACGGCGTCAATTACTTCAACCTGGGCGTGAATGAAATGCGGGGGCCCGCACGGCAAATCACGAATCGTGAACGGGCGTTGCTTGGAGTCGAAAGGTATAAGGTTGTCATCATTCCCGCCGTCATAGTTTTATGTCTCCTTCTGTATTATGTGTGGAGTAGGTTGAGGAAGAGGCAAAAGGGTGAACGGCGCCCAACGCCTCCATATGTCCCGCCGCGACCATTGCAGCCGCCCCAGTCTTTTGGGGCACAAAATACATCCTCATTGTCGCCCCTGCGTGTGGGGCAACCTATGGAACGGCTTCCGCCATCGCAATTATTGAGGCCCATTACGCTGGTCAACCGTAAAACGTCGGAAAGGGTAGTCGTTCGCAAGAGTGGGTTCGTCATAGGCGCCAGTCCTAGAAATGCGGATCATTGCATCAACAGTATGTATGTAAGCAGAAAGCATGCCATTATAACGTATGAAAACGGAAAATACTACATACAAGACTGCAATTCCAAGAACCACACCTACGTCAACCGGGTTCCGTTAACCGGAGTGGAGAAAAAGGAATTGATGCAAGGCATGGAATTGGGTTTTGCGGGAGAGGAGTACTATATATCGTTCTAGGTAAATTCATGGGATGGAAAGGATTTTAAGGGGATGATGCGGTGTATGGGTTGTATGGAGGAACGGGAGGCGATTGAGGGGAGTTGCCCGCTTTGTGGATATGTGGAAGAAGAAAATGACGCCCAATTCCTCTCGATAGAAAGTGTGTTACAAGGTAATTATTTGGTTGGCAAAGTGATAGGAAGGGGTGGTTTTGGTATTACGTACATAGGTTGGGACATGGCGTCCCAAAGGAAGGTTGCAATAAAGGAGTATTGTCCTAGTGAATATGCGGTTCGGTCACAAGATGGCAAGTATATCACCGTATTGGATGGTGGGGCGGTGGAGCGATACCGAGAAGGGTTGCGGGCTTTTTTTGACGAAGGGGAGAAATTGGCGAAGGTTCAGCATGTAGAGGGAGTGGTCCGCCTGTTCGGCAGTTTCACGGAAAATGACACGGCTTATTTGGTCATGGAGCATCTGGACGGCGATAGCGTGGGGCATATAGTAAGACAGATTGGTAAATACCCGTATCAAGAAGCAAAAGAGGTTATGGGGAAAGTGTTGCTTATCCTTGCCTCCATTCATGAAGAAGGACTACTCCATTTGGACGTCTCGCCAGGCAACATATTCGTTACGCCAAATAATCAGATAAAGCTCATTGATTTTGGGGCGGCGCGGTATGCGGGAAGCGATTTTGGAGTGAATTCGTCCATACTGCTCAAGCCGGGGTTTGCCCCCCTCGAACAGTACCACGACCAAGAGGAACAAGGGACGTGGTCGGACGTGTATGCGACCGGAGCGACGTTTTATTACATGATAACGGGAGTCAGACCCATAGGGGCAATTAACAGGATGACGAAGGATATTCTTAAAAAGCCGTCGAAGCTTGGGGTAAAAATTCCGAAACGTGAGGAAAGGGCGTTGATGAAAAGTTTGGCGGTAACGAAGGAGGAACGCATAAAGAATGCATATGACTTCATCAAGAGATTGGAGGGAAGAGCATCTATTGGTAAATGGTTCTCACGCCACTAAACTAAATATATTACGCATCATCCTGTAATAGTAAACGTGCATCAAAATGCCCATTTGAAAAAGTAAATGTACGAATCAGTATTTAGATTGCTTTTCGACACAGAATATGATACGATGCCATTATACATTGCTCCGCCAATTGGAGGTAGAAACGATGCCGGATTCAATCAAAAACGATGGTTCAGTAGAATATTCGTTTAACGCCACATTCAGGAAACATAGTGAAGAGACTTGTGATAGCTGGTGTTTTCTTTTTTCCTTATAGGAAATTGCGCTGGTGCGGAGCCAGTTTGGCGAAGCCAAACGTAGAGCGTTGCGGTTCTCAGTCAACGCTTTTTATGCCAAGAGAGTTGGCAAAAGAAATCCGGGCTAATTTCAAATGGCGGGAAGAGGGTTGGGGTCGGATGAAAGTAACCGTAAAAATTGGTGAAAGTGTATGGAAAACCTCAGTTTGGCTCGATACGAAGAATGACACTTATTTGCTTCCGGTCAAGGCGGCAATTCGGAAAAAGGAAAAATTAGAAATGGAAGTTGGCAAAGAAGTTGCCACTACAATTTGGATATAATTGTGATTTGAATAGGATTTGCGGGAGGCCGCCAATGTCAGCCCTTCGCTGATTGCAAAAATGGGTAGGAACGAAAATGTATAATACGTCTCAGCATAAAAAATACAGAACAACTCAAAAATTTTAGTTGCATTTTCTCGAAAATGTAGTAGAATAGAGTTTGGCATAAGAATGGAGATGTAGCGAAGAGGCCGTAACGCGCCGCACTCGAAATGCGGTTGTCCTTTATTGGGCACGTGGGTTCGAATCCCACCGTCTCCGTTTTGTTTTTTTGAAGAATTAACTTCTTGCAGTGTTTCTTTGTAGTACCACCCTTTAAAAATGATTATCTTTCTACGTTATCTGGTTTTCACGTCCAAAAAAATGGAAAATTAATATTGATTGTCCAAAATAAAACTAGAGATGAGTTTACGACATATTATAATCATGATAAAGTTACATATAACAACAAAATAGGACATAAATCATAGTGCCGTAACGGATTGTGAAAAGCGAGGGAAAATGTAGAAGTAAGCCTTGCGCAAATTAAAAAAAGGAGGAAACTATCATGAGGAAGAAAAGGGAGACTTGCAGACGGGCGGTTGCGATGCTGTTGACGCTTGCCATGACGGTAATGACGTTGCCAAGAGGGGTGGGAAACATCCCAACAAGAGTGAAGGCGGCGGGAATTGGCACGGATTATGGATTGGGATATCTATTGCAAGGTTTTAACGCATTATCTGACAATCCTGAGGAAAGGGAGGTTGTTGGGAAAAACTTTAAAAGAAATATTTTTAAAAACGATACATATGCGCAACTCTCTGATTATTGTGGCTTTGTCACAACGAAGTTTTCGAAAGACGAAACGCATGTGGCTCGGAGTGTGAGGGAATTGGCGGAAAAAGTAGGTGTTCAGCTTGGGTTTTCGATTAAGTCGGAGTTCAATCTTTTTGGCATTTGGAAGATGAACGTGGAGCAGAAGATTACTGAGAAAGTGGAGGAGGCGTTTAAGAACACGGCGGACACTTCCATCTATCAAAGCGTATCGTGGCGTAGGGAGGGCGTCTATGACATTGATTATGAGAGTATACCCCAAGAAGACGTCCAATCTCAGTTACAACCAGAATTTATTGACGACCTAATGAATCCGGAAGTGTCTCCAGAAGAGATTTTTCAAACGTATGGAACCCATTTCCTTACGGAATATAGTCTTGGCGGTTGGTTGGAGGCGTACGTAATCTCCGCTGACGAAAGATGCGAGTTCGACGTCAACACGACAAAGGGGTTGGAGGGGATGGTTACCGCCATTGCCGATGCAAGTGAAAAATACAGTGAGAGTGACTTTGACTATTGTTCCGACGCCAAAGCGTATGGAGGATACGGCGGGATAAGCAAATCCAACGTTCCCAATGACGTTGAGAAAGTGGTTAACGATTGGATTAACAGTTTTGACAGGGATGATTTTTGGAATGTGTGTGAAGTGTTGACCATGCCGGGAAACCCCGTACAATTTGAAGGGATATGGGAGCTGCTTCCGATGGGGTGCGAGGAAAGGTATTATGAGCTTGTACAGGCGTACGTTGGCATGGCCGAGGCTCAAAACAAGCAGTTTTTTGACAGTTACGTCTACAAAGAGTTCCAGCCGCCGTCAATTTGGCCGCCAAGGCCGGAAATTGACGACTACGTCATTATATCCACTCCGGAACAGTTCAATAACGTTAGAAACGACCTTTCGGGGAAATATGTACTTGCCAACGACGTTGATTTGTCAGGCACCCCGTATGCAGACTGGCAGCCTTTCGGAATTACTGCCGATTCGTTTGTTCTTGACGGCAACGGCAATACGGTCATGGGCGTCAACGTGGCGGATGGCGGCAGCCTTTTTGGAGTAAACAATGGGACGATAAAAAATCTTGGGGTCAGTTACGTCACGCTTGCGGGGGACGTTGTGAGTGAGAACGCGGGAGAAGGCAAAGTGGAAAGTTGCAGCGTGGAGATTGAGGACGCCTACTCGTCACAGACGTTCGTGCCGACCGTAACCTATAGGACTATGGGGGAGATTCCGACGAGGGAACTTACGGATGAGCATATCTTGATTGACCTCTCTGCCGCAAGTGTGGCGTCGGATTATATGGGAAAACCCATCACGGTCGATAACGACGTGAAGTCAATCAAGTTTGTGGGAAACCCAAAAGGGTCGTTTAAGAATATGAACATTTTTATCGAGGGAAATACGAAGGTTATTTTTGAGAATTTTAAATATTCTGGAGCAGTCGGTGCGAACGGCGTCTCATCCCCCTCCTTAACGTTGTTGGGTGGGACGTCGGCCATCGTTTCCCTTGGGGAGGGTAACCTAATCAGCGGTGGAGGCAAAAAAATTGTCGGTGGCACGGCGGACCCTCAGAGCGTCGTCTACGCCAAAGAGGACTTGTATGTTTGTGGTGATGGGAATCTGGTAATAAGCCATGTCAACGATTCGAAAACGAATGGCGATTCCGGTAAAGACGCCATTCAAGTAGATGGTTCCTTATATGTCGCAATGAATGTCAATCTGGAAATTGTCGGTGGGAATGGAGTGAACGGAAAAGCCGGAGGAAATGGAGCCGCACCATCTCCACGGCCTGGAGACGGTAAGCATGGGAGTGTTGGCGCCGTTGGCGCCGTCGGCAGCTCTGGTGGTAACGGAGGGAAAGGAGTCATAGCGAATCGTCTGAATATTCTTAATAACTCAAACGTCACCGTCAGTGGAGGTAATGGGGGAACCGGAGGCAACGGGGGCAAAGGAGGAAAGGGTCAAAACGGAGGCAACGGAACCATATCCACGAGGGCGGGAAGAGGTGGCTATGGAGGAAAAGGTGGTAACGGTGGCATTGGTGGCGAAGGGGGAACCCCTTTGGAAGTGACGCAGAATCTATATAAATCACAACAAGGCAACCATTTGACATTGAGGGTCGGTAAGGGCGGCGTTGGCGGCAAGGGTGGTGACGGCGGCGACGGCGGTGCCAGCGGTGACTTTTATACAATATGGAACAATGGACCTGACAATAACGGCGGTAACGGCGGTAAAGGAGGAGACGGAGGATTAGGTGGCTACCATGGGTTGCTTGACGCGGTAGGCGGCATAATGGATGGGGACGGAGAAAAAAAGAAGGGTAAACATTATTACAGGGAAAGTGGCAAAGGTGGAAAGGGAGGCGAAGAAGGCGATGGAGGCGGTAAGGGAAAGGATGGTGATCCTGGGCGCGCGGGAATCTCTCCTACGCGCGCTCCGGGCACAGCGGTTCATAACAATCCCCCGGCGTCCGTGGACGATCCGTCCATCAACCTTGAAGCGTGGCCGGAAAGCCGCCTTGTCGTCGGCAATGTGGACGGCCGCGGCAAACGGACGTATTTTCAAGGAGAGGCTTTCGACGCCTCGAACTGGAACATAAGTTTCAAGACGTCCGTTTCGAGTACGACGGTGTCGCACAACAACGTTGACTTTCTGTATGACTTTGGCAGGGTCGGCAACTCGCTTGTCATGGTAAGGTATGTTGTGGGGGACAATCAATATATGCACCATATACCCGTCAAGGTCGTTGAGCCCATGTTGGTGGATGTTGGTTTTAAGGAACCGCACCAAAAAGGATTTATCGTCGGCGGTGAATTTACGTACGGCGGCCTTGTATGGGAGAAGTATTACGATTCGGGACTTGTGGAGTACGTTACAAGTGGTTTTGAGTTTGAGCCGTCTCCGGCTGAAATAACCGCGACGGAAGGGACCAAGACGGTTACGGTAACCCATCCGGATTTTGAAGGGGAGGAGATGGAGTATACGGTTGTCGTCCATAAGGCGGAAATAGAGTCAATGGAGGTTTATACGAACCCCACTAGAACGACGCCCTATTATGAAGGCGAGAGGTTTGACCCTTCCGGCATGGAGTTTAAAGTTGTTTACAACGACGGAACGTTTGAAATCGTGTCGTCGGACATGGTTGACTTTTCGGTGGACGTTTTCAATGGTTCGGATATGGAGTATCCCATTACCGCATCCATCAACAAGCTGAACGCCCCATACGAAAAAGTCAGTACGACGTTCACCGTCGTCGTTAATTCGGATTCCATTGTTGAATTGGTGGTATTTGGGATGCCGGACAAAGTCACCTATTTTGACGGGGAATATTTCGAGCCGCAGGGAACGGAATTAATTGCAAGACGGCAAAGTGGACGTGAATATCCATTGCCATTAGGCGACGTTGAATTTTCCACCACTTCTCCCCGAAGGCCTTTACGGTCAGGTGTGGATACTCAGATTACGGTGATTTATCCATACAAGGGCGGGTTCGTCAATGTGGACGTACCAATTTCCGTCATCCCAAACAGGCAAGAGGATATTGCAATCGTCAATGGCCCCAATAAAACGGAGTATGTCGAAGGTGAGCGGTTTGACCCGGAAGGGTTGACCCTCCACGGCGTATGGAACAACTCAATTTTTGACGGAATTATTCCAGCAAGCGAGTATATGGTTACGGATAGGGAATTGACTGTCGAGGATGCCTTTGTCGAGGTGTCGGTGGCGAATGACTATGGAACGTTTACTAAGCCGATAAAAATTGACGTACACAAGAAAATGCACGCGCAACACCCGGAGATTGTTGCATGGAATCAGGAGGCAACGCTGACGAAAGGCACCGCCTATAGTTTGTACGTGGAAGCGGACGTTGCGGATGGAGGGGTGTTGACGTACCAATGGTACGGCAACGAAATCGAATCCAATGTGGGAGGGATGCCGATAGACGGGGCGACGGATGAAACGTTTGCCGTACCGACGGATGAACTGGGCGTGAAGTACCATTATGTCGTCATAACCAATACGATACCGGACAATGGCGACGGTGGCGATAAATCATCGTCTGTAACGAGCAATGTCGCATCGTTGACGGTGATTGAGCGAATAGATGCGGAAGAACCCAACATCACCAGACTCACCCAAGATGCGGAAACGGTGGTCGGCACATCGTATGACCTGTCCGTGGAAGCAAATGTGGCAGACGGCGGCACGTTATCCCATCAATGGTATAAAAGTACGGTTAAAGACGTCTCGGGTATTGACGAGAGTTCTTTTGAGAGGCTTGTTACAGAGGTTGAAGGGGCTACCAGTCCCACCTACACCGCACCATTAAATGAGGTGGGAACGTATTATTACTTTGTCGTTGTAACCAATACAATTGAGGATAATGGTGGCGGGGAGGAGAGCAAGGCGTTAACCGTGAGTGACGTGATAACCATAACGGTAAATGAAATGCCGACGGGAACGCCAGAACCGACGGGAACGCCAAGACCGACGGAAGCGCCAGAACCGACGGGAACGCCAAGACCGACGG
>QMCE01000388.1_pt1 | contig 22315 bp, 26 predicted proteins | sample 1821851 | NCBI WGS metagenome assembly QMCE01 (sample SAMN09453174, study PRJNA476694) | Termite gut metagenome, whole genome shotgun sequencing project. | isolation source: worker | host: Odontotermes sp. | place: South Africa:Pretoria | collected 2016-01-28 | reverse complement strand
CAGACAGCCGAACACACGACAGCCGGGTCTACCTCGCAGCCCAACACGCAGAAAATAGCGGAAGCCCTGAAGACGGCTTTGGAGGGGCTTGGCGGGTTGGCTGTGGGTATCGCCGGGTCTGTCCTGCGGGTCTCCAGAACAAACGGTTCGGACTTCACCTTCTCCGTTACCGATTCCTGGGGCGAGCAGGCGCTTGTCGGCATCAAGAAACAGGTGGCGAAGTTCACCGATCTTCCGGCCAAAGCGTTCGATGGCTTCAAGGTGAAGGTCACGGGGGAGTCGAAGGGCAAGGATGACGACTATTACGTCTCCTATGAATCTGAGGACGGAACCCGCAACGGCACGTGGGACGAGTGCCGGGGATGGGGCGTCCAGTCTGATTTCGATTGCTCCACCATGCCGCATATTCTTACACGGAACGCCAACGGGACATTCACCTTCAGGCAAGGCAGGCAGGACAAGGATTTTCCTGACGTTCTTGGCTGGGTGAACGCCTGCGTCGGCGATGATGAATCCTGTCCTCCCCCCGCATTCATCGGCCAGACAATCAACGGCATGACCTTCTTCCGGAACCGCCTGGGCATCCTCGCGGGCGAGAACATCGTCCTGTCGCGGGACGCTGAATTCTTCAACTTCTGGCCCAAGACGGCTTCGACAGCTGTGGACACCGATCCAATCGACTACGCGTCCAGCCACGAAAAAGTCTCCATCCTGCGATTCGCCGTGCCGTTCCATGACACCTTGGCGCTGTTTGCCGATCAGGTGCAATTTCAGCTTGGCAACGGCGGCGCTCCGGCGTTCTCTCCGGAAACAGTGCGTCTGGACATTTCCACGCAGTACGACTGCTCCCCACAGTGCGCCCCGGTCGCGGCCGGACAGAACATATATTTCGTGACGGAGAACAAGGACAACACGTCGGTCATGGAGTATTTCGTGACTGCTGACGGCGTGTCGCTGGATGCGGCCGATGTCACGGCGCACGTGCCCCGGTACATTCCCCACGGCGTCTTCAAGATGATCGCCTCCACAAACGACGACTATCTCATGCTCCTCTCCACCGCCCGGCGGAATGTCGTCTGGCTCTATAAATATTTCTGGATTGACACTGACAAGGTGCAGTCCGCCTGGAGCGAATGGGTCTTTCCCGAGACGGATGCCGTCCTATCCATCGCGGGAATCGGGCCGGACGTCTACTTCGCCATCCAGCGGGATGATGGCGTCTATCTTGAACACTGCAACATGCAGTCCATTCAACCGGATGACGGTCTTGATTTCCAGGTGCATATGGACAGACGCGCCGTGGTGCGCGGGGTGTATGTCGAAGAGACGAACCAGACATTCTGGACTCTCCCCTACGCTGCCAATGATCTGAACCTGTCCCTTGTTCTCGGCGGCGGGTTCAAAGGCAGCGCGGGGAAAGAACTGAAGCCCGCAATCTCCGGCAACATGGCGATGCATGAAGGCCGATGGGACGCGGGTGATTGCTACTGCGGCTTGCAGTACATAAAACGCATCCGCCTGTCCGAGCAGTTTGTGCGGGAGGCGAAGGATGTGGGCGCTCCGGTCATTGCCGAAGGCCGCATCCAGCTTCTCAATGTCGTCCTGCTCCACCGGAACAGCGGATACTTCCGTTCCGAAGTCACGGCGAAAGGCCGGGAGACAGCCATAAAGCATCATCTCGGCACTCTTGGCGACGGCGCATTCCGTATTGGCAAGCCTGTCGTCGATTCCATACCGCACCGATTCACCGTGCTTGCCCGGTCGAACCAGGTCGCAATCGACATTGTGAACGACCGGCATTTTCCTTCAAACCTGCTGTCAGCCGAATGGACGGGGCTGTACAGCATTGATTCGCAAAGGGTGTAATTGAGAACGAAGAAAACTCTCACAGTCCTCGACAGAACTGTATTCTCCGAGAATTTCCGGGTCGAACCGGCTCAGCCTTGTGCAATACCGCATATCGCGGCGAACCTTCGAGAAGGCGACAGGCTGGAGCTTGAACGTCTCCACGATGAATCGCCGGAAGTCGTCATGCGTGACAGTCTCAAACAGTCCGCTTTGGCCTGGACGGCTTTCGACATGGGAGGAATCCCGGTCGCCACGTGGGGCGTTGCGCCGTTCCCGCAGGACTCCCGCTTCGGCGTCCCGTGGCTTCTCGGCACAGACGCCATCGGGAATTCATACCGGGACTTCCTGCGGCTCTCCCGTCATTTCGACGAGATCATGAGCCGCTGGTTTCTTGCTCTGGCGAACATGATCGATGCCGAATACGCCGGGGCGCTCCGCTGGCTGGAATGGCTGGGCTTCTCACGCGGTGAAACCGTCAAGAGCACGAAAGGATACGATTTCATCATCATGCACAAGGACACACGCAATGTGCGGTAGCGTCGGCTTCGCAGAGGGCGGCGGCGGGATGCAGATACTCTCCGCCTTCACCAACTCCATCGCGGGCGCTCAAAAGGCCCGAGAGGACGCGGCGCGCGCGGAAGCGAGTATCGAAATAGGCAAGCGTCAACTCGACGATACCTACAAGCAGCGAGTCGCCGACGCCATCTACGCGATGCAGGAAGCCGACCTTGCCCAGAAACAGGCAGGCGAAGCGGCCACGCAATCAAAAAGCGAGATCGCGCGGGAAATGCTCCGCGCCCGAGAGGCGGCCAAGGCAGCCGCGTCCGCAGCAGGGGTGACCGGCAATTCGCTGAACCGCCTCCTGACCGACATCTCCTTCACCGAACAGCAGAAAAAGGCCGTCGCGGATTCCAACCGGGACAACATCGTCGTCACCCAGCAGATGCAGAAACACAAGGCGATTGAATCCTCCAAGGTCTCGCCGTTCTACTACACGGAGCCAGGCGGCGGAGGCGGAATCTTCAACAGCATGTTTTCCGTCATTCCCGCGCTGTTCTCCGGATTGAACTTCACTGCGACATCCTGCGCAACGCCGCCGCAGACCCAAAAAAGTTCCTGTAGATAAACCGAAAGGAAACATTTGCCGAAAACAAACAGAAAACGCATAGCCGCCCGTGGACAGATCGAGATCAGCCCCCACGCGGGAGCCTCGAATGTCCCGGCGGCTATCCGGGTGGATTCCAGTTCCCGGTCAGTCAGCGGCTCATTCATCAGTTCCAGCGGCGGGGGAATGAGCAGCGCCCTGGCAAGCCTCTCTGGATCGTTCAGAGAGCTTGCCGAGGAAGCAAAGTACCAGCAACGCCGCGCCGATCTGGAAGCGGATCGCCAGCGGATAAAAGCGGAAGAACGCGCTGAGGCGCAGGCCGATGCTGCCGAATTCGCGGCGGCCGCCAAGGGCTTCACCAATACCAAGCGGGAGATCGACGAAGCCATCCGTCGCGGAGAAATCTCCAGCTACGATCAGCTCTCCGAACGCGCCGACGCGCTCCTCACAGCAGCATCCGCCACGCAAAACCCCAGCACGAACAAATACCTCACCGGCAAGACTCTCGACATGCTGGACACGTTCGGAACACGCCTCCTGGACATAAACGAAGAGAAGCGAAAGGACGGCCTGGCGGCTTCGGCCAGCAATGTCCTCATGTCCCTCGTGGACAGCAACTCCAGCCTGACCGACGATGAATTCATGGATTCTCTCGACGCTGGGCTGGACAGCTTCATCGAAAGCGGACATTCAAAAGAGGACTACTATAAAACGGCAGTATCCATCTTGAGCAATGCCGCACTTCAAAAGGCAGACACACAGGAGGGAGAAGACCTTTACGACCGTCTGGAAAGACTCCGGACGGCAAACAGGTTGACGCCACAGTCTCCTGAAGCGCTCTTGGCGTATCATAATTTTCAGAACGAATATGCACGCAGGAGTCGTGAGCACAGCAATGCCGAAGAGAGACGTTCTATTGATGAGGACACCAAACGTAGGACAACAGTCTTTAACAATCTCAACAGCGAGACCTTGCGGCAGACGGATATTCAAAAAGTCACCCAATCCCGCATCTACTTCGAGTCGCATGAAGGTTTTCAGAATCTCAAAGATGCAATGGGTGATGAATTGGCACAGCAAACCTTGATGAACGCACGGGAGCGGGAGAGCTTCCTACAAAGGGCTGGAAAACCTGACATGGAGGAGGAAAATAGAACCGCAGCATATGCTATTGCGGAATGGCAATCGTGCATTGATCAGAATAACGAAATGGTTACGCGGAGCCAGCTTGCGGATGATCCACGCCTACGCCCTTGGGAAGTCAACGAGCTTGCTAAAAGGGTGGATATAATCAAAAGCAAGGCTGCTGAAACTGTGTGGAAAGATGTTTCAAAAACCTATATTGATCTGATCAAGGAGGCTCAAACCAGCACGTCGTGGGTTGGAGCAATAAAGCAAACGGAACGTGGTTTTGAAGTAGACCCCCGTTTTGAGGCATATGCAAAGGCTCGGATTTCTGAGGCGGGCACGAAGGCTTTTCTGTCGATAAACCCTCAAAGCGCAGAAGAGGAAGCGGAACGGAGTCTTGCTGTGCAGGAAGCACTCAAAGCTATAAAATCCGATCTCCTGAAAAATGCCCCCCTGTATAATTTAAGCAGTGATGTTCGCCCTGCGGTTACAGGTGAAAATGCGATCATCGACTTCGAGAAGTATCCCCTTCAAGAAGAAGACATTCGCAGAGGCTTATTCTCTGAAAGAACAGGTATCGCAAGAACAGCACGAGGCGATGTTGGCGGAAAATCCGTTGATTTCAATAGAAAATTCTACGAAGCCCTGCCCCTCGATATACGCCGAGGTGTTGCCGCAGATATGCTAATTAAACGGGGTGCAGAAGAGTATCTTGAACGAAAAGTCGCTGCCGAGCGTAGTCCCGTGTCTACCGCTATTTCAAGTTGGTTCTGGCCGACAGTTGATCCGGCTGTGCAAGAACGCGACCTGTTTGAGGGCACTGTTTACGATCTCGACCTTACCCAACAAATCTCTACGGAATAATAGAAAGACACCATGGCACGATTTGGTTTTGACCCCTATTTCTCAGGGGGCGGTTCCATGCAAGGCTCCGACCCTTTCGGCACCCCGCATGACGACACCCTCTCCTCCTCATTCGCCAACGAAAACACCCTCATCCCCTACCTCCGCAACATCGAAAAGGACAAGCAGGACGAATCCCTGACCTGGGGCGAGATGTTCGACGCCGCATGGACAGGGGCGAAGACCGGTGTCGGCTCCTACGCACCGGAACGCTTCTACCGCGCCCTGCGCACAGTCGGGTCGATGCTCGGTTCCGATGATCTTCAGGAGTGGGCCACGCAGGGCATTGAGGAGAACGTTCGGGAACGCACCGAAGACCCTTGGTATCGCCCCGACGACGCCTGGATGAACAAGGAGTGGGGAAAGGCTCTCTACGAAGGATTCGCCAACCATACGGCGGGTCTTGCGACAATGCTTCCCGGCGTTGCCGCTACGTTGGCCGCCGCTCCCCTGGCGGCTGGAACAGGCATAGGGACGCTCCTGCTGGCGCGTGGCGCATCCTATTTCGGAGGCGCTGCATTCAGCAACGTCCTCGGAGCCTTCTCGGAATTCGACTCGTTTGTCGATAGCGCCCACCGGGAGCTTTCCCGAATCGACCCGAACATCAGCCGAGAAACAGTGCGGGGAGAGAAGTTCTGGGGCGCGGTTGTCTCCGGAATTGCTGAGGGCGGCGCTGGAATGCTCTCTGATTGGATTGGAGGCAGGCTGACCGGGATTCTCGGCGATAATGCGGCACGGCAGGCCGGTCACATGGTCACGAAACTCATCCGCAATACCTACTCGAATATTGCAACCGAGATGGGCGAGGAAGCATTCACAGCGTATCTCCAGGACTACGCGAAAGAGTTTTCCGGGCTGGACTATGAAGGCCGCTGGAAAGCCATCCAGGACATCATCAAACCCACTCTCGTGGGCGGCATTCTGGGCGGCAGCACGAAGACGGCCATTGGAGCGATGCAGGGAAAGTCGCAGGAAGCCGTCGTCCCTGTCGAAATGGACACGCAGGGCTTGATCCAGCGGGAACGCATGGCAAAGGCGCGGGAAGCGTTGTCCCCCCACGGATTCGAGCTTATGCAGTCTCTCTCGTCCGTCGAGGGGGCGGATCACCAGAACGCCCTCGCGACAAGCACAGCGCTGGATGCTCTGGCAAACAGGCTGTCGCGGGAATCGGGTGAGGGTGCTGCGGGGGTTTTCAAAAGTCTCGACCCGAGCGATCCTGCGCTTGGTCGTCTGATACGGGCAGTCCAGAATAAGGACGCCGATCTGAACACGGTGACGGCGGAAGCCTTCGAGTTCCTGCACAACAGGCTGACACCCGAAGCGCAGTCCGGGATCGCCCAGTCTTTCCCCGATGCCGAATCCGCTCTCGCGGGATTCCAGCAGTTCCTTCGCAACGACAAGGCAGAGGGAATCAGCGACAATGCCCGCTTCGGCTTCACGGCCATGAAGGATGTTCTCTCCGACATTGTAGCCGCGACGGGTCGGAACTCCCGGCTCTCGGTCAATGCCGAAATCCATAAGAACCTCCGGGGAGACGGCGATGCTCCTGCGGCACCGGAAGCCCCCAGCATTTCCCGTGACGATGCTGCGTTCCGACAGGCTTTGGCCGAAGGAGGCGACGCGGATGTGTCCAGGCTGGCCGGGGCTATCAACTTCGACAGCCTCACGGGAAACGGGCCGACAACGGCGGAAGCTGTTTTCCAGCAGTGGGAACGGGCCGCCGAGCCATTCATCGAGAAGGTCACAGATAGCAAACGCCGCCGCCCGGACGCCCGAGTGTTCCGCGCGGCACAGAAGGAAATGGAGTCCGGCCCTGGCTTGGAACGCATGGCGGAGTATTTCAACAAAGCCTATGGCGGCGACAAGGCCATGGTCGTCATGGACAAAATCCTTGATGTCGCCGGCGCGAAGGTTGAGGAACTGGCTTCTCGTTATGAGGGTGAGCGATCGCTGGAGAATGCTCTTCAGTTCGCTGTCATCGTTGAGCAATACCATCTCATGCAGGATTTCCGCAAAGGAGCCGCGTCCGAGGCCGGACGGATGCTCCGCATGGCGCGGGTCTCCCGCAACGATCCCCGGTTCGCCGACAAGATAGCGGCGAGCATTCAGGGGCTTGGCGGGGCGAAGAAGCTGGAGAATCTGGCGACAGCCATCCAGAACGCCAAGGATATGCAGGAGCGCAACACAGTGATCGATGCCGCGAGCAAGTCCAAGACCTCGGACATGTTCGTCGAATATGTCACGGCGGGGATGCTCTGGTCTCCCTCGACCCACTTTGTGAACGCCCTCTCGAACAGCGCCAACATCTTCAAGGGCGTCTTCGAGAAGTTTTATGCAGAGAAGACGAACACGACTGGCGAAGGCATCGCGGCGGGTGAAACGCTCGCCTACATGACCGGCATGTGGGAGAGCTTCAAGGGCCTCAAACGGATGTGGGGAAAGCACAGGGACGCACAGGGTGGTTTCAAGGCCGCAGTGATGAATCTCGGCGATGCCTGGAAACACGCGGACTATGACTTCTCCCGCATGGTGGACACGGGCGAGATGAAGCGATCGATCAACGGCAGGAATCTGGAAGCCGCCGCGAACCGTCAACTCGACAAGGTGGGTCTCTCCAATCATCACTGGCAGATGAGCGACGGCTTCTCCGGCGTCGTGGATTTCCTTGGGCGTCTCGTCAATCTCCCCTTCGACGCCCTGGAGCACTCCGACAAGGTATTCAAGAACGTCGCCTATGTCGCCGAGCTCCACGCCCAAACTCACCGGGCGGCGCAGGGGGATGCGGCGACAATCAACCGCATGCTTGCCGATCCGCCCGCTGATTTCAAAGAGGCGGCCATGAATTACGCCAAAGAGATGACCTTCCAGCAGGACATGGGAAAGCTCGGCAACTGGGCGAACCAGCTTCGTATCGAATACCCGGCGCTCCGCATCTTCCTGCCCTTCCTGAAAACGCCCATCAATATCCTGAAGGAAGGCATCAGCATGACGCCCTATGTCAACAAGGCGCTGGGCGACTTCCAGACGCGGCTCCACAGTCAAGACCCGGCGGTGCGGCAGATGGCCGAAGCCAAGCTGATGACGGGGCAGCTTCTCTGGGGCACGGCGGTGATGCTTGCCAGCGCGGGGTTCCTCACCGGCCCAGGCCCGGAAGACGGGGATGAGCGGAGCAAGCAGCTTGCCACGGGGAAACGCTTCAACGCCATCAGGATCGGCGACAGCTACTACCAGATCGACCGTCTTGACCCTCTGGCGGCGGTGTTCAACAGCGCGGCGTTCGTGACCGAGATTGTGGACAACATCGACCAGAAGGACTTCGTGAAGGCGATGATGATGGGGCTGGGCCAGACCATGCGGCTCTTCACAAACCGAACCTATGTGGAATCCTTCGGCGACATCGTGGGCATCATCATGGAACCCGAGAGGAACGCCGGAGACCTCGTGAGGCGACTCGGGGGCATGCTTGTTCCCGCTTCCGCTCTCGGCCGAACGTGGAATCGCAGCGATCCGTTCCTGCGGGAAGCGGGCGATTTTCAATCAGCCCTCATGCAGAACATCCCCGGTCTGTCCAAGCATCTGCCGGAACGTCGGGACTTCCTCGGCCAGCCTATTCGGAATGCCGAGTACGCCGGGGTGACGTATCTCTCTCCCTTCCAGGTCGGTCGGGAAAACAAGGATGCGGTGTATCAGGAGATCAACCGCCTGCACGGCCTGGGCCTCTCGGCAACTCCGATGCCTGGCAGAAATTTCACCCGCAACGGATTGCGCATCGAAATGGAGCCTGCTGAATACTCGCAGTTCCTCGACAGATACGGCAACAAAACAGATGTCGAGGGGAAGACGCTGATGCAGTGGCTTCGCGGTTTCGTCTCCTCGCCGGAATACAGGACGCTCTCCGATGAGGACAAGGCCAACAGGATCAGCCGGGCTGCCCGCAAGTATGCAGCCAAGGCGCGGGACGAGATTTTCCAGGATAGTTCCCGGATGCGCAAGCAGTTCGGCGTCAAGAATCAGGGTTGGGAGTTCCTGCTTGGAACCACATTGAAATAGAAAGGAGACTTTGTACCTCACCATCACCGCCTATGAGGCGGACGGCATCCAGCGGGAGTTCGCCGTGCCGTTCGTCTACATCAAGAAGGAATACGTCAAAGCGTATCGAGCAGCGCTGAACAACAAGGGGCATGTCGTTGGAGAACGGCAGCCCCTCGGGTTTTCATGGCTGAACACAGGGCTTATCCGGCTGGACAACCCCGTGCCGCCGGGAAACCAGATCAGCGTCGAGCGGGAGACCTACGCCGACAAGCCGCTGGTGGATTTCCAGGACGCCGCGATTGTGACGGAACACGACCTCGATCTCGCCACGCAGCAGATGCTCCACGTCGCCCAGGAGGCGCGGGATCGGAACGGTCTCAATCTGACTCTCGCCATGCAGTTCTTCCAGACGCTTCAGAACGAGCTTTCCAGGGTCGTGGCCGCAGGCGAAGAGACGCAGGCGCGGCTTGAGGAACTTATCGTCGAAGTCCGGGAACGGGTTGTCGAGATGAAGGAACTGCTTCGGCAGACGCTGGAAGCGCGGGATGAATCCGAAGCAGCCCGCGATGCGGCCTATGCGTCCAATCTGAATGCCCGCGATGCGGAATACTGGGCGCGGCAGTGGGCGTCCCAGTCGCCCGGCGTGGAGGTCAGGGATGGAGAATACTCCGCCAAGCACTACGCCGACAGGGCGCGGGCGGAGAATGGAGACCTTGGCGACCACATGGACGCCTACGACCCGCATCCGCAGTATCTCCGAAAGGATCATGCCGGGAGCGGCATCTTCGAGACGGACTCGAACGGCGACATCCAGATTCGGGAGAACATCGCGGATGTTCCCGCAGAATCGTTTTTCTACCCCGACGCATGGGGCGACATAGCCCTCTTTGATTGAGAGAAAGGAACAATGAAAAATTTCGTACCGACTGACGATCAGCTTCGTCAGAGCTTTGGCACAAGGCTGAAACGCTGGCTTGCGATGTATGTGACCAAGCTGGTGGACGTTGATCCGGTCACGGGACTGGAGAAGGAAATTCCCGTGCTTGATCTCGCAACAAACATGGATGTGGCCGAGGCGTTGAAGGCGGAGAGTGAGGCTCGTGAGGAGGCCCTGCGCCTCGAAGCCGAGACCCGGAAGGCTGAGGATGCGGAGATTCGGGAGCAGGTTTCCGGTCTTCAGGGCATTGTGACGTATCTCGACGGGTACAATTTCGAGACTGAGCTTCCTACGCAGGAAATGCTCACTGCATATGCGCTCGAAAAGACAGAGTGGGAAGAAGTCAAAAATTCCACCTCGGTCATCAACCTCTTCGACAATCACGAATGGATTTTCAACACCGAGACGGGGGAGTGGATTGACTACGGTCAGTCCACCGTCAGAACCGCAACGAATGAGCGCCTGGGCATCGTGAAGGGGTCATCGGCTGCGGGAAAGATCGCTGTGAATATTGACGGGACTATGACGCTGAATTCGGTGCCCGCGCACGTGCACACAGTTGACAGCGTGACCAGCCTGCAAGAGAGCCTTGACGCAAAGGCCCCAGTGGATTCCCCGGCGCTCACAGGCTCGCCCACGGCTCCAACGCCCGCGACGTCGGACAATTCCACGAAGGTCGCCACGACCGCCTATGTGACTGCAAAGGTTGGTGCAATGTCTTCTTCGGGTTCATTTCCGACGCCTACCACTACGGCTGGGGTAGGACAGTGGAGGAGTATACCTTTCACGACCATGTCTCTTGGGGGCAGCACGACATACCAGTATACCGTCCCTTCGGGGGGCACGTGGGCGGTTTGTTGTACAGGAGGTTCGGGGGTGGTCGCTGGGGGCACTACTTTTAGAGGTTCAGGTTCATCTTCCTTCTGCTGGAGAATCGCATGAACGAAAACACTTGGAAAGAATTTCCCATCACGAAGAATCCTGACGGAACCTTCAACATCACTCACGCCGGTTCCACAGGCATCCATCCGTACAATGTCTGCCCCAAGGACATCGACCCGGCGGGCGTCTATGACGTGGACGAGGTTGCGGCCTTCTGGGATTCCCTGCTGGCGGGCGATCCGAGAAAGCTGATGGCGGCTGTGACGGAGGCCGAGGGTAATCCGGAGGACGCCCCGGAGGAAGCGGAAGAGCTTGCGGAGGTGGCGGAATCATACCACCTGAACTCCTCCGGCACCTACCACCGCCTGACCTGCACCCACGCCAATCAGGCCGGCATCAAGGGCACTCTTGCGGAAATCATGGCGTTCATGCCCGTCGCAAGGCCGTGCGGCGTCTGCCAGCCTCCCATGCTGGACGGGGAGACAGCTTGAGCGAACAAACCGACCACGATCTCCTCATCGAACTCCGCTCGGAATTCAAGGCTTTCTATGAGGAATTCCGCCGCGTCTCCAACGGCATCGGTTTTCCCCGGTGCGGCGAGCGGCTGGAGCGGCTGAAGCAACTGGAGGAGGAGGCAAAGGTTCTCCACAAACGCATCGACGACATCAAAAGCAAGTTCTGGTGGGCGTTCACCGTGGCGTCCACCAGCATTCTCGGGATCATCATCACCCTGCTGAAAGGAGCATTGACCGATTGAGCGACAACACTGATCCACGGCTGCTCGACATCTACAACGACCTGCTCGACGCCGTTAAAGCAAAGCTGAAATCTGAAAACGTCACAGCCGCCGACATCAACGCCGCACTCGCCGTGATGAAGGCCAACGGCATCACCTCGCTCCGGACTCCGGGAAACAAGCTGGACGAAGCGGCGAGCGCCTTGGAAAATCTTGACATCGACAAGTTTCCCTTCGCGGTGTCCTCACCAATCCTTCCATCTGATGACCCCGCAGTCACGTACATTCCCCCTGTGAAGGCCGCCGGCAGCCAGTGACGGCCCGCGCTCAACTCGCGGGAGACTTTCGTAATTGTCTGTGGTTTATCTGGAAACACCTGAACCTTCCTGATCCAACGCCTGTCCAGTACGACATGGCGGCATTCCTGGCCGATCCCTCGCGAGACCGCATTATCATCGAAGGTTTCCGGGGGGTCGGCAAATCCTGGATTACCGCCGCCTTCTGCATCTGGCTATGGCTCCGGAATCCCAACATTCGCATCCTCGTTGTCTCCGGGTCGAAATCCCGAGCCGACAAATTCGCTCAATTCGTCCGGCGGCTCATCTACGAGATTCCGGAGTTTCAACACCTGAAGCCTGTCAGAGGTCAGCGGGATTCCGTGAACGCCTTCGACGTGGGGCCATCGGCAAACCACCAGGCCCCGTCCATGACCTCCCTCGGCATCACCGGCCAGCTTACCGGCAACCGCGCCGACGTTATCATCGGCGACGACGTGGAGACTCTGAACAATTCTCTGACGCAGACCGCCCGCGACGCTCTGCGGGAGAACGTCAAGGAGTTCGAGAGCATCCTCACACCCGGTGGCCGCATCGTGTTCCTCGGCACTCCGCAGTACGAGGCGAGTCTCTACAACGAACTCCGCCGCCGTGGCTACATCTGCCGCATCTGGCCCGCCCGGTATCCCGCGCCGAAGCAGGTGGATGGCTACGAAGGCGCTCTTGCGCCGATCATTTGGGAAGCTCTCCGGAACAGCGAACGCCTCGCCGGACAGCCCACAGACCCCCGACGCTTCAATAACGACGACCTCATCAAGCGCGAGGCGTCTCTTGGCCGCTCCACGTTCCAGCTTCAATTCATGCTGGACACCTCGCTGTCGGATCAGGAGCGGTTCCCGCTGAAGATCAGCGACCTCATCCTCCACCCCCTTGCGCCCGAGAAGGGGCCTATCTCCCTGGCATGGTCTGCGGCACCCCAGTACATTGCCGACAACATCCAGTCTGTGGGCTTCGCCGGCGACGTATGGCGAAGAACAATGTTCCCCGATGAGGAACGCATCCCGTACACCGGGTCGGTCATGGCTGTTGACCCTGCGGGGCGCGGCGGCGACGAGACCGCCTATGCTGTCGTCAAGCTGCTTAATGGCCGTCTGTTCCTCATGGCAGCCGGGGGATTGCCGGGCGGCTACGCGGATGCAAACCTCCAGACGCTTGCCATGATAGCGAAGTATCAGAGCGTGAATGTCATCCGTCCGGAAGCAAACTTCGGGGACGGCATGTTCGCCCAGCTTCTTCGCCCCATTCTCGCCCGCGTCCATCCGTGTGATATTGAGGAGACGCATTCGACAACCCAGAAGGAACGCCGCATCATCGACACCTTGGAGCCTGTAATGAATCAGCATCGGCTCATCGTCAACGAAGAGGTCGCCCTGAATGATTATCAGATGAACCGCGACCGTCCCGAAAAGCAACTTTTCTGGCAGATGACCCGCATCACACGGGAACGCGGCTGTCTTGGAAAGGACGATCGCATCGATGCTCTGGCTTCCGCCGTGGCGTACTGGGTCGAAGCAATGGGGCGCGACGCGGTGAAGGCCACAGAAGACGCCCGGCAGGAACTCATCGACGAGGAGATAAGGCGTCTGGAGGAGTCGTGGACAGGGATTTCGAGGCCGAAGCCGTCGTGGATACATCGTTATTGATTTCAAGAGGTTGCACAGCCGTGGCACAATTGGCTGGAGAGTAGGAGAGACACGCTCTCTGGGGAACACCCTTTCGGAATAACGAGGGTGCTACGGCTGCGGCCGTCCGGCTCGTCGAAAGGGTAAAGCAAATATTCGATGAGACCGGCTCTCTATCACCATGTAATCCCTTCTGTGCCAGAAGGGTTATGGGGGTAGGGGGCCGGTCTGTCTCTGGGTAAAGCATGCCTATGGATAAAACCATAGGGAAACCCAATGATCACCAAGATCAGCGATGACAGATTTTCTTTATCAAGGCTGCTCACAGCCTCCACAGGCTCTCTGAGTTCCTTGTGGCATCCAAGAGTCCTTTGGCGTTACAAGATGCAACAGAGGGGCGCTGTGAGGTTCCTGCGGGGAATATTATCGAAGGAGAGTATCAAGAACAAGAACACTGATTGATCAAACAAAGACCGGGTGGGGAACCAGTGGAACAAACGCGACTACAATGAACAAACAAGAACAGCAACAATCCCCACCCGGTCTATCACATTATTAATCCAAGTCGGCACCGCGTCAACGCTGCGACGGCCCCGGCGACACCAGGCTCTATGCCTTACGTGCCGCCGGGGTATTTCATTTCGTGTCAGTAGGTTAAATGCTTATTGGTTGACTAATCGAGCACGTCGGGTACACTGGATTCACTGGGTGTCCACGATGAAAAATGGTAGAAAAATGCGAGCGGGTTAGCGTGGAACGTTTTGGCCCATTGTCCCCCTATGGGGCGGCGCGGCCCCTACGCGGCAACACTGGTTTAAAGGCGTCAACCATTGCCCAAGTGGCACAAGGGCAACACCGGGCATACGCAAACGCTTGTTATTATTGAAGTTGTCATATATGAATACTTAAGATAGATGATGATTGTGGGGCATAATGAGGCTGTCGGCGGGCCGGATAAGGGCACAGCCGGGAACACCACGGGCTTGCACGTTTGGACTACCGATCCCTAGGGAAAGCCGTACGGACGCCGCTCAGCCGCCCTCGCAAACCACGGGGACACTCGGCCGGTAACACGGCCACCACTTGGTCGGTCTATCGGTGACGCACAGAACACGCGCACAGAGAGCGCACAGAGAGCGCACAGGAACGCCGCGAGGTAGAAGCGGCGGGGAGACATAGAGGAAACAATCAGAATGCCGTGGTGGGCATTGCAGGGGCATTGACGGGGCCTTTACGGCCTGTCATCCATCGGCATCTAACTCTATATAACACATGGGTTTAGTTGCATTTTGGATTGTCATTTTGATAGTATGCTTTGACATTATGATACAGACAAACCGAGACACGGCAAGACAATGTTGTCATTGTGACAAAGGGGAGACGATGCGGGGAATGCTGGCTGTTTTGGCGGTCGTGATTGTGGCGGGGCTTTGGGGGAACGCCGGGGAAGAGGCCGGGTCGTCTCTTGAGGAACGCATAGCCAGTCTTGAAAAACAAAACGGCGAATTGGCTATCAAATTGAAAATATTACAAACAGCGTTAAAGGCTTATGTTCAGGATAAAACTACTCACATAATCCCGAATCCCGCACCGGTTGCGCCCCCAATCTACGACACATCCGCGAAAGACGAGGTAGAGCAGCGCCTTTCATCTTTGGAAAAATTGCTAGGCATAAATAAGTATTCCTATGGGCGTCATACTGGCATAATGTTCGGGGGATCGATTCCTGATCGCTTAACAAAACTTGAAGCGGGCGTATCCAGTATTCAAGCCATGTCTTTGTTAGATTCCACTAGAAATCAATGTTCATGCCCTCCCTACATTCATGCATGTACCTGTTATTAAAAGGATTAATTATGCCAGCCCCTAAAGGGAACAAATTTGGCGCGAAGGAAAACCCGAAAACACGGCATTTCCACATGCTTTTTCGTCCGGACGCCTTCGAGAAAATAAAAAAAATTGCACAGAGTGAAAAAATCTCTGTAGCGCAAGTAATTGAAAAATCGTTACTTGCATCATATCCGCATGAGATGGATGGGTTATTTTAAAAGAATTATGATCATAATGCTTGACAATCAAATTCTGTGTGATAATATAAAGGCGTCGGCAAGACGTCTTTTTATTTGTCTCGATGCAATATGATCATAATGCTTTCGATGGAAGGGTTCCCACAATGCACAACCTCTACGGCTCATACTACGATTCCACCGAAGGCGTCACCATTACCCGCGCCCGTGCTTTCCAAGAGATGCAACGAAACGGCATTGTGATTTACACAGACACGATCCGCGATTTCTTCGCTTGCTGTGGTGACCATGAGGAATACGACGCAAGGGCGGCGTAGCCGCTGACCAAGCCGTTCTGTGCTGGCTTGGCTATTAGAACAGGAGGATACCGCACAAATATTTCGGATTGCGTCGCCGGGTTGACCGCTTGATCCTGCCCGCCGGCGACGCCAAGGTTTCAAAGAAAAGCCTAGGGCGGCAACCCTAGGCCACTACGTAGGGGAGGGAAGGCAAGGCGCAGGGCAAGCCCGAACAGCCTTTCCTCAATACGTCTAATCATTCTATAGGATGATCTTGATTATGTCAACCAAACGAAAGAGCACACCGAAGCAAAGCCGGAAGGGGCGCAAGGATCATGCCCGTATCCGACAGGCACAGCGACAGCCGCACAAGAGCAAATACCGCGCAACCTGAATAAATAAGCATTCACATTGAAAACCATGCCTCACCCAAGGTATCCCGACGATTCCGCCGGGCGTGGGCGCGGCTTGTCAGTATTCACCGGTCGCTATGCGGCGACACGAAAGGAATCCACCATGGCACACAAACGAAACACCTACACGATCAAAATCAACACAGGCAACGATGCATTCCACGTGGGCGATGAATGGGCCGCCGAAATGGAACTCGCCGGGATTCTTCGGGAACTCGCCTTGCGGCTGGAGCGTGTCGCCGGAATGCGGCTGATCGACAGAGCCTATCTTAAAGACAGCAACGGGAACACTGTCGGCTACGCTGAATGGACAACGAAATAACAACCAACCCGACGAAAGGAAAAACCATGAACACCGTCGAAAACACGCGCTTTGATGAACTCTGTGCCGCCGTCAAGATCACACTCCCGCGCCCGGCAGAGAAAATGACCGTCCCGGCCTATCGGTCACGCCGGGGGTTCTATTTCGAGTATCCGAAAAACATCATGGGCGACGTTGACCTGTCCGCAGTTGAGCGGGACGAATGGCACGGCAGGGATGCGGCGGGGATGCGCCTGAAAATCGAATACAAGGGGCGAAAATACGCCTTTGATTACTGGATGGGATCAGAGCATTTCCATTGCATCAACCCAACAAACCCGCGCTATGAGGGCGCGACGTACCGGGAGGTGTACGCCCTTCGCCTCAATAACGACGCCATAACGCCCGGTTCTCTCATGTGGTCGCTGTTGGTCGATCACTACAGCGCGGATTATTCCTTCGAGGAATTCTGCGATGAATTCGGCTATGACATGGACAGCCGCCGCGCTGAGAGAACGCACAGGGCAGTGCAGGAACAAGCGCGGCAAATGCGTCGGTTGCTTGGGGAAGACTTGCAAGCGTTCCTTGATGCGCTTCAAGAGCAGGATCGTTACTAATCGAAAGGGAAAAAATGGATACAAATAGATTTGCGGTTCACGCCTTGGACGTTTGGGGGAATGAAGAGGATGGTTATGAAGTCAATGATACATATCCAGCCTGTGCGGTGATCGAAATACCAGACAACATAACCCCTATCAATGAAGGGGACACAGAAGCGGATTTCATTGCAGATTTGCTTGTAAAAGCAGGCATTATTTTTGAAGGGACGCCCACGGGATACTACAGCATGGATGCGTGTTCCGATGATTGTGCGATATATCTTAACATAGCCACAAGTGGAAAACCTGAATTTTTCATTAATCGCGTCGATTGCTAAGGGGTTATCATGATTGCCACGAATAGAATCCTGTTTAATCGGTCTTCTCTTGCGCGCTCCCGTTCTCATGTACACGCCACACTACGCGTATTAACTCATGTAAACATAATCAGGCAGATAATGCGCGACATCCCCGAGGGATGCGCCTTAAACAGCCACACACGCCGCGAGGAATCGTATCCGTTGATTGTTGGCGCGGTATGGACTACAAGCGGCGGCTTGGTCTTCGATATTGAAAACATTGCTTTGCAACACGTGGCATATGTCTGTGCGCGAATTTGCGAAATGGATTATCGGGTTGCGTGGCGCAATTGGCGCGCGTATGGCGCAACGATATGCATCCGCCCCCGTGTAGCGCGCCCCGCCTCTGAGGTATTGGGCGTCTCCGTTCGCGTTCCGCACATCCCGGATTGTTGGAATCCTGCCCTTATGGCGTCTACGGCACGCTCTTGGATGCGACAGGAACGCCGCAAGGCAATTGCTCCAGAACGTTCGAGGTCGCTTGAGGCTGTGGAAGCGTCGGCCGCGTCGGCGTTGTGTGATCTAATTTTGCGTGGGGAGGAATAGCGATGCATGAGATCGCAAGAGGGACGAGCAAAACCGGTACAAAATGGCGTCTATGCGTTGATGCGGATTCCTCAAACAAATACTGGTTACATTGTTATTTGGCGGATGGCAGTTGCCACGCTACGCGTCGCTTTGATGTTGTCAAAAACAAATTTCTCATAGTTGAAGATCGTGATCGCCACGTTATGCGCCGTGTGTTGCTTTGGCTTTCCACAGGGAGGGGGTAGACCATGCATATTGAAAACGAAATCCTGATCACCGATATTCCCCGCGAATGCGTCGCAGATTGCACAGTTGGCGGCGTTGACGCATTCCCGGTGGCATCCGAATGGGTCGACAAGCTGTCTTTTGAGGTTGATCGCAAACGGGCACTTTATTGTCTCGATCAGTATGGCGCATGGGAAAAAGAGGAACTCGAAGCGGAATCCGACAGAGGGCTTGCAATTAAGATACTGTGGCTTGCTTGCGGGGATTTCTCCGAATGGTATGCCTGTGCGGACGCGGAAGGGATAACGGCGGATAATATTCCGGATGATTTTCGGCCCAACTGCGGGAGCGATTTTTTCTCACTCTGCTAAAGTATAACACGCCGTAACAATTGCCTATCAAAAACAGGTTGTCATCCATCAACAGGCCGCACAGGGCGGCCCGGCGGGGATACTGCAAGCGCATGAAAGGAAAATTATCATGGTAAGCGCAAATTCACCTGCGTATCCGAAGTATAGAACGATTTACGAACGGCTTGATCAACTTCCCATAGCGCCGATATTCCAGGATACGATCCTGTCGTACTATGACGGGGACAAGCGCTTTGTATCTCAAAGCAAGTGGGCGGACATCATGGGCTGTATCCCCGGTGCGTTCACAGGGCGCAGAGGGAACCTATACGGCAAGGGCGCATGGTGGGTTCAGTGCTGTGGCACACGCGCAGAATACGCGAAATTGTCGTCTCTTACCTGCAAGGGATGGATCGATGTTGCCTTGAACCTCGCAGGCGCGAGGGAATCGGAATAATCGCCGCCCCGCATTCCCACCGCCCATACCCCGCGTTTGCCACGGGCCGGCCGGCGGGGCGATCCGTGGAATCATTTCGTTTACTTATCGAACACTCAAACAGAAAAGGAAAACCATCATGAATCTTGAACTTGTCAACCCGACTCCCAAATACTTCGGCCACAACATCCGCGTTCTGGTGGATGTGGAAATGAACAATTCGCCGTGGTTTGTGGCGTCTGATGTTTGTAAGGTTCTGGGGCTTGATGGCAGTACGCGCCGCCATGTCTGCCGTCTTGATCCCTCTGATGTAAGTGTCAGTTCAAATGACACTATCAAACAACGAGGGAGCGCCCCACTTATTATCTCCGAAGCGGGCTTTTATGAATTCGTTCTCGGTTCCCGCAAACCCGATGCGATTGCCTTCAAGCGTTGGGCATGCCGCGAGGTGTTCCCGTCTCTCCGCAGGTACGGCCGGTATGAAATCCCCGCCGACGAAAACAACAATCCTGTCGACATCCCCGAAGTCATAGTCGATCTTGTCCGAACGCTCCCCGGCGTGACCGAAGTTGCGCCTGATGGAACCATCCGCGAGACGGGCAGGCGGATGCACGTCTATGAGTATCTGGAGAGGATCGACGCGGAGAGGCTCCAGCATGCTCATCGCGCCGCCCTCGGGAAAATCGCCAGGCGTCTTCTGCACACCTATGAACTGCCGGTCATTCATTCTTGGCAACCCTATGATGAAAATCGGCATTGGACGGAAGTCAAATATGCAAAGAGCGGGACGTACCCCGTGGCGATCCTCGACATGGCCTATGCGGAATTCCTCAAGGGCATGAAGGATTGAGACTTGCGAGAGGGGAACGCCTTGGCGTCCGCCCCGGTTTGATGCACAGCCGGGAGGGATTCGAAGGCGTTCTCCGTTTACTTACCCTTGCCATATCCTGTGCATTAATTAAAGGAAAATGAATATGAGCGCCCTTATTGATCAAAAATCGTCGTCTGAAAATCCATTGCAAATGAATGCAGCATGCTGTACACTTGATCAGGTCAATGCGCCGGATCAAGGAGAATGCTCTGTGTTCAAAACGCCTAAAATCGACGTATCCTCTTTCTATCGTTTACTTACCAAAAAGGAGGTTGCAGAAATGATGGGCTGTACCGAGCGGACAGTGGATCGTTTGGTCGCCTGTAATCAAATTCCGTTTACCAAGATACCTTGGGGAACCGGCGGGAAGCTCAAGCGCCGGTTCATCTTCGGTGTCATTGCTGAGTGGCTGGAGAGGCATTCACCGGACAAGAATGCAGGCAGCCTCATGCACCAGAACGCGGAGGACAACTGATGAACACATACCTTGTCGAAGTGTCCGCCGAGATTCCCTATCCATGGCCGAGGACGTACCGCGAGGAAGCCGCAAACGAAGGCACAGCAATCTCCCGCGCCCTGAAGGCGTATCGGGTTGACGTGCGGAATCGCTCAGGGCATTCCAAAAAGATGACCAAGTTCACCTGCCGTTTGGAACGCTTGTCCGCCGCACAGCCGGGAAAGGAGGCCGGTCATGAGTAAAAGGAAAGGCTCCGATCCACGCGGCCTCTACCTGCGAGGCAGCGTTTACTATTCCAGGCTGGCCGGTGCGGACGGCAGACTCATTCGCCAGCGCCTCTCCGAGGACAAGCAGACAGCCATTATCATGCTTGGGGAATTGCGGAAGCGAATTGAATTGCAGAAAGTGGGCGTCCTCCCGGAAACCATCGGGGAAGAAGTCAAGGACTGTGCGACTGTCAAGCGGCTGTATCTCGACCGCCTGCGTTCCCACGGGCGCACCGAGGCAACCCTCCAGGCGTTTACTCTCAGTTGGAGATACGTCATTGAGCAGCAGGGTTTTATCCGCCTCAACCAGATCACTGTCGCCAAGGTTCAAGACTTCTGCGAGAGGCTGAAGGCGAAGGGCACAAAAGGCCAGACGATCAACCACTACGTCGGCTTTGTAAAGGATGCTCTGGACTGGGCGCGGGACTTTGAATATATTTCACACAATCCTCTCGCCCGCTGGGAGATGGTGAAGCGTGACGCCCCCCGGAAGCGGCGCGACATGACGCCCGAGGAAATCGAGCGGTTCTTCGCGGCGGAGGCCGACCCGGAGTTCCGCCTGCGGTGGATGATCTACTTCCACACCGGCCTTCGGGCAACCGCAGGCATGAACGTGGAATGGGGCTGGATTCTGTGGGACAGGCAGTCTCTCATTCTGCCCGCGAAGGCGAACAAGTCCGGGCGCGACCACTGGATTCCGCTGGACGCGGTTCTCTTCACCGCGCTCAAAGAGCGGCGCGATTCATTACCCGAGGATGCCGCCGTGGGGTGCATCTTTCCGCCCCTCACGGTTTCTCAGGTGCGCATGAGATTCCGGAAGATATGCGCGTCGGCGGGCATTGACCTTGAGGGACTCTGCCTGCACTCGATCCGCCACACATACGCCACGGGTTCCTTCGAGGCGTCTGGGTTCAATGTGAAGGTCGTCCAGAAGCTCTTGGGACACGCGGACGCCGCCACGACAATGAAATACATCCACACGTCGGAGCAGGAAATGCGGGAGGTGAACGATGAGGTCGCCCTGCGGCTCCACCGTTCCAGCCATGAAGCCGTAAGGCAAGCAGAGTAATTGATTGTTTAACTATTTTTAAAGGACGCAGGCGGGTTGTCGAAGGGAGGCCCGCCTGCCAAGTTGAAAGAAGCGAGAATCACTGGCACAAAACTATTTTCGGCCTTTGTAAATAGTTGTCAGATAAAGGTGCTTGCCCTAAAGCGTTCTAAAAACAATCAGTCGACCCAAGCGGGTTCACAGTCGAAGTAATCAGCATGTCTTGAGGTGAGCAGCTTTACCATAATTCTGACCGAAGCGAGGTATATCATTCCTTCGGCGGTGACTGAAAGAGCGGAGCAATCAGCTTCCATTCCGCGTCGGAAAGATCACTGTCGTAAGGCACTCGCTTGGCAGCTTTTTTTTGACGCTCTTGTGATTTGGTGCATCGCTTCTGCTTGGCAGACATGCTACCCTCCCTCACCAGTAGACATGGATACCATAGTCGTCTCTGAAAAACCGCCATTTTCATGAATTTCTCAATAAAACAGAGATAATTCCGATGAAAGCGGCTATTCTTACTTGCAGGACTCCACCGGATTTTGAGAGAAAGCCTGCAAAATGAAGCCGAAGAAGAGCGCCAGCGACGACCCGCAGGGCAGCCTGTTCCAAGTCGAACTCGTCAAGAT
>QMCE01000387.1_pt1 | contig 22316 bp, 15 predicted proteins | sample 1821851 | NCBI WGS metagenome assembly QMCE01 (sample SAMN09453174, study PRJNA476694) | Termite gut metagenome, whole genome shotgun sequencing project. | isolation source: worker | host: Odontotermes sp. | place: South Africa:Pretoria | collected 2016-01-28 | reverse complement strand
TCGATTCCATCAATGGTGACGGCGGAAAGATCGGCCAGATAATCCGGTTCAATATAGACTTCCGTGCCGGAGATACAAACCATTTTGGCGTTACCGGCGGCGACACTCAAAATTTGAGGGAAACCTTCGGGAATCGAAGACGAGGAAGACTCTGCAACAGGGCAAGAAACCACCGAAGATGAGGAGCCGGGTTTTGCGGAAGAAGAACTTTTCGGAACGCTCGATGAAGAACTGCCGGCTGTGAGGCGGAGGGTGACTTGCACCGCCCAAACTTTACGCAATCCGCTTTCCGAAACGGTGGCGAGGTAAATGATATTGCTTTTCGGCAACGTCACTTTATTGCCGGTTTTGAGCGGCTTGCCTGAAATTTCGACGGATTTGTCCAGTTTTTGAAGTGCGGCCGAATCTTTCGGTATCGAGTCAATGGCCGATTCCACCAAATGAAGTGCCGCGAGCGAACTTAAATCGAAAGATTCGAGTTCCAGCGAACCCGGGGTTTTTGGAACATCGATCGTTACTTTCACGATTCGCGTTTCTTTGTAAACGGCCGAAGCCCCGCTTTGGTTTTTAAACGCGATACTTTTCAAATCGCGGTAATCGGATTCTCCGAACTCATTCGGGTTGGCTTCACATGCCGCAAGAATCAAAAGGGCAATACAAACCAAAAGGGCAAAAATTTTCTTCCGTATCGAAAAATTCATGCTGACAACCTCCTAGAAAAAATAAACCAGCGAAAAATCAAGCGTGAGCAGACTCACCTTAAAGTCGATGATATTGTAATTCATTTCGCTTCGTTTTTTGCCGTTCTCTTCGATGGTGATATAATTGGAACTTAATCCGAGAAGTCCGATAGAGGTTTCAAAAGCAAAACCTTTTGTGAGGAATATGGTCATTCCCGGGTTTAACCCGATTTCGAGCCCATAGTTATCGGTGACGGCCTTTGTTAAATCTTCATGATCGTCCACCTGAGATATTCCGGAACTGTAATAGAATTTCAAATTGGTTTCATTGAAAAAGTAAATCACGCGGCTGTCGAAAATTTTCAAATAATTGCGGAGGAACGGTTGCACGAAAAATCCGTTGCTGGCATATTTTCGTACCTGGCTTACATCCGCAATGTCTTCAAGCAGTGAAAAATCAATCGTATAACGGGTGCGTTCATAACCGCCGCGCAAACCGGCCGCGAGTCCGTCTTTGAAAAAGTAACCGGCAAAGGCTTCGACCGTAAACGTGTAACCGTCGAGTTCGTACAGGTCTGCAATGTAAATATCAAGTTCGGAGGCTTCGGCCTGAAGGAGTGAAACCGTCGGACCGGCGAGAATATGCCCTTTAGCCACATTCTCCGTCGGGTGAATCGAATGGATTTTTTCCAAGAGGGCCGCGGTTTTGTTTTGGGAGGAATCCGGCCCGGCATTTTCGGCAAAGAGGGTTGCCGTACAGCAAAAAGAGAAAAGCAAGAATAAATAAGATCGCATAGGTTAAAATGTTAGAAAAAAAAGACGTCTTTCAACGTCTTTTTTTGAAAAGAGATTTTCTCACGGCACTTATTTATCGGTCAAAAATGCCACGCCCGGGAGAACTTTCCCTTCGAGGAGTTCGAGAGAAGCGCCGCCACCGGTAGAGGAGTGGGTCACTTTCTTGTCAGAACCGAATTTCTTTGCCGCTGTGGCCGTATCGCCGCCGCCGACAACGGTGACCGCGCCCGCTTCTGTAGCCTTTGCAATCGCATCGGACATTTCTTTGGTGCCTTCGGCGAAAGCATCGAATTCAAACACGCCGGCCGGACCGTTCCAAACGATGGTTTTCGCTTTAAGGATAGCCGCCGTGAAAATTTTGGAAGATTCGGGGCCCACGTCGAGCCCCATCCATCCTTCCGGAATGCCATCGGCATCGGTGCAAACTTTGGTGGCGGCATCGGCGGCGAATTTGTCGGCGGCGATGTAATCTACCGGAAGAATGATTTTTTTGCCGAGAGTTTCCGCTTTTTTCATGAGTTCCGGAACGATTTTCGCGCCTTCTTCGTCATAGAGGGATTTGCCGATTTCGAGGCCCGAAATCACTTTCTTGAATGTGAAGGCCATGCCGCCGCCGATAATGATTTCATCGGCTTTGTCGAGAAGGTTGTTGATGAGCTGAATTTTGTCTGCCACTTTGGCTCCGCCGAGAATCGCGAGGAACGGGCGCGCCGGATTTTGGAGAACTTTGTCGAAAGCCTGAAGTTCCTTATTCATCAGGAACCCGGCTGCACGCTGCGGGAGGGCAACTCCCGTCATGGAAGAGTGGTCGCGGTGAGCGGTACCGAAAGCGTCATTTACATAAACATCGGCGAGTTTGGTGAGAGAGGCGCGGAACGCTTTCACTTTTTCGGCATCGGCTTTGATTTTGTTGCCTTCGGCATCTTTGGCTTTGCCTTCTTCTTCGATATGGTAGCGGAGATTTTCGAGCAAAATAATGTCGCCCGGTTTCACGGCAGCACAGGCGGCTTCCACTTCCGCACCCACGCAATCCGGGAGGAACTTCACCGGTTTTTTAATCAATTCTTCGAGTTTTTTGGCCACAGGGGCGAGAGAAAACTGCGGGGCGACCTGACCGTTCGGCCGGCCGAGATGGCTTGCGAGAACCACGGAAGCCCCTTTGTCGAGCGCATATTGAATGGTCGGCAAAGCCGCTTCGATACGTTTGGTATTGGTGATTTCACCGGTAACCTTATCCAGAGGAACGTTAAAATCGACACGGATGAAAACGCGTTTGCCTGCAAGGTCAAGATCTTCGATGGAAAGCTTAGCCATAAATAAACCTTTGAAAAAAGTGAAACAAATTTGAAGTGAAATATAGCAAATGCCTCAAGTGATCCCGTGAGTTTGATATTTTCCCTTGACAGAATGCGTATTATTTTCTCAATTTGGTAACACTTCGGGGTTATAGCTCAGTTGGTAGAGCATCACGCTGGCAGCGTGAGGGTCAGGAGTTCGAATCTCCTTAGCTCCATTGAAAGATTCGGTTTGCGCCGGATCTTTTTTGTTTTAAATTTTTGCGGAATAAAAAAACGCAACCGGTGCCGGCTGCGCTTGAGTAAGTAAAGTTGATTTATCCCTTATTGATCGCGGCGAGGAAAGCGTCTTTCTTTTCCTGCAGGAATTCGCGGCTGTTGTATTTGCGAATCCGGCGGAGCGCCTGGTCGCGGAGTTGGCGCACGCGTTCGTGAGAGATATTCATGGATTCTCCGACTTCGCGGAGCGTTTGCGGCGTTTCCTGATTGATTCCGAAAATCCCGGCGATCACTTTGGCTTCCCGTTCGGGAAGTTGTTCCATCAGATCTTTAGCGAGGTTTTCCACACTTTGAATTTCCGAATCGGCTTCGGGGTTTGTGGCCGCTCCGTCGGCGAGCACCTCTGCGTAAGTCGATTTGGAATCGGCTTTGAGCGGGCTGTCGAAAGAAACGCCGCGTTGCCCGATTTGAATCAGTTCCCGGATATCTTCGGTAATTTCTTTACCGCGGGATTGTTCGTGAAGCGCTTTGCGCACCCGGAGATGCTGGTTCGCCGGGAGCCGGATCAGGTTTCCCTGTTCGTTGATGGCGCGCGTAATATACGCCTTAATCCACCACACACCATAGCTGATGAATTTGAGGCCGCGCGTATGTTCGAACGATTCGATGGCGCGCACGAGCCCCATGGCCCCTTCACTCACGAGGTCGGGGAGAGGGATCGGGCAACCGCGGTACTGAATTGCGACTTTCAGAACAAAGCGCATGTTGGCGGAAATCAGTTTTTTACGGGCGATACGGTCGCCTTCTTTTGCCTTTTGAAAGAGAATCTGTTCTTCTTCTCTGGAAAGAGGGGCTGTTTTTCTAATATCCTCTAAATATCGTTTGAGGGTGGTATCGGTTGAATCAATATGCATGAGATCCTTTTAGAGCCTATTTTTGACATAATATCGCTTTTTTTATAAGCAAGGAGTATGCCAAAACTTCATTTTCCTTTAAAGTCATCCGTTTTCGTTAATTTGGAAATAAAATATAAAAAACAAAATCTTTGAGTGTATTGAAAAAGAGACAAGTGTATCTAAAATGAGCGTTTGCATATTTAGCTCTTTTCGGCTATCTTTACACCGGTTATGAATATCCTCGCGTTAAATTACCGAGACAGGCTTCACCCGGAAGCCGGGGGTGCGGAAATGCACTTTCATCGGATTTTTAAAAAAATGGCCGAACGCGGGCATACGGTGGTGCTTCTCACCACCGCTTTTCCGGGGGCCCCTGCCCGGGAGATGGTGGACGGGATTCTCGTGATCCGCTCCGGCGGCGACCTTTTCTTTCAGTGGACGGTGGCGCGCCTGCTGAAAAAACTGGACCGGGAATTTCGGTTTGACGTGATTTATGAGGATTTGAACAAACTCCCGCTTTTCACACCTTTTCTCACTAAAAAACCGCATTTGATTCAAATTCATCATTTGTGGCTTTCTTCGATTTTTCGGGAAGCCGTATTCCCGGTGGCGTTTGTCGTTTGGTTTTGGGAAAGAATGATTCCTTTTATTTACCAGAAAAGCGTTTTTGCGGCGGTAAGCCCGAGTGCCGTGAAGGAACTTTCGCAGCTCGGCGTTTCTCCGGAGCGGATTCATTTGATTTATAACGGAGCCGCCGGTGTGCCTGCGGCGCGTAAACTCCCGCAGCCCAAGAAGCCTTATTTCCTCTGGCTTTCCCGCGTGCGCAAGTATAAAGGGATTTGGGTTGCCCTCACGGCGTTTGAAAAGTTTTCCGAAAAATATCCCGGGGTTTCTCTCCGTATCGCGGGCGATGGCCCCGAGATGGAAGCGCTCCGCGCCGAAATTCAAAGGAAAGGTTTAGGGGAGCGGGTGATTCTCGAAGGCTATGTCGGGAAAGAAAAAAAACAGGAATTGCTCGCTTCGGCGACCGCGCTTCTGCAAACGAGTTTTAAAGAAGGCTGGGGGCTCACGGTGATTGAAGCAGGTGAACTCGGTACCGTGACGATCGCTTCGAATGTGTCCGGACTCTGCGACAGCGTGCTGCATGAAAAAACGGGTCTCCTGTTTCCGGCGGGGGATGCCGATGCGTGCGCGGCCTGCATGGAACGCGTTTATACCGATTCCGGGGAGCGGGAACAAATGGAGTGCGCCGCTGCCGATTTTGCTTCGGAATTCAGTTGGGAAAAAGCCTCTCTCGAAACCGAAGCGCTTTTGCAAGAAATTATTTTAAAAAATAAGTGAAAATTTTCGCGATTTGAGCGTTTAAATAGAAGTTCCCTTCGGGATGGTTTTAAAGCTCACATTATCCGGAATACTCAAAAGATGGGTATTGAACGGTTATGTGAACACGCCCTAAAGCGAGGCTTTCATGAATACGGATTTTTTTAAAGGTTTGAACCACGAACAGAAGAGCGCGGTTCTTCATGATCACCAAAAAGGCGGTGCGCTTTTGATTCTTGCGGGGGCAGGTTCGGGAAAAACTTCCGTTCTTACCAAAAGAATTCAGTACCGCATTATGAGCGGCGTACCGGATTCCGAGATTCTCGCCCTCACTTTCACGGCCGCCGCCGCGCGGGAAATGAAAGAGCGGGTCGAAGAACTTTTCCCAAATACGCAGGTGCGCCTGTCTACTTTTCATTCCCTCGCCCTCGCTTTGTTGCGGCGGCAGTACGATGGTGTTTACGGCTTCGAGTATCTCGGTTTCAAGAAGCCGCCGCTCCCGAAAGAAGATTCCGGAATTTCATTTTCAAACGCGCTCGCGGCTCACGGTGTTTCGCCGCGCGCCCTATTGCGCGAAAACCTGTTTTCTCCGGATCTCCCTCCGAAAATAGAGCGGAAACTCGCCCCTCTCCGCGCCGGGATTCTCGAAAGCGGGCATGTGGTTTTTGAAGATTTGATTTTCGGAGCCATTCGGCTTTTGGAAAACTATCCGGCTGTCCGGGAAAAAATCCAAAGCGAGTGGACGGAAATTCTCGTAGATGAATATCAGGATATCAACCCTTCGCAATACCGCCTCGTGCGGTTGATTCTCGGAGAACGCCAGAGCCTGTTTGTGGTCGGAGACGATGATCAGGCGATTTACGGGTTCCGCGGTGCCGACATCGGCAATATCCGGCGGTTCCAAAAGGATTTTCCGCATTGTACCACCATTCGCCTCGAATGGAATTACCGCTCCGTCCCTCGCGTTCTCGCGCTTGCGAACCGCATTTTTGAAAATAAACCGGCGGACTTGAGAAAGGTACTCCGTTCCGGAAGCCTCCGGCGCGACACGCTCTTTGCCGAGAATCGAAAACCGGAATGCTGGGTTTCCGAAAATCCGTTGCAGGAGTTACAGCGGCTTGTTTCCAAAATAAAAGAACTGCGGCTCGATTATGAACTCCCGTGGAACTCCTTTGCCGTTCTGGTACGCTACAATCATCAGCGGCTTTATTTCGAACACGCGCTTGCGGAAATGGGCATTCCGGTTGCCGGTGAAAATACGGAAAACGGCGTTCGGGTAGAAACCATTCACGGTTCCAAAGGGTTACAGTATCCGGTGGTTTTTTATGCGGGCATGATGGAGGGACTTTCGCCGGGAACTTGCAAGGGTTCGAGAAAAATGCGTAAAAAAACGCTCGAAGAAGAGCGCCGGCTTTTTTATGTGGGAGTGACCCGTGCAGAGGCGGCTTTATTTTTTTTATATTGCCGTCAAAGATTTTGGAAAGGGACTGTAAAACAGTGGAAACCTTCGCGTTTTTTGCGCTGTTTGGAAAGTCTGCCGGAGAACCCTGTTCGTATGCTTTTTTTATTCCGCTTGTCTGTTATTTTTCAAGTATCGCTTTACATGCTGCGCGCGGTTTTTATGGTTACGCTGCGGCGCATCTTTTTCCCGAAAACGGTGCCGGCCTGGATTGATGCCACCATTCAGCATTTTTCCCGCTTTTGCATGAGGTGCCTGAGAATTGATATATCCGTTGAAGGTGAGGCCAATCTTTCGCTTGTGGACTGGAAACGTCCGGTGATTGTCGTGGCGAACCATCAATCTTACGCCGATATTCCCGTAGTATTCCTCGCGGTTTCCCGCACGGTGGGGTTTTTGGCCAAGCGGGAACTCGGTTATGTGCCGTGTCTCGGGTTTTGGATTCGGTGCATTGGGGGGCTTTTTGTGAACCGGAACAAAAAAGGGGAAGGGATCGCGTTACAGAAAACGCTTCGGGAAGGGGGAATCGTTCCGAAAATAGCCATTTTCCCCGAGGGCACGCGCAGTAAAGACGGGCGGTTGCAGGCTTTTAAAAGCGGCGCGTTTCGCCTGGCGGAAGAATTTGAAGCGACTCTGGTTCCTCTCGCCATTGAAAACACTCGCGCCGTATGGGAATCTCGAAAAAGTGCGGCACCTGTCGCCGTTAAAGCGACCGTATTACAACCGCTTTCCGTAAAGGAACTCAAAGAAAGCGGAAAACCTTATGGTGCGAAAGCGGTCCTGCTCCCGGAAATTCGCGAGCGGATCGCTTCTGTCGTTCATCGGACATGAAATACAGGGGAAATGTTCATCAGGGATAAGGGATGTGGGACAAGGGAAAATTTGGGAATAGGGTTTAAAACATCCGGAATGAAAAATCGGAAACCAAACCCTATTTTTCATGTTCCGTGCAAAGGGCGCAACTAGGTAACGGCGCACACTGAGAAAATCTTACATATTTACTCGAACTCAATTGGTGCGCAAAATATTGCGCCCCTACCTTTTATGCCCATGACTTCCATGCCTAATGAACCGGGATATGAATATTTGAAAACCCGAATTATCTTGTCCCTTTTCCCATTTCCCTTATCCCTAAATTTTATGTCGGACTTCCAAAATATCCGGCACCGACCGGAGGGCAGCCCGCAGCTCGCCGACCCGGCATAAATCAATTATGAATTACGGGGTAACTCCGGCATTGAACGCGATTACGACTAAATGCGATCATTGAGAGCATTTAGGATTCCGTAGCGTTAGCGAGGAACCCCGCAGGGGTGAGGAAGTGCGGATAGCACTGACGAATCAATTACGTAATTGATAATTACGAACAATACCCAAGTTCTATCGTAATTCGTAATTGAGCATGCGCCGGGTCACGCCCTTAAAAAGATTCTTTACAGAGAATATTTTTCTTGGATCTTCCGATCGAGTCGGAAGATGACGCGGAAATGTCATTCCGGAGAATCCCTCCCTCGTCATCCCGCACTTGATGCGGGATCCAAAAAAGAACAGAATCCAGCCTGTTAAACCTCTTTGGATCCCGGCTCGAAGGCCGGGATGACTGGGTTATGTTACCCCGCACAAGCCTGTCCTCGCGATTGCCTTGACTGCGTAAAAACACGAGGATGCCGGACAATGTTGCGGCGCACACTGAGAAAATCTTACATGCCGGATCGGACTACATGGGTGCGCAAATCCAAGGAATTATAAACTCAGATTTGTTTGTTTGTCCTGAAAAATAGGGTATATTAAAAAGATGGTAATGATGCGGATAAAAAATAAAACCAAATTTTTTAACATCTCGTTAATTGGCGTATCTTTGTTTTTGATATTAATACTTGTTCTTTTCTTAAATACCAATGGTTTTTTCGCTGATATATATTCATACGATGGCAATGATATACACTATTCTAACGAATATATGAGTTCGGGAGGGAATGATGATGGTGTTGCGGGTGCATTTATTATAGTTCGCTTTCTTTTATGTTTCATTTCTCTATTCATAATCTCTTCGCGAATTCCATTTGTTTTTTATATTCTCGCCTGGTTCTTTGAACTGTTTGGTTTGATGTTGATTAGTGATACTTCAGATGTTTTTAAAACGGTTTATTACAATAGAGTTTTTTCGATATGGTTCTTCACTTGGCTTTTAAGCATTCCCTTTTCCATTTTTGTTTATTTAAAATTACCTTCTGTCGATTCGGCTACCGAAGCCTCGTAGGATATATATCATGACGATTGATTACAGAGCCGGAAAATGAGAAGGAAAAACAAAAATGGAGTAAAGGTTCCTTATTCAAAGTGCCATCATTGGATGGCAGTTATGTTGTTGGGCTTTGGGAAAAAGTAATGAATTTGTTTCAATCCCGCTTTTCATACCGCACATGCCAGGAAAAACAGCGTTTTTCTCCCGGAGGAATCACAATCAGCCCGCGATGATGATTGAGCATATCGGGTTCGCCGGTCATCGGCTCAATGGCGATACTTTTTCTGCCGGGCGGGGTATAAAGTTGAAGTGCGTTAAATCCGTCTTCTTTTCCGCCGTTCTGACTAATGGTCAGTTGCCTGCCTGTCTCAGGGTCCGAAAGTGTGGTGATAATGCCGTCGCACGAGTCATCCAAAAGGATACTTTCGTTCAGCGAAATATCTTTTAACGAAGCTCCGTTTTCAAAACGGTTTTCCGTTTCATATTTTCCTGTCGGAATATCATCGCTGTCCGTAATGCTTTTTTTCGCGATCGGAAATTGAAGTTCGAGTTCATCGACCGGTTTTCCCAAAGCAAAATAAGGGTGCCAGCCTTCCGCATAAGGCATGTCTTCCCGCCCGGTATTGGTGACTTCGGAAAAAACCATGAACGCATTTTCGAGAAGTGCAAAACGGGTCTCGGCAAAAAACGGAAACGGAAATCCCGGGTGAGCGCCGTCCCAAATGCAGGAAAGTGTCAGCCCGGCAATCGTATTGTCGCTCGTAAACGAAACCATTTTCCAAGGCTTCGTGTGAAGAAATCCGTGCAGTGCGTGAGGGGCCCAGGAAACATTATTATCGAGGTGGTATGTTTTTCCTTTCCAGGTCCACTGCGCATGATTCGTACGCCCCGGAAACGGGGAAAGGCGAACGCCCGCGCTCGTATCCGCTTGAGTTTTCCGGAATGTTTCCTCATCGGGATAACCGGAAAGAAGATCGATTACAGAATCCTTCTCGGGAATGCGCCAGGCATTGAGTCCGGCACCCCAACCGGAAAGAATTTCAAGTTCGGCACCGGTTTCTTCGTGGCGAATCACCAAGCGCTCTACGGAACCTAAGGGGCGGGAAATTAAAGTAAACATAGAGTAATGTTAGTTATTTTAAGCTATAATTAACACGTGAATCAAACCATTGTGGCTCCTGCAACTCCCGGCGGCGTTTCTGCGCTTGCCGTTATTCGCATCAGCGGAACTCTCGTTACCGGAATTGCCGCCCGGGTTTTAAACCGGACCGCGCTTGAAGACCGAAAAGTTTACTACGGAAAGGCGATCCATCCGGAGACCGGCGAAGAAATCGATTCCCTGGTTTATCTGTTTTTTAAAGGGCCGCATTCTTATACCGGAGAAGATTCTCTGGAACTTTTCCCGCACGGAAACCCGCTGATCGTCCGCGAATTGATCCGCTCTATCACAGCAATGGATGGCGTTCGTTTGGCCGAACCCGGAGAATTTACAAAGCGCGCCTTTTTGAATGGAAAACTCGACCTCGTTCAGGCGGAATCGGTGGCTGAAATCATTCACAGCGCCTCGCGCTCCGGGCTTTCCAACGCCCGCCGGCTTTTATCCGGAAAATTCTCAAATCAGGTAAAGACCCTTACCGAAAAGATCAAACATATTTCGGCGCGGCTCGAACTCGAAGTGGATTTTGTGGAAGAAGAACTCGAGGCGGATCTTCCTGCCTGGAAAACCGAACTCGAAGCTATTCTGGATTTACTCCAGGGTTTGCTCAAAAATTTCAAAAGTGCGGAACTCGGGAGCCGCCTGCCGCGCATTGTGCTTTACGGACAACCGAACGCCGGCAAATCGAGCCTGATCAATGCGCTTCTCGAAGAAGACCGCTTGCTCGTGAGCGCGATTCCCGGAACCACCCGGGATTTTATCGAAGTGCCGTTTTTACTCCCGGACGGAGAGGCGCTTCTCGTAGATACCGCCGGTATTGCAGACCGGGCCATCAATGAACTGGATGCGCGCTCCATGGAAAAAAGCAAGCGGATTCTGGAAAGCGCGGATATTGCCGTTTTGGTTCAGGATATTGCGGCGGCACAAACTCCGGAAGCGTTTCGGGAAAGAGAAACCGCCCGGCAAAAAAATCATTTTGTCCTTTTCACCAAATCCGATTTAAAAAATGGGGATACGGATACTTTTCTTAAAGTTTCCGCCGTGACGGGTGAAGGCATTGAGAATTTGAAACGCGAATGGAATCGCTCGCTTTTTCCGGCGGCCGGTGACCCGGAATCGTTTTGGGTCACGAGCGAGCGGCAGCGCTCCTGCATTGAAAATGCGGCGCAGGGAATTGTCAGAGCCTTGGATTTAATGGAGACATTGCCTGCCGTAGAGCTTCTCGCCTTTGAATTGCAAGTGGTGCGGCATGAATTGCAAACGGTTGTCGGAGAGATTTCTTCCGAAGATATTCTTCAATCTGTTTTCTCGGAGTTCTGCATTGGAAAATAACGATCGTTACTCAAGGCAAATGCGGCTTTCTCAAATCGGTGAAGCCGGGCAAAAGAAAATCGAATCGCTCCGGATTCTCGTACTCGGTTGCGGCGCGCTCGGCTCTGCCGGCGCGGAAACGCTCACGCGCATGGGAGTCGGTTTTCTCCGTTTGGTGGACCGGGATTCCGTAGCGTTTTCCAACCTCCCGCGCCAACATCTTTTTAAAGAGTCCGATGCCGCATTGAAACTCCCGAAAGTCATTGCCGCCGCGAGAACCTTATCAGAGATCAATTCCCGCGTGAAAATGGAAACTCACGTTTTGAATGTCGATTCCGGAAATATCGAGCCGCTCCTTGAAAATATAGATGCGGTGATCGACGGTTTTGACCGCGTGGAAATGCGTTACCTGCTGAATGATATTTGCGTGAAGAGGAATATTCCCTGGTTTTATGCCGGCATACGCGCCTCCCGGGCGATGATCATGCCGGTGGTTCCGCAGGGCCCTTGTTTTCGCTGCGTGTTCCCCGATGTGCCTGAAAAAAATACACTCCCGACCTGTGAAGATATTGGCGTGCTCGGCGCGGCGGTGGCAACGGCTTCCGCTTTTCAAGTCACGAGTTTGATTCGTTATTTTCTGGAACAACCCCGGGAAACATTTTTGATGAACGCGGATTTGTGGAGCATGAACGTTTCCAGGATTCAGGCGGAAAAAGCGAAAGACTGCCCGTGCTGCGGGAAACGCCGGTTTGAATTTTTAGACGAAAAAAAGACTTCCGGACATGTGGAATAAAATTCAAAGTATTTGCCGCGATCTTTCTCAAATCACTTACGAGAATCTCACCAAAATTATCCGCTATGCCGACAGCGGCGACGCGCGTTCGGCGAGAATTGCCGATGACAGTTTTCAAAACGATGCGGATGCCTGGATGGGCGGCGGCACCTGTTTCAGCATGACCTGGCATTTGTACCAAAAGCTGGCGGAGGAAGGTTTAAAGCCGCGCCTGATGATGGGGCACAAGCGCAAGGAAAAAAATATTCACTGCGGGTTGCGCTTGTCTTTAGATGGAAAAAATTATTTTTTTGACCCGGGTTATTTGATTTTCGACCCGCTGGAAATGCCGGAAAGTTTCCTCACGGCTAAAAGCTCGGCATTTTTTCCGCTTACGCCGAATCAGGTGCGCCTGGACCGGGAAAACGGAGTGCTTTCGCTTTTCACGGGAATGAATCTGCACTCCATGAAACTCCGGTTTGAGTTTCCGGAAGAGGGCGTGGAAGAGCGCGACTTTCACCGGTTTTGGACGGAGAGTTTTGACCGGGAAATGATGACTTATCCCGTATTAAACCGCCTGGATCGCGAGAACGGAATCCAGTATTACTATCAAAAAGGGAACCTGATGACCCGCGACAGTACGGGTTCCCGCATGGAAAAAATTCCGGAAGAACAGCAAATACCCGTATTGAGCCGCCTTTTTTCGCTATCCCCCGATACGGTGGAGCGCGCCCTCACTGTTTTGAAAAGCAAATCTTTCTAATTTTAAGGACTACAGGAGAACTTATGAACAAGCTACTTTATTTCGTTGCCGTCGCCGCCTTTTTATTCACTGCCTGCGGTCCGTCTAAATTGCAGATTCAGGAAATGTCGCTGGATTGCGATGTGATGATTGAAGTGCGCTATGTAGAAGAAGATACCATCGGTTTTCTCGTTGGAAATACACTCTACCTCCCTTCGCAGCAACTCGCGCAAGATTCTCTGTTCCCGCTCCTGATCAGCCCGCGGAACCCCATGGATATCGATGCTCCGGCCCGCACCGACCGCATTTCGAGTGCCGATGCTTTAACCGCCTATCTTTCCCGCACGGTTCCTGAAATGACCCGCTTCGGGCTTGTGATCGGCAGTTCCGCCGGCTCCGATTTTGATTTTAATGAAAAGAAAGTCATTCAAAAAATTTCCGATTATGTGAAACTCCATCAGGGCGCATCCCTGATTATTTTCCGTGAGAAAAACGGCGATTTAATTGATGCGAAAAAGGCGTTTTGATGATTGCTTTCTGGATCGGTTTTCTTGTCCTCGTCTTTTGTTTTTTAGCGCTTGATCTCGGCGTGTTCCACCGCAAGGAACACGTCATTGAAACCAAAGAGGCCCTCCGCTGGACCGGTTTTTGGATTGCCATTTCGCTTCTTTTCGGCGTGTTTATTTATTTTGCTTACGACAATCACTGGCTCGGTATCGGGTTAAAAAACGGCGTGCCGCAGACTTCGGGAATCAAAGCCGCTATGGATTACCTCGCCGGCTATGTGGTGGAAAAGTCGCTTTCCCTCGATAATATTTTTGTGATGGCGGTTATTTTTCAGTACCTGAAAATCCCACGCCTCTATCAGCATCGCGTTCTGTTTTGGGGGATTCTCGGCGCGCTCTTTATGCGCGGCGCTTTTATTTTCGCAGGCTCGGCACTCCTCAGCACCTTCTCGTGGATGATTTACGTTTTCGGGGCTTTCCTGATTTTCACCGCGATAAAAATGCAATTCATGGATTCGGATGAGCCGATAGACCTCAATAAAAATGCCATTTTAAAATTCGCGAAAAAAGTATTCCCACTCACGCCCGATTTTGACGGACACCGTTTTTTTGTGGTTTTGCAGAACGGCGCTCGCGCCGCGACTCCGCTTTTTCTCGCCCTGGTTTTAATCGAAAGCACTGATCTGATTTTTGCCATGGACAGTTTGCCCGCTATTTTTGCCATCACGATGGATCCGTTCCTCGTATTTACCTCCAACATCATGGCAATTCTCGGGTTGCGTTCCCTTTATTTTGCGCTCGCGGCTCTCATGGGGCATTTCCGTTTTCTCAAAAAATCTCTCATTATCGTGCTGCTTTTTGTGGGCGTAAAAATGATTTTATCTCACCATATTCATATTCCGGCGTGGCTCAGCCTTGGAGTGATTTTTGTTTCCATCGCACTGGGTATTTTGATTAGTGTTCTCGTTCCGGCAAAAGAGGAAAATTCGTCATGTTAGGTGTTATTCAAAAAAAAGGAAATCCGGATTATTTAAGCGGTCGCCTGATTGTTTATGCTAAAATTCTTTCCGAAAATCTGAACGAGGAAAACTCTCCGTTTGCGGGCATGGTTAAAAACGGTTTGCTCGTGGTGGAAAGCGAATTTCAATCGGGCGATTTTCTGAAAAAGCTGATTCAGCGAAACCTGGGTAACTCCGGCGATTTCGGCGAACTCCTCGAACATCTCCGGGAAATGGGTGCCGAACTTCCGGATCATGTGGACCCCGAATCCATGCGGGAACGGCTGGAAGAGATTTCGCACATGGAAGTGGTGCCGGTGCCGGCGAAAGTGATTTTCTGCAATGGCGAACAGGATGTTTTAAACGAGAATGCCGATATTTACTTTATCGGAGAATTTCAGGGATTAAATCAGGCGCACATGAGTATCACGAGCCTTTCCATTCTTTATCAGGCGCGTTACCGCGAACAGGTGAATGCGGAAGAACGGAAATACATTAACGATGTTCTCGCGCAAATCGAAGACGGCGGCATTACCGATGTGGCGCACTTGCAGGAAAGCGGCGCGTTCCTCACCGAAAAAGGCACGCTCGATACATTTATCGGAAATTTGCAGGAACTTTTAAGCGCGCAAGTGGTTCCCTTTCTTTTGTATGAAACGGAAGATGAAGAAAGCTACGAAAAGCGAATCAAGCGTTTTTACGAGTTCATGAAGCCTTACCCGCAGCAGGACGATATTCGCCGCATCGACGAAACCATTCGCGAATTGAGGGCGGATTCCACAAATGCCAAAGTCCGCCGCCGCCTGGAACTTCTCGTGCAAAAAGTCGGTGCGCTTTACCATGAAGAATTTGAAAAACTTGCCGATCTGCAAAAAGAATTGGATGGTTTGGAGTAAGCGTTCATCGGGTATAAAGTGTTCCTCAGATATGAAAATTGGGGATATGGGATAAGGGGTTGGAAACCCGGAGTGACTTCCGGCATGAAATTCAGGGATATGGGATACGGAGTTCAGGCAGAAACTTTGCACAGGGATGGGATATGAAAGTTCGGTATTTGAATCCTGAAACGTCATCCCGCACGAGTCTGTCCTCGCGATTGTCTCGACTGCATAAAAACGCGAGGAATGCGGACCAAGTGGCGGTGCAGACAAAGAAAGTCTTACATATCCGTTCGAACGATATTGACGCGGTAAATCCAAAGAGGTGAACCATCCTGGACTTGTTTCAGGATCAGAATGACTTTATTATTATCATCAAAATTACGGAGAACCTCCGGTATCACATGTGATTACAACTAAATGCGATCACTGAGAGCATTTAGGACTCCGTAGCGATGCGAGGAGCCCCGTGCGAATAGCACTGACGAATCAATTACGCTGAAGCGCAGCGTAGCGATTAAGTAACATCGCAGGCAAGGAAAATCTTACATACCATCGCGAACTATATTGATGCGATAAGTGTTTATCAATTACGATCAAACTTTCATTACGTAATTCGTAATTAGACCTCTTCGGAAATTGCGGTAACTTTGTTGATTTTTATATTAAATCGCTGAATTTATATTATTTCCCGAAGAAGTCTATTGAATTCCATGCTCTCATTCCTCCTGACCCGGACCTAAATGCGCGCCCCCCCCAACTCCAAAAAATGAGATGACCTTTATAATGTAAAAAAGCCCCTTTTGCAGGGGCTTCTTTCATCCTTCGAGGAGCGCCAGTGCGGCCTGATATTTTTGAATGCGGAAGCGCGTTTTCTTTTCGCGGCGTTCGTTTTTCGGAATATGTTTTTCATCTAAAAGCGTTTTCAGCGTTTCGATTTTCACTTTCCGGGCGACCGGGTTCGCCATCATTTTTTCGATGTAATGGAGGTAATCCTTCTCACGAGCTTCGTAGGCGGCCTCTTCTGCGGGAACACCTTCCGCCATTTTTTGGCAACTGTATTCGTCGATAAAAGACTGATTCTTGTGATGCGCGAGAGTCGAAAGTGTCGCCACAATAGATTCCGGCACGCCCATGGAAAGCAGTTTTTCCGAAGAATAAGCGGCGGCATCGCCCATCATATCCTGCAAAAGCGCCACTATTTGAACTTCTTCGGATTCTCCGGCGACCTTCAGATTATCTGCAATCGTTTTCAGATAATCCACATAGGGACTGCCGGTTTTGTCCGTTTGAGCCGCATGAGCCACTGTTGCAATTTCCAAAGCATCATCGTAAGTGAACATGATCCATCCTTAAAAGAGTCGGTTTTCAAACTATATTCTATATATATAATTGTCCGAGGCATAAAACAATTGATAATTCCGGAAAAAAAAGTAAATTTGCTACACTTTGCCTCCGTAGCTCAGTTGGATAGAGCAACTGCCTTCTAAGCAGTGGGTCGTGAGTTCGATTCTCGCCGGAGGTATAAAGCCCCTTACGGGGCTTTTTCTTTTTTTTTGGGGGGGGGGTCCGGCATAAGAAGTGTGGGAAACCTTACACGCAGGCATAAATTCAATAGGCGGCTACACAAAATGAAACGCCATAAGCATTCTCCGGTCAGCGACCGGCACCCAACGAGGCCATTATTTATACCGACACCGTGCCAATAAATTATCGAACACTAACGAATCTCAATTCTTGATTAACTTTTACAATGTAGTGACCTTGCGTATTTAGCGATATTGTTACAGAAGATTGGTTAGTGGCACCTTTAGCAATAATTCTTCCTTGTAAATCCAAAATCATATAGTCAAACCCGGTTTGAACATTGGAAATTTGAATTTGCTTATTTCCAATAGCATTTACATTGAAATGACCGGTAATATTCATGGGAATAGCATTACCTTGAATTTCCGTGCTGTCAAAAACAGCTTTGTAAACTGTAGCATCTGTAACAATTTCAAGTTCTGGAGTCCAACCAACAAAGGTGTAATCATATTTACCAAAACCGGATTTGGTTGGATGTTTTCCTGTGTATGACGGAAGTTCGCCATAGGCAACAAGTTTCGCTTGCAATAGATCTTCGCCATTCATGAACATTACAGAATATTTGACTAATGCACTATCGTAGCTGGCTATATAAACAGCATCATCTTTTACTGTTTGTATAGATGGGTTCCAATTTGAGAAAGAATAGCTATAAATAGAATCTGAGGTTCTCCTAGGCATATCTTTATATGACAATCTTGTTCCGTAATCAAATTTAGCAGAAAATAGAACAGTACTATCATAATCAAGATATGTGATTTTATATTGACGAACCAAAGAACCAAACGTAACTACATAGTCCTTATGCCACGTTGCTTTTTCAATTTTAGGATTCCATCCATTGAAATAATATGTGTGTGAAACAGATGACTCTTTTTTAAGGGATTTACCTTTGTATGTCGGTATTTCGCCAGCCATTACACTTTGTGAATCGACAAGTGAGCCACTTTCATCAAAAAATCTAATTGTGTAATAAACTTCTTCCTCGGCTAAATAATATGGTAAAACAACTTGATCCTTTGTAAAAATCGGATTTATCGCAAAAGTTGTATCATTAGTTTCATTTACCCAACCTGCAATGGCTTTACCGGCTTCTGCTTTAGGAATAGGATATTCGGCAATCATTCCTTTGTAATTTGTAAATTTTATTATCGAATCGCCATTAACAACAAATATAATTCTAAATATGGGTAACAAAGAATCATTGGCAATAACAGGATAATCTTTAAAGCGACTCCAAATGCGACTATTCTTTGATGTACCTTTAGTTGTATTTAATATCCAAGCAAATTCATCCGTTTGCATTTTAGCGGTGCTTTCTTTAAATACATTAACAACTTTAGTATAGCTCTCTTCATAAGCGTAAGTTTTTAGATTTGGAATTAAAGTGGAATCAAAGTAACAATTGGTTAAATACCCCCATTCGCTTCCACCATTCGTACCAACTATGCCTCCATTAAGACTAGATGATTTACCCAAAGTTATTGAATCTGCCGCACTGTAGCTATTAATAATTTTCCCTTCATTTGTTCCCGATATCCCTCCCATATCGTGTCCATGGTGTGCTCCTGTTTTTATAACGGATCCGGTATTTTTACAATCCTGAATGACTGAATAATTTCTTGCAGAGATGCCACCTGCATAAGCCATACTTGTATATACTGTCCCGGAATTTGTAGAGCGAATGATGCTACCTTCATTCCACCCAACGATTCCACCTGATTTTTCAAAAGCAGAATTCACTCTCGCGGAATTTTCGCAATCAATAATCTTGCCTTTATTAAGTCCGGCTATGCCGCCAACTCCTTCAGCAATAGTCATTCCACCAATGGTGTACACATAAACGCGACTCTCATTTATTGTATTTGCTATTGTACCTGCATTATAACCGACAATTCCTCCCGAAAAACGTCGTTGCATTCCTAATACACCAGATAAAAGAACGGAGCCATAAATGCTTTTGCAATTGACAATTTCACCATTGTTTAAACCAACAAAACTTCCGGCATAAACAGGGTGATAATCGAATGCCGTACCTGTAACGTCACTGGCTGTATTTATTTGAGTAGTACTTAATGTGATGTTTTTCAGAATTCCGCTGGATGCCATTACACCAACCAATCCGGCGTATTGAATAGATGAAGATTGTACATTTAGACCATAAATTGTATAACCATTACCATCTAAAATTCCGGCAAACATGACGGAAGAATTTTTACCAATCGGGTTCCAAAGGTGCGTTGCCGGAGTTGTTTCATCTTTACCAAAGACAATATCATTATTCAAAACAGCATTTATTGAATTATTTCCGCGATTTACCTGTTCTGCAAACCAAGCTAATTCTTCTGCATTTTTGATGACATAAAATTGCAAGTTATCAATAACGATTGATTCACTTGGTTCTCTGCTATTTCCCATCCACTCTCTGTATAACGCAACAATAGTTTGATCTTTTGTAAAAGATGTTTTTGAATCACAGTATTCGCCATTTGAATTCCGCCATTCCACAAATACTTGTCCATTGGGTGATCGTGGTATTGGAAATGATTTGATTCGACCGGTGTAATCAGTATATAAAGCGGTAGAAAAATTTCCGTCAATGAATGTAATTTGCTTAATAGCTTGCAAAGTATCGTTTGAAAAAATCGGATAATCGTTGTATCTACTCCAAAGACCACTGTTTTCTTCAGTTCCGTTTGTAGTATTCAAGATCCATGCAAATTCATTGGATTGCATGAAATTAGTCGGTTTACCTAAAACAAAAGCAGTATCGCTTACTTCCGGTTGAGCCTGAAAATTACTCAATAATGTAGAATCGTAATAGCAGTTAAATGTATTACTACCATGTCCAGCTACACCACCATTGTCTTTCTTGTCACTACCGATATTTTTGGATACACTGAAACTGTTTTTTGTTAATCCGAATCCAAAACCAACAATTCCTCCATTATAAGTACCATTGTAAATATTTCCTTTATTTACACAATTCCGAATGTATCCGTTTAAAGATCCTACAATTCCTCCGTGGCCGTATAAAGTATTTGTTTCATCGAGGTAAATATTTCCTGAATTTACGCATTTATCAATGCTGGCATAGTCATCACCATTCCATTGATCTCCTGCAATACCACCTGTTCTTCCGTCTGAAACAATGTTTGCTGTATTTTGACAATTACTGATATTTCCGCCGTGATTGGATCCTGTGATTCCTCCAACAAAGCCGGTACCACCATTTTTCCTCTTAAAGTAGAGACTGTCACTGTTAGAACTGTTGCTAATGAAACCCATATTGAGTCCAACCAATCCTCCCTGATAATTTTTTTGGTAAGTTCCATTTCTGACTATAACTAGGCCTTTATTGGAAGAATTATCTAAAGAACCTTTGTTTATGGCAATTAAGCTTCCTACATATACTTCAGCGAATTCATCAGGTTTTCCACTTAAAGTAGATTCAACAATAACCAAGGAATGACGTAGATTCACATTTTTTACAATACCGTTACTTTCTAAAATTCCAAATAGTCCTGCCATATATCCTTTGGTTTCATCTATATACAGTCCATAAATCGAATGACCAGCTCCATCAAAGATACCGTTGAAAGAAACGGTAGAGTTATTACCAATCGAGGTCCAACTATAAGATCCAATGGATGATGTATCTTTGCCTAAAATGATATCATTTTTCAAAACAACATTTATATTTGTGGCACCGTAATTAACCAGTTTTGCAATGTAAGCTAACTCTTCTGCGGTGGACACCTCATAGTAATTCTTCCCATCAATAATTTTACTAGTTTCAATTTCATTAATACCACCAGTCCACTCTGCAGAAAATACCACAGCAACCAACAAGCAAATACTTGCTATAATCTTTTGAAATGATTTCACTTTTTACTCCTTTGTAACACAAACAAACGAAAGTTTAAACCTGCTTATTTACAAAAATACATTAATTTTGCATTGAATGATAAACATTCATATCCATTATCCCCTCAATTCTCATGCCCGAAGAACCGGTTTTAAGGGGGGATGCGGAAAACCGGGCGCGTTTTCCGGCGACTGAAAGAAGCCGAAAGAGTCGGTGATTCCGGTATATTCTTCATGGGATAAGGGACTGGAGATGGGATAAGAGAATTCGGTAAACTGATTTTTCGTTTCCCTTATCCCTTGCCCCCTACCCCAAAACTTCCATACCTGAAGAACCTGAGCGAAGAAAACACGGTCACCCGGGTTGAAGCGAGGGGGATGCTCCCCCGCCGAATCGCTAAAACATCTTCTGCACGCGGCAGAAAAAGCGTGTGCGATCGTAGCCGCCGTTCGGGACTTCAATTCGATTATCCGAACTCAACGCATGTAAAATGGTGCCGGTCAAAGAAAAGTCATATTCGGGAAAATGCTGCGAAAGGCTCATATTCCAAAACCATCCGCCTTTCACCGTAAACGGATCTCTCGAACGCAAATTCCAGGCGGCATCACTCCGGTAAATCCAGGAATGGTCTATGTGGAAAACGCCTTTGAAAATCCAGGAGGCATCCAGCTGAAGCCACTTTTCCACCGGCTCGACTTCAAAGCGTTTCCGGGCACCGTCAATACGTTCAAATCCGAACCGTCCGCCTAAGGAAAATATTTCCCGGTATCGTAATTTCATATTCGCCTCTGCGGAGAATCCTCGAATCCAGGAGTCGATACGCGTGACATTTCCGGTTCGAAGCGAGTATTTCTCTTTGCCGGCACTCGCCGCATGAAATTCATCCGGTTCAAAAGTTTCAGCACCCTTTTCTGCCCAACCTGCGGTGTGAATCCCCATTTCAAGCCGGGGAGATGCATACGCAATATCCAAATACAAGCGGTGGAACTGCATATAACCATCGGTGAATAAACGAAGCGTATCATTCCCATAAAACTCATAATCCTCCCCCATCGGGTTGAGTGTGGTTCCCAAATGATTTTTCATTCCGAATGTATTTTTCAAAAAGTCACCCGCTTCAAAGCGAAGTTCTACGCTATCTTTTACCACCCAGTCCCTTTGGTTCCATCCGGCAAAACCGGAAAATTCGAGCGGTTTCAACGGGCGAATCACAAATTCCGCGAAGGGAAATATCACCCGGTCATCGCGAAGCCCGAAATAAGTGGTGCCGGAATCATTGACACTCCGGTAATGGAATCCGCCTCCCAAGAGAAACGGATCATCACATTCTTCATCGCACATGAAACGAAGTGTGGTGTTCCACACACTCCGCGACCCTTTTTCCTTTTTCGCTTTATTTTGATAAAGTTGTTTTTCCCAGTTATATGAAAAAAGAAGCCAACCATCGTTAAAATTCCATTCCACGCGCGGCGCATTATGTACCGGAATCCACCGGCCGGAAGCGCCGTAAATCCAATAGTAATCCGTACCGGCAAAAATAGAGGCGGTGAAAAGCCGGGTATCATACCCGATGCCGGCGTAAGCGGAAC
>QMCE01001246.1_pt1 | contig 22384 bp, 23 predicted proteins | sample 1821851 | NCBI WGS metagenome assembly QMCE01 (sample SAMN09453174, study PRJNA476694) | Termite gut metagenome, whole genome shotgun sequencing project. | isolation source: worker | host: Odontotermes sp. | place: South Africa:Pretoria | collected 2016-01-28 | reverse complement strand
CATTGAGAACCGCGTGTTCCCCCGTCACCCCGGACTTGGTCGGGGTCCAAGAAAGTATGGATACTGAATCATCTAATTGGATTTTACGCATCAATATAGTACACTAAATAATCCCTCTTCATCAAATTCATTACAGATAAAGCATATAACTCATAAGAAATTCTTAATATTGTAAAAAACAATATACTTTTAAAAACAACAATGATAACTTTAAACAAGGCATAATAAATGACTAGACCTTACACACCATTTGACATCATTTGGGCAAAAAATGTAACAAATAAAGAAACAAGACGAGCCTATATGGACGTTGAAGAACCTTTCATACTCGATTTTCCAACCAAGTATAAAGGCAACGTATTAAGTCCAAGAATAGGTGAACTTATTATTCTTCATCAAAATATAAACATAAGCAACGATAAGGCTTTTACTCATTTAGTGACTCCAATTGATAATACACTACATGAAGGAAGCGATGAACGTTATAGGTACGGAAGGCGCGTAAAAATCATTGCTAAAGTAGAAAAGAATGATGATATTCTTGTTGAGAATACTTTATGGAAGGGGGCAAATTTTCAAGGAAAATGTTATGGAAGTGCATGCAAACTTTTAGGTATTACAGGTATTGATGATTATTATTCTTTATTACAAGATATTTGGAATAAGTTCATTCCTTATTTCAAAGATGATTATAAAAAATCAGTATTTCTTACAGAGGCACTTGAACATGAGATAGACAATTCAGACTCGCAAATTTCTGTACCAGAAGGAAAATTAAGATTGATAACTCATTATTTAAGAGAAAGAGATTATCGCATAATTCAAATGAAGAAACAACAGGCAATACAAGGTGAAACATTACGTTGCGAAGTATGTGGGTTTTCATTTATTGAAGAATTTGGTGTGGAATTTATTGAATGCCATCACAAGACACCTATATCGCAATCAGGAGAAACAGAAACAACATTAGATGACTTGGCTTTTGTCTGTGCAAATTGTCATAGAATGTTGCACAAACCATTTGAAGGAAATTTTTTAACAATTGAAGGGCTAAAGCAAAGATGTGAGGAATTAAAATCCGATAAATGATCAAACATTAAATAAATGATTATTCGGGATGGGATAAAGGAAATGGGAAATTTGGGTTTAGTGCGTGGGGTTTAGAATCAAGACCCTAAACCCAAATCCCAAAACTCATGTCCCTTATCCCCCCTCCAATTTTATATATTAACTCCAATAATTCGGAGCGATTTATGAAGCGTTTTGTTTTTTCCAATCCCCTGCTTGCCATACTTGGTTTTGCATTCATTTTCTTTCTCGCCGCTTGCGGTGATACAAGTACCCCGAACGACCCTGATACGGGCGAAACATCTTCTTCCTCGTCTTCCGATGAAACCGGAGGAACATCGTCTTCCGAAGATGAAGGCAATCTTTCTTCTGCGGTAGAACTGTATGATTATTGTGTTAGGCACAATGCAGAGGAATGTATTTCCGGCTCCTTTTCAAGCTGTTCTCCGGATGCCGTTTTAAGCAATACTTGCCCGTACTCGAACATTACGGAATCTTCCTCGTCTTTCGTAGAATCCGGCGGATCTTCCAGTTCACTTGAGAGTGGTACCTCATCCAGTTCGCTTGAGGGCGGCGGAGTTTCCTCCGGCAATGAAACGGTAAGTTCCAGCTCCAGCTTTACGACACCCGTCGCAGGGAGTTACCCCACATTGGCAGAAGGGCAATCCGGAGTGCAAAAAGGCTGGAATTCACGCTACTGGGACGGTTGCCGCGCTCATTGTACCTTACCGCAAAACGCATGGGTGGGCACAAGTTATGACCCAAGCACCGAAAATCTTCCGGGCGCGGCTTTTGATATGATTTGCAAAGCCTGCAATAAAGACAATAATGAAGTGGCGGCCTATTTTTGGTACAATGACTGGCAAAAATGGTTTTCCAACAACAGTTCTTGCGAACAGGGCGGGCCGATACCCGGAGAAAACATTTACACTTGCTGGGATATGGCTCCCGTGGCGGTAAACGATACGCTCGCTTACGCATTTGCGGCCACTCCGGGAACAGGTGACCAGTGCGGAAAGTGTTTCCAAATTCAATTTACCGGCGAATGGAGAGATGTTCCGGATAAACCGTTACCGACACACCAGGCCCTTAAAGGAAAAACCATGATCGTGATGTCCAGCAATATCGGTCACGATGTGAGCGGCGGACAGTTTGATGTATTAATTCCCGGTGGCGGCGTGGGAGCCTTTAACAGTTTCTCAGATCAATTGGGAATGAGTGCCGAAGCCTTAGGCAGCAGAATGGGTGGTTTACTAACCGATTGTGATAATGAAATTACAGGCTGGAGCGCTACTTTGGATCAATGGCAAACTTGCCTTAGAAACAAATGCAATACCACTTTTGGCAACAAAAGTAAAATTCTTTTAGAGGGCTGTTTGTGGCAGGCCGATTGGTATATGGCGGCAAACAATCCGTCGGTCCTTTACAAAGAAGTGGAATGCCCTCAATATCTGATTGATAAATACCGGTCAAACGTCAGGTAGTCTTTTTAGAAACTAAAGGTGGTGTCAAAACACCGCCTTTTCAATTATGAATATCTAAACGGTGCACCTCAGCTAAACCGGATTTGTGATATTTTATAGAAACGGCGCTTGGATCCCGGCTCGGAGGCCGGGATGACAGGGAAGGATTGTCCGTCACCCGGATTCTCGACACCTGCGTCATTCTGAACTTGGTTTACCGCATAAATTAAGTTCGTTCAGGTATAATAAAATGTTCCAAAAGTGCGGTGATTCCTATTACCACATCAGTTGAGTTCGCACTTGCATGAAAGACTTTCTTTATCTGCGGTGATTCCTATTGCGCGCTAATTAAGTTCGATCCGGTATGTAAGATTTTCTTTATCTGCGCCGCCACTTGGTCAGAATCCAAGCCCGTTGATCCTTTTTGGGTCGGCATTCATGTTTGCTTCTTTTTTGGACCCCGGATCAAGTCCGGGGTGACGTAGGTGTTGTGCAGGATGATGAAAAAAGCGCTCCGGATTTCCACTCCGGAACTCCCAAACCCGACACGCCCAACCCAAAATTCCGTACTTGAGTAACTCGGGCAGGCAGGCGGAGGGTGTGCGCGGAATGCGCGCAGTGCCGGGTATTCCGGATATGTTCATCGGGCACGAAATTTTGGGTGTAGGGTTTGGACAATGATTCAATTACGGAGCGAAAGTGTAACCGTAATTCGTAATTGATCTGCGCCGGGGCACGCCCAAAATCAGTCGAACATGTCCACCGAATACGGGTCTTTCGATTTACTTGGGGGCGTTTCGGTTTCTTCGTTTTCGCCGAGGTCTTCCGTTTCGTCGTCTTCGATGATGCGCTGTGTGCTTTTCACTTTTTTCGCGGTGAATTTGCTACCGAGGGCTTTGTAGCCCTTGATTTCCGCAACTTCCGTGAGGTCGAGCGTTTCTTTTTGCGTTTGTCTTCCGGTTTGGTATTCCATGATCACCTTCGCGTTTTTCGTAGCGAAAAATTCCACGAGGTGCGTGTCCGGGTGCTCGGAGACGAGATTGAAATCGGTGGTCATCGGTGCGCCTTCGAGTTTGAAGCGTTTCACCATATAATTCAGATTTCCGCCTTCAAAATAGAGGATGGAATAAATCTGTTCCGGGTCGTATTTTTGAATGTGGAGAATTTCCGCGCCCACGAGCAATGGGTCTGCCATGTCGTAAATGCGCGCCGAGCCGTTTTTTCGGACAATCAGGATTTTGTCCTTTTCTCCGAACTCGCCGAGGCAATTTCCCTTCTTTTGCGTGGAGACAATGCCGCTCGGAGCGTCAAAGTAAAGGATTCTCGCGCCGAGCGTGCTTACGCCTTTCCGGATTTTTTTCACGGTGCGGATATCGTATTTCGTGACCTGGTTTCCGACGGCGCCTCTGCCTTTGACCTCGACTTGACTGAAATCGATTTCAAAGTTGAGTTTGATGCGCGGACGCGGTTTTAAAATAACTTCGACAATTTCGGCTTCGCCGTTAGGGTTGCTCGTGAGGTAAAGGATTTTCGAGCCGGGCGTTCCTTTGCCCATACTGTAATCTTTGTCGCGGGTGACTCCGCCCACGTTAAAGCGTTTGATGAACGACGTGCCGGCTTTGCCTTCGCGGTAAATGACATTGTAAATCAGGCGGTCGTTTTCCTTGTTGAATTTTTCCACGAGGATAATGTCTTTTCCGGCAAAATCTTTTTCGGAAACTCTCAGGACTTTGTAAGAACCGTCGGCTTTGAAGACGATCACGTCGTCGTAAGCGGAGACATCGAAAAGATATTCTTCGCGTTTGAGGCCGCTTCCGGTGCCGATGAACCCTTCTTTCCGGTTTACATATAACTTTTGATTCGCGATCGCGACATGAACGGCATTTACCTTTCCGAATTCGGCGATTTGCGTTTTCCGTTCGCGCCCGCCGCCGTGTTTTTTCAAAATCGTTTTGAAATGATTGATGGCATAATCGGTGATGTTTGCCAGTTCGTGTCTGGTTTCTTCGATCGCCGCATCCAGATCTTTCAAGAGTTCATCGGTTTTCTTTTTATCGAACATGCTGATACGGCGCACCGGGATTTCGGCGAGTTTGAAAATTTCTTCCGGCAATACTTCGCGGCGCAGTTTCTTCAAGTACGGTTTGAGGCCTTCGCGGATGAGTTCGGCCATTTCTTCGCGGGACTTTGCCTTTTTAATGACCTCGTAAATTTCTTTTTCGATAAAGATTTTTTCGAGGCTCGTCATGTGCCATTTCTGTTCGAGATGTTCGAGTTTGTTGCGAAGTTCCCACGTTAAGAGATGAACCGTATGATCGGTGTTGAGTTTCAGAATCTCGTTTGCCGCCATGAACTTCGGTTTTTTATCGACAATCACACAGCTATTCGGAGAAAGCGATTTTTCGCAATCGGTGAACGCATACAAAGCATCGATCACCACCTGCGGTTCGCTGCCCGGGTTTAAGTGAATCACGATTTCCACATCTTGCGCGGTGTTGTCGTCCACCCGCTTGATTTTGATTTTTCCCTTCTCATTCGCGCTGATGATGCTGTCGATCAGGCTGCCGGTGGTGGTGCCGAAGGGAATTTCCCGGATTACGAGAGTCTTGTTATCCTGTTTCTCGATTTTGGCGCGCACTTTCACGCGCCCGCCGCGCAAACCGCCGTTATAATCGGAAACGTCCGCGATGCCGCCCGTGAAGAAATCCGGGTAAAGGTCGAACTTTTTCCCGCGCAGGTAAGCGATGCTCGCTTCACACAATTCACAGAAGTTATGCGGGAGAATATAAGTCGAAAGCCCCACCGCAATTCCTTCCACTCCCTGCGCGAGCAACAGCGGGAATTTAACCGGAAGCGTGACGGGTTCCTGATTTCTGCCGTCGTAACTCGGGATCCATTCCGTCGTTTCCGGGTTAAAGAGAATGTCGTTTGCTAGTGCGGTGAGCCGGCCTTCGATGTAACGCGGTGCGGCGGCGGCATCGCCGGTGACCGGGTTTCCCCAGTTCCCCTGAGTGTCGATCAACAGATTTTTTTGCCCGAGCGTGACGAGAGCGTCTCCGATGGAAGCATCGCCGTGAGGGTGGTATTGCATGGTGCGCCCGACTACGGTGGCGACCTTGTGATAACGCCCGTCGTGCATTTCAAAAAGCGTGTGGAGGATTCTCCGGTGAACCGGTTTGAGACCGTCTTCATAATAGGGAACGGCACGGTCGAGGATAACATAACTGGCATAGTCCAGAAACCAGCCGTCGTAAAGTTTTTCGAGATGATTCAAGTCCGAATTTGCCGGAGAGTATAATTTTTCGCTCATAAACCAAAACCGTAAAAGAATATCGCCTTGTGGGCCTCTAAAATCCGGAGAAATAATAGAATTTTTCGGAAAACGAGTTTAGATTTATAAAAATTGATACGAAATTTTTCAACAAGGCGGAAATCCGATGAAAGTATTACTGATTAACGGCAGCCCTCGCCAAAACGGAAATACGGCGCTCGCGCTCTCCGAAGCGGTGAAAGTTCTCGAAGAAAATCAGGTGCAGACTGAAACGGTTCAAATCGGTATCAAACCGGTTCAGGGTTGCATTAACTGCGGGCAGTGCAAACAGCTCGGAGTTTGTGTATTCAAAGACGAACTCTATTTGAAAATTCTCGAAAAAATTCAGGATTGCGATGCGCTGATTTTGGGTTCGCCGGTTTATTACGCCGGTGCAAACGGCTCTCTCTGCGCCGTTCTGGATCGCATCTTTTATTCCGTTTCGCGCTTTTTGGAATACAAACCGGCCGCGGCCATTGCGGTTTGCCGCCGCGGCGGCGCGGGTGCGGCATTCGACCGCCTGAACAAATATTTTACCATCAGCAATATGCCGGTGGTGCCTTCCACTTACTGGAACAGCGTTCACGGGAGACTCCCCGGCGAAGCGGCGCAAGATAAGGAAGGTTTGCAGACGGTGCGTTATCTTGCCCGGAATATGGTTTGGATGTTAAACTCTCTCAACCGAGAAAAACGCCCGGCAGACGAGCCGCGGGTGGTCACGAGTTTTGTCAGGTAACGGATTCATGAGGGCCGGGAAAATGCTGAAACCTTTCATTTATCTGCTTGGGGCCGGATTTTTTTTCCTGAGCTGCGGCGATGATCTGCAGAGGGAATATTATCCGGACAAAAAAGTCAAGTCCGAAGTGCGGTATGTGAATGCCACCAAGCAGGGCCTCGAAAGGGAATTTTACGAAAACGGGGCGATTCGGGCGGAAACCGGATATGAATCGGGAAAGCGCTCGGGGCTGGCCAAGACTTTTTTTGAAAACGGAAATGTCCGGTCGGAAGTTCCCTATGAAAATGACCGGATAGAGGGAATGCTTACCGCTTATTATGAAAACGGGAATATCAAATCCAGAACGCTCTACCGGAATAATGCTATTGCGGATTTTCCGGAGACGTTTGATTCCGCCGGCGAGCCGGCCGTTTCGGGTTCTTTTAAGGATTCCCGGGATCGCTTGCCTTACGAGTGGGTGCGCATTCAAAATCAAATCTGGCTCGCTCAAAACATGAATTTCGCGCCGGTAAAAGGTTCCGTTTGCGCGCAGTGCAATGTGTGGGGCCGGCTTTATAACTTTGAAAGCGCCAAAACCGCGTGCCCGGAGTTTTTCAGAATGCCTTCGAAAGAAGACTGGAACACGCTTCTCGAAAATACCGCTCCGGAAGCCGGAAAAAATTTGAAGGCGAGTTTCGGTTGGGATCCGGTGTTTACGGCAAATGATTACGGAAACGGCACCGATGCTTTTGGTTTCGCGGCGCGGGCGGGCGGCGGACATTTCGCAAGCGCCGAGGTGCCGGTGAAATCCAGAAAGTTTGAGAACGCCGGGCGGAACGCTTACTTTTGGGTGAACGATGGCCGCGTACTCGTGCTGAGCCACCATAAATCCGAGGCGGCATTCCGGAAATTCAATCCCGAACACGGGGCCTCTTTACGCTGTGTCCGGACGGTTAATTAAATTTGTGCCATGACTGTTAAGACTTATATTATTCAAATTCACTGTCCCGACCAGAAAGGTTTGATTGCAGGCACGACACAGCTTCTCGCGGCGGCCGGTGCCAATATTATTGATTTAACGCAGCATACGGCAAAAGACATCAGTTCGTTCTTTTTGCGCGCCGTTTTTGAAATGGATTCGGATAATATCGGTAGCCTGAGAGATCAAATTACTCTCTACGCCGAAAAATTTCAGCTCACCTGGAAATTGCATGATACCACCCATGTGGCGCGCCTGGCGATTTTTGTGAGCAAAACGGATCACTGCCTTTACGATTTACTGTTAAAACAACGCGACGGTTATTTGAATTGTGAATTTAGCTGCATTATCGGAAACCACACCGATTTAGAGGCCGTGAGCCTCGCGTTCGGCATTCCGTTTTACCATGTGGACAGCAAACAGGATAAGGCTTTGCAAAACGAACGGTTCAATGAAATCATCAGCGAAACCAAAACGGAAATGCTCCTGCTCGCCCGCTACATGCAAATTTTATCGCCGGATTTCGTGAACGCTTACAAAAATCAAATCATCAATATTCATCACGGATTCTTGCCGGCATTCAAAGGGGCGAAACCTTATCATCAGGCGTGGTACCGCGGCGTAAAAATCATCGGCGCCACAGCGCATTTCGCCACCGAAGATTTGGATCAGGGCCCGATTATCTGCCAAAATATTCAGCACATTCCGGAAACGGCCGATATCGAACAGCTCGTGCAACTCGGGAAGGACATTGAAAAGAAAACCCTTTCCCAAGCGGTGAAACTCTGGCTCGAACGCCGGATTTTTGTGGAACAAAACAGAACTTTTATCCTTTAAGGTAAACGATGAACCCGGAAGAAAACAAACCTCAGGAAGATTTGCCCGTTTCGGAAACTCCGGTCTCCGAAATCCCTACAGAAACCACTCCGGTAAGTGCCGACACACCGGAGGTCAAAACGCAGCCCGAGCTGCAAGTGATTGTGGAAAAAGGGGTCGCTCATTACGTCGGATTTGCCTTTATCGTTTTATTTTCGGTGTTCTTCTTTTTCATTCCGGGAATTTCATTCACTTATCTGCTATCCCAGGTGGTGACACTGGAACCCTCTGCCGTCTGGATTCTCGCGGCGATTTTCAGCGTGATTCTCTGGTTGATTCTGAAACTCAAAATCAAAGGGCTCAAACGCGCGACTTACATTTACCTCGCGTTCTGTATCTTTATTTTCGCTCTGCTCGTGCTGATCTATGTCTTAAACAAGGATTCCAATCTCTTTTCGGGCATTTTCGGATGCCTTGGGCTTTAGTTTATGTCGATTAAGAATTCTTTTGTTTCTTTTCTCATCGAAACCGGCGCTTTGAAATTCGGCGATTTTGTCACAAAGAGCGGCCGGAAAACACCTTACTTTATCAACACCGGCGAATTTCGCACGGGGGCAGCTCTCGCGCGCCTTGCGGAGTTTTATGCGGCAGCCTTTACGGAACACTTCAAAGGAAAAGCGGAAAACCTTTACGGGCCCGCTTACAAAGGGATTCCGCTTTGTGCGGCCACGGCGATGGCCCTTTCGCTTTCGCACCAGATTGATTTGAGTTTTACCTACAACCGGAAAGAGGTGAAAGATCACGGCGAGGGCGGCTCTCTCGTGGGCGATACTTATAAAACCCCCACACGGATTGTGATTATCGAAGATGTGATTACGGCAGGCACATCCATTAATGAAACCATGCAGATTCTTTCTCAAATTCCGAATGCGCAACTCAAGGGGCTTTTGATTTCCGTAGATCGAAAGGAACGCCTTGAAAACGGAAAATCGGCGCTGCAATCCGTGAAAGAACTCTACGGCATCGAAGCACATTCGATCATCACGATCGACGATATTATCGCTTTCCTGAAAGACAGCGCGAACCGTGAAAAACTGAATCTTCCGGAAAATTTATTTGAACGTATCAGCGATTACCGCAAAGAGTGGGGGGTCTCATGTTCTTAACGCGCAAAGCCATTATAGAAGCCGTAGAACGCAAAGAAATCGTTATTTCTCCGTTTCACAAAGAACATCTTTCTCCGAACAGCATCGATGTGACGCTCAACGAAAATTTGATCGTTTACGATTTGGGTGCAGGGGAATGCCTTGACATGAAAAAGGAAAATCCCACGCAAAAACTCGTAATTCCACCGGAAGGACTGGTTTTGGAGCCCGGAATACTTTATATTGGGATGACCAACGAAACGGCTATCAGCCCTCGCTACATTCCGATGTTCGAAGGGCGGAGTTCCATCGGGCGGCTCGGCATCAACACACATATTACCGCAGGTTTCGGCGATGTCGGCTGGGGCTTTGAAAAAAGCGAAGATGGAATCGTTTGTCATTATCCCACGTGGACTCTTGAAATTGCGGTGGTGCATCCGGTGCGGGTTTATGCAAACGTTCGTATCGGGCAAGTTTACTTTGTCGAACCCAAGGGAGACATTGAATGGTACACGGGCAAATACAGCAAGCAAAGAGCGCCGCAGCCCAGTTGCGCCTTCAAAGACTTTTCCGAATAGTCTTTATTTCCGGCATTCTCCTTGCCTGTGCCGGAATGTTCGGGTGCGCTTCTCCGCATTGGAGTGCGGTGCACCCGCAATACCGCGAAGCCGTGCGTGCAAGCGATACGGTGGCGCTCATCGGGTTTGAAAGTGCTTTTGTCCTCACTCGCGATGCCTGGTTTGCAAAACGTTTTGAGATTCCTCGCGAAAATATTTTTGAGGCAACGGAAACGCTCTCGGATTCCGTTTTTCGCAATGCGTTGAAAAAACATTTTACGCACCTGAGCGTATTCCCGGATTCGCTGGAAAAAACCTTTCTGGACGAATCGGTAAAACTCAGCGATCACGTTTTTTTGAAAATTAAAGTTCCCGGGCAGGGTGAAAAACTGAGCGCAGATTCCCTGTCGCCGCCCTTTCTCCTGATTATTCACGAGTTTATCCTCGGCACGGATCTTTTGCGGGAAAATTACTTCGATTACACGCTCGCGCATCAGGAATCCGAAACGCGGCGCCAGCCTGAGAATTTGTCTCTCATCATGACTTATACGCTTTGGGATAATTTCAAACAGCGCGCCCTTTTATCTTCGGCGGTGGAAATTCAGCACAAGATTCTCGGGGAGCCCAAACCGGAGGATCTGGCGAGCGTTACGGTGAATGCCGTTCAAACTCTCATCCGGGAACTTGCCGGCGAGGAGGCGCGATGAAAAAAATCCTGCTTCTCATCTTTGCGGTTTGCTCCGTTATTCAGGCGCAGGAAACCTTTTTCAAAGGGGAATACCCTCTTTGGAAAGACGGCGAAATTCTGATTTGGACCACCGACCCGAAACTTCCGCTAAAAGCGAATGAACTTTGTTTATCCGTAAGGCGGGTCAATTCCGAAATCGGAATTCCCGATTGCCGGGTTTCGGGAGAATGGGAACGCGATAGTTTAGCGGCTCTCTACGCCGGCTGGCTTACGCAGAACACGGAAGCCGGAACACCTGCCGATTTATTGCGCGCCCGCAATGCCGCCCTCGCCGAAAAATTTTACGGGCTCGAAGACAAAATTCTTTTGTTCGTTACGGAAAGAAACGACTCTCTGTTCGTCCTTCTCTTTAATGAAAAAGCGGCGATTCCCCAAGCAGGCGGGTTCATTCCGAAAACGGAAAATGCCGTCACCAACGGCGATGCGATCGCAAAACTGTTCTTTAAGGGAACAGCCGGGCGGCGACTCTCCAAAGAAGAGCGCGATCAAAACCGGATCGCCCCCGATTCTTACTTCGCTCCGGTGCCGCGATTTCACAGTTGGTTCGGAATCGCTTTCGGTTACAGTCAGGCCCAAATACCGTTCACACCCGATAGCTGGTACCGCAACAAATTAAACAGCCGCATCAAAAATTACAGGGAAACGGCCGATTCGCTCAGCCTTTGGAATTTCTTAAAAGATGATGTCCCTCTCTTTACCTTTTATGCCGGCGGAACCTGGTTCGGGATTATCGGAGCGGAACTCTTTTTGCGTTACTCCAAACATGATGTGAAAATCGACACGCGCGACACGATTTATAATGAACTCGATCACTGGTATTTCAACCGTTACGAAGTCGGCTTAAATGTTCATGTGATGCATCGTTTCCATGCAACGTCCTTTTTAGATATTTTGCCTTACGCTTCTTTAGGCTTTAATTACAGTTTCTTCTCGGAAAACATCGGCCGCAAATCGAGCAAAACGCCCGCATCCAACGCCTATACACGCCGCATTGAATTGGAACCTTTTTACAAGGGGCCGCTCTTTTCTCTCGGTTCGCACTTTGTATTCCTGGGTCATTACGGCCTCGATCTCCGCGCAGGCCTCGTGCATCGCGGCGATACGCAAAATTCCGATTCTTCCGTGGACGAAGTCGCAGAAACGACCCTTATCGGCGGCTCCACCTTCGATTGCTTTATCAGCCTCGGACTTGAATATCATTTTACGATTCAGTGAGATTATTTTTACGGTTATCAATATTTTTGATATACTATTATCTTGTCATTTATTGGTTAATTCAGTCTTCAGCATTTTGTAATTTTTTTACACATTCCCCGACTATTACAATAGGGTATTGAAATTTTAATGTTTTTATATCTCCAGTTGAAAAATAATTATCAAAACCTCCAAGCCTTGAATTAGTTTGAATAGAATCCGTTTGATTTTCCGAACATTTTACTTTAACATTCATTTCTACCATTTTTATTTCACCTGTTATATTTTTGCTTTTATTTAAAGCGAAATCATTTAATGCTGTTGATGTTCTTTCATTACACGTTTTCAATGAATCTGTTTCTCGTTTATTGGTTTTTCTTGAAGATATTTCAGAAAGAGAACGAAAATAACCGAAATTTGATACATCATAGATATACACACTGTCATTAAAATCAATTTGATTATCAGTGTTTCCATGAAAATAATTTATCTCTAAAATAACGCTATCGTCAATATGAAGTTTTGCATCAATATTCATAAAATGCCATTTGCAGTATTTAAGACTATCATTCAATAATATTTTACTAGATATTCTCATTTTATATTCATATAAATTTTCTTTTTCATGAAAATTATTGTCTTGACTTTTTAATTGATTATTTTCTTTGTCATAACAATATTTACGGGGTGGGCGTTCTACAATAATTTGTGAAGTTGCATTCACAAAAGAAATTATAAAAAAAACGAATACAAATAATAATCTCATACACATTATCTTTCCGTACAGTATTTATTGACTGTTTCATCAACACTTTTTCGCATTTCAATTATTTTTTCTTCAAGCGAAATTCTGGCATGAGAAGTATTTTTTCTATCCATGTCATCCCATTGATTGTGTGCTGTGACTAACATGTTTAATTTTTCTTCGTAGATTTCTTTTGAAATATGTTTTATTCGTTCACACATTCCTTTAGGATTGCAAAAGTCTATGCTTATCACTTTTTCCCAATTTCCATACCCTAAAGATTCATAAATTTCAATATGTTTGTTTTCATGCGCTTCCAATTCTTCATTCTCTTTATACTCAATATCGCTTACTGTTGTAGAAAAACTCAAGTTTATAATTACCGATACCATTACCGGTGTATTTGGAGAACAGATACAATTATCAGGAGCATTTGAATTCCAACGAATGTCATAATTATGCAATGCCGTAACATAGCCATCTATACCTGTTTTTTGATTAAATGAAACAGCACCACTTAAAATATTTTTAAATTCATAATCCATAGCATGAATATTTTTTTCTTTTTTCAAATACAGCGCTCTTCTTGTCTCAGGACTTGTTAAAGTTCTTCTACCCATAGCATCATAATAGCGTTCTGGAGTTGAATGCAATTCATAATTCTCATAAACAGTATTATCATAATCCGTATTTCTTTGTTTTCTTAAAGATGGATTTGCTAAACAGCCATTGGGTTTAGTTTCCCCGCAACCAGTTTCCACCCACCACCATCTATCTTGAGCGTTGTTATTTACCCAACCTTTGTTATTTCCCTCACGAATCCTGTCAGGGTTCATAGTATAACATTTACCCGGTTCCATATTATACAAGCCATCGCCACCTTCACTAAAACAATCATTCTCTGTATAAACAGCATTTGCACCTTGCTGAATTGGTTTACAAGCAGCCGCACTGCTATATTTTTCAAATGAAGAACTGCTCATTTCTACCGAACTTGAGCTTTCAACGACTGTGCTGCTGGAAGATTTGTTGTCGCTACCTGAACAAGGTGCTTCAACAAACCACCATGGACTGAACAAGGTGCTTCAACAAACCACCATGGATTATTGACATTATAACCATCCCAAAGCCAAGTGCTATTACACTCACTACCTCTGGCAGGATTGCATTTATAACATTGATTGTTTACAATGATACAAGTTTCTACACCATTAGGTGGTATGCCTTGTCCCGGTGGAAGAATACAATTGCCATTATCAGTTGTTTCACTGGAGCTACTTAGCATAAATGAACTGCTACTAAATTCTTCAAACACTGAACTTGAATTTCCAATTTCTGTACTTGAAGAACTTTGTTGAATACATTCTCCCTCTACACACCAGCCTTTGCTTGTAGAGAAGTTCACACTAAATTCTCCACTTCCGGAACCATTACAAGCAAGAGTTAAATCTCTAGCTTCTTTAAGAGCTTCCTCTTGTGTTCCATAACATTCTTCTGCATGAGGGATCCATTCGCCAAGGCAATAAGCGTGCATTTTATCAAGTGATGGAAATTCAGGGAGGGATGATAAAATGATAGCTTCTATATCAGAGGTTGATACACCCTCAGGGAGAATATAACCATGTGTAAAGTAACGTTCAAACCATTCTTGCGGCGAACCCGCATTTCTAACCATACCAAAAAGTGAAGGATGCGAATCAAGAGGATATAATTGATTATCTGCCATTCCAACTACATACCATTGGTTGTTAGCATGATAAATAGTGGCAACTGAGCCTGAAAAATTACAAATTCCGCTATTGTTTATGCCACGACACCAATAGCCGTTAGAAAATCCACACAAAGGCATGGAACTTGGTACATAATCATGTACAAAATTAAAGTTTCTGAGTTCGCAAGCAATCATATTATTGCTACGACAATTACAATTGGATACATATATATCATTTTTGTTTAACATGCTTGGATATTGTTTATAAAGCGTTCTTTGAAATACACCGTAAGGTGCCATATCAACCCAATAGTTAGCAGGTATTTCACAAGATTCATCGTTTCCAGCGCCAACAGACGAACTGCTTGAAGTTATTTCTGCTGAACTTGAACTTTCAACAATTTCGCTGCTGGAAGATACATCGTAATGGCACGCGCCTTGAATACAAAAACCTCTTTCCGTATTTTCTTCTATTACAAAATCATGCGCGCCTTCATTTTCATTGCATTCTGAAATAAGTTTGTCTAAAGCATTTTGTGCAATTTCTTTGGTGGCATGGCAAAGGTGAAATTCATTACTGGAACTTGATTCAACAGACGAACTGGAAGATTCTACTTCACAGTGCCCTGTTGTTATTGGCTGCCCAACAGCAATACATTCAGGGTAACCATTGCCTGTTATTTGAGCGGATTTATAACCTGTTTCGACACAAAGTCCGCTATAGCCTCTACATTCGGTTTCTTCACATAAGGCTTTATCTTCAGCCATTTTTTGAACAATTTGAGGACTTTGACATATTTCACAAGTGGAACGAATTACCCAACGGTAGGTGAATGTATCTGTTTCTTGATCGTAGCTTACAGATTCTTTTTGAATGGTAGAACCATATCTTCCGTGATCACTTTCGCAGTCCGTGCGGAGTTCAATGATTTTAGAGCTTACACAAGATTCTAGGCTACAATAGTCTGTTTGAATTTGTGCAAAAACGCCACTAAATAAGAAAAGTATTAAAATAAAAACGATTCTCATTATTGGCATCCTTGTATACATTCACTATGTAAAACTGTTTGTTTTTCAGCTTCGACTCTATCAATATGCCCGGGAATTTTACTCAACTTTTCATCTAATTTCTCCCGCTCTGCATCCGTCATTCCAATGGTTCTGTTTTTCTTGTATTCTTCCCAGCTTGGCATATTAGGCTTTTTGTGTTTTTCGTACAATTCTTTAAGTTCTGCATCGTTAAATGGAACTTCTGCTTGTGGTGGAATTATTTGGCTTACTTCGTTTTTTTTGTTAATTTGTACATTAACCTGTTCTTGTACTGAGTTTTTCTTAAAGATAAGACCTATTGTAACTACAGCAAAAGCGATAATAATCGTCACAACCAATAAAATTTTATATGATTTAGACATTTTAAAAGTTCCATTAAAAAATGATTCATAAAAGATAATTTTTATTGCGAAAAATCAATAGAAATCTTCGGAAAAATGCGGTAACTTTGTTGATTTTTATTGTTAAAACGCTACATTTATGTTATTTTCCGAAGAAGTCTAATACATATCTATGTAAAATTATGAATACAATGGTTTTTATACTTGCTTGTAGCAATGAAATCTGCACAGATTCACTCTTCTTTCACTTCATCAATCGTAGCCATAAATCAATCCACCATTTTCGCTAAATCTTGCGGAGCGTAAGTAAAATATCCGGTTTCCTTGTCGCTTAGCAGTTCACAAACTTTGGAGCGGTAAAATAAATCAAAAGCCACATTCAAGGGTACATTCTTTTGTTTTGCGATTTCGTCTATGGTCATGCAGACAAGAGCGGTATCTTTCATTAAAATTCCTCGGCACGAATGAATTTCAAACAACTTAATGATTCTACGGTTTTAAAAGCATACTGACTATTGGGGTGAGCAAAAGTCAATTCATCCAATAAAGCGAGTTTGGTGTTTGGAGTGGCGCGACCTCGCACCAGTGCGTTAATATAAGTATCAATTGCGACAATCACTTCATCATCGGCGATATTACCTGTTACCATATCATAATCATTGACGCGCACGAATGATTGCGTTCTGTTTTGAACTACATAATCCAACCATTCTTCACAATAACCGTCAAACTTTTTGATATTTAAATTCAGATTTTCTGTGTATTCAAACAAGTTTAAATATCCGCTTTTTTCAGGATCCATCCGTTTCCGTCTTTTGATCCAGCGAATAGCCTGTTCCCGTAGATCGGTCAGGTAAAAACCTTGTCCGAAATCGACATTCATTCGCCCGGCAAAAGGATTGGGTTCCGTAATGATTGTTTGGGAACCGTGATACAGAATCATAAACTCACTCCGTGTTCAACAAATTTTTCTTTAATTTCTTCTAAAATATATTCGGATGAAAGTGTGTGCGAGGTGTCATAAGTGTCTTCGTAAAAAGATAATAACCCGGTTTCTTTAAGTCTTTGATACGCCATTGTCTTATTTTCACCGAAATAGCGTTCGGCGCACAATTCTATAACATAAACCAGAAAATCTTTTACTTCGGATGACATAATTTGAATATAGTAAACCGGAAAACTTCAACACTCTTTTGCCGTGAAATCCGGCATGACGGGAGAGGGATTGTTCAGGATGACAGTGTTTACGTTCCTTTGTCACTCTCCGACTTCCAAATTAGCTGTTCTTCTTTGGATTCCGCATCAAGTGCGGAATGACGCTGGAACGCAGCAAATTGACCTGGTGCTAAGAACGCTTTTAGAGTTTATTGACGATAACGATTTGAATTCGGCTGTTTTCGAGTTGAAATCAAACGTCACATTCCAAAAAAGCTACCTTTACGCTCATGGAAAATCAAATACAAGAAACTTTGGAAAAAACAAATCCGTTTTTAACTCCCGTTCAGATTATCGAACCGAAAAATAAACTCCCCGATTACCAATTTGAACAACTCCCACCGGAATTGCAGGAAACATTGAAAAAACAGGGCTGGACACAACTGATGCCTGTTCAGCGAAAAACCATTCCTTACATGCTCGCCGCGCGGGATATGCTGATTCAGTCGAAAACCGGTTCCGGAAAAACCGGAGCATTTGTGATTCCGCTTCTTCAGGTGATTGAAAAAGAACACGTTTTCCCGCAGGCCTTGATTCTGGTGCCCACCCGGGAACTTGCGATTCAGGTACAAAATGAAATTGTCAAACTTTCCGAAGGAACGGGAGTCAAGTCTGTGGCGATTTTCGGCGGCGTGAGTTACGAACCTCAGCTCCGCAGTCTTCGCGAGGGTGTGCATATTATCGTTGCGACTCCGGGGCGGCTCCTCGACCATGCGCAACGTGGGCATGTGGACTTTTTATCGGTGCGCGATCTCGTGATGGATGAAGCCGATGAAATGCTTTCCATGGGTTTTTATCCGGATATGCAGCGGATTCGCAAATTCCTGCCGAGGACGATTTCCTGTACCATGTTCAGTGCGACCATTCCGCAAACCGTGCGGAGCCTCGCGCGGGAATTTCAAAGTAAAAATGCCGATTTTCTTTCCCTCAGTTACGATAAAGTCATTGCAAACAACTTGGAACATCGCTATTACATGACCGATGTGATGGATAAGGATGTAATGACCATCAAGATTCTCGAATGGGAAAATCCGGACAGTTGCATGATATTCTGCAATATGAAGCGAGATGTAAGTTATCTCGAACAGGTACTCACCAATTACGGATTTCATGTGGGCGCACTTTCGGGCGATGTCTCTCAAAAATCCCGCGAAAAAACACTGAACGATTTTCGCGAAAAGAAAATCAATATTTTAATTTGTACGGATGTCGCCGCCCGCGGGATCGATATTTCTCATGTTTCTCATGTGATCGTTTTCGACCATCCGGATGATCATGAAATTTATGTACACCGCAGCGGAAGAACGGCGCGTGCCGGGCGCAGCGGGGTGGCGATCTCTCTGATTACGCCGGTGGAAGAAATCGAACTTCAGAAAACCGCAGCGGATTTCGGAATTCAATTCACCAAAATGCCGCCGATCAACGAAGACGACCTGGCAAACCGCGTGCGCCAAAGAACGCTGGCGGCACTGGATCGCGACAAGCGCGTTTTGGGGCAGAAAGCGCGGGAAAGAATCCGCCGTTACCTTCCTTTGGTCGAAGAGATGGTTAAAATTCCGGAAGACAAAGAAGTGCTCGCTTACTTGCTCGATCAATATTACTGGCAGGAACTCGAACAAAACCGGTTCAAGAAGGACGACGCGTGATTCGGAAAAAATCAAAGAAAGAAATTGAGCTTATCCGTGATGCCGGCGCCCTTGCCGCCGAAACGCTCCTCCGCGCCGGCGAACTCTGTAAGCCGGGTGTCGCCACCGAAGAAATTGATCAATTTGTTTATGATTACACAATCCGGCATAAGGGAATTCCGGCACCGCTGAATTACCATAAGTTTCCGAAATCCTGTTGCACCAGCGTTAATGAAGTTGTCTGTCACGGCATTCCGTCTCCGCGCCAAATCTTGAAAGAGGGCGATATCATCAATGTGGATATCACCACCATTCTCGCGGGCTATCACGGCGATACGAATGCAACCTTCCTTGTGGGACGTGTGGCTCCGGATGCCGAAAAACTGGTGAAAACGGCGTATGAATGTTTGCAGGCGGGTATGGATGCCGCGGCGACACCTAAGGCGCGCTACTCCGATATCGGTGCCGCCATTCAGGATATTGCCGATGAACATCATTACGGAGTGGTAGAGGATTATTGCGGGCATGGTATCGGGCGCGCATTTCATGAAGATCCGACCGTTTTTCACTTCCGTACGCGCCGCCCGGGGCCTTTTATCGAAGAAGGGCACGTTTTTACGATCGAACCCATGATCAACTTCGGAAACCCGGAAACCCGTGTGCTCAAAGATAACTGGACTGCCGTCACCGAAGACGGAAGCCTCTCCGCCCAGTGGGAACATACCATCGCGCGCACGGTGAACGGCATTGAAATACTCACGTTCCCCCGGTAAAAAATGTTTCCTTCCATTCGCGATTCTATTGTAGAAATGATCATCGAAAAACACCCCATCGTCAAAAGGCTCGGTAAAATCCATACCTTCGAAATTGATTCCAAGCAGCGCATCATTTCGCTTCGTTTTGATTTCATCGGAGAAACTTCACCGGTCGCTTTTAAAATCAATTACGACATTGTGAGTTCTTCGGGAAAATCGGAGTTAGTTGTCTTGAAAATCACCTGCGAACGCGAATGGATTTCCGAAATTCTCCGCCTTTGGCTTGAAGAAAAAGGCCCGCTCCGCTACGAAATTCCGGGACTTGCCGCCGGTATCGCAAAGATCTTTTTCTGATATTAAATCGGCCGCAAAATTTGGCGGTGATCGTTATTTCCAAACGAGAAAGTGCCGAAGTATTGATGAATATATTCAATTATCAATGGGTTATTCCTTCGCCATGATAAGTGTGTGCCGCCGCTTGGTTGGGGATATGTATTTTCTTGTATCCCGCATTCCTCGCGTTTAGTCAGGACGATCGCGAGAATGGGCTCGTGTGGGGCGATAAAGGAATGTCATTATTATTTTTGGCTTTGTTATACCAAAGCATTGTTAGTCGAATAATATTTGGATCTAATGGAGATAAATATAATGGTTTTCCAGCAATTGACGGCTATGTGTGCCGACTAACTTGGAAGTAGTTTCATTGTTCTTTTTTGGATTTACCGCATCAATATAGTTCGATCAGGCATATAAGACATTCTCAGTGTGCGCCGCAACATTGTCTAGGGTCATTACGCCGAAGTTGAACGAAGTGAAGAACGAGGCGGAAGACTTCCGTAAGGAAGCCCGGAGGGGACTAGGTAGCGGCACAGACAAAGAAAATTTTACAAGCCAAACCGAACTGTATAGATGTGCAAAAAGCGAACAAAGTGATGCTTTTATCAACCCCGAGAATGACTGTGTTACATACCTTCCCCGGGCTTGATTTACCGCATAAATTAAGTTCGTTCAGGCATAATAAAATGTTCCAAAAGTGCGGTGATACCTATTACCACATCAGTTGAGTTCGCACTTGCATGAAAGACTTTCTTTATCTGTGGTGATACCTATTACCGCACCAGTTAAGTTCGGTCGGGTATGTAAGAATTTTCAAATGTGCGGTGATACCTATTGCGCATCAATTAAGTTCGATCGGGTATAAAAGATCGCCACTTGGTCGGGGTCCAAGCCTGTCTATCAATAACTCTTTGGTCTAACAAAGCCAAGTTCTAATTGATCTTCCGCATCACGCCGATCACGCGCCCCGAAATGGTAAACGAACGTTCCGGTTTCACGATAATGGGGGAATATTTCGGATTGGCGGCATGCAGTTCGATCCACTCCGACTGCGGCTGGAAATATTTGACCGTCGCTTCGTCATCTACCTGCGCCACAATGATCTCTCCGCGTTCCGCCGAGTTTTGCTGGCGGGCGAAAATGAGGTCTCCGTCGAAAATCCCGGCGTTAATCATGGAATCACCGCGCACATGAAGCGCAAACACGTTCGGCTGGTTTGCAATAAAATCGCGATCTACCGTGACGGTGCCTTCCAAATTCTGAACGGCGAGAATCGGCATACCGGCGGCAATCCGTCCGACAATCGGGATTTCAACGGAAACTCCGGAACCGGGATTCTTGTGATCTTCAAAATCCAGAACCTCAATCCCGCGGCTCCGCCGCGGGGAACGTTTGATATACCCTTTTTTGGCGAGCGCCGCCAGAATGGAGCGCACCCCGTTGGTGGAAGAAATCCGGAAATGTTCTCCGATTTCCCGGACTGTCGGCGGCATACGGTTTGCCTGAGTCTGTTCCCGGATAAAATGAAAAACCTCTTCCTGACGGGCAGTCAGCGCTTTAGACGGTTTGGACAGTGAAATTTCATTTTCAAAAGTCATAATAACCTCAATGGATTTCTTTAAATATACTGCACTTATGGGCATTTGTCAATAAAAACACTGCACAAAAGGCAACTTTCTTTAAAATAAATCACAAAAACATCTTAAATGCATTTTTGGGTTGTTAGAATGCGTTTTTTATCTAAATTTGCTTCGTGGCTGTTCCTTTTCGTACTTGCGAAAAAGGACTCGTTCTTTTTTTCTCTTTTTGATAAAAGAATTTCTTACCCCTGAAATATCCGGGTTCGGATTCCGGGGATTTTCACAACAGCCACCTCGGTCGTGTTCATTCCAAAACACCCCGAGCCACACCTATTAATGAGGTACTTTGATGGAACCTATTTCTATACTCGCGCTGGTACTGTCCCTTGCGGCAGTCATTTTAGGCGTGCTGATTCTTTCCAAAGTGAACAGGCTGATCACCATGCTTCGTACACCGATTGTCAAAAAATTTTCTCCGGACATGAATTTGAAACCGTCTTCCCGCCGCCCCATTAGCGCGGGAGAAATGGCTTCTCGCGGAGAACGCAATAACTCAAATAAAGACAGTCGCCCGGGAAAAGATCGCTCTAAAGAAAATAATCAGAATAATCGAGGAAACAACCGTCCTTCTTCGGATGCTCCGCGTGATCGTGATCGCATGGACCGCCGGAATAACGGACGGAGTAACATGAACGGTAATCGCTCGCGCCGCCCGGAAGCTCCGGCCGGTGAAACTTTTGCCGCTCCCCAGGAAACACCGGCAGCAATTGAAACTGTCCCCGCAGTTCCGGTTCAGGCATCCGAAGGCCGCCGCCCGCTCGCTCCCCGCGTGCCGGTAGAAGCCTCAGCTCCGGTTCAAGCCGAAACAGCTCCCGTTGTTGAAGCCGATAACATTGCCGCAAGCGAGTTCGAACCTTCCAAAGTTCGCTACGGTCGCCGCAATGTGGTGAAGAAAAACCTCGAAGTTTAAAAGAAAATTTCTTTGAAAAAGAGTCGGTGCAAACCGGCTCTTTTTTTGTGGGGGATAGATA
>QMCE01001111.1_pt1 | contig 22384 bp, 16 predicted proteins | sample 1821851 | NCBI WGS metagenome assembly QMCE01 (sample SAMN09453174, study PRJNA476694) | Termite gut metagenome, whole genome shotgun sequencing project. | isolation source: worker | host: Odontotermes sp. | place: South Africa:Pretoria | collected 2016-01-28 | reverse complement strand
CGATTGGTTGCACAAAATCGTGCCGGTTGTAAATCTGCAAAGTGTCAATTCGGAGGTAAGAAGCCTTAGATAACATTTATCTTGGGTCCGAATTAAAAAGGGTAAGACTCTATCGCGGAAAGGTAAGGCCGCGAAGAGGAAAAGATAGGAAGTATTCCATATTTATTTTTGATCAGTTGTTTTTGATGCAAATCTTAACACTGATGCCTTTTGCGGCATTGCCGGCATTGTCGGCTGTTGTATTGGCTTAGCCTCAGTCGATTGACGGCCATGCGCCGCCATTGTTTGTGGCGTCCCCGCGAGGGGTGCGCGGCGGTGATATATGATGCCGCCGGCAGGTAAAAATGAACAGTAACCCAAATTATTGATTTGAATAACATGCGATCCCTCGAAACTACGACAACTCCGGCCCGCAATGCGGCTCGGATGCTCTATTGCCTAAGCGACTGTATTTCAGTCATTTATGCCATGGGGGGGGGGTAAATCGCAGAACGATAACGCATCGCACGCCGCCGCAGGGCGACATAGAGTATACCGTATCGGAACAATGTTCCGGTACGGTTTTTTTATGCCTAATTTTTAAATTCCATGCCACAATTTTTTAACAAATAACTTTTTAACACAAACCTTTTTAAAAATTTTACTCAATGAAAAAAATCACATTTTTCGCAATGGCTGCAATGGTAGCCATGGGATTGTCGGGCTGCCAGAAGGGCGAACCCGGTAACGGAGGAAACGGTGCGACCACCGATTCACGCATGGGCCTCACGCTCGAACTTCCCGCAAATTTCTTTGCACCCGAATCGCGCGCCGATCAGGATGCTACGTTTAGTGACGAGACCAATGTGAATACGGTTCACGTGTGGGTATTCAACGCCGACGGAACCCCGGCAGCACCCGGAGGTTACACCTTGCTCAATCGCGCGGATTTCACACCCGTAGCCAATGCGCTGGGCGCTAACGTTTACACTCTGGCAGAGGATAAATACTTTGAAGTAAAAGCATCTGCGAAACCGCGTATTTATGTCGGTGTAAACGTTCCGAGCGACGTATTAGTGGCATTGTCCGCAACCGAAGCAAGCCTGCTGGCCGCTATCGACAACGTGGCCGATATGGCTGGTGCCGACAATTTCACAATGTTCTCGGAATTGGTGAATAATGTCGTTCTGAAATCATACATCACTGGCGACCCCTCCACTGTTACCGAAGTTCCGGTAAGCGTAGGGCGCGTTGTTTCGAAAGTCGTTGCCACTACCGAAACTGCAACGATCGAACCCACCTTGGTAGGAACGGAAACCAAAGCCGTCTTCAACACAACGGCAGGAGTAGAATTGATCTATGATGTCGTGGAATACAACGTCTACAACGAAGCTCTCGACAGCTACCTCGTGGAGCAGGCTACCACCAAGAGCACGCTGAACGATTTCGATGCCAGCTACGCGAAAGTCAACAAGACGATTGGTGTGTTGGCCGCAGATGAATTTGACACCGATGCCGAACGCAACGCGACCCTGACCGGTCTGGCAAACAGGTTCTACATCGGTGAGAACAAATCCACCGCAGCGGATCCGAACGGCATCAGCCGCGTTGGCAAAACCACTTACGCATTCGTTGCAACCAAGGTAAGGGTTAACAAACTCGCTGAATGGGATGCAACGCTGAACGAAAACGCAGGCGGCATGAAATGGGTTGCAGTAGGAGCAGAAGGTGAAACTACCGTAGGAAACGAAGACCTCTTCATCGTTACTTTGAAAGACGATAAGGGCACCCCGATCCCCGGAACTTATATCTGCGATACGGAAGGTTTGGCTACTATCGAGGACACAGGTATCGAATGTTCCTATTACACCTACACACAGAGCTACGTTCACTTCCTGGTTTGGTTGAACCACATTTCGACTAACAAAGCCGACATCGGCCGCAACCAGTTCATCCACCTCCACGTAACAGGCGTGACCGGTGCCGAAGGTTCGTTCCCCGGCTACCCCGGCGACCCGACTGATCCCAAAAAGCCGATCGACCCGACCGACGAAGATAACAACCCCGATCCGAAAATCCCGACCGATCCGATCGACCCGACCCCGTCGAAGCTGAAAGTGGTTGTTACCGTTAAGCCTTGGACCTACATGTACAACGGCGCTGTTCTCAGCAAATAACCCGACTAACCATCGTATATCACAGTTCTGCCGCCCTTGGGTGGGCGGCAGGGCACTGGTCCGCAAAGGACCGAACAACGGAAACAAAAAAAAATAAGATATGAAACGAGGATTTTTAACCGGGATCATAGTCCGCACACCGTTGGCGCTGCTGGGCGCGGTGCTCCTGCTGGGTTCATGCCATGTCAGGGAAGACCGAAGCGACTGCCCCCCCGGACCCACCTACAACACACGGCTGTTGGTGACGACCGACTACGAAGACGAGGAACAACGGAGCCGCGGGCCGGCCGACTACAACTGGTACGACAACCAGATACAATCGGTGACCGTATACGCTTTCAACGAAGAAGATATTTGCGTCGCCTGGTGGACGGGAGGAGCATACACGGTGGGGATGGATTACCTCGTCCCGATGCACCTGGAGCAGGACGGCAACTACCACTTCGTGGCATGGACCAACAGCGGAGATGTCTACACTCCGTCCCACATAGGCGACGAGGTGCTGGGCCTCCCGCACAGCGAACTTTCGATGACCCTGAACATCCCCGCAAACGACGATATTCTGCGCGAAGATATTCCACACCGCCATCAGGGCGTGCTCGAAAACGCAATGATCGCCAGCGACCAGACCAACGAACATACGATCGTGATCAGCCCCCATACATATAAGGTCAACTTCTACGTGCGCGGCCTCGACGGAGAGACGGGGCAGTATGAGATCGAGGTAACGGACTGCAATTTCGAGCACTTGATAGACGCATCGCACATGCCCGAAGAAGAAGACGACGCACATTACCACCACTGCCGCGAATTGGTGATGGACATACCTTCAAAAGATCTCGAAGCGTCGATGATCCTTCTCCAGATCGGCGACGACACGCAGACCTCGTTCGACGTCATGGACCTGACCGCCGGAAGGTCGATCTACACGGCCGACCTGCTCCAAACGATACAGAGAGGCTATTCGCTCTCCGACGCCGAACTGGCGGAGATGCTCGAAGACGTCTACGAATACGATATTATCATCACATTCACCGGCGGCGGCACGGGCGGCGCGCTGAGTGCGGAAGTGGAAGTGAAGGCGTGGGGCTACAAACCGAATCCCATAGAGCTTTAATCGAGAATTGTTATGAAAAAGATTTCGAGAATAGCGACGATCCTGGCCGCGGCAGCGATGACGGCAGTCTCGTGTATGCATGATACCGGCCTGTCGAACGATGAAATAGCCGAGGGACAGCCCGTGATGATCACGATGGACCCGGGGCTCACGCGCGCCGGAGAGGATCCCGAACTTGGCGACGCGCTCGACCGTGCTGTGACGTCGCTGCGCGTGCTGATCTACGACAGCCGGACGGGGCAGCTTGTCTGGAACTTCACACCGGACGAGCTTACGGCGGCGGGCCTTGTCGATGGCGACGAGGAAGGTGAGCAAGAAATACCGCTGTCGATACTCACAGGGACCTACGACTTCGTGTTTATCGGCAACGAGCGGTCGGGGTATGCCGCCGATCCCACGTTGGTCAATCTGCTGGCGAACGAAGACAATTTCGACACGATGGGCGAACTGCGTCAACTGACATTCGGCCTTTCCGCATTCCCGATATGCAGGGAACTCGACGGGAGGACCGACCTGATACCGATGGTGACGTTCATCCCCACGGTGAAGGTGATGGGCGACAATGAGATAAACAGCCCATCGACAGGCCATGTGGTCGGAACGTGGAACGTGGCACTGGAAAGGGCCGGGATCAGGATCGACATCGAACTGACCCTCACTGCAGAGCAGTACACCAATTACCTCAACTCCAAACTCCTGCTTTGGGATCCGGCGAGGGCCGCTTATCTGCTGCCCCGCAGCGACAATATGGAGCATGATACGGACGGCGACGACAACCTTAATTACAACGCCGCCGATATTTTGAGCGATGTCGAAGACGAGTTGGGAGAAGACGACGAGCCCACCGGCCGGAAGATAGTTTCCGGCAGCTACCTGCTGCCCGAGCGCATTCTCGGCGCCGCCAACAACAAGGAGGCCAACGCCATGACGATAGAGCTGTTCAACAGCGGCGCGCAGGCTAAGGGCAGCGGCAAAAGCAGCCCGATCTGGTATAAGGACGGGAGCGGCGACCCTACCTGGTCGTTCCCACGCAACACGCGCCTGAAACTGGCGGGCACGGTGCTGGAAGACGAGATCGTCTTCTCCGACATCATGGTCATCGACTGGGACGGCGAGGAGGTTCCGGCATCCCCGGGCGTGTTGGGCGTAAACAAGCGCACTGGCGAGCTTACCCTCGTCGGTTCGGTGCATTACAAGAACACGCCTGTGGCCACCAATGGCCCGGATGCCACCCACGAATTCGGGCCGATCTCCAACGATACCGTCTACGTGGCTTACTTCAAATGGGGCTCGCTGATCGGCAGCGGTCATCAATATAATGAGGACGAGATAGATAATGAGCTTCTCGATCGTCTCAATAGAGTTAGCGAGTTACCTTATGCCGAGATTGTCAAACTTATAGACGATAATGACAATTTCGATGTGACCGATATAGTCTGGGCACCAAAGAAATATGATGTAAAGGCGCTGATGGAGCGTATCGGACCGCGCGACTCATTGGCGGCATGGAACGAAGTGCCCTATGCCGAGGATAACGTTTGGCCTGCCGACAATCCCGTGGCCGGGCTGGGCGACCCGTGCGCCTATGCCAATAAAGGCATTGCAACCGGAAAGTATGTGATGCCCACGGGCAACCCGTGGAACGGGGGAACATTCGGGAATACGTATGCTCAGCAAACACTTGCTCAGGCCCATGCTACGTATATCCCTGTTAACGAGGTTAATTCAGGCATTCCCATACCGGGCATTCATCCGGGAGATGGCTCCGGGGGTCATCCCATAGATTGGAGTATGTTCCTGCCTGCGGCGGGATACCGCATGGATGATGGCACTGCGTGGGAAGAGGGTGAGTGGTGGGGAGTTGGATGCTATTGGACAAACACTCCCTTCATCGGCTCAAGTAACGCCTCAAGCTACGTTATGGCCTTCGGCAAATTTGGCTTGACGCAGTATATTCGCCCTACTGTAATGGCCAACGCCATCCGCTGCGTGAGGGAGCCGGAGCGGATAGTGTTTGCGTTCGATTACCTTACCGACCCGGCGAAGACGGTCACCGTCGACGCCGATTCGTGGACGGCGACCATCGACGACGACGACAAAGGCTGGATCAATATTTCCAAGAAAACGGGAGACAGCGGAGAGAGTTTCGACGTCAGCGTGAACACGAACTATGCGGTACGTCCCGGCGACCCGCTCTTCCGCACCGGCACGATCACCGTCACCGCGGGCGGGATTACCACCAACATCATCACCGTCAAGGAATACGCCCTCTGGGGCGGCCATGCCGACATCATCTACCTCGGCGATGATAATAATTTGCAAATCGGCCAGTGGAAAGACGAGATCACGAACATCAAGCAAATGCTTTTCTTCAGGTTCGGCGGTGTGATCGGAATGATGGCCCCGAAGCCGGGGGCTTCGTGGAGCACCGATAAAATCGTTTTCAATCCGTCCAAATACGGTACGGGTAGTAACGACGACGGCAATACGATCACCAATTTCGGATTTAGTACAAGCACTGTGCCTGCGGTCCCATTTTATGATATAACGAAGGATTATACGATACTCAATACTTCCTCCCCGGATTACCACAAAGGCGAGAATATTCGCCAGGGTAAGGGAGACCCGTGTAAATTGGTCGGCTTCGATATTTACGATCTTTACGATCCCGCCTTCCTCGAACTCAGCGAGGGCGAGAAGGCGCAGGCATTGGAAAATTGGGATAGCGGTTGGCGTCTGCCTACCGTGCGCGAAAACATCAGTTTCGTTGGCGGGTCCGATTCCTATAACAAGTGGCGCGATTTGGGCATGGCCGCCGAACTCGGCATTGAGCGGCACTACGTCCTCGGTAATAATACTACGGATGCTTGGCCCTATTGGCGCGACAATACCGACTATCCGGGCAATCCTGTTTCGGGCTTCTCCAACTCCGACACGGATCCCCGCACCTGCCGTCTCCCGGTCTGTACAGACGCTTTCAATGTGGAGTGGAGCCAGATATTGCCTATTGCTGGATTCCTTGATTCTGTTTCCGGCTTCTTTAATCAAGGGGCCGGGTTTTACTGTTCGTCTACGCCGTTAATTGACGGCCAACCCAATTGTTTTGGTCTGCAAATCTATGAAGCCAGTCAAACCTGGCTCCACCCCCATATAAAGGGGACTATACGCTTTGGCTATAATAGCCGTTGCGTGCGCGAAGACCAAAGCCCCCGGTGGTTGGACGAAAACAAAAAGTTGGACGAAAACGGGTATCGGCTGAATCCCTGACGAATCCCCAAGCCCCGCCGCGCCTGACCGTGCGGCAGGGCGCTAAAAACAAAGAATAAAAAACAACAGATATGAGAAAGTCAATATGGGTGGCACTCGCGGCGACGTTAGCCCTCTCCTCATGCTTCAAAACGGCGGAGACGTGGACCATTACAGGCGATAATCCCGTGGTGTTCTCCGAAAAAGTGGAACGGTATGCCGGGACGCGCGCAATGGACGGGCATCCCGTCGAGAATGTCCCCAATCAGCCCAGCAAGGGCCTGATCCCCATCGGCAAGTCGTTCGGCGTGTGGGCATGGAGCCACGAGGATGAGACGGCAACGGCATTCGACGAGCTGCAGAACGAACAGGTCACGCGCGCCGCGAACAACGGCGGCGAGGCCGTATACACATACTCCCCGACGGCCAAGTGGCCAAACCAGCAACTGTCGTTCCTGGCCTACTATCCCTACTCGGCAAGCTCGGACGCCGCGGCGAACGGGGGGATGAGTACGCCGCCGACCGTGGCCAACGACGGCACGACGATGACCATCCCCTATACCGTGCCTACGGCCGGGGAAAAGCATATCGACCTGATGTATGCGCGCAAGGGCGCGACGGAGGGTTACGATCCCGTGGAGCTGGAGTTCCGCCACGCGCTCTCGCGAATGAAGTTCTCGGCGCTGATCGACGGGTTCAGTGGCAGCGACAAAGTGCGGGTGACGGGCATCAAACTCATCGGCGCGACACTGGCGGGGACACTGACCGTTCCCGCCGACACGGACGAAGCGGCCACATGGGCGTTGGGAAGCACGAAGGGCGATATTACCGTTGCCGACGGCCGCGGCGAGCGGCCCGACCATATCCTCGACAGCGACCTGAGCGGGACGATGCAGTCGCTGATAACCGCTACGGGGGCAAGCACGACGGCGGGCGACCTGATCGTCCTGCCGCAGGATGTCAAAGGGATGTCGCTCGAAATCACCGCCACACTCAACGGCAATGAGTACGAACCGTATATCATCCCGCTCGCGGCCGCGCCACGGATGCTGATGAACTTTATCTACAACTACCGCATCGTCCTCACCCCGAAGGACGCGTCTTTATACGTCGAGGTGATACCGTGGGGCGAGGGGATGAACGAAGATTCCGAATTCGACGGGCAGTATTTCCTGCGTGTAAACCGTTCGCGCTTCGAGTTCGGGTCTGCGCCCGGGGCGGCGGAGCTCACGGTCGCGACCGACCACCCCGACGACTGGACGATCACCGATGTTCAGGGCAATACGGACAACTGGCTGACGATCGACCCGCAGGCCGGTGAGGGCAACGGCGACGAAACTCCCGTAACCCTCACCGTCGCGGAGAACACTACCGGCGGCCAACGCGAAGCCACGTTCAACGTCAAGGCCGGAAATCTGAAAAAGACGATCCACGTGGTGCAGAAACCTGAGCCGGAGCCGGTGCTGACCGCGACCGATCCTGAATCGGCGTACGCTTATACGGGCGGCACTCAGAACATCTCCGTCACCAGCCACGACGGCACTACCGCACAAAACCCCGTGGCGTGGGAGGTGACCGAATACTCGACCGACGGCGGCACGACCTGGACGCCGGGCACGCCGGACTACCTCACCTTCGGAACGCCTTCCGGCACCGGGGCGACAAAAACCTGGCCGGTCACCTTGGCGACGGCCCCGATCTCGTCGCAGAGCGACGCGGCCAATTTCGACAAAAGTCCGCGTGGCACGGAGGAAGTTCGCTGGAATCTGGCGAGCCCCACGGGCGGGACAACTCAGGAGACGGCCAACTGCTATATCGTCAACCGTCCGGGCTGGTACAGCGTGCCTTTGGCCTATGGGAATGCCGTTCAGGGCGGTGCCGCGGTGAACACGCCCTACATTTCGACGCAGGCGGCAGCTACGAGAGTCCTTAAAAATTTCCTGCGCCACGACGGCAACCCCATCACGGCTTCGTACATCTACGACAACACGTTCGCCAGCCCCATCTCCGATGCGGCAATGGTTTGGCAGGACGTTGCGGGCCTGGTAACGGACGTGAAACTCGACGGCGATGAAGAGAATCTTCTTTTCTACATCGATCCGGCCACGATAGCCCAGGGCAACGCGGTGGTGGCGGTCAGGGACGCGAACGGCGCAATCATGTGGAGTTGGCACATTTGGGTGACCAATCTGGTGAACGCCGACAGTCCGGCGGCCGACCCGATCATGACTTACAATGGTTTGAGCTTCGATCACATGCAATATCCTTTGGGGTATGTCGAAAGTGCCACGACAATCTATGGCACACGGAACCTCAGCGTGCGGATCACACAGACCGGCGTTCAGAATCCCGCGACGACGACAATCACGATGGCGCAGAACGGAGGGACGGCTTCCACCGGCCACTCCACCCACACCTTTTATCAGTTCGGGCGCAAGGACCCGATGGTCCCCTACGACATATCGATCGCTCCTGACCTCAACTACCCCATAACCGGCAACCACCGGTTCGTCGAGTGGGGCGCGGGCTACTGGGTGATCGGCGGAGATGTGGAGCACATGGACTACGGCCAGCCCAACTCGGGAAGTATACAGGGCAACATTCCCGCGGCAATCAGGAACCCGCATGTGATTTATACTGCTGCAGACGAAGACTGGAACTTTGGCATAACCGGCGGAGCGGGTGAGACGGCCAAGACAAGCCTCAACAACTTGTGGAATATCGAAAATACATTGACATTGGGTGGCCCAAGGTACGAGACGGTTGTCAAGACGGTTTACGATCCCAGCCCGGCGGGTTTCAAGGTACCTCACTCGGGTGCGTACACGTTTTTCTCCCTGGACGGCGATAACCATTCGTCTTTAGGCAACCTCAACATAACGGGTGAGTTCAACAACGGGTATTATTTCAATACGGGGTATGGCGAATCGACCGTGTTTTTCCTGGCCATAGGCTTACGCCACAGCAACGGAGGGAGGCCGACGCAATTCGCCGGTACTAATAATCATTTAGGCTACTATTGGACGGCCTTGCCTTATAACGCTACACAGGGCTACAGCTTTATATTCGGCCGTAGTGGCAGCATCCACCCGTGTTACAGGAGCTTCCGGGGCTTTGCCTACGCCGTCCGCCCCATCGCAGACGAGTAAACAACCCCCGCCCCGCCGCGCCTGATCGTGCGGCAGGGCACATGCGGGGCCGGTGTGCAGGCCCCGAAAAAGAGGAATAATAAAAAAAATGACAATATGAAATCTGGAATTTTGAAATCATTCGGCAGGGCGCTGGCCGTCGCTTCGGCGGCCCTCCTCGTGACCTCGTGTTTCAAGGATACGGCGATCGGCCCGAACGACAACGGCGGCTCGGCGGTGAAAAACGGCGAGACCACATTCATTATCGACGTCCCGGCCGCCACGCTCCCGCGAACGCGCGCCATAGAGGAGGGCGGCGAGGAGGACAACGCCGTACACGATCTGGTGTTCTTCCTGTTCGACCCCGACACGCATGAGTACATAGAGGCCGTCGCCGCAAACAAAATCTCCGAGACCGACCTGCTCAAGCGGAAAAAGGTGACCGTACCTATCCCGGCCGGGGAGTATCTGGCGATGGTCGTGGCAAATATGGGAGCGTACTATATGGATGTGAACGAAGATTTTACCGAAGAACAGGCGCTGGAGGTATTCTCCGGTGCGGTCGGCGCAAGATTCACCACTCTGGATGAGGCGATCGAGGCGGATTATTTTTTCGGCACATCACAAGGACATACATTCGCCGATCGAGTTCGGGCATTCGCAATGAGCGGTTATTACAACATTCCGGAAGACCGCAGCGACATGGAGACGGTATTTTTACAGCGTTCGCTGGCCAAGATAAACGTGGTCGGCACGGCGGTGAAAGAGAATTTCGCCATATCGGAGATCAGGGTGGTCAATGCCGACAGGGAGAATGGAGGTTATGCATTCGACCTGCCCCCCGCCTTGCTCGAAGACGGGGAGACGGTCTCGATGTTCGATACCGACCATCTTAATCCGTTCATTCAGAGCCCCTCTTCGGATTGTTTCGCTTCGGCCCTCGTTTACGAATTAGAGGATGACCAGATCAACGCGGAGACCAACTCGTGTATCGACGAAATATTCCTGCCCGAGACGGCCGTGCCGGAGGGTATCAACGAGAACGACCTGCGCAACAGCACTAACGGCGCATGGAAGGATGCCGTGGCGGTGCTTATCAAGGCTGATCTGCACCCCACCGACCCGAGTCTTCGGGGCCGTTGGTTCCGCGTCAACCTGCGCATGCCCGATGCAGACAATGACAATAAACCGCGCCACGTGAATATCGTGCGCAACTACAGCTACACGATCAATATCACGAAGGCCGAGGGCCACGGTTACGCCACGGCCAAGGAGGCGTACGATGCCCTGCCGGGCGACCTGATCTTCGATCTCGTCGCGATCGACGACACAGACCTGAACGATTTTGCCTATAACGGGCAGTATTATCTGGCGACCGGCCGCCTGGAAACCTTCCGAAGCTGGGAAAGCGACCGGGAAGGCGGCTATAAACTGGTTCAGGACCTGGAGGTTTATACCGACTATCCCGGCGGCTGGAAGATCGAGAATATCGTCTATCCCAACTTGGTCAACGATGCCGGGAACTCGTTCTCCCAAACAACTCGCTATAGCAATACGCTCGATTGGTATCAAGATTGGCTGATCGTGGAGACGCCCTCCGGCACGCAAGGTAAGGGTACGATCCGTGTCCGCGTGAAGCCTTCCCCGGCCCCCACCCATTGGCTTCGGCCGGCGGCGTTCGACGTGGTGGCGGGCAACCTGCGCCTGACAGTCCGGGCCGAGCAGCTTGGCGGAGGCTTTTTGGCCTCGCCGGGCGTGTTGGGCGTGGGCGTTGAGAGCGGCAAGTTGACCCTGCGCGGCTCGAAAGAGTACGCCGGTACGCCGGTCGCCGCAGCCTCCGAGTTCGGCGAGCTGGCCGACGAGACGGTCTATGTCGCCTATTTCAAGTGGGGCTCGCTGATCGCCTCCACCAGCGCCGGAGGGCACGAAAAACTATACTCTCCCGACGACCTTGTTTGGGCGCCCGCGGGCTTCCGCGGTACCGCCACGGAGGCCGAAGCGCTCGCCGCGGTCAAAGCCGAGGCGACCCTTTGGTACAAAGGTGTTCCATACAGGAATACAGATTCCTCTTGGGATTCCGATGTAGCGAACGGTTTGGGCGACCCGTGCGCCTATGCCGAATCGGGTGTCGAGGGCAAGTGGTGTTTACCGGTCGGCGGTACGGATAACGGAGGTTGGAACGGCGGTACCTTCGGTGGTGCGGCGGCTGATCAACAGCTTACGAACTATTGGGTCGGTTGGGGTGTCGACGGCCACGGCAAGGCCGGGCTTCCGGCCGGCGCGGTGAAAGGAGGCCCCGGCAATCCCGACTGGTCGATGTTCCTGCCCTTTACGGGAGGCCGGCACAGGAATAGTATAAATGGTTCCAATCCTTCGCCGTTGACGGGAGATGAATTTGATGGCAGGTTGCACAACGGCGATTACCACAATCAGCATATCTGGGCTCGTTATTGGTCGGGCACATCGCGCTCAGACCAGCATGGCGAATATATGCACTTTTCCACCGCTCAAAACGCCGCAACACCTTCCAGATTGCACAGTGCCGGTCAAACGACAGGAATGTTTAAATTGGAGGGCCTCGCCGTCCGCTGTGTGCCATGGCAACCGGAACTGACGGCGAACGGCCCGTTCGAGTACGATGGGTTTGCGTACGACGGCGGCATTTCCGCCTATGGCGAAGGCGACTGGTTCACCTATCCCGGCGACACGCTGAAAATCACCACCGACAACCCCGGCGGGTGGAAGATCGAGAGCATCGAATACAGTACAGGCGCGAACCACGGCACGGGCTGGCTGACCGGCATTGCCGCCGGCGACACCGGCGCCTCAGGCACAACCGCCATAAAACCCTTCGCCATAGACGAGTACCCCTATACAGAATCGGGGGTATCGGCACGCACGGCGACCGTCACGATCAGCGCGGGCAGTGCGACCACCACCGTTACGATCAGGCAGTCCCCTTTCGACAAGTTTTTTGCTGCTCCTGGAATGCCGGGGATTAAAAAGAGCGACTTTGACGCTCTGGTCGAGCGCCGAAAGAACGGTAATCCCGACCCGTACCGGGGTGACGAGATCGAGCTGACGATCCGGGGATCGAGCACCTATAAAGGCACCTGGGTAGATAGTAATATCGCCCGAGGCGACGAATTCATCGGTCTCGGCGGTTTGGCGGACGAACCGGTCTACGCGCTCTACTTCAAATGGGGGTCGATGGTGGCAATGATAGGCGACATTGGCCAATGGTCAACTGACGGCAGCGACGTGGTGTGGGTCAACGAAGAATTCATACTTCCGGCCAATGGGCTCTGGCCTTATGGCGGTAGCACTTCGCCCTTCACACCGGCGTCGAGTGCCAGTGCCTATTTCAATTATTTCCCGACGTTCAATCGGGAGAAAGGGCAGGGCGATATTTGTGCGAAGATCACTGATAACGAGTGGCGCATCCCGTCCGGCGATCCACTGACGATGGCGAGACCCTATTCGGGCACCTACACGCCTTTCGGGACTCGATTTGGAAGATGGGAGAATGCAAGAACTTCAAGAGGTGCTGTCGTGTATTACATCAGCAACGAATATGTTTCTGTTCCCGAAAGTATTCCCGACCCCGCCACGGTTGTTCGCACCGGCCTTTTGCCTCACGCAGCCACCGTTTCCGACAATAAGGACTTGTTCATCCCTGCTGTAGGAATCCGTACCTATAACCCGGCAGGTTCTTTTATGAGACTGAATTGGGGGTACTACTGGTTGTCATCGAAGGTTTATGGTCATGGCTATGTTAGCGCCTTAAGTTTCTTCCAAACAACACTGTATCCGAGCAGCAATGACGAATATGAAGAGGGCCACCCTGGCGATAACGGCATGTCCATCCGCTGCGTGAATGCCACGCCGCCGACACCCTAACAACACCGAATCCACCGCCCCGCCGGAGTGTCGGCTCCGGCGGGGTTTTGGATGGCGTCGGGCTGCAGGGCGATTACCGGCCGCCGGTATGTACTGCGAACAACGGCCGGCATCTGCATCGGCAGGCCTTCTTTTTTCCACATTTTGCTGTTTTTTTGCGGCTTTTCCTTATCTTTGACTTCGTCTTAGATAGGATGCGCCTCGGGAAACCTCCAAAAATTTTCGATTTTTTGCGGTTTCCTCTCGGCTTTCGCTATCTTTGCATGATAAGGCTACCCTGAAAACATGAAAATAAACCGGGAAGGATACAATATAATCGCTGTGACGCTGCTTGGCTGCACGGCGGTGGGTGCGGCGTGTTTTATCTGGGCGCCGGGTTGGGTGGCATGGCCGGTGGCGGCACTGATGCTGATACATATCGCATTTACGGCCTGGTTCTTCCGCGAGCCGAAACGCACGGCGCTGCGCGGGGAAAATACCGTTTTCGCACCCGCCGACGGGAAGGTCGTGGTGATCGAACCCGTGAAAGTGGACGAATATTTCGGCGGGCAGGAGTGCATACAGGTTTCGGTCTTCATGTCGCTCACCAACGTGCACATCAACTGGTTCCCCACAGGCGGCGAGGTCGTCTATCACAAGTACCATCCGGGCAGGTTCATGATCGCGTGGCAGCCCAAATCGTCGGAACTGAACGAGCGCACGACGACCGTGGTCGACACGGGCCGGCACCGGATACTCTTCCGGCAGATCGCCGGTTTCGTGGCGCGGCGGATCGTTTCTTATGCCGCAGTCGGCAGTCGCGTGGAACAGAATACGAAGTGCGGGTTCATCAAGTTCGGGTCGCGGGTCGACATCATGCTCCCGCCGGACAGCGAAATACTCGTTGCTATCGGCGACCGCGTCACGGGGGCGCAGACACCTGTCGCCCGGCTGAAATAGGATTTCTTTGCTGTCATCCCTCACATTCGTTCGGGATGATATTTATGTATTAAAATATCGCACGGCCACAGCTTTGCGTCCGGCAGGGAGCGGGGGCTTTGTGCGTTGGCAAATGCGCCCCGCAGCCCCCGGATGCAGAGGGCCGCACTCCACTGCGTTGCGAACGCCCCCCCGCCGGCTGCATGCCGAGAACGCCTGCCGGATAAAAAAGTTGCGGCCGCGCGTGGAGCGCGGCCGCAATCACTAACCACTAATCATTAACCACTAACCGTTAATAACCGTCTATTTCACTTCCTCGAACTCGACGTCGGTTACGTTGTCGCCCTCGGCCTGCGTGCCGCCGCCCTGCTGGCCTGCACCGGCATCGGGGCCGGGCTGTGCCTGCTGCTGCGCGTAGATGTCCTGCGAGGCGGCCTGCCATGCGTCGTTCAGCTCCTTGGTGCAGGTGTCGATCTCGGCGACGTTACCGGCCTTGTGGGCCTCCTTGAGCTTGCTCAGCGCGCCTTCGATCGCCGACTTCTTGTCTGCCGGTATCTTGTCGCCGTACTCGCCCAACTGCTTCTCGGTGCTGAATATCATCGAGTCGGCGGCGTTGATCTTGTCGATCTTTTCACGCTCCTCCTTGTCCTTGGCTTCGTTGGCCTTGGCCTCGTCGCGCATGCGCTGTATCTCGGCGTCGGTAAGGCCCGACGACGCCTCGATGCGGATCGTCTGCTCCTTGCCCGTGCCTTTGTCCTTCGCCGAGACGTTGAGTATACCGTTGGCGTCGATGTCGAACGTCACCTCGATCTGGGGCACTCCCCTCGGTGCGGCGGGTATGCCGTCGAGGTGGAAGCGGCCGATGGTCTTGTTGTCGCGCGCCATCGGGCGTTCGCCCTGGAGGATATGTATCTCGACCGAAGGCTGATTGTCGGCCGCCGTCGAGAAGGTCTCGCTCTTGCGGGTCGGGATCGTGGTGTTGGCGTCGATCAGGCGGGTGAACACGCCGCCGAGGGTCTCGATACCCAGCGAAAGCGGTGTTACGTCCAACAGCAACACGTCCTTAACGTCGCCCGAGAGTACGCCGCCCTGAATTGCCGCGCCGATAGCGACCACCTCGTCCGGATTTACGCCCTTCGACGGGGCTTTGCCGAAAGTCTCCTGCACCACCTTCTGGATCGCCGGGATACGCGTCGAACCACCCACGAGGATAACCTCGTCGATCTGGCTGGCGCTCAAGCCCGCGTCTTTCAAGGCCTTTGTGCAAGGTTCGACGGTCGCGCGGATCAGCTTGTCGGCCAACTGCTCGAACTTCGAGCGGCTGAGCTTCATCACAAGGTGCTGCGGGATGCCGTCGACGGGCATAATATAAGGAAGGTTGATCTCGGTCTCGGTCGAGCTCGAAAGCTCGATCTTAGCCTTTTCTGCCGCCTCCTTGAGCCTTTGCAGGGCCATCGGGTCCTTGCGCAGGTCGATGTTGTGCTTCGCCTTGAAGTCGTCGGCCATCCAGTCTATAATAACATGGTCGAAGTCGTCGCCGCCCAGGTGGGTATTACCGTTGGTCGATTTCACCTCGAACACGCCGTCGCCCAATTCGAGGATAGAGATATCGAACGTACCACCTCCGAGGTCGTATACCGCGATTTTCATATCCTTTTTCGAATCCTTATCGAGGCCGTAGGCCAGCGCGGCGGCGGTCGGTTCGTTGATAATGCGGCGCACCTTCAGGCCCGCGATCTCGCCCGCCTCCTTGGTGGCCTGGCGCTGCGAGTCGGAGAAGTAGGCCGGGACGGTGATCACCGCCTCGTCGACCGTGGTTCCGAGGAAGTCCTCGGCCGTCTTCTTCATCTTCTGGAGGATGATGGCCGAAATTTCCTGCGGGGTGTAGAGCCGCCCGTCGATATCCACGCGCGGGGTTTTGTTGTCGCCCTGAACTACTTTGTAGGATACGCGTTCGGTCTCGCTCTTAACCTGCTCCCCCCATGTTTCGCCCATGAACCTCTTGATCGAAGAGACGGTGTTCTTCGGGTTGGTGATAGCCTGGCGCTTGGCGGGTTCGCCCACTTTGCGCTCGCCGCCTTCCGTGAATGCCACGATCGAGGGGGTCGTACGGTGCCCTTCGCTGTTGGGGATGACCACGGGCTCGTTGCCCTCCATTACCGATACGCAGGAGTTGGTGGTTCCCAAGTCGATTCCAATGATTTTTGCCATAATATTTAACGTTTTAAAAGTTTTTTTAATGTTTTTACATTTGTACCCCGGTTCAATCTTTGTGCCAACCCGTTACGTCATACAAAAAAGGTCGAAATGTCAGTCGCGGGTGACACTTTGGCGTGCCGATCCCGCCACCAGACTGCCACTTGTCGAAAATAATACGTAAAAACACTTAATTTTGTGCTACAATTTTGCAAAGAATGATTTTTGTCCCTATCTTTAGGATGTTGTATATCCGCCCAAGTGAAGATTAAGACAAAACTACCTTATAAAAGCCAAAAGCTATGATAATAACATTCAATGAATTGCGCCGCATCAAGGACAAGCTGCCGACCGGCAGTGTGAAACGCATTGCAGACGAACTGGGGATAGACGCCGACTCCGTACGCAACTATTTCGGGGGACGCCATTTCGAAAAGGGGATGCCGCAGGGTGTACATTATGAGAAAGGTCCCGACGGCGGGATCGTCACACTCGACGACACCACTATCCTCGACGCTGCAATGCGCATACTTGGTGAGGAGAAATAGTTCATCAAAAGTTTAACCGGGGCCGCATAAAACCGGGAAATACCGTGGTCCCAACGATGCCGAAGCGAGGGGGAAGGCAATCCGGCTTTCCCCCTTAGTTTTTAGAATTGACAATTGATAATTGACAATCGACAATGATCTATGTGAATTGTTCTTTGTCCATTCATTAAATTGTCAATTGTCCACTGTCAATTGTCAATTTATGAAAGAAACCATCACGGGCCGGATCTCCCAGATCATCGGGCCGGTCATCGACATAAGTTTCGAACCCGACGGCGACATAGACAGCAGTTTCGTCCTGCCGGCCATTCACAACGCCGTGGAGATCAGGCGCGAAGACGGAAGGACCCTTATCGCCGAAATACAGCAGCATATCGGCGAGAACGCGGTGCGCACCGTGGCGATGGACTCCACCGACGGACTGCGGCGCGGGATGAAGGCCGTTTCGCGTTATTCGCCTATCAGGATGCCGGTGGGCGGCCAGATCAAAGGACGGCTGATGAACGTGGTAGGCGAGCCGGTCGACGGAATGCGCGAGTTCGATATGAAAGGTGCGTTGCCCATCCACCGCGATCCCCCGAAATTCGAAGACCTCGCCACGTCGGAGGAGGTGCTCTTCACCGGGATCAAGGTAATCGACCTGCTGGGCCCCTACTCCAAGGGGGGTAAGATCGGCCTGTTCGGCGGCGCGGGCGTAGGCAAGACGGTGCTGATCATGGAGCTGATCAACAATATCGCCAAGAAGCACCACGGCTATTCGGTCTTCGCGGGGGTCGGCGAGCGGACGCGCGAGGGCAACGACCTGCTGCGCGAGATGATCGAGGCGGGGGTTATCCGCTACGGCAAGGAGTTCGAGGAGTCGATGCGGGACGGCCACTGGGACCTGACCAAAATAGACTACGAGGAGGCGAAGAAGTCGCAGATCTCGCTGATCTTCGGACAGATGAACGAACCTCCGGGGGCAAGGGCATCGGTGGCGCTGTCGGGCCTCACGGTCGCCGAGTCGTTCCGCGACCTGGACGAGGGTTCGAAGGACATACTTTTCTTTATAGACAATATTTTCAGGTTTACGCAGGCGGGCAGCGAGGTTTCGGCCCTGCTGGGGCGCATGCCCTCGGCGGTGGGCTACCAGCCGACGTTGGCGACCGAAATGGGGGCGATGCAGGAGAGGATCACCTCCACGCGCAACGGCTCGATCACCTCGGTGCAGGCGGTCTACGTCCCGGCGGACGATTTGACCGACCCCGCGCCGGCGACCACGTTCTCCCACCTCGACGCGACCACGGTGCTCAGCCGCAAGATCACGGAGTTGGGCATCTACCCGGCCGTAGACCCGCTGGCCTCGTCGTCGCGCATCCTCGACCCCTATATAGTGGGCCAGGAACATTACGACACGGCGCAGAGGGTCGTCCACATCCTCCAGCGCAACAAGGAGTTGCAGGACATCATCTCAATCCTCGGCATGGAAGAGCTGTCGGAGGAAGACCGCACGACGGTCAACCGTGCCCGGCGCGTGCAGCGTTTCCTGTCGCAGCCCTTCGCGGTGGCGGAGCAGTTCACGGGGGTCAAGGGCGTGATGGTCCCGATCGAGGACACATTGCGCGGGTTCAACATGATACTCGACGGCGAGGTCGACCACCTGCCCGAACAGGCGTTCCTCAACGTGGGGGCGATCGAGCAGGCGATCGAGAAGGGGGAGAAGATACTTAACCAATTGAAAACGGACAATTGACAATGGACAATGTTTTTTGTCTTTTAATTGTCAATTGTCCACTGTCAATTGTCAATTAAATGAAAATGAAGATCATAACGCCGACGGGTACTCCGTTCGAAGGGAATGTGCTCAGCGCCTCGTTCCCCGGCGTGATCGGTGAGTTCGAGGTACTGAAACAGCATGCGCCGTTGGTTTCGGCGCTGAAGCGGGGGACGATCAGGTATACGATGCCGAATAACGCGGCCCACACGTTCGCGATCGAAGGCGGGTTCATCGAAGTGTGCGGCGATGTGATAACGGCCTGCGTGGAGAGACAAACCGTATAACATTATGTCGAAATGTCGAAAGGTATATCGGCCCGGGCGGCGCTTATATTGATGATACTCGTTCTGTCGGTGATGGGCGTCGCGGGATGGGCGGTGTTCCACTGGCTGTACCCGCAATACTGGTTCCGGCTCTACCCGGCCATTCCGTTCGTGTTCATGGTCTTCGCGATCATCATAATTTTGCTTGAGGACAGGTGGGAACGCGGCGTGGCGACGGGAAGGACGACCCAGCAGAGGGTGTCTGTCAACATCACCGGCGCGAAGATGGGCAAGTTCCTGCTGTCGCTCGTTCTGATACTGCTCTACTGGTACCATTGGGATGAGCAGCTCAAGGCGTTCCTGCTCACTTTCGCGATATTCTATCTGGTCAGCCTGTGGCTGGAGACGCTGATCTTCGTCAGCTTCACAAAGAAATACAACCAAAAGTGATGAAGCGCCTGTTGTGTATACTGGTTTGTGCGGCGGCGGCGTGGACGCCCCTTCATGCGGAAGGCGGCGGGGAGAAGTTCGAAGCCAACACGCTGATAAGCGAACACCTGGCCGACAGTTACTGGTGGCACATTACGACCGTCGGCGACCGGCACGTGGAGATCCATCTGCCGGTGATCGTGCGCTCGCAGGAGACGGGGTGGCACGTGTTCTCGTCGCGGCGGCTGGCCCACGGCGCGGAATACAGGGGCTTCCGGATCGGGGACAGGGGCAAGATCGTCGCCCGCGATGCGGCGGGCGGGGAATACCGGCCATGGGATATTTCGATCACGAAAAACGTGTTGGCACTGATGGTCAATTCGACCATTATGGTAGTGATATTCCTGTGCGTGGCACGGTGGTACAGGCGGCGGCCGGAACGCGCCGTGCCGAGGGGGTTCGTGGGGGCGGTGGAGATGTTCATTGTGAGCGTAGAGGACGAGGTTATCAAAAAGAGCATCGGCGAGGATTACAGGCGTTATTCTCCCTACCTGCTCACGGCATTCTTCTTCATATTCATCAACAATATCATGGGGCTTGTCCCGGTCTTTCCGGGCGGGGCGAACCTCACCGGCAATATCGCGATCACGCTCGTGCTGGCCGTGTGCACGTTCGTGGCCGTGAACGTCTTCGGGAACAGGGAGTACTGGCGCGAGGTGCTATGGCCCGACGTGCCGCCGTGGCATTATGGCGGGGCACACGATCATGCTGGCGTTGATATGCGTGATATTCATCACGGCTAAGGCGGGCGCGGGGGTGAGCGCGGGGATGACGGCATTCGCGGTGATACTGTCGGTGTTCATGACCATGCTGGAAATACTCGTGGCGTATATACAGGCTTATGTGTTCACGCTGCTTTCGGCGATATTTATCGGACTTTCGCGGCCGAAACACCATGCGGTTGACAATGGACAATTGAAAATGGACAATTGAAAATGGACAATTGAAAATGGAAAATTGAAAATGGAAAATGTGCGGCAGGTGGCATGTGTGTTGGGAGGGACGACGCAGTCGGCCCTTGCGGCCCGCAGCCACCCCCGGCGGAGGGCCGCTACGTTACACATCGCAACCCACCGCTGGCTGCTGTCCGAGAACACATGCCGGACATATAAGATAAGAAATTAAAAACACGAAATATAAACAACTAAAAACAGTAAAGATTATGCTACCACTTTTCATTACACTGCTTCAGGCCACGGGCCTGGGAAGTCTGGGGGGCGCACTGGGTGCAGCGATAGCCGTGATAGGCGCGGCATTGGGTATCGGGCGCATCGGAAGTTCGGCCATGGAGGCCATTGCGCGCCAACCGCAGGCTGCGGGCGACGTGCGCTCGACGATGATCATCGCCGCGGCGCTGGTCGAGGGCGTCGCGCTGTTCGCCGTCGTGGTTTGTTTCATGGCACTGGGATAGAGGGCCATGTCGCTGCTGATACCTGACTTCGGGTTGCTGTTCTGGATGGTGATAGTTTTCGCCGTCGTCTTCGTACTGCTTGCCAAATTCGGGTTTCCCGTGATCACGCGGTCTGTCGAGAAGCGGAGCGATTACATCCGCGATTCGCTCAGTGCGGCAGACGAGGCCAACCGCAGGCTCGAATCGGTACAATCGGAGGCCGACCAACTGACGGCGCAGGCCCGGCACGAGCATTCAGCCATTGTGAGGGATGCGATCGTCGAACGCGAGGCCATAGTGCGCGAAGCGCATGAGAAAGCGGCAGCCGAACGGGAACGCCAACTCGCCGCCACACGCAGCCAGATCGAGATACAAAAGGTGAAGGCGATGGAGAGTATCAACTCGCAGGTGGTCTCGATGGCGATAGATATTGCCGAAAAGATACTCCGCGACCAACTGGAAGACCCCGGCAGGCAACATGCGCTTGCGGTCAGGATGCTCGAAGAGATGGAGAATTTAACTGAAAATTGAAAATTGACAATGGCCTGCCGGACACTTAATTTTCAATTTCCCATTTTCAATTGTCAATTTTCAATTGTCAATTGTCGATGAACGAGAGCCTTATATCCAGGCGTTATGCCAAAGCGATACTCGCCCATGCCGCGGAGTTGGGCGAGGAGCGGGCGTTGTACGAGAGGATGCGCATACTGGCACGCTCCTGCGCCACGGTCCCGCAGTTGGTGCGCACGCTGGGCAATCCGATGATCGCGGTCGAGGAAAAGCGGCGTTTAGTGCACGACGCAGGCGGCGGAGGCGCGGAGCGTAGCTACGACGCATTTGTGCGTGTCGTTCTGGAGAACCGCCGCGAGAGGCTGTTCCTGGGGATGGCGCTGGCCTATATGAAACTCTACCGGACGGTCAACAACATAAGCGTGATCTCGATCACGTCGGCCAAACCGCTGTCCCACGCCGTCTACGGCAGGATATACAACGACATCACGGCGCGCACGCACGGCACGGCGGAGATCGAGGTGCGCATAGACGACTCGCTGGACGGCGGGTTCATCATGCAGATCGACGACCGGAGGCTCGACGCGTCGGTGAAAGGGCAGTTGGAGAAGATTAAGCGGCAGTTGGCGGGGCGGCAGAAGGACCTTGTTTAGCGCTTAACGCACTGATGTGCGGTAGCTGTCCGTAGCCAGCGAAGGGCGGAAACGAAGTTGCAGTCCTTCGCCCGGGGTGGCTACGGACTGCGGACTTTCTACCGAAAGTCCCCT